>Ga0302271_10000322_pt1 | contig 45825 bp, 24 predicted proteins | sample III_Bog_N1_1_FD_198767 | JGI IMG/M metagenome (GOLD analysis project Ga0302271, IMG submission 198767) | Peat permafrost microbial communities from Stordalen Mire near Abisko, Sweden - III_Bog_N1_1 | ecosystem: Environmental > Terrestrial > Soil > Wetlands > Peat | place: Sweden: Abisko...
ACTCGACGACAACAGCATTCTATTTAAGGCTGGAGAAGTCCTTCAAATTCTTAGTGGAGGTGCAGTATATCCTAAGCCACATAGACTCATTAGAGGCAATTTTTTAGAAGGAAAATCCCTTGCAATCCAATATTCAAGTACATCCATAAACCCGAATCTAGAAGAAAAGCTCAATATCCCACCCGGTGTTAAAGTCGAATAGATTATTAACTAATCATTTGATTAATACCTTCCAGCCGCTCTATCAGAGAGATGGTATCCAGGAGAAACATATGGCAAGTTTGTTGAGAAAACTTTTGCAGTGTATGCTTCAAAAAATAAGTGAATGAAGAATTTATCATTCTAACCCTTTTTATAATTTTACTTTACATTTCGAGATGCTTTTTCACATTGAATGAATTACTTTTTCTTAATTGCTTTGAGTTGTTTCATTTCTTGATTTATCTCAAAAGAAAGAGTTATCTCTTGTGTTTATTAGACTTTTCTATTAAAAAAAATAGTTTATTTTACGTTGATTGAAAAATCAGAAAAAAGAAAAATAAAAACATAACTTTAGGGGATTTCAAAATTACATAACAAAACCAAACTAAAATGTCAGAAGTTGAAGACACTCTAAACAGAATTAAAACGCATAAGACTGTCTTAGGTTATCTCATAGTGAACAATGAAGGCGGAATTGTCCGTGGAGCTTTCAAAGATGAAGAAGAAAATAAGAATATTGCAAATTCCATTCCGCTGCTTACGGTGAAAGCAAGATCAGTGGTGAGAGATCTTGATCCTACAAATGATCTGGTGTTCATGAGAATTCAAACTAGATTCAACGAAATCATGGTAGCTCCTGATGATGAATTCTCCCTCATAGTAATCTAAACTAAGGGAGAGAAGAGAGATGAGAATGAATGAAATGAAGAATTGAAAAAACGATTAAACTTGGTTTAAGATGATGGAGAAATAAGAATTCAAATAAGAAACCTAAATTGTTTCTCTCAATAAAGGAAGATCCATCGTCAAAACCGCATTTTGATATTAAATATAATAGACATTTTATATCTAGTTTAATCGAGTTTATCTTCACAAGGATGCATACAAACTCTTTGGCTTTATTAGTAGAATTGTAGTTTGATATAAAATCAGTTAATTACTTTAAAATAGAACTAGAAAACAGTTTATCTAGGGGGAGTTTCACCTTTTGTCTTATTTTATGGTCTGCTTAAATATTCAGAAGAACAAAATACTCTGTTGGGAGAGCAAAATGTTGTGGAATTAGTTTAAATATTGAAATTGAACTTAAACAGTTGCCTTTTTTTACCCTCAAAATAAACCAAAGCGTTCTTTAGTTGTACTTGCTTTTGGTTTTGTTATTCAGCTTATCAAGCATCCTAAAGTTGTAAGCTAGATTGAATTTAGAAAAATGTAAGAAAAAGTCATTTTATACAAAAGAAAAACAGTATTGAAAATAAAAATACATTTCTTTCATTATTTCTTTTTAGTTTGTTTGATTGATTTGATTTCAGATGATTTGGAGTGTAATGTCGTAAAGATGAAATGCCAAAAAGTAGTTTTTATTTGGTTTAAGCGGTGAAGTTGTTCTATCAAGCTAAAAGAACATGTTCTTCTACTCGTCATAGACGTTAAAAGTATGCTATGAGAGATTAATATCAATCCAGAAAATATCGTGGGCGGGTCGAACCAACATTCCTATCTGTTTCATGAGATAAGCCGAAGCAGTATTTTCATTTAGATCGCTAACGAAACTGATTTATCCTCCATGCATGAAGCATATTTCTCCTGTAATGCACTCTTCTTCAACCAGCATTACTCCAAACGTTGGAGAATCTCCATTTGGGGAGATAGCAAAATTTAAGCAATATGATTTATCAAACCGCAAAGGTTTAGCTGAGATTACAGCTTCATCTGCATCGTGTGCTTTGATTATGCTCTCTTGCTAGAAGAATTCGATCTGCGAGTTTGCCTTGTAAAAAGGAGCAATGCTAAATTCTAAATATGACTGGGTCTGTGGCATATCCGATGATGGGGGACTATTATTGTCTGAGGAACTTTAGCTGTTTTTAAAAGTTTTTCTCTGTTTTCCTTTGGCTAGTTGTTTTTCATAGTCATCAAATGTGCTAAGAGACAATCCTTCAACTTGTTTTGCGCAAGAGCTCAGAAGAGCCTACAATACGCTAACTTTTATGCCTAGATACTAGTTTTTTTAAGACTAAATTAACTTTTGGTCACTTTTTTATCCATCTTTAGTATTTAGAGGTTTTTTTAGCAGGTTTTGGTGCTTGAATTCTATCATTTTTTGCATCAAAGCTGATTTGGCACTTCTAAATTTCCTCATGAGTTTCTCTTCGACAACTTCAAAAACTTCTTTTAATTCTTATGGCTCAGATACAACCCTATCTCCTTCTAAGCCTTCCAGTGTCTAATACATCGCTGAACACTTGTTGCCACTTAGCGCTCCTTCTAAATATTGGCTTTCATACATTGTCCTTTGCTCAATATTTCCTTGGTTATTCCTATGAGAAGATAAACTCATTAATCCAGATAATTCAACGCATTCATCACGATGGCTTAGATGATCGCCCTCTTGTCCACATGTCTCACAAAAGAAGCCTCCAAGTTAACATGAAGCACTTAGACATGCAAATATAGCATTATTCTGGTGCTTCGTGCATTTTCTACAACCCATTTTGAATTTTATAAGTCTTAATTTTGCTAGTTTTTTTTGTTCTCTCCAAAGAAACCTTAAAAAGAACAAAGTATCACTTAACTAAACAGAGATTACTTTTTTTCAAAAATATCATTCAAAACAATCAATTTTAGAAGAATATTTAGAAATAAGAGAGCTTTCATATTATTGAAATTAAAATCCAAAAAGGATGGATTATGATTGTATCCACAAAAATAAAGTCTAATATGATAAATTGTTCATTATCAATTAAACAAAATTTTCCTTTTGGATTTAATTTTTTCAGCAGAACCACTAATTTGCATCTTCTTGCCTAAGAAAAAACCCCAAATTTGATTTAGACCTACCACAAACATTATGTTCTTAGGTTTCAATTCTTTCTGGTTTTGAATTCTTTTTTGAGTTCAACAAAAACGAAAAGTGAAAAACTTCGAGATTTTATCTTGAGATGATTTTCTTTTGTTCTAAACAAAATACACTCTTTTTCATTTAGATAACTTCCAACATTATGGAATAAGGTTGGTCCTTTAATTAATTTTAATCTTGAAAAGAAAGCAGAACAGAGCATGAGTTTTTGACTATTTCATTGATCAGAATTTTTATTAATTTGAGGATTGAAAAGATAATGAAACATAGCGGAACTAAAGGGATGTGTCTTTTGAACAATTTGTAACTAAGTCATTATTGAAAGAAGGAGTTTTAGCTATCTTTGTTTCTTTTGTTGATATCTACTATTTATGATATTTTTAAAAACCAATAAATATTTATTTAGAAGGTATCTTTATCTTCCGATACAAATTTACTTTATCTAAAAGATTTTCCTAAAATTGAGGATTCTCTATGTTTTAGCCAAATTCTCTGTAAAATATGTTTATTTGTAAATAAATACGCAACTATTTTGCTCAGATTTGTGTTTCTTAACAAACAACGATGGCCTTGTGGAAGTTAGTTTGGTATCAACAGTGGAGATTCTTTATGTTGAAAACTGGCTATTTTTTGTGAATTTAAAATTTATCTGGCGTAGACACTCTCAGAGGAAGGTGGAAAAAGTGCAATAAAAGCCGAATGAACTACTGTCGGATCTTGAATTGTTTGATAAATTAAAAAAGATAATACGACAAAATAGATTAAAAAACTTACATTTCCTTCGGATTTTGACTTAAAGCAAATAAATAATAGAAAATGGCAGAACAAAAGGATAACCTACCCGAGCTGAAAGTTCATTCTACTTTCTCTACTGAAAACTCAGAGCTCCCTGCTTCAGAACCAGGATCAGATACTCACACATTCTAAATGAAGACACTGTCAAATTAGAGTGAAACTGAGTAATTGATCAATGAATACTAGCGCTTGATAGCTTTTATTCCTGGTCTTGACTAGAATAACGATCAATAAGTTGAAGATCTACGTACTGACTTGTCGGTTTTGCAACACCGAATTGAAGATGTCATCGATTAAGGCAAAAAAAGCAAAGAATCCAACTTCAAAAATAAGAGCAAATATCTAGAAAAGGTTTATGCTGATATCAGTGAGAAAATAGATACCATGACAAAGGCTAAACCTCGTGAAGAAGGAATCTTCGGAAACACCAAAGATTCATCCCCTGTGACGAGCTTGAAAGAGATTGATTTGGATGATTCTACTCCTTCAAAGAACAGTGTCCCTGCAAAGAAATAGCCTTAATAATATGGTACTCCAAAAACAACTGGCCCGTCAGTTCAAGAACCTATCACAAAGCGAACATTTTTTGTTAAGGAAGAAAAATTGATTTAAGCTGAAGATAGACAAATAGAGTTCAAGCAATATAGATATCCCTTTGGCAAGGATCAAAAAGCGATTATCCTGAAAACTATTGTGAGCATGTTGAATACAATGGGTGGCACAATCATGATTGGTGTGAGAGATCAGGATCTGAGCGTTGCAGGAATGGATATTGACTAAAAGCAAAAAGATGAAATCATCCTGCAGTTTATGTAAATGTTGCAGCTTGTTTTCCCTGCAGTCAATGAAGAAGTCACTGTTGAGTATCTCCCTGTCAAGTTCAAATGGGTAAAAAAATATGATTTGAGGGGAAAAATAGATGAATGAAAGTGCTTTTTAACAGAATAAGAGTAGTAAAGAAGAAATCTAAATTTTTTTTTGAAATATTTTATAATAAATAGGGTAAATGGGCTTCGAAGACTTGGGTGTGTAGGATTTAAGTTCAGTAAGGTCAACTTGATAGATTCTACATCGTTGAAGATGCAAGCTCAGTCACTTCTTTTGTTAGGTAAACATACATATGAAGTACATCAAAAAACTTACTAAACATTTTTATTTACTAGATTACAAGCAATGGTAAAGTCAGTGAAGCTCAAAGAGATTATTAACTTCATCTATGAGCGAGCTAAAACACCACGCGAAAAACAGCCAAAGATTGACTATGCGACTCCTGACCAAGAAGGTGTTAAAAACTGCAATTTAGAATAAGATGCGATCGATAACTTGAGTGCAATCGATTCTTAGAAGATCATTGATAATAAGATCATATTCACTGATATTCTCGAAAGTACTTACCAAAAACTAACTGATTTCTTGCATGAGAAGCTTTCTGAAAATGAAATCGATTATTAAATGATCAACCAGCGTAGACATCTCCTTTTGCAGTTCTAGGATACTGAAACTACAAAGAAAGTTACAGCCATGTTGAATCTCGAGAAAGATAGATTCGTCTATGATCTCCGCCATTTATTCAACTTCAAGAAGGTCATCATGGGAGATGTCACCAAGAGCATCGTCGTGAAAAATGAGTACACCTTCATTATCGACCACATTGACGTCGCTAAAAGAGAAGATTTCATGACTTATCTTTCAGATTGGTTGAAGAGCTAGAACATCAAACACGTATGGCTGCATTTCAAGCTATTCCTTGCACTCTACGTTATGGAAACAGAAATAGTTTCTAAGTTCCTCAAAACAAACAAAGACGAAATCGCTACCAAATTTGGTTTCCACTAAAAGGTTTTCTTTGGGTTTGCAAGAGACTACATTATCATCAAGAACATCGACTCGAAAGTTGAACTCAAGAAGAAACTCGCTTAATTACTCTAATACGTCTCCTACAGAGCATTAGTTGAAAACGATGGAACGACTATCCACGTGAAATGCAAGGATTTCTATGATCTCTTGATTGCTTTCGACCGTATTAAATCGGCCTACATGGATGGGTAGTTCTCTCATTTCACAAACCAAAACAAAATCAAAGTTTTCCTTGGTTTCGACAGATACATAGAATGACAGTGAGATTGGAAGAAGAAAAAATAACTTTTATGTAAGAAAATTCTTGAAACTTTGTGTGTCTTTGTATTAATCTTTAAACATTGACTACAACTTAACCACCTAAAAATTAATCAAACAATTAAAATATAAACAGTTCTTTTTGATAAGCAAAGGATTATTTTGAAAAAAGTATTAGTTTCCTCACCATATTAATGGATAAATTCTGAAGAAATTTCATTAATATTATCTATCTAAACAATTAAACTTGTAAACAAATACACATTTTGGCTACCAAATATGAAGAAATTGATAATAAGGAGGATGGGGAAACCTAATAATCATTTTTTTGCATTTGCTCTTAAATGATCATTTTAAAGGGTGGGTGTTTGTTTTTCCGCTGATAATCATAACTTCACCTTCTTTTATGATCGAATATCTTCTCATGCGTTGAAGGTTGTTTCATCTGGTGCAGACATTCCATAATTAGTGTATTTTTCAGTAATTTTTTTCTTCATTTCATTTTCTAAGGCATCTTCAAAGCCTTACCCAGATGTCATCTTGAGCCATGCCTACACGAGCGAGTACATTATTGAGGAGAAAATCAAACGTGTTTGGAACCAAAGTACTCCTACTCTTTATTTGAATGTATTCACATCTTCGTGAAGTCCCTTGACAGAATACTTAGCCATAAGATTTATGCGATTAACTTTCGAGCCAAGTCGCTTATTGATGCTTCTTACAAGGTTCATATTCCTATTAATATAGAGGAGATCTTTAGGGAATTTGCTAGTATCGCCCAACATTTTCCTAAAATCTCCCTTGAACTTTATCTGCAATTCATACACATCCTGCTTAGTTATGTTTCCTAAAAGAACAAATAGTCAATTTGTAAATTCAGATAATAAAACATGGCAATTTCAAAATAATAGCAGACGTTAGTAACTGATATTAATATATTTAAAAATGAAAATTAAAAATTCTACTTGAAACGGGTTTATCCTTTTGATATGGTCTCATGAGCTACGCACTTGCGAAGGCTTCATCATCTACAATCCCCCATTCTTTGACTATTTCTTTGAGAGCCTCATTGTCTTAAAGGAAGAGACTCTTCCATAATCTGCAGTATTATTTCCTGAAATTTTCTTGAACTTAGAAACACAAGCCATAATCAAGAAGTACAACCTGTTGGGTATTTCCATCTTTAGGATCTCTTCTAACGAGTAAATTTCCAGGGTGAGGATCTGCATGAGTAAACCCTTTTACATATTAAAGTAGCTTCTTATAATAATTATATTACAAAAAATTTAAAATTCAATCTATTACCTGAAACGAAAATCTACTCTGCAAATGCTTCAATTGTGGTTGTAAGAACTTTCGAGACATCAAACCCTTCTTTGAGAAGCTTTTACTCATCAGTAATCTTAATTCCGTCTATCCATTCCATGACTAAAGTTCGCTTTGAAGTGAATTGCCCGAATATCGTTGGCACATACATATCGCTGCGTCCTATTTTTTAAAAATTCTCTTTGCATTTTTTCGCATTCTCAGCTTCGATGGAAAAATCAATTTCTTTTCTGAGATTCTCCTCGATCGAATCGTGGAAAGGAGTAAAAGGTAAATCAAATGATTTCTCTAACACCTCCAAGAACAGCCAATGCATGAACATGTCACAGTTAAACTATCTCTGAATATTTGGTTTTTGAATTTTCACTGCTACTTTCTAGCCTCCTTTGAGCACTGCCTTGTGGACTTATGCGATACTTGCGCTAGCTACTGGTTCAGGTTCAAAACTTTCAAATAGGTCTTCTACTTCTTTTCCTAGATCCTCTCTTATGATTTTTCTTACAGCTTCAATCTCAACGGCTTTTGCGGAATCTTAAAGTAAAGAAAACCACTTGAAATAAGCTGGAGGGAGCAAGTGTTCACTAGCAGCTACAGCTTGCCCGAATTTTACATAAAGCCCATCATTCTCTCTGCACATATTGTACAATTCTTGAGCAGTCTCCTCGTGGATGGTGTTCACGCATTCTGGACTAAATCTCCATTTATAATTGTAGAGAATGACAGCTCCTGCTTTCAAGGTGCGTAAGTTTCTCCACATGATTTTCTCTCTAGTGCAAGAGTCATACACTGCAACGCCTGCTAATCCAGCGAAAGCGATTTTAAATGCTGTCTTCATGAGCTTATTGCAATAGTATTATTTTTCTAATTATTATTGATTAAATAAACTTTCTACTGAAAATGACTATTTTTGCTGGAAAATAATTTATCAAAATTGTTCGATGCGTTGGTTGTCAACTTCTCCTTTCTTTGATTGGTTTCCTGTCTTTTAAAATAGTTAAGAGTGACACAGCAGGGAAGATTCTTGGAACATTCTTTGGCAACCGGACTTTACCAGAACAAAAAAGATTACTGTTAATAATAAGGTAGAATCTTCTTATGTTTTCCTTATTTTTGCAGCCTAGCTCGGATATGCCATGAATAATTTAATAAAATAGAACTGTTTTAATGTTTTTTCCCCCCCATAAATACGCAAATTTTTTGAAAATAACCTGAATTTAGAGCACATGGACGTTGAAAATTATATTTACACAAAATTATCATTTTCTTATTGGTACAGAATCCATCCATATCTTTGTCAAAAAGGGTAACGAATTGCTATTTTAAAGTCAAAATCTGCACTCATTCCTTTGGTTGTTTAGAAACTATGAGGTTTTTATCTGTTCCTTATGTTTATGCTATTCTTGAACTAGAAAGAAACGACTGCGAAGAATGGGATTTTTTTAAACTTGTAGAATAAGGCATTGTTGTGCTCTTCACTGGACCATTCTAAGATCTGTCTATTTAAGAAGGAGAAGCTAGACATCTTTTCTAGGAAGCAGCAAGAACTGAGAGGGTGAGAGGAAGACATTTTTTGTTCAAGGACGATGCAGAAACATGCGGAAAAGAAGTTGAAAGTGAAGGTGCAAATGGGACATCAATCGATTATGCAACTTTCATGGAATATTTTCCTAGAGAATTTGTCCTACGATATGGAGTGGGATTCAATGAAGGGTCTATTCCCACATTATCTTCCGAATTAACCTAGACTTGCTCTTCATCATTCTAGCTGATATTTAGTTCAAATTTCTATTAATTGCCATTACTGCTGTTGTTTTTATTATTCTAACCAGCATTTTCTTAAGTCTTTAAATTCTGTATAGTATTAAAGTTGTTATTCAGTGTGAGGTCAGGATTATTAATATTATTGCGATCATTGATATTATGCGCATGTTAATTATTAGTTAAATGAGGTTAAGATGTGGATATTTCCCTGAGAGCTTCCTCTAAAGAGAGATGATGGCAATAAAAATGAGACGAAGACTAAATTGATGCACTCTTCGATGCAATGAGTCTACTTTTGGAAGAAGGCGAGAAACGGAGCTATTCCTACTTGCCTTATTACTTCGAATGGGCTGATTTGTTCGATTGTGGTCTCGAAATTTAATTCGAAGAGTGATTTGTTTTGGAGTGCCTTTCTGAGGAAGTTGAAATTGGATTGAAAGGTAAGTTCTGCTGGAAGGCAGTAGAAGATTTGAAAACTTGATGATTGCTTGAATGAATCGGGCTTATATTTATGTTTCTATCAGGTGGATATGAAGGGATATTTGAAATATTCGCAGCATCGTGCTTTTTGAATTCTTCAAGCGACGCATTGAGTTATTTACCAGAAGGAGATTTGGATTATTTCTGTGTAGTTGGAGAGTGAAACGATGCAGCGAATTTCAATGAGGACAAAGCAACAGATCCTAATGATTTAGCAGGGGTTAATCTTTAGCTTGAAACAGATGTTGATTGCTATGAAAGTTTAACGACAGATCGCAGCTCTAGGGAGTTTAAACCTTTGTGGGCTAGCAGTTTCTTAATCAGTTTATCTAGACTATTCGCTGCAGTACCTAATACATTGTGATGCGAATTCTCAGTTTTATCTTCCTTATTCAAGCAAGCAGTGTTATCTATGTTAGAAATATGATTTTTTGGATGTTTTATATTTTAATGATAATCAGGTGATTCATTGCTATATTCTGTGACGAACTCGTGATTTAGTCTATTTTGTGCTTGATGTTGTTCCTCATCCTTACCGCAATGCTGAGAATTATTATTCTTTTGATTCTTGCTCTAAATAGCAGATTTATTTGAATTTGGAATCTCAACTTTAGCATTTATTTTTGACTATCTGAAAGGCATTTTTGCTAAACTTTTAGCTAAATAACTTTTGCTGTTATGCTCCTTCTTTTCAAGATTATCAATAAGCATTGTGGTTGATGACTTACCTATATCAAATGTTTTATTCTGTCTATTTGCACTTGTCTTTCGTTCTTGATTTTTGTTTTTTTTACTTCCATTTCCTCTGAAGGCTACTTCTTTTGAACGGCTGTGAATTATTCCCTTGGGCTACGATTTCGTTTAGAACTCAGAGAATTCAGTTTTATCTGCAGCAACATGCATGCCTTTAGCCTAATCAATCAACTCCCCAACAGTTTCTTCTCCTTAAATATTTGAACTTTTGTTTTGTTCATTATTCACAGAAAGATCCAGAGAATCACATAATCTCAATAATTATCTTGGCCTTCTTTTCTTGGATGCTTTACTGGTCTTTTACAACTCTGTAAGATCGCTTAGACCTCCTTGTAAGCACTCCCTGAGAATATCACTAACACGTAATGGGGTGTTTCTAACTTCTAATTATTCTTTTTATTATGACTATTGGATATTCTAGAAAGCGAAACTATCTTAGTTCTTGAGTTAAGAAGCTTCGTCATGTTTTGGAAGAAAAGGAACATCTGAATTAATAAGTTCAAATTCGTGAAAGCCATCTGCATCGTTATGACTACGTTCCTACTTCTTTTACATCTAACTTAATTCTGCAGAGTTCTTCTGCTGCTCATTCATCTGCAAGTCTTTGTCTGTTTTACTAGTATTCAGAGATTTGCTGGGAGACAACCTTTAGTTTTGCTTTTAATCTGCTTATTCCTGCTTATTAATATCTGCATTCTCGTCAATCTTTTTGCAATCTGAGATATTATTCTCAGTTTCAGCACCAGTTTATTTGATTTGAATTGTATTTTTTTCACTCTGAACTACTTAGGATAAATATGTGTTTGTATTCTATATTTCCTCAATAACTATCAACTCGTTGGTTAGTTTTTCCAGATCTTCTTGTGTAGTCATTCTTTATTGCAAGTTCCCTATGTATTCTTCTTCTTTGTACTATTCTTCTTTGCACAATTCGTCTTTGTCTATGATCTTTTAAGCTTCAACTTGTTAGTCTACTTTTTTGTATGTTATCTCTTTTTGTTCTAAATCAGTTAAATTATCTAAATTGTTGCTTTTCTAATTCTCTAGAGATGTCTCTATTCTCTCTTTTGATAAAGATTCTTCATAATGTTCAGATTCTCCTAAATGTTGTTTCTGAACTTCTGTTGTTTCTTGTTTCTATTTTTATGAGTTATTTGAGAGAACGCTACTATCCGCAACATTGTTTGGTATCTAGTTTCTTTGAATATCTGATTATTGTTTTTCTTCTTCTATAACTATTTCAGTCTCCTTCTCAACATTCTCATTACTATGAATGTTTTCATCATAAAACTCCTTAATATTATCTTCAAGCCCACTATCTTAAGTCAATACTTGCTAATTTGCTTATGAATCCACTTCTATTTCATTGTTTGGTAATTCTATGACAATATCTGAATGATCGATGTCTTCATTAATGCTGTCTTCTTTTTCTTGTAAGTCAACAATGCCTTTCTTTTTTCTTTCTCTTAAAAAATCTCTAGGAGACATTTGTTATTCATACTCAGGAAATAATTATGATCTATTTGAGTTTTTCTGTGGTTAATGCTCTTCTTCTTCGTCGTAGTTTTCTTCTTCTTCCACTTCAAGAATTATCGAATTAGAACTCCTCTATTCTTAGATAATATTCCATGCATTCTGCGCTTCTTCTTATTAGGTTTGATCTTAAAATCGTCCATAAGCTCGAAGGCGTCCAGATTTTGCAAGTTATTGATTCCTTTCTGGTAAAATCTCAGCACGGCCAACCATCTTGCTATCATCATCATAAACAGGAATTCCTGCATCTACATCTAAGATCTATTCTCCTTAGATTTGTTCATCTTATTGTTAGATATCCTCAATGTCAATACCTGTGCTGTAATCAGCTTTTTCGATCCAGAGACTGGCTGGTGGCTTCGGAAAATAAAGAAAAAAAAGTATTGAAATATGTAAAAACATTTTCTTGCTTTAGATATTTAACATACTTTATATTCGTTGCGAAACATAGAGATGAAGTCCCGGATATCTCCTGATTTCAGTTTTTCCACCCAGAAGAGCTTCGAATAATCGAATCCTTCTCCCTTTGAGCTGATTATTCTTCAATTAAACATATTAACAAAAACATATTTGAACTTTATTGTTTTTGATAAAATAAATCTACCTTTTGTCTTTTGAGTTCGCTTCATTGAATAATAATATCATTGTCTTTTTGGACATACATAATTAAGCTAAAGCTACTGAAGCAGCTTAGTTAGTTTAGTCCCAATCCATCTGGATCTTAAATACAGCCTCCCAAATGTCTCTAGGTATTAAATCTTCACTTAATCTGAAAAATCTGATTAACTCTGTCATTTCCTCTTTGATATTATCGAAATCATAACCTAAACCGCATAAAGAGCCTAATATATTTAGTCCACCTGTTCGGCATTCACTTTCAGTGCTCATCAATAGATCTCTTATGATTTAAAATATTTATTTTTCAAGGATCTTTCTTGTCTGTGCATTGTAAACTCCCTAAATTAAATCAATATTATGATAATTGTACATGACTTTAGCCTTGGAATATGTTTAAATATGCGTTACTGGATATGGTTTGACCCAAAAGCAGAGGAGTCCATAGGCTAAGCTGCGAATGTTGCTCCATGAAGAACTGAGAATTTAATTTATGAACGGAAGTAATTTAATAATCTCTTGAATTCGAAATTCTAAAAACGCTGAAACACTCCTAGATATTGTCAGATTCTAGTTATAATCAGAAGAGTTATCTTCTTTATTTTGTTCTTTGTCCTCAATATATTAGAGAAAATCATGCTCTTCTTCAATTTTGTTAGATTGATTGTGAAGAACTGCAACAGATGGATCTGAATTATTAGCGGGAAAAGGAGGAGGTCTTCTAGAAAGAATACTTTTAATTGTAGGCCCACTGAGAAGAGTTTAGAAGAGAAAATCTAGAATTGCTAGGATATTAAACTGAAGTTTACATTCACTTCCTGAAATTGACAAAATTTCGTGGGAAATCTGTAAAACTAATTAACAAATTAACATATGCTAAGGTTTAATATTCTCCACTGTTGCTTCTTCTCTTTTGGTAGCATTGCTAAATGCTTCAATGCAAGTTACTGAACGGTCTTCTTATATTATTGGATTAGCTTGATCTTGTTCTGAATAAAAAATAAAACCAAGTAACAATTTGAAAAATCTGATCTTATTATTACTAAACTTGCGGAGATAAGCTTCAGAATGTTAACTAGGTAGTTAGCAATAGAACGCAAAGACATATTATTCTAGTAATTTCTTCAGTAAAAGCATAGATTTTATTTTGATCCTTGAGTCACTACTATTACATAGCCCTTAAGTAAAAATAATTGAAAATAACTTGATTATTTAAAAAGGTTTTTTTGACAATATTATGAAAAAGAAGATTTTTTTACTTAAAATAGCCGTTTTCAACTATTCAGTATAATTCTTGCTATTTAGGATAGTATCAAAGTGACCCGAGCTGAAAGCTTCAAAAGCTGTTGATGCAATTGATAATCTTTTCTCAAAGACTTCAAAATTATGGTAGAAAAGCTTTAAATCATAGGATGGAGAGCGAGTGGTTTTTGGTTTTAATTGTTAGGCTAACTCTTTTATTTAATAGACGGGTTGAATATTAGAAAAAAGTGTGATTTCGAGTAAGTGTAAAAAATTATTTGTGTCATGACTACTAGCTGCGATTTTGCACAATTAATTCACAGCCTTGTCAAGAAGATCTCCTTTTTTGAGTTACTAATTAGTCAAGGCCGTTACGCAATCCTGAGAATTTAAAGAATAGTTGTTAGAAAGAAGTTATTGTTTACATTTCATTGCAATAATTTATGGGAAAATATTTTAAGAAACACAAAGCTTGTAAAACTTACTGTGATCAACAAAGGAGTCAAATTGGCTGAAATAAGTTTGAGCAACGAAAAGAATATCTCATACGACTCTTCTTCTTGTGAAATAGAAGTTTAAGGGAATTACTCAAGAAATAGCTTGAAAAACTGAGAGAGAAAAAGCAACTCCTATTGCTCTTATTTAGATTTCTCTTTTGATAAAGAAGCCAAGAATACTTTGGAAGCAGTGATCATTGATGGAGATAACGATGAATGTGCCATGTGAGTTGATATTTTATTCAGAAAAGGTGCTGAAATATCGAACAGTTTCATGTTGGTTTCACGTACACATCCAACAAGAACCAGCCAAATATTGCGGAGTACTTCGATTTCATTTGAATGTTTGGCGCAATTATCTAGCCATAGGCTCAGGGGTTCAACGAGGTATTGAATTGAAATGGTGCTGCTACATGAACCATCAAGTGGGAGACAGAGATAATTTGAAATGTTTTCTTTGTCAAGCCTTTTGAAGTATTTCAAAACTAAATTGGATTCTTCAGGGTCTTCTTTAGAATCTTAATTATTAATTTGGTGTTTGCTTGCTTTCTCAGCTTCTTCTTTGGTTTCTTATTTATCTTCTCCTCCTCCTTTTCCTGTCCCATTAGGTTTTAGTCTCTTCAAGGAAAAAGTTGAACTTCTGGCAGTTATTATTGTTATCAAATCTAACAGCTGAAATACTTTACTTAACACACTCGATCGAAACTCAGAATCTCCTGTTTTCATCGCTTCTTCTTCATCTTCTTCTATCAACACCAATAGCATCTCAGCTACCCAGCAGACAACCTCATTCAATGATCCAATTTCCATATTATAAATCAGTTTTGTTTTCATTGTTTCCCATAATCTTAGTCCACAATTCTCACTTCCATCTCTACTACTGTTACTTCCTTAAGTACCCTCTAATTCTTCATCGATGGCGAACAGCATGTAATGAAAAAAGTTTAAGTCAACCTAGATATTCAAAACACAAACAATTATTTGAGGAAAACAGATACAAAATGTCTATTAGCTAGTTTGATTTAGCACAAAACACGCACGCATTTAAAGTAATAAAACCAAAATTTCATGGTACTTTACCTTAACATCGCCTTGACAGATTGCAAGTATCTTTTCTGCAATTCTAAAGACGAAAACACGCAATTTCTGCGGAATTTCGGCACTCAGCAAAAAAGGAGAAATGCAATTTTCAAAGATGTCTCTCAAAATCTGCGAACTTGCAGAGGCGAGAACATTGATGATGCTTTCAAAAAGATAGTGATATTAGCCTAAAAGTATCTGCCCATGAGTCTGTTGTTTCATTTTAGAAACTGAAGGATCAAGATTTTCTCCTTGAAAACCTGATTTATTCTCTTTTTTTTATGAACCATCTAATTCCTCATCTTCTGAAGGTAATAAAGGATAGACTTAGAGACACTTCAAGAGTATATTCTCTAGTTGATTATTAAGAGAGCATCCAAGTTTATCAACTATATACCCCAATGCTTTGATTGCAGACAATTACACATTTTCTTAGGAATCTGTAATGCACTCAAGACATAATTCTATTAAAACATTGCTGATTCCTAACAACTTTGAATACCAATCTAATATAAAATAAGTCCTTTTATTTCTCGGGAAGAGTAATCCAGTGTAGTAAATAACCGCTTGTACATAAGCATCTATTTTACTATTCTATTTTACCGCCACATCACTGCTTAGCAATTGCATCTTGGCTGCCATGAGTAGATTTTAGTTTTAGGTGACTGAAATATTCTTTGTAAAAGTTGTTGGTTGAGAGAAGTTCGCTTTCTCTAGAAATACCTTTACTATTCGAGATTCTTTATTTTCAATATTCCTATTGATTTGAATGTTTTGGGTTTCTTGCTTAGCATCTTATTACTCTTGAACTAGCTAAATTATTCGTTCTAGTGCAGATTCACTGAAAGAAAGAGAAAGAGACACACTTTCTAAAAAGTTATGCTTGTAGTATTTACTGATTTTTTCTAGCATTTCAGTTGCAGATACACATTTCCGCTAACCAGAAAGACACAATGCATACAAGAATTCAGCTACAATTGCTTCGTTTTAACGCCCTGATCTTCGCAATAAGGTGCTTGTATTCAAGAGCAAAACATCCTTTGGAAGAAAATATCATGATTGAATGGTGTTTACGATAAGCTTTGTTAGCAACAATTCACTCGTGTTTTATTTTTAAAAGCCAAAAATAAGTAGTTTTACATCTTAAAGTGGAGGAGAAGAACTGAGAGTGTATCCATAGAGTTCGACACTTTAGAAGCAAGAACGAAATAGCTCTAATGTCTTGAAACAAATTATTTAGGTTATTGCATCATACCTCTCTAAATTATGCTATTAATTAATCTCCTTACATTTTCAATTTCAGGGAGCTTTTTATTTCTGATTGCTTAGTGGATATGAGGATCTCCAATAGTCGAAATTTGTTTCTCAATTTGATGCCCATTAGTATCCATTTTTGAAGGAGAATCTCCTTTTTTGTTTTTTCCTTGAGTAGATTCATGGTTAGCTTCTTCGTCAGCTTTTCATAAAAGCAATAACAATACATTTGTTTTTGAATAACCTAGCATTTCTTATGGTTTTCTTTACAAAGAAGAGCATATTTAATTGTTTCCAGGAGATGATCAGAATCTGTGTCTAAACTGGAGGATGTCTCTGGTACTCTATTCCATCTAGCTTCAAACATCAACCAAACTGCTTGGGCTATCCCTGTCACGCCTAAACGAAATCTGTGCTTATACAAGTTGCTCTTAGAATTGTGCAATATTACAATCAAAAGACAACAAACATACCCAGGATTATTTTCAGGTACAATGAATGTTTGTGTTTTCAGTTTAGTCATGTCAACTCGATTGGTTGAATCAGCAGCATCGTGTTTTTGCTGAGCTCCGAGAAATATGAATGTAACATGCGATAATTCAAGACTTCCTGATATTAGTTAGATATCCTGTTTTTGTTGTTGTGTAAAATATTAAATGAGCATGCTAGGTGTCACAATGATTGCATCAAAGTTGCTGAATAATTTTAGAAATATGCTACTGATATAAGAAGCGGTTCTGCTAATTCAAAATGGACGCATATCTATATTTACCAATTACTGCCTGCTTCTTGCAAACTTTACAAATCACAAATAAATTTAGAGAAAATACTCATTATTGCACAGTTATTTTTCGTTATTCTAATTGTCTTCGCTTTTACTTATCAGAACCGTTATTCTGCCCGATTCTTGCTCGATTGATCGGCACCTTAGATGCTTCTAAACGGACTCTAGGATCGCTTAAAGAAAAATGTCTCAGCGGTGGGCAAATATTCTGATCTTGGTTAGATTCATTGTCTGTTGCACCACAGCTATTCATAACTACCTCTTTTGGTTTTCAAGAGAGAAATCTTGATTTCAAAAAAAAGAAAAGAAAAAGAAACAAGCAGTATCTCTCTTTTGCTTGGAATTCGATCTACCCAAGAACTTACTTGGGATAGCGATTGTATTGCGAGATTATTTTTCGCTGGATATTAATTGTAATGTAAAAATTCACATAGTATTAGGAAATAAGACTTCAAAATTAAATTAATCATACTATTTCTCAATACTTTCTCAATTAATTCTTGACCATTTCTTTCTTTCTTTAAGCACTGTGTGTCATACAAATAGGTTGAGAATATTTGATAATTTAGGGAAAGAGAAAATATCTATTTTTATTCTAAAAATGACTTATTTCTTTCTGTCATACTAACAACAAGCACATGATTTTCAAACCTCAACTTAATAGATTTTCTTCTTTTCTTGCTCTGATCCATCTTCGAAACGACTTTGTCGATATTTGCGTAGTCCGACATATCCTAGTCCAATAGCTGCTACTAATCCAAGAAAAATTAGCATAAAATGCGAATCGCCGTCCTTTGATGATTGATTCTCTTCTTCATCTTCGTCATCGTCATCATCATTATCTTTTGAATGGTTTTTGCTTTTATTGATGTAATAATCTGAGATAGCCTTGCCACCAACTTATTGAACCTAGTCTTTGATTTTTTGTAACCCCTCCCAATCTTAGTCACCAATGTTTTTCATTATTTCTGGGTCATCTTAAAGGATCTTGAGAGAATTTTCTAAAATTAAATCAAAGAATTAATGATTTTTACAAAATTTCCGTCATTCTAAATTGGAAATAAATATGTTTCTTACCTTCTGAAGGGTTCTTTTACAGCTTCTGCATAAGCTAGAAGAGGCTTGTTCTGAACTTGGCATCTGATAGCTTCTCAAAAAGATTACTGATGCTCTTTCTCATTTTTTAAACGTCTTTGAGATATGAAATTGGTCCGTTGACTTATTCTTCACTTAGCCCCTTGTTTTTGACTAGGAAGACTTAGATAATATCTAAATTACTTAACGCAATTTTTAAATTCTCAGCTGGAGTGGTTCCAGTGAATATCTGATCTAAGATCGCATTCGCAAGAGCATCTTGATAGCTATCTTTCTTGATATCACTGTTGAATGAATCTTCCGAGTAAAGTTGTGCAAAACCATTATTGCTAGACTTCTTTAACCCCTTGAGAAGTTCTTAGAGAGAACTGTATTTATCCTTAAAAAGCATCGATACAAAAATATCAACTTCTTTCTGAATTTTGGAGACTTCTGCTTTCCCAAGTTCTTCTTTTTTATCGAGAGACAAGGACTTCAACTTCAACTCACTCACTACGATACCCTTCATGAATTATCTAATCATGTTGAGCTGAAACTATGTTTTTTAGGCTTCATTATCAACACTTCCAAAATAACCCTCAAATTCATTTTGGGCATTCTTGAGAATCTCTGAGATCATATCATTTTATCCAGCGATTTTTCCAATCATAAGGGCGATAACTAAAATAGTGCAGATAGCGCTGTAGGATTTCATTTTTCTTGTGGTTTATTTTTTACTTATTTTTATTTAAATCTAATTTATTAATAGGCTTGCTTCCCTTGCTTGATCCGGTTCTAGTTATTTCTGAGTAAAAAGGTTTAAATAAGTTCCTTTCAAACCCTTTTTTTCTCTCTCTTTTCTGATTCTTTCTATTAAAATTTAAAATTCTAGCATTTTCAACGAATTCACATCGAAGCCATAATAGAAACAAATGATATTCAATTCTTTCATTGGAAGCCATCATTCCTTACATTATTTATGACTTCCTTAAAATATCTCAGACTTTTTTCTTAATTCATTTGATTGCAGTGTGAAAAAACTTTTATTATTTGATTGTTCATTTGAAAAAATAATAAAATAACAATTAATCTCAAAAGTCCCTTAATTTTATGAATTACTTGCTCATCTCATGAAATTTACTAAAGACTTAAATAAAGCAGACTTATTCTTGAAATCATAAAATTTTGCATTTTTACACTGTTTATAGAAGGTAACATAATAAATAAAGTAAAGGATATTTTATCTCTTCGATTTGACGCATACCTATTTGTAGTTGAATAAAATATCTTGAGCTCAATATTTTTTTGTTTATTGAATTAGAAGGATTTGTGGTCTAGATCTTAAAAATTTACTTTTTTTTTCAAACCTATTTTGCCCAAATCTTAACTTAAATCTTCATGCTGCCTCCTCTTTGCTACTCATAAATTACTCTTTTGAATATTCATTCATTCTTTTGATCCTTTCTTCTTTTAATTGATTAATTTGTTAATCTTTCTGATAATTATATCTGCTCTCCTAATCAAAAAAAGATTAATTAAATCAGTAAAAACATTCCTAGTAATAAACACCTACTGGAGCAAAAATTTGTGAACATGATAAGGCCATTAGTAAATAGCTCATTTCTTTTCATTTTTAATGCTATCATTTAAGCAGTTATTAAGCACAAAGAGGGAAAGAAACAATGAGAGGATCCTATTAAAAGATTAATTTCAAAAAATAACAAGCAATTTTTGAATTAAAATACATGTTATTAGTATTGTTTTGCAAGACTCTGGTGGCAATTTTAACAATTTGCAGTATTGCGAATGGCTTCTCAAAGGTGACTCATGATGCTGATGACATCAACACCAAAGATTCAATAATCACCATTGGGATTGTAGATAGCCCAGTTTCTAGATTCCTAGATGCCTAGGACAGCGATGAAGACACTTAAGGAGAAAAAAACACCATGATCCCTTCATCTTATGTGAAATTTATCGAGATGGCTGGAGCTTAGACTCTTAGAATCCCTTTCTACGCCAGTCATTCTAGGCTCGAAAATTATCTAAAACATGTAAATGGACTGATACTTACAGGCGGATCGTAGCTTGTGAGGCATGAAGACACAAAGAGAGTCTCTTTCTACTAGCAGCAAATCAGCTACATGCTTAAAAAAGCAAAATAATTTAATAAAAAAGGGGCATATTTTCCTGTTTATGGGATTTGCAATGGATTCTATTAGATGGTATGTGCTTTCTCGAAAGATGCATATGAAAAATCTAATGAAGAGCTTGAAGAAGAAATCTTAAATCAAAGTGAAGAAGAATAATATGATGGTAGCAGTGAGAATAATGGTGAGGATGATGGTAATACCATTGAAGGTACTGAAAATGTAGCCTCTCATAAAAAAAAAAAGAAAAAATGTTCCGTTTTAGTTCATAAGAGTCATTTTGGACATTAGAAGAAAGTGAATTTTAAGAGACCTTTTATGGTTCCCTTTGAAAAAGTTAATGAAAAAATTGCTGAAACTTTAGAGGAAAATGATTTACTCACCTTCTATCACTCTCTTTACCTCACATAAGATGGATTAGACAATGATTCTCGGTTGAAAAAGGCATTTGAATCCACCTCTACTTCTTCAGACAGTCGCTTGACTGATTTCATATCTTCAATTAAACATAAAGAGTTGCCTTTTTTTGCGACTGTTTTTCATCCTGAAAAAAGCATATTTGAATGGAAAAAATCATATGTTAGCCACACTGAAGGACTGGTATAATTTGGATAAGAGATTGCAGATTTTTTCGTGTCTGAAGCGAGAAAAAATAACCACTATCTATCAAAGAAAATGCAAAAAGATACAATTGAGGATTCCTCCAAAGTTGCACTTCTTCCAACTCCTTCTCTCTCATATGGATCGATCTACATCTTCGAATACAGCAAGAAACTAAAGACAAAACTAGAAGATGATTGAACTCATTTATCAAAGGAATTATTTTTTTTTAAAAAATATCAATTTTAACTACTTTTTACTTTATCCATTTTTTTAACAAAATAATCAAAAAACCGTATGCATTTTTGATTCAAAAGCAATTTTATATTAGTGTTGTGTTTGCTGAATTTTTTTAATCTAATTTTGATAAAATCGAAGCATTCAATTTGTAAATAAAATGATATGAAAATGAATTGCTTTATTTGTTATTGCTTGATAGAAACAATTCTTAATCATTTTATTTGAAAAAAAGAGAGAACAAAATTAGGATAAGATGAAGTTCTTGATTTCTTGAGTAAGAAATGCATAAAAACTTAATCCACTTATTCAATTTAATCTCTTGATTACTAAGAAAATTTGTTCAAATAATGACAGAATTGATCTCTGAACTAATTTGAACCTACTGAGATTAGTATTGTTTTTGTTAGTAAAAATAACTTGTAGAAATTAATCAATCGACAATATAATAATGGTAAATCATGATTTTTAAAGAAAGTTGCTGGCATTTAGGGGTTTTCATTAAAAAAAGAAATATTAGAGCTGTTGACTAGTATTTGCCTTTAGAAATACTCTTTTACAATAATAGTAAAATTAAAATCCTCTTTAGTCGAATTGAGCTTTTGGAGATAGTAGTATTCTGTTTTCAAATTCATAAGGATGACAGTAGGTTTGTATTGAAGGTTTTGTTTCATATCTGTGAGGAGAGATCAAATGATTAGATGCTAAGGAAGAATTGGTATCAATCGGTTGTTGAGTTTGTTCGATAAGTTCTAAAAGCACACTCTTCCAAGTTGTTGTTTTTTTACAAACTCAAGTAGGTCGAACTTCTTACTGAGCTTCAAGGTTTTCTGCTACGGCAACTCTGCCTTTGAAATAGCCTTGGTTTTACTGATTGTCTATGCTGCTTCTTCCGCTTGCTCAGAGCTCTCCCTTGCATAGGGTGATCTTCTTCTTTTTCTTTCTTCATTTGGTAATTTTTCATCTTTTCTCGAAGCTGGAAATGCGTCTTGCACAGTAGACAATGGAGAGGAAAAAGAAGAATTTTACGAAAAAGGGTTATTTAAACTACTTTCCTAAGCTTAAAGCTCCTTGGAAATATTCACTGTGGAATTATGGATTTAATTTCCAGGATACGCATAGGAATTATTCTACGGATAGTGCTGCTAGACTTCTCTCATTCTTCCATCAGGTCTTTCACTGCGATTCTTATGAGAATTATCAAAACGATCATGATAATTATGTTGTTGTCTTCGTTCAGAGGGTGAACTCGACTACATAAAGTGTTGATTATTGTGGTAAAATCCAGGAGGTGGATTCTAAGGGTATGAACCTCTATGATGAGGATTGAAGCGAACGAAGGACATGAATTATAATAATTTTAAAAAATATTTATAATCTGTCAATCTTTCTGTGGAGAGAGGGGAAAAAGAGTAATGGGTAAAAAAAACAGTGAGAAGTAGTAGACGAATGGTTTATGCTTTCTTTGGGAAAATAGCGGACGAATATGTCTTTTAATTTTTTCAAAGAGCACTGTGTCCTTGTTGTGTTTTTGTATTTGTTTTTTTCTTTCACTGTGTTGATAACGCTTTGATTGCGAGTCGAGTGGCTCCTTGAAGAAGGTTTTTAATTGTTTTCTCCCTTTTTTTTTCACAATCGCTGTTATGATTTATTTCAAAAATTAATTAATATCTGGTAAAATGTTTCACCCTCACTTCACTTGAGCTATTTACTTCTTTATTTATCTCCATCTTCCTTTCCCCCCTCAAGCTCTTTCCTATTCTCGCTTTAAATGCAATAATCTCTCTTTCTCTCCTATTCTCTTATAGATCAGACAAAGAAAGTTCAAATAGCGAAACTTGCTTAAAATTAGATTGCTCTCATTTTGGCAATAAAAATAATTTAAATTTGTAATTTTATGTTTTTAGTCTAACCATTTAAGCCATTTTACAACAGAACTCTGTCTATTTTTTAGTACACATTGATTTATAATATTTGCTATTTTTAAAAGAAATTATAAACAATACAATTTTAAAAGATTCAAGATTATTTCGATAGATTGTCTTCTCCTTCAAAATAAAATCTTGTTTTCGATTACAGAATTAACTTTTATTCCAAGGTTTCTTTGACTATTAAATGTGTATGTATTCTCTTTTATTTTTCATTATGTTAATCTTTTGACAGGTTTATTATCATTTATTATTACTTTTAGCCCATTAATATGCTGAATCGAATTTAAAAGTGATAAAGCTAATCTAGGATTATCTCTCTATCCTTCTAGCTTTTTCCTTTTCCCCTCTTTTGCTTTAACTCCCTTCTAAAAGTTTAAAATAAACAAGAACTCTAAATGTCAAAATTTTGATTTGAAGATCTTTCTCTCTTTTCCTGTTTTAATTTCTGTTTCATATCCATGAAGGCATAAAAGGTGGTGTAGTTTACCTTTTCTAGAGATTTATTATTTAAAATTCTAGCAAAATAAGAGTTAAGATCAATGGTTTGAGACTAAAAATCTAAGGCTAATGTATTTTTGTATTTATTAAAAACCTTAGTTTTGTTAAAATTAGATTAGTAAAATTATTAACGATATTAGTTTGAACCTAGGTTAATTTAAAAAAAAAAACACATTCAAAGGCTCAAGAGAATTCCCAAGAAATTAAGAAATCAAATAATAATACTAATAATTCCAAAAATTATTTGAAACCCGAAGAGGGAAAGACAAAAAAAAAAGAAAAGAAAAAGGGAGTACAGCAATGATGAACTTTTTGTGTCCGTGTTTATGAAAACGTGATTAATACACATTTCTGATCAACAAGCTGAAACCCCCTTCAATCTTTAAAAACAAACTAACACAAAATATATGTAGTTGTAGTATTGTATGTTTATACATTAGTTTCAAGAGATCTATCTCCTTGCTGAGATAGTCTCGAAAGAACTGATGAAGCCTTCGAAGATGACAAATTCCCGTGTTGCTGACACATAATCTGATTAAACACTTTTGAGTTTAACCTCTGATCATGGCTTCATCAATTTTTTCATTAAAACAAAATACAAATTTGTTCATTTTTTTCTTCTCATTTTTATCTTTTCATTATTTTTTCCTCCTATTCCTTCAGCTAAGTTAGCGAAGAGGAGATTGCAAAAGAACAATATTCCCCATATTATCTCTATCTCATGCGGAAAATTAATGACATGCTTTTTATTTGCTTGCAATAAATTTGAGCATTTTATTGAAATCTCCAGGATAACAAAAACATAGAGAAGTTTCTTTAGTATGTTTTCATTCTTAGTTTAGACAAAATATATTTAATAAACTGTTTTAAATTGCCTCTATTTGATTAGCAGCTATGAGTCAAGGTTAAGTGATGAAATTCAATCCCTCCTTGAAGAAATTAATACTTTTTTTCTTCAATGCAACAAATAGAAATGATTTCCCCTAAGAAAAAAACTATGAGAACAATCCCTTTTTTTACGAATCAGTACGTTTCAAATTTATTTTTATAATAAATTTTCTTTTTTTCTTTTTTATTTGCCTTAAATGTAAAAAAAATGGTTTGAAATCTCAATTTAACTGTTCAACAATATCGAAAATAAGTAATTATGTTGTTGAGGTTTTTATCTAAAAATTATTTCCTCATGGGAAACGGTAAGGTAGCTCTGTGTGAGTGATGTACTCTCTGGTGACTGACTAAGGTGTGACATTAAGAATTCTTATGATACCACCTGAAGATCCATCTCTGCTCATTGCAAGAGAAACTGATTTCTTCAGAAGATTTTTGGCTTCTTCAAGACTCATGTTGGGTTTGAAATTAGCATCAACATATGCAAAGATGAACCCACTTCCACTTCCACCAAGAGCATAATCCTGCTTGATTGCAGCACCACTTGGCTGGACAGCATAAATAGATGGTCCTTCTTTTTCATCCAAACCTGCGATAATCACTGCTGCTGATAGATTGTCCTTATATTAGTAGATCATATTCGAGAATAGCTTTGAAGCTGTTGAAACATTTGGTCTTCTTCCCAACTCAATCGAATGCACATCAAGGTAGTATCTCACATAGCTGCAAAGAGTCTGAGTATCAGCAGCACTTCCGCTTCTCAAACAAAAAATACGTTCATGGAGGTAGTCAATTTTATCTTGAACTCTATCTCCAACGTATGATCCTGAAGTAGTTCTGGAATCAGCGCCTAATAAGACACCTCCATCGTAGACCAGTGCCATAATAGTAGTGCCTGTAGTTTCTTCTGCCTTGTAGTCGTAAGGTGATGGCAGCATTTGAATATCATTCTAAATTGTCCCGTACATTTTGGATTGTCTTTTTTCAGCGACTGTTTGTTGACTTCCTAAAATTATTGAATTTATTTCTTGCTTTTTAATTTTAAAAGAGCTGAGTTTCCAAGACAATCAAAATGCTTCTTTGCTCAGAGATTTGAAAGCAGGGCAGAGATTTCCTTTTATTTTGTGCATTTAAATTTCGGATATCTTCAAGAAGAGCTACAGCAGATCAGATAGGATTCGGCATTCTCGCAACTGAATTGATTCAGAATTCATTTTTGTTTTTCAAGAAATACATTTAAGATATTATATTTTGTATTTTTGTAAAATATTAAAACTTGAAATGATTTTAAGGAGACATAAAAAAATGATTATTTTTTAATGATATTTAAAGAAATATTCAATAATTTGTTTTAGAGGACACATTAGCTGTCATTCTACGGTGGGAGAGTTGATTCTACGAAATTGAGGGGATTCATATATTTTGAATCAGAAAGAAGAAGGGAAAAAACAGGGAGAACAATATGTCAGGAGAAGGAACTCAAGAACCTCAAAAGGGATCTTTGGAACTTCTTCAATAAGAATGGCAGAAAGGTTTCTTTGCATCGTTAGAAGGATTACCCTCACAAATAGCAGCTCTTTAAGATTCGTAAGGGAATCAGATTAGATGATTTCCATGAAATTTTTATGTTGATTTTTTAAGTAAAAATTCTGAACATTGTTCATTGTATTTATCACATTTCAATACCTTTTCCACACGTAACACTAAAAAAAGTAATGCTGGTGCAATCATTGAGAATGAAGGAGAACAAAATCAAGAAGAAGTTGGCAACACAATTGGTGGAGCAGTTAGTGAAGTGCTTGTACAAAATATTTTTCAGATAGACTTTGTAATGAATTTGATTGATTTTTTATATTTTCAGAGACAATCAAAGGTTTCACAAAAAGCCAAAGGAAATAGAAAAAATGGAAAAGAAAAAGCGCTTTCAACAGAAAGGAATTAGCCCAAGGAACTGGAAGAAACAAATGAGTAATCAAATAAATAGCTAAAAAGCGAGCAAAAGTCCAAACAATGGTCAGAAAAGGAAAAAAAACAGTTTTCAAAAGTAAAGAATTCTAGAAGATGAATATGGTTTTGTATTAGAAATTATATGAGCTTCTCATTTTACTAGGGTTTGATGGCATATGGACTCAATTTCTAGATGATAAGTGAATATATGGGCACTAAAACACCTAAATAAGTTCGAGTAGCATTAAAATAATCAAAAAAAGTTTTTATAAATTTCTCATTAAAAATTGGTTTTTAATTGAATATTTTAATAAATTATGTGATATTTTCTCTTACTATCAGTAACGCTATAATCGAGAGAGCAAGAAGAACAAAGTAGCTACTGACGATAAGTTGAAATACTACGATTCCAACGGCCCAAAGAAAGCAAAAAATTTCCTGAAAACACGATTTCATTAACTTCGAAAAATATCTTAAAAATAACTTATTGACACAAATCCACAGATCGCATAACCGCAACTCCAACAATAGCAATTAATCTCACAGCCATTTTCCAATTAACCCTCAATCTCTCTCTCAACTTAATTATCGAATTCCTTATCTTAAGTTAATAGTTATTCTCTAACATAAATGGATAGCACAAACTCTGCACACGACGTAATTATTTCTGCTATTTGTTTTAGTTTCCTGATAATCACCAGGGAACCACACTGTTATTTTGGAGTTAATTATTTTGATTTGGTGTATTTTGCTAGTTTCTTGAATAGAAGCTTATGAACATTTATGGAAAGATAATTGCAGAATAAAATTCTGAGAAAATAAAAAACGTCTTTGATGAAGAATAAAAAAGTAACTTACCTAACATCGAGAATCACACTGAAGAATGATACTAATTAGAAGAATAAAGCAGCATTATGATCATCCCTCTGATTTTGAAGAGGTATTTTGGGCTCACTTTAAAGAATGTTAAAAATATTTCCTAAAAAAAGAAGTTCTTCAAAGAAATCTATGTATTGTTCTCTGTCTTTAAAATAAACAAAAATTTCATACTTGTTAGAGTAATAAGCAGTAATATCAATACATTGGATGAGGGGAGGGAAGAAAGAGAGGAGAAGTATTATTTGCGGGAATGCTTTGAATCAGGCAGTTGAAGCCTTTTTTGAATCCCTTTTGAGAACTAAATAGAATCTGATTAATTCTTTTTTTATATTATCTTCTAATAAATTAAGTGCAATGAACTGCTAGTAGACCTTCTTCAATGGCTATCTTGTCAAGAGAAACAAATACACAAAGGAATACGAGCACAGTCCTTAGAAGTTTAGTAACTATGAAATGATCCATTCCCCGAAGTTAAAAGGACTCCGAGCATCATCATTTGAAAGACCATCACTTGCGTAGGATCCGATCAGCTAATATTCTACCAACGAAACCAATGTAAATTCCTGCAAAAATACTTTGTCACACGCTCTCTCTCTCTCGCTGCATAAAATAACTACATGTCTAAATTGATATGCCTCCAATAAAAAAAGCTTAATTTGATTTGATTTGAGATAAATAGATAATGGATTACAAGACAATCGAACCATCTCAATATTAGCATCCTGCTGATAATCACCATAGCAGACATTATATCTCTAATGCATATTCTCCTTTGGTGAGAGCACCTCTAAATATATTAAGGAGAAACAGTGAAGAACTAGGTCAAAATATAACTATTGACAGGCAGCTACTCCACAGCGATTTGGATTCACCACTGTGCCACCTCAGAGTGAACTCATATAAAAATCTCAAAGTAGAATTATTTCTTTTACAAAATGGTAGAGATATGTTTAATTGTTTGATTAATCTTCCCAAGAATTCGTCTTCAATGATGCTAAACAGTTCGCTGCCTTCAAGTCTCACTGAAATAGACTGCCATAGGTAAATTCTTAACTTTGAAGGGGAGAGAAGATGCTCTGATTCGTTTCAACGATAAAAAATCGATAACTAAGACAATGTCTTTGAGAGGTATTACATAACCATAAGAGAATATTTTTGCGAAAATATCTAAATGTTTTAATATTTTTGAAAAAAGATTGTATAAAAGAGCAAATCGTTCGCCACTAAAGTACCCAGGAAGTGTGAGAAACTCTAAACACGAAACGAAATAAATGAATTCAGGAAGCAGTATTAATCCATCTAGAGAAAGAAAAAGCAAAAAATCAAACTATTCCTACAAAACAACCCGTCCAACAAACTTGAATTAATAAAGCTTTGAGAGGGCTAGAAGTTCAAGTCCATTGTCAGTAGTATTTCAATTGAAGAATGACAATTCTACATCATCAACACAAGAAACTTCTTTCAATTATTATTAGAATCCTGAAAAAATGTTAGAAGAACAAGAACAATATCAGAATGCATACAATTCTAGTGAAAATTTCAGTGATTTCAAGGAAATATCATCAAATTCTGGCAGGAAGTAAAAAAATGCAATATTATAAATATGGCATTTACTCATGCAGAATGATTATTGTTTTCGTAGGCAAGCTTTCTAATAAAACCATGACGAAACATAGAAAATATCGACTGTTGGCTTGTAAATGCCTAAAACAAATTCTAATATTTTTTCAGTTAAAGCAAACAGCAATCAAGTTCAAATAAAAAGTAAAAAAACAAAAGCTCAATTGGCTCTGAAAGTGGTCAGAATTGAGTAAGAGCAATAGGAGTTGAAATTGAAGCAAAATGTGTTAGAATAATATAAATTGCTACTTCGGCATCGCTTACAGCGAGAAGAGGAAAATAGAGATGGAGATGATGCAGAAGGTTAATATGAAAAGCAGTTTTTTCAAAGCTAGAATAACTCCAGTGAAGATTATGAATAAAAAGAAGAGGAGAATATTTTTTCAAATACTTGCATAAAAAAACACAACTAAAGTACGATCAAACAAGCAGTTTTTCATAATTAACAAGATGAGTTATCTGAAATAGGAGGTATTTCTCAATAAATTGGATCATAACAAAACCAGCGATAGTAACCAAAATAAAAATTTTAATTATCAAATACAAAGCCTAAAAAAGCAAAGAACGATATTATTTACTCTCAAAATTAAAATGAGACACATAAAAGATAGGGATTCTTAAAGGCTGATAGAAGTGATGGAAAAATAGAAAAAGTTAGTGACATTTTAACAAGGGAAAAGAAAAATCAAAGAAACAAGAGTTCTAGCTTTACAGACAAAGAAAAGAAATATGAAACTGAAACATAATAAAATAACTCCAGCGAAAGAATATTTAACGACCTTCTACATGAACGTATTTCAAGCTAAAATCAGGATAATCCTACAACATAAACAAAGAATAAAATTAAAAGTTTGATCCATTTTGCTCATAATAAAATACATGAAACTTCTCCATCAAAGGTGAAAATAGTTCCTTTAAAATACATATCTACAAACCTTCCTGCAAAGTAATTCCATTTGGAGAAGAATCCGAACAGTTAATCTTCAATTATGGTTGCAGCAACAACAGCAACATCAAATAGAGTGAAATCAAGCTCACAGCACTTGAACTAAACGAGCAGATTATCATCAACTAAAGAAATCTCAATGAATAACATTACTTGCAATGATAAACATAAAAATAATGATAATAGCCCTACATAAGGAGGATTGCACTAAGCGAGGGAGGAATTTCTTAAAAGATGTGGAAAGATTAAGAAAACTAATACACAAGAAAGCAACCATTAAGAACACTCTGAAACTATACTCAACGGTTAAAAGAATTAGAAGGAATTCAAAAACCCTCGAGGACATTCTGAACCGAAGGTATTAAGCACTTCAGAACAGTCTAATAGCTAATCTTTCAACACCAATTAGTGTGAAAATTAAGTAGAATTAAGTGACTCACTAACAACCCCTAAGATTTACAACAACTCAAAGCATCAAGAAAGTTTTTAAGGAATATTTCAGAAAACTTTACATTAAGACAATAATAAACAGCAGGAAGCTTATGTCAGTCAGCAATTCACAAATCAATCACGCACATTAAATAGACGAGATAGCTTTGGGGTGGTTGTAATTAGTGAGGAGGAATTTCGTAAAAGAAAAGAGCTTCAAGAGCCTGACTATGGATATGGGTTGAAATGGTAGCACAGTGCTGAATTTATGTAGTGGTAAGAAAGGCAGTCATAAAAAGAAAGTACCTAAGAAGAATGTACAATCGATGTATTAGATATTGTCCACAGGTAATAAAAATGGCTTAGAGAAAGACAGAATAGATTATTGTAGTTATAATAAGAAAATATTAAGAAAGAACGTGATCTGTGTACTTTTAGACCAAACGTTATTGGCAACTCACCGAAGAAAGAATCGAAATAGAATATGTCACCCTCAAAAATGAATTAAATAGCTGGTAATGTAGCAACTGTACCTCTCACTTACACTGCGATTTCATAAATGAAGAATTTAAGAAAAAATAATTTAATATAGATGAATAGTCACAAAGTAAGTTGAGTGATGGAAGTGTAAAGGTAATAGTTAAATGTAATAAATTATGCAGATAGAAACTAATATTTGAAAAGACAAGAGGAATAAGGGAGAATTTCATTAATATGATCTAATATTTCTAATTTTAAACATTTTCGATTATCAAATCTTTTTTAAATATCTTATTCCATTAGTCAACTGATTTGTCCTTATGGATAATTGTTTTTTTAGTATATTGTAAAAAATAATCTGTAAGGATAAGATGCAAATAGTAAATTTAAACTGCTTCTTATTAGAGATGTAATAATATCTAAAATTAAAAAAAATTTAACTTATTCAAAGTGGATCAATAATGACCTTAAACATTGAATTGATTATTTTATAAAAATTTGAAGAATCGAATAAATAATAGATTTTTTCTTGATTAGGTTTATTTTTGGTAAAAAGAAGGTTTAGGTAAAGGAATCGCTTAATTAAATACAATCCTTATTAAATGCCAAATGTTTTTTAATTTTAGATAATTATGCTTGTTGCTATTAAGCTCAAAAAGACATGAATGAGTATTTCCTCGAATTTCAAAGAAAGACAAAAGACAGGAGTAATATACAAATGAATTAGAGCCAATTGATGATAAATTTATTTAAATATTAGACTTCAAAAAATGTTTGAAAATTATGGATTATCTATCTTTCAAACCAAAATGAAATTAAAACTTCCTTCTAAAAAAATAATTGGATATAGAAGAGAAGAATCATACATACATCACCTAGCGAGGGAAATATATTAAAGCCTAGTTTGGAAGGAAATATCTTTTGTTTTTTTAAATAATTAAGCGCTGAAACTTTTTATAAAAAAAGCATATCAGAGAGATTAAGAACAAAGGATAAAGATGGAATAAAACTATCAAGAACAAATCTTGTAACCTAAGGATACATTAGCGTTCACAGGTCAATAGCAATAGCCATATGCTTAAGATCAACCATAACGAAATGTATGGGATGAATACATTGATAGATAGCTAGAACATCTGGTTGTTGAGTATCAATTTGATTTCATCAAAATCGGCAAGAGATTAGCAGGACTTGTTGGTGATAAAGAAGAATCCAAAATGAACGAGGAATCATGTCGAGAAAGATGGAAGATGCTTCATTTAAAGAGATATGAACATAAAGATAAAGATAAACTACAAAGAATATCCGAAAGTGTAATGAAATTTGAAGATCCAATAAATGCCCTTACAGTCGAAGAAATGGTTGAGAGACTCCCTAAGACAAGAACTAACAAAGATTTCTTGAAGATTTCGGATGAGGAAAAGTTATAGGCATCGTTTGTTAATGAAAAAGGAGAAAAGGATACGCCAACAAGTAAATAACAAATAGAAAGAAAATAAAGATAATATTCATCATCTGATTTCTTAAAAAAAATATAAAATTAGCTTTCAACGTGTTGAAAGACAGTGTGATGGGAATTAAAGACAAGCGTGAAAGGGAAAAAGCTTTCTCGAAATAGCAAGAAGAGTTTTTCAGGAATTTGGAAACACTTGCTGTTGAATAAGATGAAGAAATGTTCGAAAAACCACTTGTGTAAGGAAAACAAATAAACAGAAAATAATACCAATAAATACAAAAAAGAAGAGATGACTTTGAAAATGATAAAATGGAATTTTATGTGAATCATAACTTTTTCTTTATTCCATAAGGTTCCGAGCTAAATTCAGTGAAAGAAATTTAAATTTCATTGTTGAACGCGAAGAACTAACCAAAGAAGAAGCTTAGAAAATAATGGCATAGAAAGTGTAGATGAAAGGAGCTGGATTAGTCCCACCAGAGCCGGAGATGGGTATTAAAATGGATAATTTCGTAAGTATGTATGCAAGACCAGCAGAAGACGAAGATTCGATTCAGAAAAAAATGCAAGAAAAAGAAATTGCAGTGAAAATGGAGTTGGCTGTTGAAGTCAAAGAAAGAAAGGAAGAAATGGCTATGGATGAAGAGGCTCTGAAAAGGCAATTCGAAATGACTGAAGAAGAAAAGAAAGCAGCAGATGCATTAGCTGAGGAGAAAGCGAAGATTAACTCTGATTTGTATCTTGCTGAGAAGGGTTTGAAAAGTATTGATGAGGTAGTCGATTCTCTTGAAAATATGAGACAAAAAGCAAAAGTGAATAATTATTTTGAAGAAGAATAGAAGGAAGAGTAGGCTAAAAGGGAAGCAGCTGCAGCAATGGCAGTTAAGTAGTCTGAGGGAGTTATAGAAGTTAAAAATAATGAAACAGAAGATTAGAAATAGGAATTGATTCGACATGAAATTATTAAGCAAGGGTTAGAGTAACTCAACTAAAAGGAAAACGGAGATTAACTCGTTTAGTTTCATGAAAAGTAGATCAAAAAGGATATCAAGTAGCTCGATGAAATAATATAAAATACATAAGAGACACAAGATGGAGAAAGGAATAATGCAAATAATTTGAAATAAGAAGATAAATCTGGTTAGGATTAAAAACAAAAAGACGCAGCAGCTTCAGTTATTAAGAAGAAAGTGGCTTTTTCAAGATTTGTAAGTTGTTCTAGCTGATATTTTGTGTTTTTAAGATTAATTTTTGATTTGCAGGAGAATCAAGAAGATGATGAAGATGAAAGTGATAATGAATCTGATGAATACGATGAATTGTATATTTAGGCTTAGAGAAGTGGATTGAGGACTGAAGAAGAGATTGAAGCATTCATTGAAAAACGAAAAAAGCCATCTAATGATAAAAGCCAGAAATTATTAAGAAAAGTCAACGATTTTTAAGACAAAGAAACAGCAGGGAAACAAGCATAAGAACTGCTAGCTGAGCAAGAAAGATAAATTGAATAGAAATAGTAGTTTTTAAGTAGATTAAAAGACAAAAAGAAAAATATCGATGAGATTGATGATGATAACAGAGAATAGGACTGGAGGGATCTCAAATTTAGTGCAGGTTTGGCCTTCAAAAAACAACTTGAAGAAGAGGACATGCAAAGGAAGATTAAAGCACAGTTTGAGGAAGAATAGCATAGAAAAGCTGATGCAGAAAGAATTAGGTTAATCCAAGAAGAATATTCTCTCAAAAAATTAGATCTCGAAGATAAGATTAGAAAAAGAGAATTTACAGATTTAGATAAACTCAATTCAGAAAAATGGAAGGATTATCTGTAAAATAAGAAATACACACAGAAAAAATGAGAGATCAAATTTTTTTAAGTAATTAATAAAATTTCTAATATTCTCATTCGTTGCTCTTTTTGATCAGTGAACAACAACAAAAACGTAGAGAAGAGATTGAGCAGGAGTTCGCTGAGAAAGAGCGAATTTAAGAGATTGAAGATGAGAAAATAAAAAATGAGAATTTAGTTAAAGACAAGAGAGAAATGTTTGAAAACAAAATCAATAATTTCAAATCAAATGACCCCTTTAAATGCTTCTTTGATGAAACAGTCAGCTATCTCTCCAATGTCTCAGGATTGCCTTCTAGCTTAGCTGATAAAATTTAAGATTTTAAGAAGTTTGAGCTTTCCCGTGATGCGATAACTTCAAGATATCAGATTCTTGCTTTCCCTTATCTTTAAAGATCAAAATAATTCGCATCTTAGTTTTTGGGTAACTTGGGTTCATGTTTAAAGAACTTTTGAATAGCTATTTTAGACTTTTGTATTAATTTTTTATTTTTTTATCTTATTTTCTAGCATTTTTCCTGAGAAACAGTTTTTTCAGATAACCACCTACTGATTAAGAACTCAGTGATTTATCTGGAGGATCAGTTTCAGCTTAACCTTTACCTAGAATTAGTTCAAAAGGATTCCCATTCTGCTTAGTCAGTTTTTATGTAGCAAGTTTTGCAGAGGAAATCAACGATGAACAAGAGGATTAATATATCAGCAATTATCTTGGCGATTCTATGAAATTTGATAGTCTACTATAAAGTGGGAAAGTCAATCGATGTCTGTTTTTGTTCTTCGACACATATCTAGGAAGAGGTTAAGATATTCTCTCGAAATAACTTGACCTTCAGCTATCAGATTTTATTGATGAAAATGTGATCGACTCAGCTGTTCGAAAATATGGCGAGAAAATTGTCAGTCCTCATATGACTCTAAATGAATTCAAGGTGATTTACTATAAAAACATGGAACTCGCGAAGAAGCTCTTCACTGAAACAAATACTTTCCATTCAGTTTGTCCGTTCTCAAATCATGATTCTTCGTTGTCTAAAACTATTGGGAAGAAAATGGAATCGTCGGTTATTATTCTCAGGTAGTATTCTGAAATCACAAAATCATCGATTTAGTAGTAATAAAGCAATTTGAATAATAGCAGCGACAATAATTCAACTGTGAATATGGATAATACCACACGCGATATGCAATCTGGTATTTCTGATACTTTTAGTAATCTTGTACCTTCTGAAACGGAAATATCATAAAAACAAAAAATCTAAGCTACAGATGTGATTTAGTATACTCTCGATAAATTGTAATAAAAGGGGATTCAGATTCTAGGTCTGAAATCCTTTTATTTAGATTCCACAACATAATCTGAATTCAAAAATTACATAGAAAATATTAATTTCATTTCCAATCCAAACTAGCCACTTGTGGTCATCGCAGTTGCTGGAGAAAATCTTATCTTAAGTAAATTTTAAGAGAGAAAAAAAATGAACCAAAAACCTTTTAATGTTTGATAATAATTGTTTTTAAAAATAGAACTGAAAAAGATAGTTGGCTCTGAAGATGCTGATCTTGCTAGGAGAGTCGAACCAAGAAGCCTAAACGCACTATTCGGTGGAATCAATAGAGAAAATTCTATTATTACTCCTTCAAATAAATCTCTCAGCAGAAGAATGCTGAGCTATTTCTTTTCTGGAAGACTACAAAAAATAACTACCGTAGATGATGTTCGAGCAATAGAAGGAACAAATGGCAAGAAACAGTTGTATCTAACTAAACCGGCCTCATTCCATCCAGTATTCCTGCTGAACAGTGAGCCAATTCGTGAATTTGTGTGCGTGTTAGGAAGTGAATTCACTCCTATGAAATTTGGAAAGGTGATTCAAAAAGTGAAAAGCAGAGGATTTGATCTTCTAAATCTTTGTATGACAAATGTAACGAACATTTCAGCTCTAGCTCGTGGTGACGAAGAGTTCAAAGCCTTTGTTTCAAGTGAAGGTTTAACAGAACTGTGTAAGGAAAACAGACAGAATCTTGTATTACATTTTACAGGATCTTGCATTAACTCCTTAAGAGATTGCCTTCTTAGAACTGTGATAGATTACAATCCCTTCTTTTAACCTAAAAAAGAACTATTGTATTATACTAAGCAACCTACACACTTAGCTCTCCTTAAACACTTCTTTTTCGATTCTCAGACACCAATTATTTCTAGTTTCACGCCTTCATAGAATTTCCCTTTCTTCTTAGCAATATGGCCTTTCCTGTCTGAGAATTCTGAGCAACCTTCTCTTGGTGAAGATCTCTAAGTTTTCTCTTAGTATTCTCTGGAGCTTCTTTCTCTCTCTAAAATTTCTCCTTCATATTTATCTCATTCTTCGATTGAAAAAATTTCAAATACTCTGAATCCATTAGTCTCTGGAAGTCTTCAAGTTAACTCCTTAACTAAACGCAAGCCAGAATTCGCAGCTTTCTCGAAAATCCTTTGTTAGGAAATTCTGAAAGATGATTTCTATTGTGCTGTCCTAAGACTCCAAGGGGATAAAACTTCTAAGTCTTTTTAGAAAATTTTCACTGAAGTTCCATTCGTGCACTCAAACAAAACAGTAACCGAAAATACAATCATCTCAGTTGGATCAACTCAAAAACCAATCAAACTCCCTACAGAATTTTTAACTCAAATATTCTTAGAGCCCTCACCAGAGCAAGTGAGCAAATTAGCAGTTAAACCTTAAAAATTTCTAATTCTTTTAAATTTTTTTTGTTCTCAAAAGGTTTAAATAATGGCTGCTGAGTTGCGATTAGGTGTTTTTGATGATTGGAGTTTCGGAGGTAGTTTCATCTACGATTTACCTTCAAGTGGGTTTACAGGGGAATTAGAATCAATGATGATTCTCAGTGATGAAGTGCTCAAGAAAATATAACTACAAGGAATAACAAAAGTGATCGAAGTCAATAAATTCAAAGTTAAATGCTTTTTTAAGCAGCATGCAAGTTTCCATCTTGTGAACTTACTCAGTGAAAACTTATACGCGACAATTATGGCAGCTGAGACTGCTTCGAAGAATTTAGACTCAGGCACTCGCTTGCAAACAGCCAAAGCATCGATTGATCACTTCCTGAATAGAATGAATACAGAACCACTCAATTTCATCGTTGTCTCAAGAGAAAATGGAATTTTTGCTGCGTAACTAACTAAATAATAACTTTCATTATCCTTTGAATTCTAATTATTTCAACTAATAATTAAAAAATGGCTTTCTTTTTTTCTAATTATTTTTGTTTTTTTTAATTCCCAGAAAAAAGATGCTCTTTGAGATAGCTGAGAAGTTCTCCATATTCAAAAAAGAAACGATTCCTAGTGAAGCCGTTTCTGAGTACATGCTCGAACGAGGAATGTTCTGTAGTCTTAACTTCAAGTGCTAATAGAAAGAGGTTTAAGAAATCAAACTCATGGAATAATCTATCCTTTCGATCTCTCGTGAACCCGCAACCTAAGCTTCAGAGGAAAATAACTAATTTGATAATCAAATAGCAGCTATTGTAAGGATAGACTAGCAGATACAACTATCAGATATTATCCGCAAACTCTCTGTGGATTTGAAATACAAAGTGCTGAATATATTAGTGATTCGAACTTTTGAGTGGTCAGAAATCTAATATTTTTCAACACAATTCACTCCTAAATTTGACCCAGCCCACATTGTAAGATAAATAATTAATCTTTTACCAAAGAAACTCAATGAATGCAATAAATGGTCTATTTCATTTGAAGTTGCATTTTTCTTTTATTAAATGCTAAAATTTGTTTTTGTTAAAAAAAGCAAAAATACTTCGAGGTAAACAACGATGGAACATATTGTGTCCTTTAGCTTGACTCAAAGCAAGCCGTCAGCATCTCTGACGCATTTGGAACTTTGAGATTAAATGATAAAGGAGAGTTCAAACAAGTAATTTCAGGGTCACTGTTTGGAAAGCTTGATAATTTCATAATCTACACAAACAGCTCTAAACATGTAAAAAAATAAAATATCACAATTTAATCATTTAATTAAATTCATTTTAATATCTTCCCATCTCGATTCATCATTTTTCGATGGCCTTGCTATTATGGGTTATTTTAATAAAATTAATTTTTTTATTTTAGGTAAGAGAATTAACAAGATTCGCCTTCGATTCTACGAAAAGCGGCTGAAAAAGCAGATATATAAAAAATATGAAAAAAAATAATCATAACTTAGTTTAAAAAACTGAAAAGAACTAGATCAGTGTATGGTGATTTGCAAAAGCAATATCTGTTAAATATAATCATATGAATAAATTTAATTAAGATAAAAAAATATTTGTAGAAAGTGTAATTAACAAACACAAAACATAAGGAGAATACAATTCTAGGGACTGAATGAAGCGGGGGGAGGGATGTTATGAAAGAAATCAAAAGTGGGGGTAGTTCTGAAAGAATAAAGATAATCTTGAAAGAATAAAGTATTTTTTGATGAAGTTTAAGGTTTTTCTAACCCTAAAGATCTCAGGCTGCGCGTAGAAGCTGCGTAAAGCATGAGGATCGTTTTAAATCGAGAACGAGAGAGGTGTCTTTGATTTTTTTGGTAATATTAGAAAAAAACGAGAGACTTTCCAGATCAGGGGAAGTTATCCTGATCTAGAAGATTTCATCCTTTTTTTCTAAATTTTGCTGTTTTCAAAAAACAGATGGACACCAAGAGATATCGTTGAGTTAGGAGATTTGATTGGATTAATCGGGTTATTTTTGATTATCGGGCTACTGGTAAGCGAGTTCAAATGGGTCAGGGAAGCTTTCACTCATGTGAGATGAGGAATATTCGGGAATGGAGGAGTCTATCTCGCTGCTTGAGTTGAATTCTTCTCCATTTTGTTTTTGATCAAAGGGAAAGGAAAGGAAATATCCTTCGATGTTGTTAGCCCAATCTCTCTCGCAAGCTTGTGATTAACTCTTGAAGAGAGGGAGTTTAAAGAAATTGAGTCTGGATCCAAGGAAATCTTGATCAGAATTATCAACAATGCTGTTAGATAGCATCTCCTCGATTTTAATCAGATCAATCGAGTGAGGCTCGGTGCTGCAGCTGTTGTTGCATGCTTCGGAGGAGTTTTATTCTGACTGCTTTTGATCGAATTCCATGAGTTTTGGTGGCTGAGAGTTAAGGAAATTGCTTGCGTAATGGTTGAATTAGCATTTTTTGGTTGGTAGAGGAGTTTTGATTTCTACAACAGAGAGACGATGGCATCGAGAATCAAATTTTCGTTAAGTAACTTTTTAACCCTTTGGGGAAAACTTTGAATTTTTAATTGGAATATTTGGGAAAGAGCTGTCCCACATTTCAAATATCGATTACACTGGGGCTCCGTTGAAGAAATGAACAAGTAAGATAACTGCAAATGTTTTCTTGCGAATCTGAGATCTCCATCGTAGCTCTCCTTCTGCAAAGCGAATCTCTTCAAGAGCAATATCACGAAGAAGTTCAATGTAGTTTGTTTCTTTTCCTTATTTTTGAATTTCTTGAAGGTACAATTAAGGAAGGAGCATGTATTTTTTAAGGGCAGGAAACTGTTTTTCTCCATTTTTAGCTGCTTTGCTAGCTGAGATAATTGCAAAAAAATGTTCTCTGATCTATGTCTTTGTCTGAAATTGGAATTCTTCTTTAATGATATCTCCAACGAAGTCCTCAAAGAAGTAATTCATTATGCAGTCTTGAAACTATTTGTTGATGTTATTGACTGGCTTTTTTTCATACTCGACAGTAAGTTTCACCATGGCCTTGCATAGGTCATTCATGATGGAAGAAATTTCAGGATATAGCAACTTAAGTGTTGCAATACCTTTGTTGGAGTGACATTCCATTGAAATGTCAGATGCTGAGTCGAGTCCTAGGAAGGCTGGTTCAGCTGAGGGGATTTAGCTGGAGGACTTTGAGAACAGAAGTATGCTCATTTTATTTGTTCCAAAAAAGATAAAGTGTATGTTTGATTGTCTTTTCTTTTATTTTTATTTATATTAAACTTTTTTCCCTCCCTTGTGCCCTCCGATCTTTTAAACCTTTATTTCCTCCCAGTTATCCACATTGAATTTATTTATTTTTTTGTTTTTTCTCCTGTTTAAAAAGCTTTCGTTACTCCAAGCTTTTTTGTGAGGCAGAACTATAAAATTATGAATTTAATTCAAATCTGATAACTTTTCTTGCTCAGTTTGAAAAGGTAACTTCATGGTGGACTAGAAAAAGAATCTCACAATGAATTTGAACTCGAAATTGGGTAATTTTATTCCAAATAATTTATTTATTTGTCATTGATGTTTAGCTATCTCTTTCTAACTTTTGGCTATGGGAATAATAGAAAAGTATAATCTATTTCGGACTAAAATATTTCGAATCTTCCTTTACTTTTAATCTCCCCACACTTTTTGGATATGACCTCACTTTCTCTTTCTCTCTTTATATCTGGCTTTCTTTTTGATCAGTTAATTCATTTTGTTACATTATGCAATTAGTTGATTAACAAAACCACCACTTTATTTTACCTCATTTCAATTTTTTATTCTTACTAAGACCATTATTGCTACTATTTTCAGAATTACAAATAAGAACAATATATCTTATTTTACATGAGATTTGGATGATCCTGTGAGTTAAATCAATTGAGGATAGTTAGAGTTAAATCCGTTTGGGTTTGCTTCTAAAACTTATTTTCCAATAGTAATAGTTTTTCTTCAAAAATTGCTAATTTTATTAAAAAGTGGGGGTATGTTTGACTTTCTCTACTCAATTAATTATGTCAATTCCCTTAAGAAATACACATATGTTTATGTATTTGTAATTGATTGCTTCGTTCAGTAAAGGTGTTTTATGAAATAATGTGTCACTTTCCACTTTAAAAGATATTTTAACTATTTTCAACATTCCATAATGTTTGATTAAATATTTATTTATTTGCCAAAGCAACTCAAGGAACCTTTTTTTATTATTCTCAGATAAGAATTCTTTGTTTTGTTTTTAATAATTACTAGACGAATTAAAGAAAGACATAAGGGTCCTTAATAGTTCTATCTTATTGTGGAATGAAAGAACTTCAAAATCTCAATTTAATCCCATTAATGTTTGAAGATAATTTGAGGATTTTAAATTCAATTATTTAAGGACTATTACAAAATATATGTTATCTTATTAAAAGCTAATTTAAGACATGAAAAAGCAAGGAACGACACAGTCCAAATAGTAAAATTTAAAGGTTCTTAAAAAATAATAAATTTAATTAGTTTTAAATCAATTTTAATTTTTCTTCTTTCATTATGATCTTTTTTAGGGATAAAAGAGTAGAGAAATATTCGCTCTGTTGTCATATCATGTGTAATAATTGCTATTATGGATAAAGTAGGAAAATAAATAAATTGTGAAGAAGAAAAAGAACAAAAAAAGAGAGGGGATATTGTTAAAATGAAGGAGGCCCTTGGGTTGAGAAAAAATAAGAGGGAATAATTGAAGAATAGAGGAAAATAAGGCGATGTGTTATTATTAAATAAAGAAGAAGATGAGGGGAGGCCGGAAGTTGTTAGATTGTTAATTAAGGTCAGTATTGAGTGGTAGTTAATAAGAGAATCACAATTTTTAAAGGAATTGTTTTTGTTTATTAAAAGTTGTGTTTTAATAAGAAAAGAAGAAAAGTAAGAGAAAAGAGTAGACTCAACTGAAAAAAAAAGAAAAAAGTAAAACAAAAGCAGAAAACAATGATGTCGAAGATGATCAATACCAGCTTAAATGATGGTGGAAAATATTCCTTGAGAAATCATGACGAATCTCTTCAAGAAATCAAAGAAGATTTCCTTGCTCTGCTGTAAGATGTCAACAGAAGCGAGAAACTTGTGTGGACGATGCTCACCTAAGTCCGCGAAGGCTTGCAGAATTTCATCAAAGGTCCCTTGATCGAGCTCATAGAATAAGCTGTTTTTTAAGCAAATCAGCAAGGCTCTTCACAATAGAGATTCTTAGCCATAAAAAAAAAATCTCATTCTCATTTCTGTCATCGAAAGTAACTCGCTTTGCTCTTGCATTTCATGGAAGACGAAGGATACATCTACATTTACAAGACCCAATTACTCAAGACCTTCCTCAATGAATCTGATCACAATCCTCTAAGGTTCTCAAAAATATGGAAATCCCATGTGAGGCATAGACTAATTGCTCTAATGCTCTTGAAATTCGAGCAGCTACGAAAAGGATCAAGAACTGTTTTCAATGTTCTTGATCTTTGGTACAAGCTCTTCCCTGAAATCCCTATTTGCGATTTAGTAGATGATCGCTTTAAAAATAGAAAAGGTGTCCTCTCAGAGAAACAATCTTCTCGCTAAGCTGCTTTTGAATTAGCGTTTTTGGAAAAAGAATTCTCATAAATTCTGAAGTTAGAAGAGTAGGAAGAGAAAAACGAAGATAACTTAAACAACGAGCCACTTTAATCAAACTTAAAAAGTACCATTGAAGACTTATAAGAAGAAGAAAGCAATTGCGAGTTAATAAACTAATAAATGAATTAGCTTTCCCTCTCAAATATCACTCCTGAATACAATATAAATCACTGCAAATCTAACCAGTTGACTTTAGTTCAAGAAAATAATAATTCTTAACCTAATCATCACTAGCAGTCAAACGCAGAAGTATAGGATTTAGAGGACAGATTAGATTCAATTTAAATAAAACAAGAAAACAAATAGCATTCCCCAATGAAATAGTAATGCTTTTTGCAGCCTAATATCTCAGGTTAAAACGAAAACTCCTTTCTTTAAACACCTCATCGGGACAACTAGTCAATGATACCTCTGTATGATTCTACAAATCTTAGGCTTGCATATGAGAGTGGTACAGATTAAAAATCAGTCAAATGCTTCAGCGCAGTTTAAGCTCCTACAAAGCAGAGTCATCCATAGACAACTCCATTTCTGCCTTCTTTGTTTATCCCTCCAATAATCCATCGGAATCCTTCGCATTAGATCTTCGAAACTGAAAGGAATGAATCGTCTATTGGAGTCAACTTATTTATCCCAACATAATGAAGAAATAACATAACTCACTCTTTTAATAAACCCACAGATTTGTTTTTTTTTGAAATTTCTAAGAAGAATTGTCTGCTGTTATTTCCATTAATATTGTTATCCATTGCTAATATTTCATATTTCTTATCACTGTAGCAAATATTCATTTTATGCACTCAAATTAACGGGAAAATCATCCAATCCTTCCATTTTACTTAACTTCAATCGATCATAGCATTTTTTAGGAATACCCCTGTATTGATTGAATATATTCATCGCATGATCCATTTTGGAGAGGATGATTGTTCTTGGGGTGGCTCCCTAGTTCTCCTATTATCTCAGTCTAAATTACAATATTTCCCTTAAGAAACCCAGCAAATTGATACTAAAATATTTTTATCACATCTTGGGGGCGTTCTTATCGGTAACTTAGACCTAAAACGCAATGATTTGCCAACCGAGTAACTCACTCTAGAAGCATACACACAAAGCATACTGAGGATGAATAAATTACCTAAGGAAATCAAATCGAAATATTTAAAATAATCTGGAATCACATTTGAAACACAATCAGCTGCGTTCGAAGCATTATCAAATATCCCTAGTCTATCTTAACTAGCTCTAGAAACGCAACTGTTAACTTCAAGGTTTTATGTTTCGATTATCGATGCAGCTTCGATACTCACTGCACTCTTCCATCAAAAAGCATTAATTGCCTCTCAACAGCTGAGGAGAGTAAGATTCAATATTTATTTAACTATTTAGCAGATATTTTTAACATTTTGCCTTAAAAAATATCATTCTTTGATGCTATGTTTTACGTTGTGATTTGTAGATCAGTTATCTTGGGAAATGTGAGAGCGTTTCGAATCAAACAGAATAAGTTCTGAATTCACTTGGAATTTCTAAATCAACCTTTGAATGCTGGCGTAATACTATCTAGATATCAAATATTACAATGAATCAACACTAATAATCAGAAATTAACTCTTAGTCATCGTATTCAGTGAATAATCACTCCCTTTCCCCAACTGAAATCGACATAATATCTTCATAATTTCTTCATCCACATACCATTACATACTTAACTTTCAAATTACATGACATATGTGCTTTCAAAGCGAATAAATGACTCCAGGACAAGAAGACACATCACTCCAATTGGGTAGCCAGTGGTTGAATTAATGAATAATGATGGAAAAAGAAAAGAAAAGTTGATTTATTGTGCCAAACAACATTCAAGAATCTCTTTTGAAAAAATAAACATACAAAGCAAGAACAAATTGCCTATAAAATAACCCACAGTTTGCTTAAATGTCCGCTATTTGTTGATAAGAAACTTGTAATAAAGTAAATTAAAAGATCTCACGAATATTCTCTCTTTATCTCTTCTACTTTACTTATTTGTTTCTTCTTTTCCCAGTGGATCAATATATTTCTCCCTTTTCCTTCATCACAACAGCACCACCAATCCAATCATCGTCATCACCGCTATCATAACCTGCAGAATATCCCCGAAAAGATATATTTTCAGAGGATAGAAGAATTGTCTAATATATTTATTAAGCCTGTCTGAATACGAAACTGTCTCTGCAATGTCCAGATAATTCACGTAAATGAAGTCAATTTATGCAACGCCTAATGTCCCAGCCAGGATCTTGATGATTTAGAACTCAATACTGCCAGAGTTATCGAGTGTGGAGTAGTAAATAAAATAATTTGTGCTAGCTGCGATTGTCACAGAGACTTGCTTAGCCGTTTACGAAGCAGCTGTGCTCACATCAGCGCGCTTGATTCTATTAACAATATAAGTCCCAGCAGTCACCAAAGTTGTTGAACTATAGTAACTCCCTCCAAATGGCAGAGATAAAGTACCTAATGTCACAATATCCCCGTAAGTGTAACCCGATTCCGTAGCCGAGTTTGCTACACTCTCCGCAGCTGCAGTTACAGAAAGTTTTACATCCTTCGCTGTTCCACCGGTTACTGTCGAGGCTGAGGTCACAGCCGCAGTTGCCGCACCCGATGTAGTTCCTGTTTGAGTGTACGTTACAGTGAACGATCTATCATGTGTTCCCTGCGTGACACACTAAGAACTAAATGACTCAATTTTCATCCCGAAATAGGCCTGCACGAAGCAGATACCAAACTAATCAGATGCATAGAATCCTGTGACTTTTTTTAACGCTGTATCCACTGACACACCCGTAGCAACAGCTTTTGCACTGGATTTCGAGAGATCCTTCGACGGGAGATTTATTGGAAAGCTTGCTGTACTGGCATCAACTGTGGCCGTAGAAGTGACAACATTGTAGAAATCTCCATGATAAGGTGTGTTTTAGAACGCTAAACAAGTGATGGAGTTCATTTAATTTGGGATTATTTTGTTGCCAGCATCAGAGGAAGTGAATGTATTGCAATGTGGAAATTATATCAACGTATTATGATTCTCGAGGGTGGTTTTCCTACTCGTTGCAGCAGTATAGTTGCATGATGAAT
>Ga0302271_10000323_pt1 | contig 45788 bp, 36 predicted proteins | sample III_Bog_N1_1_FD_198767 | JGI IMG/M metagenome (GOLD analysis project Ga0302271, IMG submission 198767) | Peat permafrost microbial communities from Stordalen Mire near Abisko, Sweden - III_Bog_N1_1 | ecosystem: Environmental > Terrestrial > Soil > Wetlands > Peat | place: Sweden: Abisko...
TCGTTGTGAGTGCTTTAAAGGGAAATATCATGTTTTAATGTGAACAAATAAAGAATCAAATGATTTGTTTGTAAATTTGCTAATTCCAGAAATTATCCTCAATTACAAAAAATAAATTTGAAAAAAAATTCAAGTTTAAATTTTTGTAACAAGGATTTTGATCTATTAATAGATGCTTGTTCATCTAACTAATAATTATTATCTTAATATTTAAATTGATTAGTAATCAGATTTCAATTTACATAAATTAAAATTTAAGAATAATACAAAGAAATTTAAGAATTTTGAGCACAATAAAAAATCATCAGTTAAAAAGCAAAATACCTGCTGAGATAAATTAAAAAATAAATAAAAATTGGTTTCTTTCTTTGTTTTGATTTTTTTACTACTGGAAATAGTTGGCTATTAATTCGTGTTATTTAAATTGAAATGAATTGCATGATTTTGTGAAAAAACAAAGTTTTTAATTCTTAAAATAATCATAATACCATCCTTCTAAGGTAACAAAAACAAAAAAAATAGGTGTGTTCTTTTCACTTTAATGGATGACAAACAAGTACATGATGGTGAACGATAGGAAATGAACGAGAACACTTAGACAAAGCAATTTCTAGAGTTTGAGAAGGTAGATGAAGAATTCAAATCTAACCATCCACTTTTTCTATCTGAGAGAATTATTCACAACTTTTAAGTCTTCGAGACATCACAAAAATCATATTCCAGCGAAGATTGGAAAAACTTACTACGTAGCACCTCTAAAACAAGGGTTCCCTTCTCAACTCTGGAATACAATTTGAGGAATGGAATTCCTGATAACTTACGACCGCGCATTTGGTTTTGGCTTGCTGATTTACCTTAGCTCGAAAGATAAAATAAAGGTTTATATGACAAATTAAGAAATTAAGTTTCCAATCATGACGATTAGATTATGAAGGATATAAGTAGAACTTTAAGTAATAATTCATATTTTTCTTCTCCAAAAAAGAATGAAAGTAGCTAAAGTTTTTAACAAGCCAGCACTCAAAATGATTAAGTGTTATTGTAAAACTAGCTGGATAACAAGAACTAAACTTCATAATTACCTGAAGAAAATAACTAAAATTCAGATAACTTTGATAAAACAGTAACAAATCTCCAATCAAATCCCTTTCCTCATCATTCAATTAACAGCTCCGGATAGTCAGCTCTATTTAATTTATTAAGAGCTTACGCAAATTATGATCCAGAGATTGGCTACGTTTAAGGGATGAATTTCCTTGCTGGTCATATCCTTATGCAATTAAACCCATAGAAATACACAAATTCAACTAAATCCTTTGGGTTCAAATGTACTTTAGAAACATGTCAGGAGAAAGCTTTTTTAGTATTTCTTTATGTTATGAAGAATATGAATTGGAGGTAAACCTATGCATCAGGTTTAATTCGGCATAGATTCATGATCTAGAGTCTGATGGAGCATATTCCACCTGCGGTTTTAGCTCATTTTGAGAAAATTAAACTAGATCCTTATGCAACTTTCCAAAAAAGTTATTTGACACTTTTTCTCAGTGACTCGCCACTTTAATTTGCGTTAAGATTTTTAGATTTGTTTTTACTTAAGGGAGAAACTCTTATCGAGTAAGTTCTTGTTAGACTAATGGATATCCTCCAAGATTAAATAATCCAGATTACTGATGGATTTGAAGCTTCACTGTTTATTATGAATAAAATGCTTTAACTTGCTTACTCAACTTACAAAAAGGACATTACAATTCTTCTACCTTTGAGCTCATCTACAGCAGAACATATGTGAATTAACAGCAATTAAAATAAGAGAATCCAAGTATATTTGTTTTTAAAAAAGATGAAGTTATTAAAACAATTCACTTTTATTCCATTTAATTATTATTTTCAACCATAAATTAAACCAAACTAATTTTTAGATAATTATGGAGGAAATGGGAGAAGAGGTTCTCTCTGTTTTAATAACTATTTAACTGTACTCTTATTTTTCCTTTTCCATCTTTAAATTTATAGTGGGAAGGAGTGGGAGCTGAGTTTAAAAAAGAAAGAGAGAAAAAATCAATTGAAAAATTTGAGAAAACTCAATAGTTAGAAAAGAAGTAGGGTATTACTTAATATGGACGCAAATAATTTTAGATAAAAGAGTTTAAATAACTTCAATCAAGTGGCTTCGAATAGGGCTGATAATCCCTTAGAAATATCTAATGAGAATATCTCAAAGGTTCTTTAAGTTAAATGTAAGAAGCATCCTAAAAGGAATGCAGAGCTTCTATATCTGGTACCTAATGTAGAAAATGCCAGAATATGCAATATGTGCGTAAAGGAATAAGGAATCCTACGTCAAAACTATCAGGAGATTAGAGCAATATTTTAGGAGTCGATTGAGAGTGACCTGTTATATTATCCAGTCCTAATAAACTCTGAACCTGTCGAAATACTCGAAAGCATTGATGAAAATCTGGATTCAGAAATAAATCTAAATGATAGATACTTTTAGGAGCTAAGGAACTAAATTGAAGTGATAATTGGCAGAAACAAATAAGCCAGAAAGTTAAAAGTAATGCAATATGATGATATTTATCGATAATCTAAGGTCTGTTGGTCTGAAATACTTGATATAAAAAATCTTAGGCTAATTCTTTTAGATGAAACAAAAGAAGAAAGACTAGCTTAATTCATCCGCAATCATGTCTCAAATGCAGAGAGAAACACTCAGAAAATTAAATAAGTTAGCGATTAATTACGAGGTATCAAGAAAGATTTTTCACTGGAGTAGCCCAACCGAATTAGAAGTCTGGTATGCTCACTCCTTGAAGAGATTGACTTTTTTAACGGAAATCATCCAGCTCCTCTCCATGCTAATGAGCAAGTATAATATTCGTTTTATAAAATTTTAGATATTTATTTGAAAGTTTTGTCTTATTAATTCTTTTATTATTGCTCGAATCAATTATTAGAGTGATGAATACCGAAATGCACTTCAAAGAAAACAAAAAGAATTGGAAGATTTCTAGAGTTAGTCTAACCAAACCCAGCGAACTATGTATTAGCAATAGCAACAGCTTCTTTAGAAAATACAAATTTTAAAGGAAAAACATTCCTAGGAAATCATCAGCCTGAAACAAGAAAACTCAGTGATAAAATAATAGCTCAATGTAATAAATTTTCGATCTTATGAATTATTTCATTCTAATAACTTTTATGATAATAATAGCTACAGTAACAATAGTAACAACAACAAAAATCTACATCCTCACTAGTTGTTGACAATGAGAATGCATTCCTTAGTCTAACAAGGAAAAGATAGTGGAATATTGCAGTGATGTGGGTCTTACGGGCAGTAGCAGTGATGTGGGCAGCAGTATCGGTGATGTGGATACTACGGGCAGTCTTACGGGCAGTAGCAGAATGGGCAGCAGTCGCAGCAGTTGCAGTGATGTGGGCAGAATGGGCAGTAGCAGAATGGGCAGCAGTCGTGATGTGGGCAGCAGAATGGATACAATGGGCAGCCGCAGTCGCAGTATCGGCAGTGATGTGGGTCGCAGTAGTAGCAGCAGTGATGTGGGCCGCAGCAGTAGCAGTCTTACGGGTATGCTGATACTTACGATAAATGGTAGGCATTCACTGAAGAGGAGAGACAAAAACAACTGACCTTTCTTAAGAAGGAATTAGGCATTTCCAACTGAAGACATATCTGAAACTATTATCATCTCTTGATTGCTATGTTTTGTAGTTATCTTCAACAATCATCAACACATTGTTATGTCTTTTCAGAGTATTTGAATTATTTATTTATTTAAATCGGATAACTTTTCTCATAAGATTACTTACTCATTCAAGCATTAACTTTTTCATTATTAATTAATAAACAGTTGCATAGTTTAATTCATACGTTAAAATTCCCTTTGACCTTTCTTCTTTTATTATATTTTATGTTTGAATTCCAGCTAAGTAATATCATTGACTACTGCTATATATGATTCAGATTCTTATTGACTCTGACTGATGTTGAGACGTTAAATTATTCATTGCAGCTATTCCTTCCAAATCCTGAGTAAATTACTAGCAAGTTGAGATGTAAGAAATCTAAAAAACAATAACTTTAGAAACTAACACCTGCTAAGCTCACACAGTATATGCAATATCTAGATGGTTATGAAATGTTTGTACTAAAAAAGATGTGATAATCTGGATTTCAATGTGCTTGTGCAGTTGTAAAGTTATAAAAAGATGTCCTTTAGGTGATTTCAATCTAGCCATACAAATCCTCTACATTGAATTTTGTATTTTGGCATTAGTTGTTAATCTGGAAGCATCAGTACATTAATTGGAAATAACTTTGACTTGAAAATAGTTGAGATAGCATAGCTGAGACACATGTATTGATTTCCATTTTCTAAATTTAGCTTGCTTGTAACTTCAACTTTTCAGCTTCATAGACAATTTGAAAATGCTAAATTACAGAAAACAATTAATTAGATTGGAAGTTCCTGAAATTAAGATAGGATTTTTATGTTATCTGAGATTTAAAATAGGCAAGAGTTAATAATCATATTCGACTTAACATGAAACAATCTGCAATATTTTATTATTGTTCTGAAAAATTAGAGTTTAATTTAATAAGTCTTTAATAATTAGTTAGTAGTTGCAGCAAAATAAAAACTACTAGAAACACTTTTTAAGAAATATATTTTAGATTTTCCAAAACTTTGTTCCTTATCTTTACTTTCAATAGATACATTATTTTTTCAGGACTACTGAATTTTATTAGAGCTTTCAAGCGTTTATTTTTTTCCTTTGAATCCAATTTTGCTTATGGGGGATTTTTTGGGGAACTAGATTTCTTGCTCTTAGCCTGCAGATTGACTGCTATTAGGAAAAATTTATTATGATTTTTTAATCATTCCTCTTGATATGAGTGATTATCCCTTTCTCTTTGATTTTTTTTGGTCATTTTTCGAGTTAAAAGCTTTTAAATATGACCAGTGTTATCTATTATTGGATGAACTTATGGACAAGCTAGGGTTTTTCTTGCTCTTGCAAAAATAGGAGATTCCCACTAAAGTTTTTTTTGACTTGTTGCGTGTCTGATCTACTTACATACCTTTAATATTCCTTTATCAACGGTAACACTCTTTTATTTTCTTCGCTTTACAAATTCATTTGTTAAGCATTGGTTTTTTGGGTTGCAGAAGTGTTTTCACTAAAGGTTTTTTTGGGATTTATGAACTTTCCCATAATTCAGAGTTTCCTCTAAATTGAATGTATTTTTTTCTCTCTCTGTTTTTCACTTGAAAGGAAAGAATGAATATATGACAATTAATGTGTTAATTGAATTATCTTTAAAAATAGGATCCTCTAATGGCTTTATGGTATCGAGTCTTCATTTTTTTTCTATTAATTAAAAACATTGGAAGCTAAATAATGAGGAAATCGTAATTATTAATAAACAAATGCTGCTCAAATCTTTATCTTCATCAACTGAGGTTGACCTTCCCTTTTAATAGTTCTGATTGGTGCTTTCTATTAATTCAATGATAATTCTTAGTTATTTAAAAAAATCATAATCAAGATGGCATAACAAAAAAATGTTTTTTTCGATTTAAAAACCAAAAATACTAATTTAACACTATTTAAAACTAATTTTTCCTTTCTCGATGTACTTATCGAACGCGTTTGTGATAATTTTGAATAGCATTTGTGCAATGGTAACTAATTTGTTCAGTACAACTTATACAATAGCCACTCAATTCTATTTCGTTATCGAAAAATACTAACTAATTAAAATATCTTATCAAAAATCGTCTGAATAACCACAAAAAACAACAATAATTAACTTTTCCAACACTTAAAAAATTTTTATATGGCTTAGAAACTAATTTAGCTTGACACCTAAACCATTTTGCTTACTAATGGTCCTACACCTCAATCTCTCAAAGGCTAGATTCGAATCTACAACGTATCCAGCATCCTTGTAGCTGTTAAGATAAAAACAAATAATCCATCTTAATACACAGTGTCTCCATCTTCAATGTTTTTACAACCTCACCAGTAACTTCCTATTATGTTCACACGAAACTATTAGGCAAATTCAGAGATTGTTACTGACAAATTCAAGCTCTACGTCTTAGCCATCCTTGATGGAACTTAATAAATCCCTTAAAAAGTAGGCTTTTAATAACTGTTTGACCAAGCATAACCAACAAAAATATAGAAAGTACTTTTAGATGTACAAGTTCAACTTCACAAGAGAAGATAATTATCTATTAAAAAACCACAACTAGACCTATCCCTACCAATCTTATCTTCACGGCACAGTCCACTATTGCCATCACCTTAGAGGATGGCAACATTAAACTCGATCTCCACAAAAGAAGTAGCAGCGAATAGAATTCCATTGAATTCCCTGCTTCCAAAGAGTTTATCGATGTCTCAGCTTTAAGGTAATGACAATGAAGAATAATACAAAGAAGAATTTGATAGACTTAATCAATAAGTATATAAATATGAATTAATATTCCATGAGTTGAGCGAAGAAATAAAGGAAAACGAATAAGAAAAAGAATAATGGAGATAGATCGATCATATCAATAAAATGAAATTTCAGAAATCTAATCATAGTTATTAAATGTGGTAGATTTGGTTAGTAGTTCTTATGTCACTACTCTTTGGAGTGCTGTGCGCTAAATGATGCACTATATGAAATCTTAAAAGAAGATTTCAAGATTTGTAAGAAATTAGTTTTTTTTAACACTCTCTTTTTTGATATTAATAATTTCTTGATTACAGTAATCCGATTTTAAAAATAACAACTCTCGCCAAAAATTTGAGATCTTTTCTTGAGATAACAATTAAAGTTACTCTATTTTCTTTGTTTGTTGTCTTTTCACTTAATTTATGAACGTATGTGATATTGAATTAGGCTCTAAAATAATATTTGCAAATTGTTGATCGTTGCTTGTGTTGATCATTGCTTGTGTTGATCATATCAATGTAAAATAGTTGTCGACTGTAACTATGTGAAGCTAGTGTGAAATCTCAAATAATTAAAATAAATGTATTATTAGAGACAATCTAATTAAATAACTCTGGCATTTTCCGTTGTAATATTCTCTTCTCAAACACAGTAAATTTGATTAATTTGGAGTTTCCTCTAAATCGTGAAAGTATTTTTTTTTCTCTCTGTTTTTTTTTTCACTTGGAATGAAAGATTGAATTTATGGCAATTAGTTTTTTTAATTGAATTAAGTTAAATTTTATGATCCTCTAGCATGTTCAAATGCTAATGTAATCCTTATCTTAATCAATGAGGTTGACTTTTCCTTTTAATAGTTCTGATGGGCTCAATCTATTAATGCAATGATCATTCTATGTTTTTTAAGAAAATAATAATTAAGATTCTATTATGTTTTAAAACTTTTTCAATTGAAAAATCAAAATCAATATTTAACACTCCTCAATGCTAATTTTTCCTTTAACTAAACACATATTGATTAAGTTTGTGATAATCTTGGATAGAATTTGTTCAGTGCAACTTGCGCAAAAGAAATTAAATCCTATTTTGCTCTATAGAAAAATAATTACACTTTTTAATCAATAAGCATCTGAAAACAACGATAAAATTTTTTTTCCAACACTTAGCATCGTTTGAATATGGCTTAGAAACTAATTCAGCTTGACACCTAAACCATTTTGCTTACTAATGGTTCTACACCTCAAACTCTCAAAGGCTAGATTCGTATCTACAACGTATCCAGCATCCTTGTAGCTGTTAAGATAAAAACAAATAATCCATCTTAATACACAGTGTCTCCATCTTCAATGTTTTTACAGCCTCATCAATAACTTCCTATTATGTTCACAAGAAACTATTAAGCTAATTCAGATATTGTTACTGACAAATTCAAGCTCTACGCTCTAGCTATACGTAATGGAACTAAATAAATCCCTTAAAAGGTAGGCTCTTAACTGTTTGATCAAGCATAATCAGCAGAAATATAGAAAATACTTTTAGATGTGAAAGTTCAACTTCACATGAGAAGATAATTATCTCTTAAAAATCCACAACTACAAGTATCCCTACCAATCTTATCTTCACGACAGAGTCTACGATTGTCATCACCTTAGAGGATGTCATCATAAAACTTAATCTCCACAAAATCTGCAGTAGCAAATAGAATTTCATTGAATTCACTGCATCTAAAGAGTTTATCGATGTCTAAACTTGAAGGTAAAGACAATGAAGAATCATTCAAAGAAGAATATAAAAGACTTAATCAAAAAGTTTATGAATATGAAATACTATCTCAGGAATTGAGCTAAAAAATAAAGGAAAACTAATAAGAAAAAGAAAAATGGAAAGAGATAGATCATATGAATAAGAAGAAATTTCAGAAATCTAATGAAAGTTATTAAATGTGGTAGATTTGGTTAGTAGTTCTTATATCGATGCTCTTTGGAGTGCTATGCGCTAAGTGATACACTATCTGTTATTTATTAGTAGATTTCAGATTTGAAAGATATAATTTGGTTATTATTTATCACACCCCCCTTTTTTATCTCTTTTATTTATTTTTTGCCTAAAGTCATAGATTTGAAATAACACTCCCTTAAAGATAACATTTGAAGTTACTCTGATTCCTTGTTTTTGTTTAACTTAATTGATTAATTGATGAAAGAAGTGATATTGAAGTATGCTGTAAAATAATCTTTGCAAATGATTGATTGTTGCTTGCGTTGATCATATCGATGCAAAATAGTTATTGACAGCAACAATATGAAGCTAGTGCGAAATCTCAAATTAATTAAAATAGATGTATTGTTATTAGAGAAAAAAAATAATATTTAACTTACACTTTCGATTGCAATCTTCTCTTCTCAGACAAGTTAGTTAGATTAAAAATAATCTTCCTTGTGTTTGTATTGATAAGGTTTTTGAAAGAAAAGAAATATTGTAAAAGAATTTTACTTCGTCATGGAGTTAGTTTAATACATACTTAAAAAAGAAATGAAGTTTAGTTACAAAAATGAATATTAATACAGCGATTGATTTGAAGGAAAAAGAAAAAGTAATTCATTTATTAATATAAAGTAGTTTCCAGTGGAGATATCCTTGGCTTTTTCTTGGAGATTATTTAAAAGAAGGAATGCGTTATTATTATCAGGTCACTTAGAAGTATCATAGAATCACAAGGAAGACTATCTCAATGCAGCCTTTAGTTTTTTCATCTGCTTATTCAGCTAGCAAGCTTCACTGCAATCGCTATTGTAGTTGAAATATCCGTCTGAGAAAGCAATTCCAGGTTCATACGGATTCATATCGATGTATTCCTGGAAGGCTCTTTTGCATTTTTTGGATTCAATGTGCTTTTTCATCTGTTGCAACAGAAACTCAAATTATTCAAGATGCTCTTGCATTTCTTTTTTTTTAATGAAAATTTAGTTATTTATTTTGATAATTATTTGATAATGATGAACTTGGAAGACCTCCAAAGGTGTTTATTAATAAATCAGTTTGATATTAAGTCTTAAAATAGAATTATCATACGGATTATTGATATTAAACACATGATATAACAAATAGCTTCATTGAAACTTGTTTGTGACAGCTAATTTATTCATTTGTCTATTTGAATGATTCTGAAATAATTCAATTTATATTAGGAAGTTAGCTAGTTTTCCTACAAATATTTGAATTTATTATTCTTTGAGAGATACTCTAGTTTGTTTTCGACCGATTTATCAATTTCAAATGTTTCCTAACTCTATTGCATCTACCAAGAGGAATACTATTTCCAGTTGTTTATTTTTCTATTTTTAAATCATCTAGACAGTTCATTCGGATGTTGTTTCATAAATTCTGATATTGTTTTCTATTGTAATTGTATTTCAATAACTAACTAACTAAAATCAAGCAATAATTGAATTATTTTTTTATTTGTACCATTACTACTTTCATCCATTTTTTACCAAAAAAATAACCAAATAAAAAGGTTATCACAGTAATGGTAATCAAAGACTCTCAAAGCACTTAATGTTTTCACTTAAATCAGAAAGGAATAAGAAAAAAACTTTAAAATATTTAACAAAAAACCTAATTATCTTCTTTCATTCTGTTAAATTCAATAAATTTGAAAAATCACTATCTTTTACAACAAGGTTTAACATAAATTTTCAGCTACTGCGAGAACAATTATTATGACTGCTTTTTTGTTGGTCATTTTGGGTTCATAAAATTAAGGATCATTTCATACTTTTCAAAGAATATTCTCACAATCGATTATAAGAATTTAGGTGAGCCTGATATTGCTCTTTCTTTGATCTACGCTTGAGCTTCTTTCATCGATGGCATGACCTTATCTTTAATGGAAAGGAACTGGTAGAGGATGAAAAGATTTAGGAACGAGCAGACATCAAAGAATGATCCAACTAAGGCGTAGAAAAACAGATAGATTTCAATTTTGCATTTGAGATTAATTAAATAGTTTCTATTCTGTTTAATTGTAGTTAAGACTGTTTTGATTCTTTAGTTTGTTTGGAAGAAAGGAACTATATCTGGATTGGAGCAAAAGAACTCAGCCAAGCCGCTTAAAAAGTGAATGTAGATTGGAATGAAAAATACAATCGATGTTCTTCCAGAAGGCATTCCCATTAAAAATACCAAGTTATGAGCAAACTCACTTCCTATGGCTTAATTCGCCCACTCCTTCTTGAATTGAATCCTGCCTTTGTTACGAATCAGTGCGAGCAAACAAGCAATTCCAGCTATTACTCTAACGATATAGCCCTCAAGCAAAAACGAGATTGGGAATATCATTGCTTTTAGTGCATTCTCTATGAGGTACAGCTTGCTAAGATTCTTTCTTTCAGGCATTTGTTACTGCTATTAGTTTGAAGATTGAGAAGAAGATACGTCAGCCATTTTTCAGTATTTTTGATTTGGGTAAATTGTTTTGAGAAATGTATTTTTACCTCTTAAAGTTGAATAATTAATTAATATGCCTTTACAGTCATACTGCATTAACGAAAATAGCACAAATAATCTTATTCAAAAGAGTCAAAGAGAAAAATCTTTCGAATCTTCTTTTATTCTCCTGATATTCAAAAATAAAGAACATGTCTTTCAAATCAACTGCTAAATATTAGTTAGAAATAGTGTCTGTGTGCTATCAAATAAATGAATTACCACTTTAAATTAGTGAAAAGATAGACTAATAATTTGTTTGATTGCTTTAAAATTAGTTAATAAATCTAGGAAAGGGTTAATTCTGCTAAAACCATAAATTCAAAGCAATAATGGAGGATAATTATTCTAAAAACTACTTAAATATTTGTAGTCTGCTTGCTTAAATTACAAAATTAAAAAGTAATTGCTTCTTATGGAAATTCTAATGTTGTGTAATGATAGCAGATTTATGCATTGATATGAAAAGCTTAATTGCTTAATGACTGAGTAAATCAATTAGGAGGATTGTTACACCAAGGGCAGTTGGCAAAGTTTTGTTGGTACATGCTCCAGTATTCTTTGAGTCCACCTTTTCCACAGCTCCTGCAATTGACAAAGGTTCCTTTAAGAAGAGGTTTGCCTGTTAGAATGCACACTTCACTCTCGGACTTGCATTTAGGGCAAGTAACACACCCTTCATAGATTTATGAGCGACATGATTCACATGCTCTAAGAGGCAGATCCTTCTCAATCTTTTGATTGTAAGAACCCTCTAAGACCCAGTTTCTGATGTTTGCAACTTATGTGTCATCAATAAGATTCTTCTCAGGGACGAGATCAACTTCATAAGGAGAGGGAATGTCAGTATTGAGGAAAGCTTGATTATCTCCAGTATCTCCACTCTCAGGCTCTTGAACTACTTCATAGATATCCAAGTATCGATTTAGGATCACAAACGCGTATGACATCAAATTCTGTTACAAAAACGAAAAGAATTTGTAAAAATCAGTTGATTTAATACACTAATTAGCAATAAGAAATGCATTTCTTACCTATTTTTTGCATGCTAATCCAGCTTCGTAGAAGAGTTTATCCATACGGATAAGATCTCCATAGCGGATAAGAGAAATCGAGACTCTAGTCAACAGTTCTGGCATGTTCTTTTTCTCGTAGAGATTTTTAAGATTCGCTAGATGTGCAACAGTGAGATACTTTCCGAAGAGCTTTCCTGTAGCACTTTAATCTTCCCTTGCACCTTACAGCAACTTGTAGAAGTTATAGAGTGCTACTCTAAGATTCTCAACCTCCTTGGGCTCGCATTCGACGAAGATTTCGAGGCAAAGTGTCTTGTAAAGCTTAACGTTTTCAGGGATCAATTGCATTCCATAGGAAGCATAAGCTGCAACAAGGTCACCGAACTTTCCACTTTCCATAGTGAATTTAGCATAGCGACGCAATACCTTCGACAGAGTCTCTGCTGATTGATTCTGAGCTGTATCCATTGCTTATTTCCAATCTTGGAGTTTTAAAAATTATCATAAATCTATTTACTAGTAAGTTAAACTAAGAATAGGTTACTTTGATCATTAATCATGACTTCAATAGCTTAGTCGACTTATCCTTTGTCAATCATTCCAGAAGTATTCTTTGAGTTCTTGTCAGCTTCAAATTCCTCTTAGCTGATGCGCTACAAGATTCGTTGCTAAAACTATTCATTCAATAATCATAAACGGTTACAACAATGACGCACTTTCAGTTAAATAAGAGGAGAGATTATTATCGTACGTCTGGGTTGTTGACTTGCTAAGCACATTGCTTTGATTTAGCGAATTGCTTTGTCTGTAAGTAGCAAATAGCTGCTTCTTAGAAGAATCCAAATGTCTCATAGATCTCTGCTGCTTCAGCAATCTTTCCAAGATCTTACAGCCCCTTAGACACAATCCTGACAACCTCTTGAAGTCTGTCTTTAACTTAATTCTATGCAATTTGTATCGCTCTCTTCCATACTTTTGACTATTTTTTTCAAATAAAAAAAATATATTTTTTCATCCTGAAGAGAAAGATCAAAAGAATCATTGAATTTAATGAATTAGCATGTCTTACTAATGCTTCAATATCTTCGAAGTTATCAGGAGTAACGCTGAGATACAGTTCAATTGCTTTGTTGTAGTCTCTGCACTCTTCAGCTACTTTAGCATTTTGGATTATTTCTTCACCTGTTCCACCTGAACCACCTCCATTCGCTTAAGATTGAAGCTCAGGGACAAGATGAGGTGCTTCCTTTTTAGCTACACGGAAAGCTTCTTGGAAATTCTGTACATCTTTGTACATTTTAACGGCAAGTTCAGGTTTTTTAGCTTGAATAAAACAATTTTCTGCTTTTTTGTATTCTCTCTTTTCAACAAACGACCTAGCTTGATTGAGGAGAATTGTCACAATACTCTGTTTTTAGTGAATCTTTGCAACTTGCAAGGCAGATTGGAAATCATTCAGATGCTCATACATGTTTATTGCTTCTTCCGGTTTTCCTGCCTTGATGAAATGTTCTTCAGCCTCTTTGTAGCGCTTGCCATCTTCAAGATCAAAAGCGAATTTCAAGTGAACATCTGGCTTTTTATGAATTGCTTTTTGAGCCATCCTGAAAGCTTCTTCGAATTCTTTTCTGTCGCAGAGATATTCAATAACTGCATCAATTAGATTGAACTTCAGTAATATCTTCATTCCTGCATCAGGACCTAGTGTTTCAGCCCACTGCTTGGCGAGTTCACAAGTTTCTTTGTCTGAACCATACATTTTACAGCATCTCACGGCATCTTCCCAACTTCCATTTTGTTGGTACATCTCCACAGCAGCATGCCAAGCTCCGGCCTCGATGAAATGGTGCTCTGCTTGCTTGAGATTGTTTGCACGTTGTAGCTTCTAACCTATTTAGAGGTGAGTGTCTCTAAGTTGTTTAGGTCGATATTTAGCTACTAACCTTAACATGGATTCGTATTGCTCACTGCGCTAGTACATTTCAATCGCTCTGTCGAATTCATCCACTGTGCAATACAGCTTTTCTGCTTCTTTGAAAAGACTTTACTCTTAGAATTTCTGAGCTTGTTTCACATAAAGAGTCACAATTTCTGTCTCTGGGAGGTTTTCTCTTGCTACACGAAGGGCTTATTCCCATTTAGAAGTCTTGGCGTACATTTCAAAGGCTTCAACAGCTAATCCTGCTTTCAGATAATACTTCTCACTGAAATCGTATTAGCGAACATCAGCATAGTGCTTAGCAATCTGCCTATAGAAAGGTCTTGCCATTTCAGGGCTTTAATTTTAAAGCAGTTAGATGGCTTTGTTCCACTGTCTAGAATTAATGCTTGCTTCAATTGCTTTTTAAAATGCTCCAGCTTCGATATAGTGATTAACTGCATTGTCAGTTTGCTTTTAGCTGACTAGCCAATCACCACACTTTTCCTCTAACGCACCACTAAAATTAAAATAAATAATTAGCTCAATATTCACTTGTTATTTAAGAATATTATCTAAATTATGCTGCTTACACTTATCTAGGATCAACTCTTCTTGCTAGATCAATTGCTTTTTTGTATGAATTGCCTTAGAGATACATAGCAAGAGCTTTAGGGTTTTGTTCCATTTGCTCGTAGAACTCTCCTGCTCTCTCGAACATTCCTGCATTTTTGAGTGCAAGTGCAATTTGCTCGAGAATATCCTAGGAAAAGCTGTAATCATAAGTGAATACAACATTAGCTGCTTTTGCTGGAAGATTGCCTTAGAGATAGAGTTGAATTGCTTTAATGTAATCCTTTTCATTCTCCTTCACTTCAGCGGCCTTGTTTTTCAATTAAAAAATACATTAACAATCTTTATTTTTATTATGCTTCTTTTCTTTACTTTCGCTTCTTGTTTTGTCTTGATCAGCCAAGTGTAGTAATTCTCTTTAAGTTCCTTCACTTGAGGATGATTTTTCTTCTCCGCAATCTTGATAGATTCATCCCATTTGTGGAGCTCCTGATACATTTCCATAGCTTCTTCTACTTCTTCGTGATCTAATAAAATAGCTTCTGCTCTGTGGAATTGCTTGTCTAAAATAGCTAATTTAGCTTAAACTTTGTAGTTGTTGATTCCATCTTCTGATAAACGAATCAGCTTCGAGATTTGCCTTAAGTATGAAGCCTTGCAGATGTCACCAAGTGAAGCATAGCAATGTTCGGCTACAGTGATATTTTACTCCTCTAATGCAAATTTAGCAAGAGTTTTCCAGTTTGCCTCAGTATCGGCATTCATTTCGAGGGGGTCTAAAATAGTTGTAGCTTTTTCCAAGTCATTAGATTCAATAGCGAATCCAAATTCAATAAGGGCCTCATCAAGACTGTAAGGGACTGGGTTGCTTCCTTCGTTCACTATCACTGAGGTTTTGCCTATTTTATCAAAGAAAAATATTAAAAACAAAATAAAACTCTTAATTGCTTTATTATTTTTACCTTCAGTTCTTTCGATGGATTCGACATCTCCCTTGATATTGTAGATTGTGACTTTATCAGGATTTTCAATAGAATACCACACACATAGGTTTTACCTATTTTATGCTACTACGACTTCTGATTCTGGCACCCATTGAGCATAACTACAGTAGCTGAGGAGAGTATTTTTGGTTTAAGTTTTGATGTTAAAGAGATACAGTTATCTGCGCTTGTCTCTGAACAGAAGCTTATTTGCATGAGCGTTGAGTTCTAAGAAATCAATTTTCGAATCATGGAGGATCTATGCAACTGTCGTGTTATTAACTAGGTCTTGCACGTAAATTGTCTGGAGATCCAGTAAATACGCAATAGTCTTAGTTTAGCTCTCTCCTTGTGAGCTGATTCTAGCTGAAATAAGATTAGTTTTCATGAATTCAGTTCTGCAGTTTCCTAGAGGCTCGTTCTAGCCATACTCAATTAACGTGAGCTCACCATTGTTAAAGATCATGCAAACTCCAGGGTTTGAAAAATCAAATTTTTCTCTTCCATCATTTCTCCAAGGAATTTCTGAGCACTTATTGATTTCCAGATCGGCTACGATGATACTCTCTAGAGAATTAGCCACGGCATATCTATCTTAGAAGATATTCACTTTGGTAATCTCATAGGCTTAAGCACTTTTTACCATTGATTTATTTCCTGATCCAAGAGTCTTCACTACGATCTGAGAAGGAGAAACATAATTAAGCTCAAATTTTCCCTTGAAATTAATTCTTTTCATTGATGCATCGAACCAATCCACACTGCCGCAGAGTGACCCAGTAACTAGTTTTGATCCATCATGCTTCCAGGCTAACGCACTCACAGTGTAGTAGTTATCAATTTATTTAACTCCAATCTCTTCCCACTAACTTCTTCTTTAATTAAAGTGGTAGATGTAAAACCTGATTGTAAATGCCAAGAAAACAAATTAAAACAGTTATAAAACATCCAAATCATCAAAGCCATACCTGTTGAAGTTACCAAGGACACATGTATCTCCTGCTGGACTTACTGAGGCAGTAGAAAACTCTTTGATTTTATCATCATTAGTGTAGTCAAATCGCTGCATATGGTTTCCAGATGCATCGTAGAAAGAAACTTTGCCGTCATTGCCAGCTGCGACAATTTATTCACCCCATCCTAAGGCATAAGGAACAGAATGATGAGTAGTAATCTTTTTTCCGAAAGCATAGATGGTTCCATCGAGATGCCCACTAGCGAAATTTTCACCATCTTTGCAGCTTGCAAGACTCACCACATAACTTTCTGTAGAGTACATCACTTGAGACTTCAATCAGTAAATATTAAAAGGATATTTAAGGAATATTCAAATATAAAGATTTAAATCTGTTACTTTATTTGAACGAAGGACTCCAGCTCTGACTTTGCCTTCTGCTAACCCAAATATCACTTCTCCAGGACGTTCTCTCGGCCAAACAAGAGCAGTCACAGACGATGAAGTAGGAAATTTATTGCAAATGGATTTTTTGTCTCCCCATTCGGTTCCTATCTTGTAGATGTACACAATGTTGTCTGACTAAGCCACTGCGATTTTTTCGTTGTCTGGAGAAAATGCTACTACCCTAACAATGTACGATTTTGTTCCCTAAGTAAAAAAAATAATTCAATACAGTTATTATCAAGACAATTTCAGCAAATCTACTCACCTTATCCTAAGCTTTAGTCTAAAACTTGTCTTTTCTATTCCCTTCCTCATCGAAGAGCACCACAACCTATTTTTATGTAATTGAACATCTAAGAAACGTAAAATTCAATATCAACTTATTATACCCTATCAGCAGTGCAAGCAGCAAGACGCTTGTTATTTGGTGACCATGCTACACTTGTTATTTTTTGGAATCCGTCAGCAGGAGGAATGAGGTTTCCGAAATATCGCAGTTACATATTTTTTTCTTCTTTGAGTCTTTCTACTTTTTTTTTATTTAATTACCTTTATTTAAAATTTTCAAATTTTCCTCATTCATTTCTGCAACAATTTCTTCTTTAAAATGCAGGCAAATTAATTATCAGATTAAATCATATTTTGTCTTTTCTCTATTTGAATTATTTATTCGAAAGAAGATTTTTGAGTTTGTTTATGTTTTTTTTTCTTAATAACTCAATGAATTTTTATTTCATTTTTAATTAAAAAAGACAATAGCAAGGTAATTAAATTCTTTAATTTGAAAGGGTATTGATCATTTCTTGGAAATTACTAAAAGTTTAATAAAGTGGATGTTTTTATCTAATATGTTTTTAGGGAAAAAAGATTTAAAAAATGAAAGTGTTGTGTAAGAGAAAAACAAGCAGATTTTTAGAAGATAAAATGCAGCACAAAGATAATAAGTTAGACGAATAACTTTCAAAGGAAATAATCAGGAACTCTCTTCTTCTCGATAGTATCTATTTCTTGTTCTGGAGATTGATCGAACTGTAAACTTTTTTGTTTTTCATAAAGATTTAAAATTAGATAAAATAATTAATTAACTCAACAAAATTATTTACAGAGTGGTGCGCATGTGCTCATCTACTTCCATGATTGAAGCAAGATTTCCACATCTGTAGCAGTAGTTAGGAGCAGAGAAGATAGTTACAACATTTTTATCATGCCACTCGAGATAACCCTATTTGTCAAGGATTTTACAAAACAAGCAATTTAGAAACAATCTTTTTGAAATCTTTAATGTTTAATACCTCCATAGCAAGTTAATGGGCTCTAGCGATTTTAGTGAGATCATTTGTGTGGTTGAATTGCTCTGATATTTCTTGACCGAAGATAAAGCCTGCTCCTCTTGGTGAGTGTCTCCATCCTAAAAAATAAATAAATGTTGATTTTAAATATTTTTTTTAAAGAAATAAGTTTTCAAAATACCGCTGATATTATCAGGATCAGACCAAAGTAGATCACACATAGGTCCTTCCTGGGGAATTTCTTAAGCTCTATCGAGTTATCTAATATTGTCTAGAGTGTCTAGGGAAGGAGATAGTCCACCGTGAAGGGAGAAAATTTTATTCTCAACTAGAGCTGTCAAAGGGAGATAATCGAATACCTCTGTGAAATATTTCCACACATTAGCATTGCCATATTTGCGGACAGATTCATCGTAAAAACCATAGACTTGAGTTGTTGTTCTGCTCTCATGATTACCACGTGTTAAAGTTATTCTATCAGGATATCTAACCTTTAGCGCAAATAGCAGACTCACACTCTCCACTGAGCTATATCCTTTTTGTTCAAAAATATAATTTAGAATCTTTCATCACAATAACTATTATCCAATACCTCTATCGACGTAATCTCCAGTGAACAGGTAGTTAGTCTCGGGAGGTTTACCACCAATTTTGAACAATTCCAACAAATCATTGAACTATCCATGAATATCTCCGCAAATGGTAACAGGTGCTCTCACAGGCTACACATTCGACTCTTAGCCTAGAATCTCCTTTGCCTAAATTTACAAAATGTCCAGTGAATAAAAATTCTTTCATTGAATTCATCGAATCAAGTTTCCTTAAAATGAGAATTTGCATTTTATCCTCTCAAACGGAATATTCTTTCTTCTTCATTAATTTTTGAAATCCATACCTTCTCGCAAAGAGCCTTAATCTCTGCTTCTGAGAGATGTTTGCACTAGTACAACTGTGCGATCTACTTGTCAAGATTTGAAACAGATGCTGCGGTTGCTGCTGCACTCATATTTTTAACTTTTATGAGTTTCTTTTTAAATTCTATTTGGTTTTTTTGTATTTATTATTTTATTATTTATCTTCTTCATAACCTTCCCCTCACTTTAAGTCTCTTCCCCCTTCTTTAAATCAATTAATCTTAATTAAAGTCTCTTTGTTCTTTTCACATACACTCACAGCAATAAATGATTCAGGACTGAAAATGTTACCAAATTCCATAAAAATAATCTTTCATTATGATGTGAAAAAGTAATTCAATGAGCGTGTTGATTTCAAAAATGACTCTTCATTCAATTTATGAGCTTCACTTTTTAAATGTTTTTCTAGTTTCTAACTCCAGTTTTTAGTATCGACTCCTTAATCTTATTGCTTCAACTCTTCTTCGAGTTTTTCTGTTTCTGACATAATCTGTGAACAAACTATGCAATCTAATCTAGGAAGACGAGAAAGCATGAGTGCCTTTTTTTCATATCTCTCGGCCATATCCTCAGGATCAAATTCCCCTTCGAATTCAGCAAAAATTTTATCCTTGAATTCAACATGTTCTAGGTCTTAGTAAAGCAATAAAAGCTGCCCACAATCAGGAATTTTCATTTTGTTGTAGAGTTAGTTATCTTCATTTGTGAAGCTGAGTAAATGCCCATTCGGACAAGCTGTAAGAAAGAGAAAAATGATTAAAATTTCTTTATCTGATAAAATATGATGATACCATAGAATTTTAGAGTCCCAATATCAACCGATGATCCTGAAGTTATCTGTCCCTCTAGAAATTTAAAGGGATTAAGGAGATTATCTAGAGTTCTAATGAATTCTTAATTCTAGGCAAAAATTCTTCGTTTTTCTCCCTATGAAAAATAATTTTATTTTAACAGATTAAAATGATTATTTACATGAAAAACACTATTAATCTAAGAAATCAAGCACTGAGAAATATTTACAAATATGTTTAATGCTCAGAATACCATATTATTTTCTTACTTTATCAAGAGGATTCTAATCTACAATGTTCCCTTTGATGAAATTTAGTTCCTTGATGTTAAGATTGTCAGTGAACCCATTGAAATTAATTTCATGAACTCTTTCAAGGACAGGCCGAAGTTTTGAGGCCTTGAAGAGAGGTACTTAAAACCATAAATCTTCCTATTTTTTTACATATGAAAAAGTTCCAAAAATCATATCAAATCATGACAATAAATTGCAAAGTTTGTTTACTAAACAGTGACGGCATGTTATCGTCGGATCATCAATAGTATGAAGAAGAAAAAATTACTTGAGTTCTCTAATTTTTTTCTGTTTCCAGAGATTATACCCTTCAAAATATTCCTGCAATAAATCAATGTTAGCTTGGTCAGAAAGAGTCACTTGAGATTGTTCTGATGCTTTGGTTAGCATTATCTGATTCATGAAACCCTTCTCTGAAGCGTAAGTAGTTTTTTCTTGATTATTTTTACGTCTTTTGTTCTAAAACAGTAATTTCACACTTCTCTTTGGTTTCTTAGAGAATGTCTAATTCTCAACACAATTATTAGTTTCTTCTGTTTCGATTTCACAATTTGGAAGAGGAACATCATTACTTCTAAGACTACCTAGAATTTTTAAAACTTTTATCTTTTTTTACATCTCTGCAGATACTTCAAAACGACCTTAATTGTATTCCATACTATAAAGACTTTCCCATTTTTCTGCATCTACTTATCTCATAGCTATTCTCGACAATAACTTACTCCTGACTTTATTCCAAAGGTCCAAGTGTAAATTAGCACTTCCGTTAAAAAAACTGTCTTCATCTAAACAAGTTCGAAGCTCCTTTCGGATTGCGTTGACCTCGTTGATGTCAATATCAAGAAGATAGTGATCAATTTCTATCTATACATTGTCTACATTGACGGATTCATATTTTTTCCCTTCTTTGTCACAACTTAAAAAACATAAAAAAGTGTCATTTTATGTTATTCAGAAAGATAAATTCAATGTTTTACTTAACAAAGCACTGAGATCCAAAGACAAGTGCAGCTAATGCTAAAAATAACGGTTAATTATGTGGCATGACAGTAATTCCTTATGCAACTACTCTATTTCCTCTGCAAGTGAGTTCAGAAGCAACGAGATATTTGTGTCTGTTAAAATCTCCCAATGTCACAAAATTGATGGAATCACTTTCGAGAGAGACTATCTTATTCAATTTTTCATTGGAGAGATTCAATTTGGCTTCATACGCATATTTGAAAGAATTTTATCCTTTAATGAAAACATCATTGAAATCAAGTTCTCTGAGTTTCAAAATAGCTGTGCCTGGAATCTCCATTGTTTTCCCTTCTTTCTTCAACAACTTTGTATGGTTAAAGAATCTAGTAAACCATACATAAATACATTATTTTAAAATTATGTGAAAAACCATAATATTTTTGAAATTAATCATTTCTACCTTCGTTTCATAGTCATTATTTCCTTGAGGAATACATGAAGAAGTGGAGATTCAATGAATTCAATGTATATTGAAGAATATTTTAAGACAACTTTCTCTACAAAATCTTTGGGGGTTTTAGGGGATACAGACAATGTGCGGATGCGCTCATGGCAGAATTCATTTGTGCACTGTTTGATCTTCCAAGCCACAGCTTCTTTTTCTTCAGGACTAATATTTTAAAAGCCGTATATTGTATTTTCAATAATTATTGTTCGATATGCATCCATCTATTCAACTGCTAAATAAGACCGAATCTTCTGCATTTCCTTAACATCGTATATATCCGATCGAAGAGTGTACTTATTGAATGCTCCTGCTAAACAGAATTTTATTTTAGTGATATGATCTTGATCTTCTAGATTTTTTTAGCTGAATAAATCTTCGATATTTCCAGCTTCCTTAGGAATCCTGAGCTTAAAGTCTTCTCGTGTACTTAAAACTTCTCGTAAAACCTAATAATACAATCGAAATAAAAAAATAGAAATAACAAACATTTTTTTAAGCAAATAATTAAAAAATTGTGAAATAATTTGTATTTTACTTTTGCATCACAGAAATGTTCCTAACACCAAAAATGTTCTTCATGTGAAATTCTTCTCTTTCTGAATTCCAGAAGTGTCCTTCTATTAATCAGTTCTGCTTTGATTGGAGCAGAAGAGAAAACTTAACCCTAGAATTGATCGTTGATTTGTGCAAACTAATTCTCCAAAGTTTTAGCTTCAAAAGCAAGATTTTTAGGATTTCCAGGATTCTTTTTTGTAAGCATTTTTTCTTTCATTTTAGCAATCTTATCAGCTAATGAGAGATTCTCATCTTCATGAGAAATCAATTCTTCCTTATCTTCATTATCAATCTCTCTGTCTTCTTATTTTAGTATTTATTCTTTTACAATCTAAGGTGCAACATACATCCTCTTATTAGAATCTAAGAAAGGACGAAAGAAAATGTTTTCCCATTCACGGAATATTTTCAGCTAAAGAATCATATCAGATTCTTATCCTGAATCGAAATTAAATATCATATCCGTGAATCTGTCAATCGAATTAATGTCCGAAGCGATCCTCATGAAAGGAATGAAAAATGATTTTCTCTAAGAGAAGATACTTGCGATCGTTATTGCATCGACTAAGCAATCAAAGAAATACCCAAAACATATGAATTTCCCTAGTTTGATATCACAAGGAATCTCATTGTAAAACCTTCCAAGTCTCGTCACTCGAACTTTGATTTTTTCAAGCATTTCGTTTGCAAAGCGTACTTTTTTGAGTTTGAGTGCTCCAATTGAGATTAAGTTTTCCATTGAAGCACAGATACTAAAATCATCAGGAGACTCAATAGCTCTTGACAGTACCCTTACTGGATCTTCAAACATCCTCACTGAGTTTATTACATTATTTTAATTATTATTTCCTTTTTATTCATTTTTTTCTTCTTTTTTATTATCTTCCACATCAAGATATATCTTGGTATTCTTGTCATCTTTACTAACTGCTAAGTAATTATTTTTCTTCTTTTTAACTTCCAATCCATCTTCTTTTTCTCTAATTATTTCTTCAATTAAATCACTTTATTCACACTCCTCTGTCAAATGAACATGATCATATTCACTCTCTCCTTCATCTAGAATCTTAATTTTAAGAATAACTTTTTCTATGGGACAACGCAGAATCTCTGGTATTTGATAATCTCTTATTTCAGCTTCATAGAATTTTTAAGGGATCAGTCGTAAGTTCACACCGTTACAATTCCTACCAGTCTTTTTAAATACAAATTGTATTATTCATAAGCCATAAGAAAAAACACATATTTTAATTGTAAAATTGTTTTGCTTACTCTACCAGCTCTTTGCGTGATGGATGCCTTGGACGCCCATGATAATTCTAATCTTTCAATGCCATTTGAAGGATTATAATTTATCTCTTTTGTGAGACAAAAATCAATAACAACAAAACAATTTGGAATCGTAATGGATGATTCAGCAATATTTGTAGCTAAAATCACTTTAGTATATGACTACAGCCCTAGAAGTTCTTTAGTGTTGATATCTCCCAAACTGGAATGCAATTCCATGATTTTAAAAGGATGCTTATAAAATATTTCTGGATTTTGATTCTTAAACTGTGTAATTGTTTCTTCCAAGATTTGTCTAAGCTTAGCGATTTCTGCGTATCCTGGAACAAACACAAGAATGTCTCCTTTATCACTCATTCTGTTGAGCATCTCCACTTCCTTGTAGAGAACTCTTTTGATTTCTTTCGCTGCTAATCGATAGAGCTCATCATGCAACTCAGGTTTACGGGCATTAAAGTAGTTTTTGTTACAAAGTTTAAACGCTTAATCAATGTGATCAAGCCAAATAGTATGTACCTTGTATTTTTATTTTATCTCAATTTCCACGTAATTTTTCATTGCAGAGTTGTATTTATAATTGAACTTGCATGTCATTTGCTTCATTTTTTCGTATGCCTCATCATAATTATCTAGATCAACCCAAGCTTAGTTTGCATTTTAGCCTTAGTTCCATTGGTTATCTGAGTTATCCTAGCGATTAGATTTAATTTTTTTGTGGTAAAAAAATAATATTTGAAAAAACTTAAAAAATTAAAAATTGTGAAAAGAAACAAATAGGAAAAGCAAATATTATTTTTGAAATAATCAAATTTTCCCGGAATAAATTATGTTTATCAGATAAGTATTTGGTTGCTAATTAATTATTACCTTTCCAGAAACAGAGACAAATGACTTTTGGAATTTGGAGCTGTCGAAAAAATACTCAAGTGAGTTTTGTCCTTCTTTGATATCTTTCTCTAGCTTATCTAGCTCACTTGTTGAAAAGTAATTCAGGAAAATGTCCTTGTTAAGCGTTGCACTCATGATAATAAGCTTAATTGCAGATCTATTGTGAGATTGCGAGAGAAACGTCTTCAAAGCAATCAACCCGAAATCTGACTCTATCCCTCTTTCATGTACTTCATCTAGAATTATGTGCGTGTACTCACTCATAAACTGCTCAGGATCATTCACGAGTTTTTGGAGGAATATACCAATAGTTACATAGACGATCTAAGTGGTTCTTCTTTGCATAGACTCCTATCCTGAAAAAACAAAAACCAAGAGAATATTGATTTTGTCATAAAAGTTTGAATTCTGTTATGTTTTTTACCAATATGATAGCCAACTCTGTGTCCAAGAGGAGACTGTAATTCTTCTGATACTCGCTGTGCTAAAGCGATTGCTGCAACTCTTCGTGGCTAGGTTACTATTATCTTAGAGTATGGATCAGAGCAAGCAATGAATTTAGGAATCTAAGTGCTTTTTCCACACCCTGTGTTTCCAGATATCACAATAACTCGATGTTTATTTATTGTACCCATGATATTATCCATTTCTTCATGCACAGGGAGGATCTCTTAGCCAGGACAAATAGGATCATTAAATGAATAATACACCCTCTCTGCTTTATCGCCTTCAACCTTTATTTGGCCTTATTAGACATTTTCTTCTTTAATTCTAGAAGCTTGGTCACTCTCATTTTGAAACATAATGAAATCCTGAGAGTTTGTTCTCAGTGAATTATCCTTTGCGGTAGCTCTTGAAGCCTAAAAAGTTATTCCACTGGATTCCTGCTAATGGCTGTCAGTGCGAAACTTCTTTCTTAGGACAGGTTCAGATTCTGAGAATGCTTAGAATCTTTGAGATCTATTCGAAGCCTAATTATCAGAATTCATTCTAATTTTGAGTGAATTAGTGTGCGTATGTGTGTGTGTGATTGTGTGCTTTTTCAGACTTTTTTTTTGAAAAAATTCTCAAAGTTATCAGATGTATTTGAAAAGTTAATTTTTGAGCGTAATCTCCGCGAATTTAACAGAAAGGAGATTTTTCATTTAGAGAGAAAGTGAGCGTGCTGGCTAAGATATCGAATATGGGAGAAGATTAATAAATCTTCTTTTAGAGCAAATTAAAAAGGAATATTTTTATTAAAATAAAAAATAATTTCCAGTTCATTTTTGCAGATCAAATATTGTTGATTCATGGAAGAATAACAAATTTAAAGTTTAGCAGAAAATGGCCTTGCATTATTGGGGGAAAGCAAATTGGCCTTTATGTTTGCTATTTCATTTTCGTTTCCTAAAAAGGAATTAAAGATTAATATTTGTGGCTGGATTGTACATTGGAAGAAAAAAAGTATAACCCCTCTTTTCCAAACAAAACAAGCGAAGTTGATTTTTCTTAATATTTCCTGAAATATTATAATCATAAAAGGAACTAGGTTAAAGTTATGGCCAGCAGTGAGCTAAACGTAGATGAGATAGTCGAAAAAATGATTGGGTATGCTGATCGAATCGATACACCTTTTGGGGAGATGTGCACTGTTTCTTGTGATATGGGATAAGCAGCTAGACTTTATAAACCTATTGAAGAGACATTACTTAAATTGCGCAAACATCTTGTTTAGAGATAATAGAGAAACACTTTTGATGGCAATATCTTGAATAATCTGTTTACATTTAGTGTCACGACAATTCTTGAATTCTTTGGGATGAACAGCAAGAACTATTAAATATTTGAATGTGGATCACATGAAATATCTCCATATGTTGTGCTTGGATAGATTCTGAGAGTTAATTGCCCAACAAATCGAGAAGGACTTTAAAAACCTGAAGATAACTAAGTTCCTGCTTCTCCACCAGGTAAAATTCAAGTTTATGTGAGTCAAAACGAGAATTATTGCAATGTTATTCCATGGAAATATTATGGTTGCTGCATGCATCCTATTGAAGATAAACCGAATGTGATTACCAACGAGCTATCGCCAAAGGCGCTTGCTGACAAATTATCAGAAACAGCTGAAATTAGTAATATGCATATTGTGAGTCTCTCAGCTGTGTCAAATTCAAATGGATAGAAAGTGAGTAATCTCTAGGAAATCATTGAAACAGTTCTTGGACTGAGAGCTGAGATGGCACTTCGGAATCCTTCGATTAAAATATACTTGATCCTTGATATCACACAATTAGCCCAAAGAGAACGAATTAACATTAATAATTCGTATCTAAAAGATATTGATTTCTTAATATTTCATAGTACCAAACTGCTTGGAGGTGGCTTCGAATCAGCTAATATTATCCTCAAGAGAAACGATTTACCTTCGACTGCTTATGCTCCTTTGTGTCCAACACCTGAGATAAGTTTTGATATTTTGAATTCTCTAAGAGACAGTACAGATGTGTCTAAGCTCTACAGAGTAGCGCTATCGCTCTAATTGCTAGAAAGTTTCAATGTTTAAAAAATGACTGAATTAGAGAAAAGTAATGTGGAATATTTTGTTTCCGAAATTGCTTTAGCGAACGCTGAAATGCATATGATTTCTCCGCTTTAGTACATTCGCATTTGGGGAATCAAAACAATACAAGACACTCCTGGAGGAGGATAAACAAACGAAGCAGGAGGAGAAGAGGAATAAAAAGAGAATATTGAAGGAGAAGAACGATCTTAGCAGACTTAATTTGAGTATGGAAATTTCAATCTGACCCTTTGTGTACCTGATAGTGAAATCTTCGATGGAGAAAGCAGATCTTACATTCATCCTGATTTAGCTTGCTAGCTTCTTCATGACCTCTTTGGCATCTAATCTACCTTCAAATTGCATCTAAGTGTCACTGAAAAAATTACAATTCTTAATATCCCTCGGCATATATTTTCATCGCTAGGAGCATTAGGCTCTTCTGATGCAATAGTTGGAAGCCTCTCTGTTGATATTAGCTTTTTGCATAAGAAAGAAGAAATAAAATATTTAGTTTAAGGATTAAGGATGATTTGTGAAAAAGGCTAGGAAATGTCTAAGTATTATGATAAGCGTAGCTTTTCAATGAACTCTTTTAGTTACGATTCCTATGACTTTCAGTTGTCCAAAATGGAATAAGTTAATGACACTCGTGAGGAAATTGTCAAGAAAAGGCTTTAAATGTATGATAACTAGCTTTAATCAGCGAAAAATGTATTTAAAAATTTATCAAGATATTTTTCTCTAAACAATGGTTATTCTAAGGATAAAACAGAACAAATTAGAAAGAAAGATGTACCTGGTTGCTTCCCTCCTGTAGTGTCAGTTAAGAATGTTACTAAAGCTCCTATTTAAAGTAACTAAAAGCTAGCTATCGTAGAAGAAGGAATAGTGAATTTACATAAAATCGCAATAGAAAAAGTGTAGAATTACCTTAAAGACGATCTTTTCAAATATGAAGAGGAAAAACGTTTAAAATAAGAAGCACTATTAAATCCACCTCTCAGCCCTCCTGTTGAAGAAGAAGCTCCTCCTCCAGTGCTTCCTCCAAAGGTTAACATAGAAAAAATATCGATTTGGAATTTTGATATTTTTGATCAAAAAGAACAGATTTTTTATTTTAAACCAGGAAAGCGAAGATGCAAAGGCAGAAAGGATGCGAAAAGCTATGGAAGAAGTTAGATTAGACTTAGAAAAATAAGTTCAAGAGATGATTGCTGCTAAGATCTTAGAGGAATAACAAAAAGAGAAAACTAGAATGGAAGAATTAATGGAGATTATGAAAAAAGAAATGGAGGAGAAAATAAAATAGTCCAGCCATTAATAAGAATAGTTTGTGTTTGAAGATGTGCAGCCTTCGATGATGTTCAAAAATGTATTAGATCATAGAGAAAAGCGCTACAGGAACCTACGATTAATCTTTAACAACTATGCTAAGCTCAATGAAGGACAGAATAAATTACAGTCAAATTAGAGATCTAGCCTTTATTTGGAACCGATACCTGAGAGAAACTCAGACCAGCAATCAAATAGAATAGCGTTTACCATAAACTTACAGCAATACATTCTTTTTTGCAATGAGTTCAGCCTCATGAATGAGTAAGTGGACATAAATGTGTTAAACTAAATTTATGGAAGATCGATGGGTCCAAACAGAGATAAATCAGCAAGTAGCAAGGAAATGCATTTTACTGAATTTGTGAGTTCGCTAGAGAAAATCAGCTATGCTTTTTTCTTGAATGACCCTAAATTGATAACGAATTATGATAAAATGGAGGCATTGTATGAATTTATGGAAATAGATGATATTTTGAAACTAAGAAAGAAAATGAGTAACTCTACATTTCACTATCTTGAAAGCAAAGCATCAGCGCAAACATCCGTTGGAAATGGAGCATTAGCTGCATTTGCTAAGAAATTACCAAATAATGGAGCTTAAATGAACACATTTTCCGAAATAGATTTAGACTAATAAACTGTTGAAGATAGCACACTTCTTTAAGTTAAAAAAGTAAGTATGTCCCAAGATATGCGCATACCTTCGTCAATTAAATCAAATGCTCCTAGATCTTTTCAACCAAGCACGAATAGTTACAGCACTGTTCTTTCTAAACGATCTCCAGCCAGTGATGGAGCGGAAATATATTAAGAATTAACAAAAGGAAATAAAGTTGTGAATTGGGGAAATGTAGGAAATACTCTGAAAATCAATCCAGAGTAATTTTTTAAAAACGATTCAACTTTAACTAAAGATAATAACTCTGTCTTTTCTCAAATCCCTCAAGCTAAGATGTAAAGGGGACAGTTTAAAACACCTTCCTCTGATTTCTAACCAACTTCCAAAGGACAGTCTTTAAGTCCAATTAAATATTATAGTGACTAGCGAGGATCTATTAAATCCCTTAATCTTCTTCCAAATTCAACTTCATCAAACAACAAGAGAAATTCCCTTCTTGAGCGGATTAAAGAAATTGAAGACATTGAAATACAGAAACAAAGAGAGCTTCTAGCTTTCATACAGTCCAATCAAAAAAATAGATATAATAGTTTAAAGAAAAAAGCTTGAGAGAGATAGGCTTTTTCGTTTTTTGTTAGTATCTCATGATCACGGTTTTTTCTATTAATTTACTATTTTAAATGTGGAAATATTTGAAATATTGTGAAGCATGATGTTTAACTTTGTAATGGCTGTTCTTATTAGTTTTTTAAGAATTGATACTCAAAAGGCATCAAATATTGTAATTGACTTTTCGTAGCATGCTCTAAACAACCATAACACCCAGTTATTAGATTTCTCACTTTAAATGCTTTGAAGCTATTTTTTATTTTTATTTTAACAGTCAGAGAAAAAGACTAATATTATTTGTAAAGACTAATTTTCATCTAAAATCCATCAAAAATGTTGTAATAAAAACAATAGTGTGTCTGAATATCTATTTATTGAGAGAATTTCAAACATAATCAAAAATTTTTTAATGAATTAAAATCCAAAAATTTAGATTTAATAAGAAATAGAGCATTATCCAATAATAAAAATAAACGCTAAAAATTAATTGAGCTCTGGAATTGAAAATCCTTGATTTTTATGAAAAATAATTATTTGATTGAGTGGTAAGGAGGAAATTAGATATAAAAGTTCAGAAAATCTGAAAAGCTGCTTATTCTTTTTAAGAAAAATATTACAATTCAAAGCTAAACAAAAAAGATTCAAAAATGACAAAACTAGTGATTTGTATCTTAATATTGATTGTAGGTGCGTCTTGCTGGTGGGATGGTGGCCATATGATGACTGCCGAAATCGCAAAGCAGGAGATTATGGCTAGAAATGCAACTCTGTTTGCATAAATTGAAAAATATGTAACAATAATAAGCCCATTATGTGATGAAAGAAGCTAAGATTTTGTGTAAGCTGCAAGTTGGGCTGATGACATCAAGGATGATGCTATGAGTTTCTGGTATAACTGGCATTTTTATGGTAAACCTGAAAACCAGCAGGGTCTCTATGTAATACTGAGTTAAGATTCAAGTATCAACCAAAGTGTTCAAGCAGTGCAAAGAGCTATTTCTGAACTTAAATAGTAGTATTAACTAAAAATACAAAATCCTTAAGGAATTTCAGTGTAATAGGCTATCATGATGAGACTTCTGATCCACATCGTTGGTGACATGCATCAACCTTTGCACAACGTCAATATGTACAACTACACCTACCCAAACGGCGATCTTGGTGGAAACAAAGAGAAACTCGTGCTTCTCAATAACACTCTGATGATCCTCCACTCATACTTCGACAGTGGTGCTCTTCGTCTTGACTCGTTCAACCGTCCACTCAACTTAGAAAACTACACTCATCTTTAAGAAATGGCTAAGGGCTATCGTGAAGAGTTCCCTAAAAGCTATTTTGGGAAGAGAGTCAACATCTCCTCTCCTGATGACTGGGCGCAAGAGTCCTTTGACATCGCTCACAACTTCATCTATCCCTACATCCAGGAAACTAATGTGATCACTCCTGAATTCGATGTCTTGGCTTACACCGTGATTAAGGAATAGATTGCACTTGGTGGGTACAGGCTTGCTAACACACTTCTCAGCATTTTCGACTCAACTTTCAACTCTACAGGCTCAGTAACTTCAACACAGATTGAAGATGCAGTTAATCCATCAAAACCAGATGCCACAGAAAGCCAAGAAAAACCTTCTCAATTTAGTTTAAGATCAAATAATAAAAACTTTCTTAATGCATATTGATTTCATATTTGTATGATTTAATTGTAACAATTGTTTCAAGATTCATATAGTATCATCAATTTGAGGGTAGAAATAAAAATAGACGAAAATCTTTGTCTTCTTTTACATCTTAAAAATTGCAAAACTCTTTATTGCCAAATTAATCAGAAAAGGAAAGAAAGAAGATATCTAAAGACAGATTTCTCCTTAAAAATCTGATGTCAAAATGGAACTCTAAAACAAAACAACAGAAATCGACATTGATCTTTTAATTATGTATGCCCAATTTCATTAAAAAGGAGGAAATTAGTCAAATGAGCTCTTTGTGCTTTGTTTTAGTAACAATTTAGACTTCATGATATTTTTGTAAATTTTTGAGATTAAAACAAGAAACCTTCTTTTTTTGCAGCACATTATCTTGTTTAATGTTTAGTATGGCTATTCTTTGAAAAACCATTTTTCTAATAAAATTTCAGAGTTTTTCTTGAAAAAAAAGGTAAAATTCTTAAGGTCTTATCAGAAAATATCAAAGTTAAAAATATGTTACAGTTGTTTTTTTAGGAAAAAGACTTTTTCTTTTATCTATCTCAATCTTTTTTTGAAGTGGCATCGGTCAAAGGTGTGGATATTGACAATCACAATAAATTTGTGATTTTTAGTGCTTAAATTTCACTTGTTTTTTCTTAAGGTGGGGGATTTCTAAAAGAAAGAAAGAGGGATGGAGGATATTTGCTTTGAAGATTATATTTGTCTAAGAGAATGTATTGAAGTAGTAACTTTTTTAAGTCAAAAAACAAAATTAGCAAATCAATACTAAATTAATGCAGCTGCATTGGATGCAAATAAAGATTCATTTTTATTTTTGTAAAAAAAGGGATAATGCAATATGAAGAAACACACAATGTTCAAAAATCTTATCATCAATACATACAGAGGAGGGGATAAAAAGCAAGACAAAATTTAAACAGAGTGTTAAGCCCTTGAATAGACAATAGTATGGTCAAATTTGTTATTACAATGTAACCTAAGTTTGTTTTTATGATCAAATTATTTGTCATTTTTGGGTGTTAATAAAAGAAATATTGAAAAGAGAGGGAGTAAATCTCATTGAATTATTTATTATTTTGATAAAGAAATATTAAAAACAATAATAGATAGATCAGATAAGATAAAAAATATGTCTAAGGCTTTAATTTGTATCTTGGTATTGATTGCAGGTGCTTCTTGCTGGTGGGATGGTGGCCACATGATGACTGCTGAAATCGCTAAACAGGAGATTATGGATAGAAATGCAACTCTGTTTGCATAAATTGAATAGTTCGTTACTATTATTAGCCCATTGTGTGATGCTAGAAGCTAAGATTTTGTGTAAGCTGCAAGTTGGGCTGACGACATCAAGGACAATGCTATGAGTTTCTGGTATGGATGGCATTTCTTTGACAAGCCATAAAATCCTCAAGGACTTTATGTTATCCTTGATTAAGATGAAGGAGAGTACAATAGCGTCAATGGTGTGAAGAGAGCTATTTAGGAATTATCAATGAAATATTACAATAAGCCTAAAAATCCTCAAGGAATTTCAGTGTAATAGGCTATTATGATGAGACTTCTGATCCACATCGTTGGTGACATGCATCAACCTTTGCACAACGTCAATATGTACAACTACACCTACCCAAATGGCGATCTCGGTGGAAACAAAGAGAAACTCGTGCTTCTCAATAACACTCTGATGATCCTCCACTCATACTTCGACAGTGGTGCTCTTCGTCTTGACTCGTTCAACCGTCCTCTTAACTTAGAAAACTACACTCATCTTTAAGAAATGGCTAAGGGCTATCGTGAAGAGTTCCCTAAAAGCTATTTCGGGAAGAGAGTCAACATCTCCTCTCCTGATGACTGGGCGCAAGAGTCCTTTGACATCGCTCACAACTTCATCTATCCCTACATCCAGAACACGAATGTGATCACTCCTGAATTCGATGTCTTGGCTTACACCATGATTAAGGAATAGCTTACACTTGGTGGGTACAGACTTGCTAACACACTTCTCAGCATTTTCGACCCAACATTCAACTCTACAACAACTTTCACACAAGTCTAAGATGCAGTTAGCCCATCAGAGCCTGATGCGACAGAAAGCCAAGAATAGCCATCTTAATTTGGGTTAAGACAGGAGAACAGAAATATTCGTCTCCAATAATGAGTTGAATCCTTTTCATCTTCAACTTGAAATGAATTTTTATAAATTTATGAGTTTTGAATTGAAATAAATAAAAGTATTAAGAATAGATTTTAAAAATCATTTGTTTTTGAAATGCTCAAACAAAAAAAGATCAGCAAACAAGATATTTTACAAAAATAAATCTTTCTCACCTTTTGTCAATAATCCTATTTTTTGGTTAATTATTCTATCAAAATGTTACTTTGATTTAACTTTACTTAATAACCCCTCCCATCATTATCATTACCTTTTCCACATGAATAAATAAAAATCATAATTTCAAACTCAACAGAGATAGATCTTCAAGGCATTTAATTAATTTTTCAGTCAATTTTTCAAAAACAAACAAGTAAAATTCTCTTCACAAACTTCTGCTAATTTGTCCACCAATACACATGAGAGCAGAATAACTCGAAGATGAAGAGTAAGAGTTGCGGCAGGAAATGGTCGCCAACTTCAAGTAGACAGGTATCCTCGATAGCGTCAAAGCAAATATGCGAAAGCAAATTGTTGATAGATTGCAGAACAAAGATTTTAAGAAAGAAGAAACAGCATAAATTCTTCTAGATAATACAATTCCTTAACCAAAAGTTAAAGACTTCTATGAAAGCTAGAGAATCTTTGGATATCTAATCGCTGATTACCTTCGCACTTATGATTTAAACTATTCCTATGGGATATTCTTACCGGAGATGCATATTAGCGCTGGATAAGTGCTGTCAAGAGAAGAAATCTGTTAAGCAATAGGAGTTGAAAAATATGAATATGAGTCGCTGAAGAAAGATAAAGAGAAAGTGTCAGCAATTGAATCTTTAGTTGAAATTGTCAAAAAGAAACGAGTAGTCTAGAAGACAAACAGAGAAGTTTAAACTGAAAATCCTGAGAACGCACAAAGTTTGTCGATGAAAATGGATAATATTAATCATGAATATCTTCGGAAAATGGATTACCATAATCTTCTCAATTCGAAAAATGTTGAAGAACAAATGCACCTTTTTCGTCGAGATTGCGAAGAAAAGTGCAAAGCAGATATGGAAATTGAAGTTCAACGTATAAGAGAATATGAAATACTTTCAGTTAGAGCAGCTGAATCAGAGCACTTCGAGTAAAAGCTTTTGAATCATCGGAAAGAGCTGGATCGAGTTTATAACTAAAAGTTGAGCAAGCTGAAAATTCGTGAGAAAGAAATACTAGAGATTTGTAAGCAAATTAAATGGATTCTTGCAAATTAAAAATGATAAAATAACAGTTATTTTTATTATTTTTAGGCAACAAAAAACTAAATGATTTAGAGAAGATTTAATTCGAAAACAGATAGAAACACATGGCCTATACTGATGCAATCAATTAAAAGGAAGTGGAATTCCGTAGACATAACTGTCTTGATCAATAAGAAGTTAAAGAAGAACGAGAAAAACTGCAAAAAAAGGAGAACGAATTGAAGGAAAAAATCAAAGAATATGAATAAGCCAAAAGCATGATTACAACAAGGTTAGACAGATTTCCTTGTTAGAGAACTTGATGATAATTAGATTTTGTTGGTTGAAGAGTTGAAGATGATATCCGCAAGAAGAGAAAACAAATAGAAAAGGAGTAAATGCAGCATCAAGGAAAATTAAGAGAAATTAAATCAGCTGTCTCAGAGGAGGTTATGTTTTTGTAATAATAGAAAGAACACTTGAAAACTGTAGAACTGTAGAGGTAATATCTCAGTGATGACAATGCACACCTCAAAAGAGATTTAACGGTAAGCAAAGCGATCAAATGGTTTTTTTATTGTATTACTAAACATCTATGTTTGCTATTAGGAACTAGAATACATTCGAGATGGATAATAAAAGGAAATCTAAGCATTACGTGACTAAGTTAGAAAGTTAAAAGAGAGCATCGATGCAAATGATGATAGATTTGGTAAAAATATTGAAGTTATCTCTGCTTATCTTGGATTGATTCTCATGTGCTTTTTGATATTGTGCATTGAACAGATTATTTGACGAAATAAAAAACAAAACTCGAAGAAGAGTTAGGTCATTTCAAAGAAGATTCTTAAAGAAAGGAAACTCTCATCGATTAAAAATAAAACGATTAGTTTACGTTGCATCAGCAGTACACCATGGACATGGAAAGAAGCCATTTAAAATTGCTGGAGACAGAAAAGAAATACTCTTTTAAGATTGAGCAGATGAGAGAACAAGCTAAGAATGATAGTTTATTCTTGAGACAAGAAAACAAGCAGTTATCTGAAATAAACATGCGATTAGATGAGGAAGTTACAGAGCTACGTAGAGAGTTACGATTTATTAAACGAAAATTAAAAGAAATCGAGACAAAAGAACAAGAAAATCAACGAATATAAGAACTTGAACGATCGATTGGTCAAGGAATTAGTAGTACTTCTCCTCCAAGAGCAGCTCTAGATTTAGCTGATTTGAAACTCAATCAAGTAGAATATAGAAGTAATCTTGATAATTTATTTAAGGAAATGCAAGAGCTTAAAGAAAGAGCGAAATTAGAGCTAGCTTAAGATGATCCATGATAAAAAGTGTTTTTGTTGGTTTTGGATAAATTGATAGTTAAGGGTTTTAAGTGTCTGTTTTGTATAAAATCAAATTATCTCTTTGACCATAATATGAGTACTATATTGTTGATAATAAACTGAAAATGCATATCGAATAAAGCTGTTTGGCCTGTTTACATTTGATACAATTTCATGATTTATAATGATAAATATTAATATCGTTTTTGTCTCTCTCGATATATTCACGTTCAACTAATGATTCGATTCTTCGTTTGATTTAAGCTACTGTGGTTTAGAATTTCCGCATAAGTTATTGAACTTCGACGATAAGCTCATTGAACTGCATTGTTTTACGAGATTTCATAACTCTTACGACAGTTGCTTCGACTGCATGTTCTCTATTCTCGTTTACAATATCTTTTCGAATTTTAAAAATGACTGTGTTAAAGCTGATATAATTTCCTAAATTGTACCTCTCTTGAAACGCTAGAAGACTCCTTCGACGATGGTGGAGAACTTCTTTGTCTTGTATGTGAAATCAGTGTTAAAAGTAAAGGACTCTTCTTCTTCAGTTTCTTTCTTCTCATCTTTCTTATCCTCTTTCTTTTTCTTTGATGATATCAACACTCGCTTCACAACCTAAGAGTTACATTAAAATAATATGAATTTTTGAACATACTTTGTTGATATTTTGTAATATTTTACAAGTGGAACGATTTCTCTTTAGAACTCCCCACCATTTTCTAATCCTAAACCAGTTCCTGAGAGAAGCTATGAAAATAGAATTCTCTCGTTAGTTTTCTCAAATTGAAGTAAAACCGACAGCTAAATAGGTGAAACACTCATCAAATAGTTCTTCTCATTGGAAATATTCATTTTAATATCAAAACTTCCAAGAGTTGTCATCCAAGAGAGCTTATGGTTTTTTTTGAGTACCTAATAAAAACATGAGAATTCTTCTTTGACTTAAAGAGCAGCTGGAGGAAGCACAACTGGAAGATTTTTATATGCTGGCCAATTCGCTTCATGGAGAACTTTCACGTAGAATTCAAGTGTTTTGGGGATATTTTCCTTGGTGAGATGATCGAAGAATTACTTTTTAAGATCAACAGTGAGTTTAATATCATTAATCATTCCCTCAAAATTCTTAGTCTCTTAGCCTTAACCGCATATCCCTTTGATTTTAGTAATCATGAGACTCTCATCTTCATATTTACTGCCACCGAGATTCTCTTAGCTCAATAATCTAGCTGCTAACTGTTGTTGATATAATGTTAAATAAATATCTTTCTCTTTGAGATGATTGAAAATGCTCATTATCTGCTCTAACTTGCTCTCTAATTCTTCTTAGCTCAAGGTTACTTTTTTCATTGTAAAATCAGTGTAATTTGCTAATAGCTCAGGCAGTCCGTAATCCTAAATTATTCAAATTAATAAAACATCAATGTAGTCCTAATTTGTATTATTTTGTGTTATGGAGCACTGCAAATTACCTCAATGGTGATATTTAAATAACAGCTCAAAGCCGATTTAAAGCTCATGTGGAAGGTTGGATCATCATGGAAAGTAGTGGCAATGATTCCTTTAATTTCCTAAAAGTCTCTGAATATCTTCTCTACGAAATCATGATCCTTTAGAGCACAAGAAATAATTAGAAACGTTCAATTCACTTACAAATATTTTGTTTCTGGAAATCATACTGTAGCAAATTTCTTTTTCTTTAGTTCAGCTGGATCTTAGTTTATCAAAGAATTAAGCTTCTCTTTGAATGTCTCTTATCCTATTGTCTTCGCCCACTCGTTGAAGCTGTCTTTGATCTCCTCGAAGTCATCATTCAGCCCTTTGAAGAGGAAGTACACATTCTCTAATATCTATTTCATCAATCAAATAATTAAATGTTAAAATATGCTTTAGGATGCCATTTTGAGACCAACAATTTACTTTCAACTTGCTATTTTCCAGCATTGATATGAACCCTTGCTCTTTGTTGAGAAGAATCGTTCGATACTTGAGAACTAACTCTTAATTGAAGAGTGTGCTGATTTGCTTCTAAGTATCTGAGAATTTAGTAAGACATTTATCAAATCGAACTGTTTCTTCTTCCTGTAGTTTCTTAATATTAAGGATGTAGTCCTCGCAAGAGCAAGATTCTGACCATTCAGAGAACTTCTTCATGTAGAAGAGTTTAGAATCTTCAACAATCGCATTGCTTAAGAATAAGTATGTATCACTGTTTTCTTTATTTTCATTGCTGAAAATCTTTGCAAAAATCTCAGAGATTCGCCATAGCAAATCTAAGTCAGATTTATAATTATCCCTGTCTTTTTGCACTTCTTCAAGGAAAGCAGCAACTATTTTATCTTTCAGATTATCATGCACATCTCTTAAGTATAGCAGGTATCCTAAATAACAAATGAAATCATGATAAATTCTAAAAAACTTGATAAACAAGGCAACAATTTTCTTTGTTGATCAAATGGTTAGAAACAAAATGTAATAGAGTCTAAAGAAATTAATGATTATTCTGAATTTTTCAACAGCAAAGCTAGGAATTGATTATTATTAAGGTTTTGTAGATTACCTAGTGTTTTGAGCTTGGAAAGATTGTTGTGTTCAATGTAGGATTTATCCTGTTAAAACATCCAAATTATTAGCATTTACAAATGACTATTCTAATTTGCCTTACGAGATAGGAAAAGAATCGCATCATGAAACGCAAAAATATTTGATATTTATCCCATTCTGCAACAAGTTTTCTCAGAAGCTGCTCTCCTCTTAGATTTTTAGCAATATTTAGAATCTATTGAAGTACAACAACAAAATAAATGTCAAGATTCTAGAATATTTGCTCTTTTTGATATGTTCTCACCTTGTCTCTCAAGAACAACCTGACTTGCTTTTAGAACGCACTGTAAAGCTGAGCGTTATTGTTTTATTCTTTATCCAAACACATATTGTAGATCTTCCTATGGACAATAACATCAGCAAACATCTTAACAAAATGCCTTAATAAATTCTTGTTTTCTTTTTACGTGTAGGTGCTGCTGTATTCCATGGTTGTGATTTAAATATTTTCTTCAGAAGATCTTTCAGTATCTAATATCCTATGCAGCTTCCAAATGACAGGCTCTATTTCTCGCCATCCTGTGTTAAAATCGATTCTCTGCATGCTTCGAAGGTTAGAATTTTTTATTTTTAAAAGTTTCTCGTCTACACTCGATTCTTTCACTTTTATTCACTTCAAAAGAATAATATCCCCACACTGATTATCTCTGATGAGATTGCAATTCTTTAAGCAATGTGGATTGTATTATCATTTCAAAGAATAATTGTCTAATTGTTACGAAGCATTTTATGAAATAATTAGATTGTTTAGGAAAATGTGTTTGTTTAAATCTACAATATTGTTGATATTAAAAACTGTTTTATTATTTGTTGATGGATATAAATAATTGAGAATCTCTAAATATTCCCAGTTTTTGTTTTGCTTGAAAATGAAGAGTAAAAGAAGTGCTTTAAAAACAAAAAAGGAAATTTCTTTTAGGATATAAAACTAAATACACATAAAGTGAGATTCATAACTAATTGTTCAAGAAGGAAAAACAAAAGAAGAAACAAGGATAGAAACAGAGGAAGCTATTGAATATAAATAAATAAAAATTTGTTCTAATTAAAAAAACAAGAAATATTTAAGATAATTACTAAAAAACTAAGGCACAGAAACCATTAAAAAAGCAAAAGAAGAAACGATTGAAGCATCATTGAGCTTTTCTTTCTATATCTTTGCCTGGATATAAACAAATATTGAGTTGATTTATCTTTTGTTCGGAATAATGTTGAACAACAAGTCAGCGCATCTCAAACAAAGAAATCAAGAATATATCTATCCAATTTATTTTGTTAAAAAAGCAGCAACAACAACAACAAAAACGGAAATTCAAGAAAAGAGGTAGTTCAATGGAAAGGAATCCATACCTCTTGATACAAATTTCCAATATTAAAAAGGACAGCTTATACACCGAATCATATATGGTTCGGCCACTTGACTGTCCAACATTTCAGCATGATTTTACTGATAAAATTTAAAATCCTACAACTTTTAGTTGCAAGAGAAACTTTTTTCTAAATTTAAGTCTAATTCAAAGAAAAGACACTATTATATCTTGAAATGATTTCTTTGTTAGTTTAGAGCATTTTTTTAAGAATGATTATCATAGTGTAGATCAAAAAGGGTTTATTATTATTATTTTTAACAATAAAAGATGCTTTCAATCTTTTGATTCTTCTCTTTTCAAGTAGAAAACTCAACCGAACTGCAATTATTTATTAATTAATTCCCAATCATAAGTAGATTTTAATTTCCTGTACTTACGCATAATCTTATCATAACTACTCACATATATTCTGGAATATTTCTAATGAAAGCAAGGAGGGTAACTGAGTTAGTCTATAAGACATCCAGATTCTTTACTGATCAATCTATCTAGACAGTCTACAAACGTCCTCTTCCAAAGTTTCTTACAAGCTTCTCTAGTGAACAAGGTAAATTCCTTCAACATCAATCGCTAAATTTTAAGAACATTTGAGTAGTTTAGTTGATGAATCGGATCAAAAGAAAAAATGTTCTTTTTGAAAAATAGGAAAGAAACTATTCAAAGAAGCACTCGATGAAGGTAACATGTAGTGCTACTTCCCTCTGAGTGAACAGTTCATGACATAACTGGAGCCATCGACATGCGGATCAACGACTTTAGCCATGGTGCTTAATGCGCTTAGTCTTGATCCAAAACGCCGCTGGAAAGGGTAGAACTTTATTGTTTTGAGAAAATCTGGCTGGGCTAATATTTGAAATATTTTGAAGTATCTGGAGATGGTACAGCGAAGACACCATCGAAGGAATGAAAGCACAATACATTGCTGAAGGCATAGATCTTGAGAATTTTTCCCATATTACGAAACACAACAACGCCTCAATTCAGACATTCTATTATCCTCATGATCATGTGTTTGCACATGGAAAGTATGATTGCGAGCATGGCTGCCCAAAGCAACTTATAAGAACTGCATCATTTACGACTTTTGTAGCGTGCCTCACTGCTTGCTGTAGACGCACAGGACTATTCATTGTCTTGAACCAATCTAGATAATCATTGGGTATTTTCATCTCGTTTTTTTAACAAAAATCCTTAAAAGTGTGTCTACTTCTTTTTTTACACAGGCTAAACAGGTGATGGTCATTTTCAACCTGTTGGAGGTTTAAATTTAAAATAAGGAAAAGCTCTTCTTCTTGATGTTGCTAGGTTTAAGTATCCACCTTACTGGTGTAGTCTTGATCTTCTTTACTAGTCTTTAGAAAGACTCGACAGCGCAACAAAACGGCCAAGAGGATTCGCATTGATTTCTCGTGATCTTGAAAGTTTCAGCTAAATATGCAGTATTAGTGCTGATGAAGTTTCAAGAAAAGGTGTTCAATAGAAACTTTCAAGCCCAGATTTCATGAAATCCTACAAGATATCTGATTCATCTTAAGAACAGCCAGTCGAGTTCTTTTGTTAATTCTTGAAAGAACTAGGGTTTGATTTTAGCGTGCTTTTAGTCTACAATTTGTATGAAGTTATTGACTACCTTGAAAGACAAAGAGAACAAGCCAATCATCTCATTCAAACAGTCAAAGAAAGTCCTGTCTATGAACTTGCAGAAGGGATTATCTTCTCCCTCTTTCAAGAAAATAATCCCTTAGGTGTATTGATTCATGAATTCTGTGGTGTCCACGAATCATTTGTACTTTCTCTCTTATTGCTCTCGATTCCTTAAAATCAACTGAAGAAGACACATTCACAACTATTTCGCCCAGGCACGAACACATTGTTTGAGTAGTTATCTACCAAAAAAGACTCCTGCACTGATCTTGATATTGAAACAAGAGCTTATCTTTAAAAAATTGTGTTTTCATTCCGAAATAATCTTTTTTGAGCAAAAATCAGAAATCTAAAGATAACAATACTTGAATTCCGCTAAACGACTTGATTCTAAATTATCATTGATAATATTGTATTATTCTTGTATATTTTAAGAAAATAAATATTTTTTGGAATTAAAGTGTAGATCAAACACACAATCATTAAATAATTTTTAAGAATCAATTATCAAATAAGAAAAAAGTTATTATGTTGAGCTTTCAACTCACATTCTGAAGACTCCAAATTTAGTGGGCTAAATTTCTTTATTTGAAAGCGTTGTGAGAAGACTTAATCCAAGAAGTTCTCTTGTCTGTTCTGGCAGAATAACTCCATCATCCCACAAGCGAGAGCTGCTATGATAAACACTAGCTTATTTCTCATAGTTTTATATGAACTTCTGCCTCATAGCTTCTAATTCCACATGATTTAGTTCCTTCTTTGTTGCTTTGGCTTTAGCTTTTTCTATTTCCACCATTACTCCAGCAGCCTATTTGCAAAATGATAAGAATTTCTCAAATCAAATGATAACTTTACCTGTTCTCCTCCCATGACTGAGATCTTTGAGATTGGCCAAGAATAAAGGTAATTTGGTGAGAATGCACGACCACACATACCATAGTTGCCTGCTCCAAAAGATCCACCGAAAATTAGACTCAATTTTGGAACCTGAGAAGTTGAAACTGCATTCACCATTTTTGCTCCGTGCTTTGCAATTCCTTCACTTTCATATTTACTACCCACCATAAATCCAGTAATGTTTTGCAGGAAAATAAGAGGGATGTTTCTCTGTTTAAATCAAAAATACGTGTAGCATAATTACAACCACAAGCGTTAATATAATCTTACTTGAGAACATAACTCAATGAAATGAGCTCCCTTGAGAGCACTTTCAGAGAACAGCACACCATTGTTGGCAATAATTCCAACTTCTTAGTTGTACAGCTTAGCAAAACCTGTAACGAGAGTAGTTCCATATTCTTTCTTGAACTCTTAAAACTTTGATCCATCTACAATACGAGCAATAACATTTCGAGAATCTACGCTCTTCTTAAGATCAGGACTGAGGATTGCATTCAGTTCTTTTGGATCGTAAAGTGGTTCTTCAATGTTGGTTAAATCGAACTTTGCCTCTGGAGTATTTAACTAAAGAAAAAAAGATAAAAACATTCATATGATGTTTATTCATATTTTATTACATTTTTGACTATTGATCTACCGATCTTCAATGCTTCTAATTCATCATGTGCATAATGGTCAGTTAGTCCTGATACTTTACAGTGGACATCTGCGCCACCAAGATCTTCTGCAGAGACGATTTCTCCAGTGGCTGCTTTCACTAAAGGAGGTCCACCAAGGAATACAGTTCCATTACCTTTAACGATAACATTTTCATCTGACATTGCTGGCACATAAGCTCCTCCTGCTGTGCATGAACCAAGTACAATTGATATCTGTTCGTACAAACAAACAATTAAAATGATCGGTTAGATTCGTTATTTTTTACCTGAGGAATGCCCTTTGCTGAGAGATTAGCTTAGTTGTAAAAAATACGTCCAAAGTGATTTCTATCGGGGAAGACATCATCCTATCTAGGTAGATTAGCACCACCACTGTCAACAAGATAGACACAAGGGAGATTATTTTATTCTGCTATTTCTTATGCTCTAAGGTGCTTTTTAACAGTGATAGGGTAGTAAGAACCTCCCTTTACTGTTGGATCGTTTGCTACAATAACGCAAAACTTATTGTGGATAAGACCAACTCCTGTGACTATGCCTCCTGATGGAACTTCTTCTTTTCCATAAAGTTCATATCCTGCAAGCTAGGAAAATTCAATGAAAGGGCTACCCTAATCGAGTAATTTAGCGATCCTTTCTCTGGCTGGTAGTTTTTTGCGTTCTTTTAGTTTATCATGAGCGTTTTTAGGGCCACCTTCTAAGATTTTGCCAATCACTGTTTTGAATTCTTCGTTTATTTTCGAAGAGGAAGCCATATTCGATTTGTAGAGCTCACTTTCCTTATCTAACTCAAGATCAATAACTGGAAAATCATAAAATGAAAGCAGATTTTGAGAAGAGCTATTAGACTGAGAAGCTGCTGACTGTGATGAGAATCGAGCTGCGCACAATGATGAAGCTATTTTAGCTGCACTCTTAGCAGAACTAAAGAGCACTCTTGACTTAGAAAGCGATGAAATCATGTATTTAATAATTTTCAATAAAAGTTTTTTGATTTATTATTTTCTTAACAAATTTTTTCTTGACTCATTTTTATCTTCTAATCGACTTTATTGATTTCATATTCACACTTGGTTTCTCACACATTACGTCATCTCCTCAAATTTAGCATTATCGCAAACATACTTTTGACGATTTATGATAAATGAGAACAAATACTGCTTTTGTCTTATAAATCTAGCTTCAGCTGCTAAATCGTCTTATAATTATATGAAAAAACTACTTTAAAATAACTCTATTTTAGAAACAAAAGCGGAATCTATTTCAATGAATAAATTATTAAAAATTGATTTAATCTTTTCTTTTTTTGAAGCTCAAAGACTAGAGTCTTTGTTAACTTGCTGTGGTAATATTATCTTTATCAAAATTTTTAAAAAGCGATCAGATTAAAGGCTATGAATGCAGAGAAAAATAGAAGCAATAGTATAACATCTTTGCAAAGTATGTCAAATGACAACATTGCATATTAGAATGAAGATAGAGGAGAGACTGGAAATGCTCTTGGAAGAGGAAAGCAAACTCAGCAAAGCATGAGAAGCATCAAAAAAGCTGGATATGATGAATCTAATTTAGTAGCTACTAAAAAGAAAAAAGAAGGTGATTAACCATCTGTGAGCATTGTACCTGGATACAAAAATTTCATATTAGACGAAAACAATGCTGCGTATGACTCTATTACTGATATGTTTACTAAAGAAGAAATCGACCAAGCATTTAAAATTCTCGATTATTAAGGAAACAATCAAATCACTGTTGAAGAACTCACATTCTTCCTAGAATCAATAGGTATTATTCTTTTTCTTCCTCTAATAAGCAACCATTTTTTAAAGGTGAATAGGCTAAACCTGAGGAAATCGAAGAAATGATTAAAATGTGCGATCTCGAGGGCAAAGGGTTTGTCTCAAAAGATGAATTCATCAAACTTGCAAGTGGATAAAGTCTTGCTCCTATTGGACAGGCATATCCCCCAACAGAAGAGATGCTCAGAAAAAAGGAAATACTAGAAAATATTAACTTGGATGATTTTTAGATGCAGAGATACAAGCATGCAACAGATAAAAAGTAATCATAAGGATTAAAAGTTCCAAAGAAAACACCTTTACCTCCTATCTAAGGGATCCAGCCATCAGTCCAATAAGATTAAGTGCAGTTCTAAGGTAAACTAGAGTGAAATTAATTTCAATCTGCTATGGATATTAGTGATCTGTATTAGATTTTAATTCTGATTTCTTTCAACAAACAGGTGTTAGCAATGCTTAAAAAACCAATCCTAAGCAATTAACGGATAACACAAACACATCGGTAGCTGGTCTTGGTGGAAGTGAGAAACAGAAACTACTTTTAGGCTAAAGCTAAGCGATAAGTACAGTCTTAAACACAACTGCAACAAATAACAAGCCGAATTAATAGGGAGGAACATAACAAAACTTAACCATTCAGCAGAAAAAGGAAGCACAGAATAAGGTACACTTTCATAATTATTTAACAAATAATTGATTAATCTTCCTTTTAGATGCGCATATTTGGCAAGTGGTAAAAGGAAAATAAGATAACTCCAGAGAAACTAGTTTATTTAGTGAAGCAAATCAACGATATTTAGAAAGAAGCGAGACCAGATGAAGAAATTGTGGAGTTTTAAAAAGAATATAAAGGGTTTATTAAATTCCTTGGCTTGACTGACGGACCTCAGCATTAAGGAGTCTTTAAACTTGCACAGTCTTAACAAGC
>Ga0302271_10000326_pt1 | contig 45743 bp, 29 predicted proteins | sample III_Bog_N1_1_FD_198767 | JGI IMG/M metagenome (GOLD analysis project Ga0302271, IMG submission 198767) | Peat permafrost microbial communities from Stordalen Mire near Abisko, Sweden - III_Bog_N1_1 | ecosystem: Environmental > Terrestrial > Soil > Wetlands > Peat | place: Sweden: Abisko...
AAATTGACAGACAAACTTGAGAAATCTGCTTTTTTACCTGTTGGATCATCAATTTGGTTTCTTCATAGAGACTTTCAAATTCACCACTCAGCAAGATTGCATTTTGTTTGTACTCATTTGCATTGGCTGCATTAGCACCAGCTCCACCTGCGAATTACTGCTAATTATAATTATAAGCATCTTGAGCAGAGTTAGATGTAGAACTGTCATTTCCCTGCACGAAAGCAACTTCTTTCTCGCTGGCTAGGGGTGAGTCACTCATATGATTTAATTTTTCTATTCCTTACAAAATAATCAAAACAGTTTTGATATTTGTTTTTGTTTTAGGTTGATCAGCTGGCAGGCAAACGAATCAATAATAGCCAGCAAATAAGGGTTGTTTTAAAGCTACCGAATTCATGATAATAATAGTTAGTAATAATAGAGCAAATGAAGAATTAATCTCCAAAAACCTAAATAAGTGAAATTTTTGATTGTTTAACAATTTCTAAAGATAATTTGAAGGAATTCTGTTCAAAAAAAAAAGAATCTATAAAATAAGTACAAGACGTAGAGAAAGAATGAGAAATATGATGATTTGAAAAGTGTAAATATGAGAAATGAGAAGAAAACAATGCCATTCAGCACTGCAGGTTTTTTCTAGATTCTTGTCATATGGCAATGATAATTGATAAATATGAGAAATAGAGGGCAATTTTATTTGTCTTCTATACAACTACAACTGCATCAGTTAGTTGCTTGTTAATTTCTTATTAAACAGCATTAGGACGCACTCTTTTTCCTGGTCGAAGAGGATCTGTTAAGGCAGTGCTTACATCGACGAAAACAAATTCCCTCATGTTTTAGTAGTAACTTAGATTCAAAAAAAGAGAAAATATTTGTGATAATAATTTATGAAAAAAAGAAGGCAAAAAGGTTACTTTTCAAAGAATATTTGTAATCCTTAAGGAGCTAAAGGTTCTTCAGAAAGATACCCTAAGAATTGAAGCAATGAAGAACTATTCGCCTTCTTGTTTAGTCCCCAGCTTTGAAAGGTTAAAAAAATATTTAAAAAGGAAGAGAATAGTAAGATTTTACCTTTTGAAGGATAAAAATAGTAGTTCAAGGTGTTTAAGGTGAGTTAATTGTGGGAAGGACATGAGACTTTCAGAAATGGAGGGGAAATTTGAAGATGAAAACATACTTTGAAAAATAAAAAGCGAAGTCAAAAAATGACTAAAAATCAAAATGAATCGATACTCGTTCATGTTGAGAGACAACTGCTGAAGTTTTGAGAGCTTGCAAATCCCAGATATTAGCTTGGAGATATCCTCAGTCTTCAATAAAGTCCACCTTATTTTTGTTAAGTGATTTGAAAAAAATGAAAAAAAAATTCGAAAAGAATATTTATTTACCCAGTAAGATCGATCTCTAGACAAATCAGCTGGGAAAGTTAATTAAATACTTAACAAAGAGATTGAATGCTGTTTTGAGCGAAATCATGCTGAAGATTTCCTCTCTTTTGCCCGATACTTTGCACAAAAAATTTAGATGCAAAAATAACAATGATTCAAAAAAAAATTACCATGAAAAGCTGACAATCAGAAGCTACAGCTTTTCCAAATTAGCAATCTTGCTGAGCATAAATGTGAATTGATCTTCTAGTATCTCACTCCAACTTTATTAGCATATATAACCAAAATATTTAAGTAACATTATAAAGAAAGATATTAGTTATATATCTTGAATTTTTTAGGGTTACTAATCGAAATTCAACTCGAGTCCTTGAAGATTGACTAAGTTTTGAAGACCTTCACCAGTCAGCTACATAGCATCTTCTTAGTAGAAACTAGTTTGAAATTCAAAATTCAAATTACTACTTTTCAGTTTTTAAGAAATATTATTACAATAATTTTTTAAATAATATTAGAGATTTAGAAAAAATGATTCTTTCTGTTTTTGTTGTTAAGATCATGCATTCTGAAAATCTTACTTGCTGAAATCGATACAAATCGAGCTAATTGGGCAGAATGAAGGCTCTATTGTCTTCAAAAACCTAGTCTCTTTGGAGGTGAGATATTTCTCGAACCTCAACCTTTTCTTTTTCTGCTTGACTGCGTTGACGAGATTTTGAAAAGTTTAAATTAACGTAACTAAAGTATTATCTTTCAGTCGAGACACAATGGATACTCTCTGATCAGGAGAAACAATCTCTTACACTCCTCCTATGACAGAGCTTCGTTTGCGAGTGTTACTCACAACAGAAGCAGAAGAGAAAACAGTATCCTCATGTAGACTTCTAGTTCTTCCATATTCAGAAATTATCGACATATTCTGCTGTAAACTATACAGAAGTGGCTGCGCAGTTGATTACTTTCTCTAAGAAAGCGAGCAAGGAGAAACACTAATAGTCTAAAGTTTATTTTAGTGAAATTCAAAGAATGATTCTCTTCCGTTGTAGAGCTTAAGAATTTCATAAAAACATTAATTTATTGTAATTCCGCGAGCCATTTTTTCAAGTAATCTAGCAACTTTCCCAAGAACAGCTGCACCAGTTGCATCAAGATACTCAAATTTATATTTTATTTATTTTGCAGCTTCTGCTAAAAGTTCAATGAGTGGATTTGTAACTTGATTTGCAGGGATATCTGATGCTTGATTGGATGAATCCTTGTTTGATGTGTTTACTGAGATACATGGGACTTGGAGGTTTTAATTATTTTCTTGAGTTTTAACTGATTACGTTGCTGGTTATGATAATGATGATTATCCTTAGGGCTATTGAAATATTGGAAATTATTGTTTATTTTAACTTCTAATTTGCTAAAAAGTCTGCTATTGTGTCTACGTTTATTGCAGTTGAGATTACCGCCCCAAAGGGTGATTTAATGTTTTAGTATTTGAGGTTTATTTTTAGATTTTCGTCAGCACAACAGAATTAGAATTATTTGATGAAAATATCGATTTCTTGGATATATTTGGCAGTGCATTTATCCCAAGAGTGATGAGTAGCAGTGTGTGCGCGAGATTTCTAGGGATTTGATGGTGATCGTATGACCCAGAAATTTAGCATATTTTAGAAAACTTGAAATGAATTGATGTTTCAGTATGTTTATAGAGGATATCGCTGAAATGAAAACTTTCTACAGTTAAAGAGTTGCCATCTAGTTCATGCAATTAAAGGATAAGATTCTTTAGGTTGCTGAAGAGTTTCTCTAAGTCTAACCTATCTTAATGCTGACGTTCAGCTGAATTATTCATAAACATAGGAGGTGAAGAAAGCGATCCAACTCTTAAAACTTTCCTTGGAGATGCGCCGATGCTGATATTATTTACACCCACGGTGTATTGCTGTTGGCTGAGAATATTCGTGGGTAGAGAATAAGTACGATATTGTGTATTTGCGAAGAGATCCTCCAAAGATCCATCGCAGCGCTCTAAAACTAAAAAGAAATCAATCGTAGTGAGATGCAAAGAATTGGAAGATTATTATGCAGCGTGTCTGTTAAATTTATAATAGAATCCTTCGCAGAAAAGGATGTTGTTTTTATTGCAAGTCCGTGCATCAGCTAAGGCAAAACTATCGATAGTTGAGGATATCCTCTCGAAGTCTAATAGATTGTTGATATTTATCTCCTTTACAGCATAGGAAGTACCTGAAAAAATATGCTTGTATGTGAAAATCATTGATCGATCTCCTTTTTTCAGTAAACTGCATTTTTAGTAACATTCCTCAAATCGGGGAATGAAGAAATGCATTCTTTCTTGGAACATTCCTACGAATTTACTCACACTACTTGAGTCCATTGCAGGAGATTCAAAAGATGACAAGTCGGAGGATTGGTCTTGGCTATTTATGAACTCAAATTTATGCTTTTTCTCTTGATTAACCTATCAAAAAGGAGCAATGCCAGATCAAAGGCTACTATTATTGTATCTGTTATTATTTATTTTTCCCCCCTTAGCTAAGCTATGATTTGCTCTTTTCTTTGACTAAGCTGCAACCACTCCTTTTTTTATCTTCTTCTAGGAGAATCCACAAAAAGTTAAAATATTCTTCTACTCACATGTAAAAGAGTGAACTTGGCATTTTACAAATCTATTTACCGAAAGAGAAATTACAAAAATAGAAGATTGCTTCATGAATCTGTAATTATTTTGCCTTAACTTAATAAATTGTATTGATTTAAGCAAAAAAATTTAATTTTGTTTTGGAGATAAAATGAAAAAATAACAGCAACATCAATAATCAGCTCGAAGAGTTTGTTTAGGAGTTTCATCTTGATAGTAGTCTTTTCCAAGCTAAATATAGTTATATTATGGATGGAAAGTTGGATAAGTTGGAGATTGAAAGAATTAAGAAATGGTTTGATTATTGAGACATTCATATTTTTAGGAATTGTTGATTTATTAAATGGGACTATTACTGTTAGGGGATTAAAACAATTAATTTTATGCTTAGCTTTCAGTTTCAGCTTAAGAAGGGTGTGATGGATTATTTTATTCATCTGAAATATCCTGTAATATTGATTTCTGATGAGAAAATTATTCGAGAAATGATTAACTGAGTTCTGGATTGTGAATCCAATAATCAGCATAAGAAGAATGGATTTATTAATAAGGAAAATTTAGAGCTCCTTGAAGGTGAGTGAAAGGCAAAGAAGAGTTACGATAAGATATCGGGATGAGTGATTGATGTCGTAAGAGACATTTCTTATTGTTCTAAGAGCTAGGACTCTCTAAGCATTCCATTGTTTTCAATTACATTTAGTTATTTTTCATATCTTAATCTGAAATTAAACTATGCAATTGCCAATGATTATTGATATTAATTACGCTTTCCACATGCTAAGGCAACAGCAAATACATTTCTTCGCTGAACTAGCATTCCTTTGTTGTAAACAAATTCAACCTGGCCGTTCGGATTGTTTCTTTTTTTTCTTTAGGAAAAATGATTTCTTAATTAAAGTTTTAGCAAAAAATGGATCAAAAGTACTGGTAATATTTGAAGGTGAGTTTGATTTCAGGATGCCTACTTCACATAGCAGACTATGAATGAATGCATTAGCATCTTTGTATTTGTTTAGTTAGTTGTTTTTCTTATACAATATTTTAAAAACAACAAAATTAGATTTAATTAAAAAAGGTATTAACTTGATAATTATTACATTGATGAATGTAATACAGTCTTCAATTAGCTATTCTGATGTAAAGCGTTGATTATTAGCTATCAAGGTCCTGTAGCTTACACTTAAAAAGTTAAAAAAAAGATATTTATAAATATCTTAGCTTTAAAAGATTTCAATAAATGCGAATTTGTTGCTGCTGTTGTTGTTACTTTGCAAACTCAAATAGCATAAGGAATGACTCTAGCGGATATGTAAGTATTCCTTCTTCTTGAGAGTAATAGCAGACTTACAGAAGAAATTTAGTTTTGATAATCACAGCGAGGTTAAGATTGTTGGTTTTTTGTTTTTCTGTTCTGAAAAAAAAAAAGAAACAAAAAATAATGAAAATAAGAATAAGTTAAAATAAACCATTCAATTAGATCTTTGAATATTCGATTACAACTAATAAATGACAAGATCTCCAGTATCTAGAGCTGAGAATGCTTCATTCAAAGAGCAAACTTATTTCTTAGAGTAAATCGAAGCATATTTTGGTTTTAATTTAAATTTCTTGCTGCTTTAGTTGAGAATAATAATATCAGCTATTGTTGAAACCCAAAATTGTTTTTATATTTCATCACTGCAACGAAAGGAGAATCGTTTCTGAAGGCTTTCAATGGATAAAGTGAATATTTTAGATTAGTTCTCTTTCTAAGAAAAAAATTACAAAAATATTTCATTTTAGATAAGATTTATTTGAAATCTAAATCATTTACACTAATTGAAATGTCATAGTGACGAAAGGATATTGTAGAGAGAGGAGAGGATTTGGATTCTTAGTAGCATAGCTTGTCAGGATAAAGAGACACTATTTTCTTCTTAAATCGATCAAGGAAACCATAAACTTTTTTGTAAAGTATTTGTTATGTAACAAGGGAAGATGAGTTGAATTTGTGTAATGATTCTTTAAGGGATGATTGAGGCTTAGAGAATATGTGATAGACCATGTTATCATAGTTCGAAACGGAGTCCTTATCTGTAATACTCATTGTTTCTTTATTCTAGTTGCCCCTTAGTTAACTCTAATTGACAAACTCTTTATTTTAATCTCCAGAAAATTAGTTTAAATTATTAACAGTGTTCCAAGGTAGTTTGTTAACAAATTGATCTTAGTCTCTCTATGTTCTTTCTTCATCTGAAAGGAAAATAGGAGATTTCTAGCATATTGACTTTCGTTGAAGAAGACGTTCACTTGTGGATAAGATAATTTATTTGAGTTTTTCATATTTTTATTGTGTTTCAGCAAAAGTTAGCGATTTGACTAAGTTATCACCTAGGTTTTAACCTCCAGAGTCTTTTGGTACTTAAGACTTACATGATTCTTCCAGGTTTTGCTTAGGTGGTTCTGAGCTGAGAGTTTAGTTGAAAAAAAGTGAACGAAGTGCATTAACTTTGGTTTAAATTTATGAATTTGCAGAAATAATACGACTATCTTGCCTAAGCTTAATAAACAAAGATGTCATTGAGTTAGTTTCACTACTTTCAGGTTCTTCATTAATATTAAGAAGGTTCTTCTTTTCGAATTCTTCACTCTCAGTCCATTGGAGTTACTAATCAAGTGATACTCTACAGCCAGGTATTCCAGAAAATTGCGTAAAAAGTGAATTAGGGTTCATTTTACATGAAGAACTGTGACTTAATAAATGATCTGATTTTGAACAATGTCTAGAAGTAACAGCTGTTCTCTCAGAATGTCGATAGGAATCACTGAATACCTCTTGAGATAACTTCTTCAGCCATGTTTGGTTTAAGAAAATGCTTTTTTTAGAGGAAGGATTCTGATGATATTCTGGAGTTTGCTTCTCAGGAGAAGAGTGAGATCTCTTTCTGATTTATTTTGTCTCTGGTAATGCATTGACTTACGAAAATGAATTTCCCTTGTATCTTTTCTGGACAATAGACATATCTGAGTTAGCTCACTAAGCTTGTGCGCTTATGCACTTTTTCTCTATGAAAAGAGAGAGAATCCTAAAGAATAGACAATCCACAACAATCCGCAATATTTTACTGCAAAAAGAATTAGAAAAACGATAAGATTCCTCTTCTGTTGAATGATTTGCGGTAAAATTCGTTATTAATCAATCCCTTTAAAACTGGTGGAGGTTTCTCTAAACTATTCAATTTTGCGAGTTAACTTTCACATATTCTCGCATAAAAAACTACTCAAAAATAAAACCAGATCCAATAATCATTCCAAATATTATCTACTCAATTCTTCAATAGGATAATTTACAAAACATGCATTTAACTAAAAAATATTAACAAAATAAAATTTGATTATGTTTTTCATTATGAAAGCAAAAAATAAGCATAATTGTAAAAGGCATAAGAATTCTGATTAAACCAAATAAATCTCACATCCAAAGAGCTACAATACTAAAAAAACAGGTTCAAAATTAGTGCTAACAGGATATTAAGAAACAAGCAATTTCATTTGTCATCTCAAAATGAAAAATAATTAATTTTTCTGATTTTTTTTAATCTCTGAAATTGTTCAGGGAACAAACTATTTTTCAAGAGATCCTTCTTAAACTCAATAGCGTATTGGTGTCGAAAGTGATTGCACATTCTTTACAATGAATGCTTTCGTTTTCTTTGCCATTTGCTGCTCTGCCAACAATAAAAAAAACAATTTACAAACAAAACAACCAAGCCAAGTTATCTCTGATCTATTCCTTCTTATGGAATGGCTCGCAGCAGAGTGATTGCGTTTTGCTAATCACTTCGCTAAAGAGAACAACAAAGCTAAGATTAAATCTAGCGTTTAGTGCGGCAGCTACATAAGTCTTCTGTACTGTTCGTCTCCAATTGCTAGGACATTTTGTTATTGTTGAAGATAAAAAAGTTGTCCACTCAAGCTATCTCTATGTTTTAACTTTTGGTAGAAAGATATTTTTGAAATAAAAAAATCAAAAACAAATTTGATATTTTTGTAGTTTGGGAAGCGCATTTGCATTTTTAAATAGCAATGAATTATCATCTCATCCTTGAAACCATATTTTCATTTGAATTCTCAAAGAATAATTCATAAAATCATGTTTGAATTGAGAAAGAATTCCAATATAAAATGATAAAAATTTAACAATATTATTATTTTCATTTGTAATTTTAGCTAGATTATTTTAGCATTGATCTCTTCGAAGCTCAAGAAGAATTCTCTTGAATTGAGTGTTAGTTTTCTTTTTCAGGAGTTGCGTTCCTTTAATTTTCACTTTACTTTCCTTGCTGCATAACAGATGACTCGTTCTAAGTGGATTTGTTAGTTGATTATAAATATTGTTTGAGTTTCGATGTAATCTTAAGATCAAACATGACACTACCCTTTTTCCGCATATCCGTTGGCATATAGCTTGGACGAGTATTTAATTCTTGAAAGTTTCGAAGATCACTAGTGATTGGCTTCTCGACTCCTTCTAAGTAATATGGGCTGAGATCGATCTCAAAATCTCCCAAGAAATTCTACTAACTAAAAGGTTTTCAAAAGAGTTACAAATTGCCAGATCAAAAAAAGGAAAAAACAAATTATAATGTTTACTTATCCTTGACTTAATAGAGTGAGACATACATGAGCTTTGACTTTAGTAATTCATCTATCGAGAAAGACTCATTGATGACAGATTTAGCGAAATTTTCATATGTTTCAGGAGTAGTTTTGCGAGCTTCTCTGATGCTGCTTTTGATCTCTAGGTAGTATTTCTCTTCTTCGTCGTTAGCAGGGAAGATATGTTTGAATTCAATTTTACGAAACGAGACAAATAACGAGACTTTCTCGCTCTTAAGTTGCTCATTAGCTAAATCAAATTCATCGTTTGAACTCTTTTCCTATGTTGATTTCTTGGATTTTTCATTTTCTGAAGGTATTTCACTTTTTTTCTTCAGCTGATGGAAACGCAGAATCTTTGCACCGAATTCTTTATTTCTTTAATAATCCGATTCCAATTTACGTTGACTTATGACAGGAGGCAGCTTCACCATTCTATTAGCTAGATTCATATTTTCCATGTTGATTCTCTCCTCTTCTCGTTTTTTTCCGACACTGTGTAAACCTAAATTTCACACAATAAAAATAACTTAATTATCCTCATACAACTTAGACAATAATCATCTAACAAGTTAATCATACATGTATTGTATTTGTTTATTTAGAAAAAGAATCATTTAGTTAAAAAAATTGAAATCTTCCTAAATAATACACTTCATGACATTTATTTAAGTATTTATCTTTTGTGTTAATATGAATAATTCTTAATTTTTATTGTAATTTTGTTTAAATTTAGCAATTAATTACCAACCATGCTTGTGCTCTTCATTGATTTCACCATGCGAGACATCGTAGATTGATTTGGTTGAGCTGTTTTGGCACCAGGAGGAACAGGTGTTTTAGAGTCAATTTCACTGAGTTTTCTTAATAAGAACATATCTTACACAGCTAGATCTCTTTTTCGTTCTTGATTCTTGAAATTAATAGCTTTCTCATGATTCTTTTTAGCTAAATCCTGCTGATTCTAAATCAACTAAGCTTTTCTTTTAACTTCGATTATTGTCTACTCCTTTGTAGATGCTATTTATTACAATCTTTTCTCATGATTCTACAACTCTCTCTCTTGGTTTCTCTCCAGGTAAACACGCTTCAGAATGTAAGTTGGTGCCTTCATTAGTCAGATAAAACACACTGTCTCTTTCTCTTGAAACTTATTCTTATCTTTGGTTTTATATTTTTTCTAATTTTTTCTTCTATTAAAACAAAAAATTCAACGAGAGAAGTTATTTTATTTTCTTCTTAATTTCTTTAATTTTTCATTGTCAAAGATAACCTCCCCTTTCTCCTCCTATCTGAAATTAATTATTTAATTGACAGATTATTTCTTAACAAAGCACACCTAAAGTAAATGCTTGATTGGTCAGCTGTAGCAGCATCTCAACATTTCCCATAAGACTAGAACAAATTTTAAAGTAACTAATATATTTTAATTATGAAATATAATTCTAAAGTAAATTTAAAGCTATCCATTCATTCAATGAAAGGACAATGATTGCCACCAAAGTAATTTGTGACCGAATACTCACTGTCCTCTTCGTCAAAAGATCCATCATGTTGATCATCTTCCTCCTTTTTCTGATTCATTGGCAGATAAACATAATCTTCGCTGTCATTCGTTCTAGCTTACTCACTGCATTTTGTACCAATATGATCCCTTTCTATATCACTTGATATCCTATCATGTTCACTCATTGATATTCCATTTTTCGAGAGCTACTAGCTCTCTGAAGCAGAAGAAATTTTAGATAGCATAGAAGTTTAGATGATTTTTCGTGATTTTCTTTTTTTTTCTGGTTCAGAAGAAATTGTTTCTTTGTAGAACTTTTCAATGAATTTCTTGGAAGATTCAGTGTATTATTCGTTTCGGTGTGAAGAAGAAGTATCCATTGAAGCTGCCTAGTTTGGATTTTCTAGCTTTTCGTTCAGAATTTGTGAAGTTTGTGCAGAAATGCTATTTTACGAAGCAGGTATGATAGATATAATTTCAAGATAATCATTGATATCTATTAATAATGGATTGGGAGACAAGTTTCTATTTAAAGGAACAGTTGTAACTGACACGACTACTTCAAAGACAACTCCATCTTTCACACTAACTTTTCGTCTTACGCCAGAATAATTTTTATTATGAAAATTTGAATACATTTTCTCCTTCACATAATCCCATCCATTGTTTTAATGATTAATAGGAACACCAGCTTCTCGCAGAATATATTGCTCGAATTCTTAAATCGAATACCCCGATAGTCGTATTGCTTGCATTGAATACCCTGATTTTAAAACTTCGATTGATTCTAAACCTTTTCTTCTGATGACGAAGAAAAAAACTGATTCAGGATTATTCCTAGCGAATTCAGAAACAAGAATCGAAGCATTTTGAAAACTTTCTTGCTTGCGAGTTTCCATATTTATTGTGTTTCCTTCTTTTTCTAATAATTCAGTAATTTGTTTTCCGTATTTTGCTCGTTGTTCAACTTTTAACTGGTAATCGTAGAGTAGTAATGCTAATTCTTTTGCTCGAGGGTGATCAATTGTCTTGAGAGTATCGATTACTATTGGAAATTAACTTGAAGGAGGTGTAATGGAAGCAGTTTCAAACTCTATGTGATTTTGACAAAGAGTAACTTGAATTAGATTTTTCAGTGCATTTGTAGGGTTTGGACGAAATTCTTCAGCTTCATCGTAGAGAGCACTAAATATGTTCAAATCAATAACAATTTCTCCAACTAAATAAAACTTATGTTCAGCTTTGAGTTCTTTGACAAAGCAAATGGTAGAAGCTAGACAGCGACGCATACGATTGAGAGATTTTTTCTTGTGTTCTTTCTTTTCTAATAGATCTTTTGATTTAGAGATCATTTGGAGTTGAGATGTTGTAGGAGTGAAGGATGAGGAAGGTAGTGAGAGGAAGGGGGAGATATATTCTTGAGTATTGTTTTAATTGTTTTCTCTTTTTTTGAGACTTAATTGGTGGTCACTGTTATCGAGTTTGGAAATTAAATAATTCGAACAATATTAGCCTTAATATTTCATGCATAGAAATATCACTTTTTTGTGGAGTTCATTTCATAGATTTTCGTGAAGTTTTAAATAACCTTTCTTTCATTACTAGGTTGAGTATTACTATTTGTTGTTTGGAAGGAATAAAAAGTGTTTCAAAAACTGCCTATTTGTTCAGAAAAATGGTCACTACTGAAAATAATAAAGATTAGAGTTTATTTTTAAAATGATTCTCAAACGAAAAAGCAATAAACATAATTAATTGTTTAAAAAAAATAAAAAACTTAAGGAATAATCATCATTTTATTAATCAATCATAAAGCTAAATTATTAATTTGATGTTTAAGTTTAAGAGTTTTCTCGAAATTAACAAAAATGGAAAAAAAATTCTACTTACAATTAAAATAGGTTAAAAAGTAGATTTATAGTGCATTACAATTATAAAACTTTCAAAATATTTGATTGAAATTTAAATCCTAAATGGATTTACATAATTAAGATATTTTTGCAGACATTTAAGAAGATAATATTTATCAATATAAACAGAGAAAATTACTAAATCAAGTAATTGGAATATACAAAATATAAAACGGTTTCAAATATCAAATTGCTATCTAACTGTCCATTTTTTACGGAAAATTTCACATGGAGGTAAGATCATTTATGAGCTGTAGAATTATATTCTAAATTATTCTGCAGCCTATGAATATTAGCATGCTTTCTTTGTTAGAGGAGGTGCTTCAAATTTTGTTTCTGATGATGCATTCTATAATTCAGAAGTTTTACGTTTTCCTCGATTTATTTATGGCGTTTCATATGTTTCTGGAATAAATAACTTAATTTCTACAAAATAACCAAGCGATTCTTCTAATTAAGATTCCATTTTAGTATGCTATACATTTAAAGAGAATATTCTAGTTTATATTTTAGCTTTTACAGTCTTATTCGTATGAGGAATCATCATTTGAATAAATTTCACTCCTTATTTACTATTGTAATATCTCTGCTAATCTCTTAATGGAGTCCTAATAGCATACATCTATTCCTCTGCTAGTTCAGAAGGTAAATCGCCAGCATCTACCAAAGGAAGAAATTAACTTGGACAATTTCTCAGTGCAGCTAAAACATTGTCTTTCGCATCAAATCCCATGAGTTCTAAATAAGAATTCGACATTCCAATACACGGAGAATCAATCCCTTGTGAATGTTTTCTAATAATTCTGAATGAATAATGGTATTTCTCAAATTATTTCAGCACACGATCTAGCTGCTTCATGATTATATCTTCATTTCTGCAAATCGATGATGTTTCGGTTAGTTGCAGTGGGTAAGTGTCTTCGTTAGTCGAAACACTTGAGGACTTCGAGCGGTCACTTTAACTCTGGCTAGAATTAACAGATTAAATCTATTCTAGCCTTGCATCTAGATAGTTTTAATATGCTGTGAGTGTTCCAACCAGATTTGCAGTTTATTTAAGATTTTTGCTTAATTTTGAGGTTAGAATGTTTATGATTTCTTATGGTTATCGGAGAGCTTCTTATCTAAAATCCACCCAGCCTGCGATATATTTACGATATTTATGTATTTGGGAGAAATTAAAGAGCTCGCTGAGGATGCTAGAACGTGAATCGATTTTCAGGTTACCTGGTTCTTAGAACTCTGTGAGATCTATTACAATGCCTCCTTCTAAAAGGTACTTCTCTATTGCGGGGGTATCTTTGAATTCTTGCCATACAGTTGTTTTGACATCAACTTATAGCTCAATTTTGGACTTTACAAGATTATTTTCTGAAGTTTCTTTCTCAAAGCTATCATTAATCTTCTCTTTCAACGGTACCCCACTTAATTGATCTTCTTTTACCTGAAGATGAGTGTTCATTTCAGGTTGAAATTTGCAGTCAGTTAATTTTAAGTTTGCAGTATGAATAATTGGGTTGACTACTTCCTGTTCTTGAGAGCTAAAGCAAGTCTAATTCAAGGGATGTTATTACATTTGATTGATTTTTTATGGAAAACCATCTGTCTTCAGAATGGCAATATTTTCAACACACCTGCCAGTTTCATTTGATAAATTAGATCCTTTCTGCTCAAGAAATCCATCCAAAAGAATACTCGTTTAAATTTAGTCAAGCTCATCTTGTCTCTTGCCATAAAGGTTGTTACCATAAGATGGTTGAGGTTCACGAATCGATTAGGAAAGTAATTTTCGTTAAATATTTTGAGATGAACAACTCTACCTAGAAGAAAATCTAGAAGATGAATTATGAAGGGCTTGGAAAAGAGAATCCTCTGATTCTTGTTCTGTGTGAAATAAATCTAGTTCACAATTCATTCTTGGTTGTGGTGATAATTCGGATAGGGTTGGCAAAAAGTAAAACCAGTGAACTTACAGAATGATTATTGCTAATAAGAAGGCTCAAGCCAATGGATAATTGTCACTTCAAAAAGCAAATAAGAAAGGTTCTTTTACGAAATGAATCTAGTTTTTGTTTGTTATTTTTTGTTGTTGTAGGATGTGTTCTTGATTTGTTAACAAAAAAAGCTAGAATTTTATTCCTTTTTGAAATTTAATTTATGTTCCAAATACATTAACTCTTTGTTTCTTTTTCCAATGAAAGAGATAGTATTTGAAAGAACACCAATCAAATCAAAAAAAGAAGAGAGCTTTGAATTCCCTTGACGAAAAGTTAATTTTGTTGTCACTACATATTGATCATAAAATCAATTCTCATAACTGATTAATATTCTTACTACTTACTGAAAAGAACTCTTAAAACTAAAATCTTTAGAAATACCTTGTTTTACAGTAAGTAGTTGTCTCTAAAGCAGGTTCTAGCTTTAACCTTAAAACAAATTATCTCTCCTACAGAAATACATTTTTCAATCAATAATAAAAATTGATAAATAAAGTAAGAAACCCAGCTAGCTTTTGAAATAAAAATGCTCTTATCTTGATGAGTAATTTGAATCTTTTATTTAGTGAATGATTATGTTTTCTGAGAAAAACTAGTTCTTAAGAGAAGAACCTATTTATTTTACCATCCTCAAAGATAGTTTTTAATCTTTTGAAATGAATATGAAATCGTTCCTTTTTCAGAAAAGAATAATCAATTCCTATGAAAGAATGTAATGTTTTCAAGGATGAAATACGTTCTAATTCAAAGAGTTGTTCTATGAAATCAAACAAAACCTGAAATTAATTAAATTACGAAAGGAAGCGTGAAATAATTAAATTTCAGAAGAGGGTACTGATCGCATAAAGACGATAATTAATTTCGATTGGAAGTGTTTAATCAAGGAACAAAAATTAAAGAAAAACCAGTCAGCTTTAAAAAAGAACCAGCGCTTTGAGATTCTTTTTTTGTTTTCTGCTTCTTGAAGGATAATTAATTCGGTGGCTGAGTTTACTCAAGTTAATCGTGGTAATTAGCTATTTTTGCTTAGTGTCAGGCGATATTTCTCATCATATTTAAGATTAAGCAAGGAGGATGAGGGTTGTTCATCATTGTAACTTTGGAAAAGCTAAGTTGTACAATTTAATTTTAGAATTCTTATTTCTTCGTTTGTTTCTTAAAGGAAAATAAATATCCATACATTAAATTTTTATTGGGGGGATATTATCTAACATTTACCAGAGAAAATAGTAGTTAATTGAATAAATTCAGGAGGTGGAATGCAGGAGCATTGATCTAATTCAGGCAAGATAAAAATAGTTGTTAACGATTTATTTTGAAGTGATTTTTTTAAGAAACTCAGCACAGTAAATTATTGTTTTTTGATTAATTAATTAGTTTTATTGAAACATCTTTTTTTGGTATTGTAGGTTGAGTAAATGGAGATTTGTGATATTATTATTATTTTTTATTTTGTTTATTTATTGATATGTGAAGAAGCGAGAAATGATGAATTAGAAAACTAGTTGGAGATTCTAATTTGGTGTTCGATATTTATTTTCATAGTTTTTCAAGATTATTTTTTCTTTTTATTAATTAGATCCAAAACATATTTCAAAAAGACAAACATTTAATATTTTCTTTATCGTTTCATATGCACCTACCTTTTGCTAATTGAATGGTGCATTCTTGGATTTAGAATAACTTAAATGTAAAATCTAAAGAGAATTATTGAGACATCTTTGATTTAGTAGGCGTTTTTTTTCTATCTTTCGATGAAAAATCACTACAATTTTAGAAAAACTCTGCTATTAAACCATAAGAAATACTCTGAAAGTATTCTAATTCACAAATACTAGGGTGATCTTATTTTAATAATCGTTAAAGACAAACAAAAAGAGTATCATATTTTTTGTACTAAATTCAAAGACTAAATAATATTTATCTTTTTATTATCTGTTTGTGTAAAAATATCTTTCATTGATTTTAAAAAAATTCTCTCCATTTTTCAGTTAAAAAGCACATTAATTAAAAATATGCTTATTTTTTCTTTGTTTCTTGATATTTTTGTTAACACGGAATGAATCCTATTTTTTTCAAATAAGACCTCAATTTAGCAAAATATACAGAAACCCATGGTATTTCTAATCATATCAGATGAAAAAAATAATTGTAAAATAATGACTGAGTCTATTAACTAAGTAATTTAATAAACAAGCTTTAATATCACCAATTAGTATAAATAATTTTGATCATTTGTTTATAAAAGATAATTATTAACAAAAATCAAAACATCAAATGATAATCACAGGAGTCGCAATAGCCAAAATCATATCAGTGGCGATGATGATCGCTGTAATCCAAGTTGTAGGACATTGGAAATATCGCAAAGAAACAATGCGCGCATAATTTGAAGGACTCCTAGGTCGTGCAAATGCATTTGTATCTGGATTACTCATGGCAAGTAGCCTCGTTTATCTCTTACCTGAGAGTTACAAGCAGCATAACATGGATGAAGAGAGTTCAACAATATCTGTCGTAGAAAGTGAGTTTCCATGGATATTCTCAGTATTTTGTGTGAGTTTCAGCATGATTACAATTCTAACATAATACAACACTTTCGATAAGTTTTTCAGGCAGCGAGTTGTATCTGATTACCTGTAATTCGAATCACAATACCTCTACAACCATCCAAATCACAATAATAACATTGGAAATTCAGAAATCGATCTCGAACAATCAAATGCGTATAAATCACTCCATCCAAACTCAGAAAAATAATCAAATAAAAATCCTAAAGATTCTATTGCTTCACCTTGGTTGTCTTATGCACCTTCTCCGATTTCTTAAGGTGGCGCTTTTCGCAATACAAATCTTCACATTAATGAAGATGAATATACGCAGCAATAATCAAATAATAATATTTCCAATTAACAATCTAAATTACTCCCATCAGCATCGAGAGATCATCATTAGCAAGAGGTGAATTATATAGGATAGAATCCTCAAATGTTCTATTTGTTCTACTGCTTTCATTCGTTTTTTGAATGCTCAGCGATTGGATTGTAGTCTGATGTTACTTCCACAGTTTTGATAGGAATATCAGTGATTTTGCATAAATGGTTTGAAGTACTTTTCATTTAAATCTAATAACGATTGAATGTCGTAAAATAAAAGAAACGCCGTCTCTGCGATCTCTAGGTAGCTTTACTGCTGATCTACACGGTAGCGAATTTCTCTGGTATTATCTTCGGATGGGTTTCAATAAAGTTAATGTCTTGTTCAGCCTAGGCGATATTCTCTAGCATAAGTGCTGGCACACTTTTTTCAATTGCGATAAACGATCTTCTGCATGCTGAGATAAATCGTGGGAATTCGAATAGAATATCCAAAATATTATTATTTATTCTCAGCACGTTGCTTGTAAATTTTGCTTGGTTTGCCCAAAAGTAAATTTGATTTTGAAGGAACAAGAATAAAGTATTTATTGTCTAGTTTTCTTTGTTTTGTATTTTTCTACTTTATTTTGTTGATTTATATGTAACAATGATTCAAAGAAGCTCTTCTGTTGTTCATTTGATTGTATTGTTTTTATGATAAAGGAAGTTTTGAGATTGAAAACAGTTGCTAAAAATTAATAAAGAAGCTGTATAAAATTTCTAAATAATTCACTAATCGAAATTCAATAATCGATGGCTGAGAAACAACAACAACAATTTCAGTAGCAAGGGGAAGAATACGATGGAGATGCAGGGGAGTATCTTGCACTTTAAAGTAATGTTTATCTGAAGCTGAATTCTAAATATGAGCGTATGATAGCTTAGCTTATTGAGCTGTATTCAGGGTTTGTGCGTAGAGGCATAGGATTAAAAAGCACAAGTTTTTAAAAGTACGAAAGTGTTTTCAATGAGTTTGATGAAGAGGAGTTTAAAAAGGTTCCAGAAAGTCTAGTAGAAGGTCTATCTGGGTTAATGAGTAGCTTGTTTTAAGTAACTGGCGATGCATTTAAGCTGCTTAATAGTCGTGATGATTCATTAGTTGGAGCATATGATGAAGTACTTCTCAGATTGGAAAAGGAATTAAGGTAAATAAAATTCTCTTTTGACTTAAACCACAATCATTAAATGGAAAATAATGCATTTGGGAGAATAGATAAAGCATCAAGAATGAGGAAAAGTTAAAGATAAACTTAGAGTGCATGCAAGTGAAGCAAGAGAGTTTGCGGAAATAAGTCCAGCGAGCAGAGGAATTAGCTGATAAATTACGCTTAGAAGTCGCTGCGATTAAGAAAGACAGCTAGAATAAAATGAGAATGAAGGAAACTGAAGTGATTCAACTAAAAAAAGAAAAAGAAAACGCTCGAAGCATGCAAAGGAAACTCGAAGCAGGAAAATTATCTGAAGAATAACAAATTTCATAGCAGATACATTCATCGAAAGGGCGAATTGGAGAAAATTATCAGAATGGATCTTCTTCCTAGATGACAAGTACATAGCTAGACCCTGAACGCTTCGCTGTGCTTAAGAACTCTCTTGTTAAGTAATCGGATGAATCTTCAAATATGGAAAAGAAAAAGCTAGCTCAATAAGTCATGCAAGTAAGTATTTTGGAATAAGGAAATGTTTAGTTAATTTGGAAATAATGTTGCTTTTTGAAGGCCAACAAGTAAAAGGAAATGGAAGGACAAAAGTTTTCTTATGAAATAAACCGCTTGAGAATTCAAAACGAGCAAAAAGAACTGGAAAACAAGAAGATCAAACGCAGTTTAGACGAGTTGCATACAGAGCTAAAAAAACTAAAAGACGAACTTATGGTTGAGAACATGAAAAAATGGTCAGGCGAAGTGAGCAGCGAAAAGAATCCTCATTTAGTAAGCTTTTACAAGGACAAACTGGAAGGGAAAGAGCATGAGATCAAAGGATTAAAGAAATCACAAAAGAAATTCGCTATCCTGGAAAAGAAACTACTTGTCAAAGAAAAAGCATTCGAATATGAGCGAGCGGATTACCATGAAAAGTTACTTTATCTTGATGAAAGAGTTAAGAAAATATCAAAACTTTATGGTGATGCATCTCAAATCCTCAAACAACCAAAATACGCATATACTTCGGCAGTGTTTCTCCAACAAGAAGCGTCAGATTAATGAGAATTAATAAAATCGATTTCGTTGGTGTTTTTCACAAGAATAAAACAACAAAATGATGAAAATTCATATTTAGAAGAATGATGAATGTTGTTTTCAACTATCATTTGAATAATAAATTGATGTTTAGATCCCTGTTGAGATCGAGTTCATCCAATTCTTCTCTTTTACATCTTTATTTTTCGGTTTGTCTTTACCTGTAAAAAGAAAAAATAATAATTTTTAGTTGAAGGTACAAAATATTGCTGTTTTTGTTTGTTTACCTGGCCATTTTGGTATCATAGGATATGTGCCAGGACCTGGGACGATAAGATTGCATTTTGATTTTGTTTTCTTTGGATCTTTAAAGCGTTCTTCAGTGCCGAGATGATGAACAGATTCTTTTTTATTTGGTTCTTCTTGCATTTTAGAAAATGTCTTTCCAAATGTATCATAGTCTAAAGGGAAATCTTTTTTGTAGCTGCCTACGCCTGGCAGAGTAGATTTCCCATGTTTCTTTGATTATTCCTTATGGAAGGCTATCCATTTATCAGGATTTTTCAGATCTTTATGTAATTTCGGAAGAATTTCCTAAAAAAATAAAACACATTATTGTTATGTAATTTATGTTTTAATTCTCTCATATATTTGTGTCAGTTAGTTACTCTAGGGTTGAATGCACCTGGTCCAGGTATAGTATTAGAAACATATTCATAATCTTAAAGATAATTCATTTTATCTCCAAATCTATTCAATAAATGTGCAAAAATATGTAACATATTTTTTTATTTAAAAATGATTTAAATCTGAAACTTTCTTACTTGATCTTTTTGGTTGCTTTTTCTACATCTGCTTTGATTTATTCCTCCGTTTTAGTGACATTATATTTCCCAGGACCTGGTACTCCACGGCGTTTCTACTCTAGAAAAATTGCCTCAATGAAAGTTTCTCGTTTCGTATCCTTTGGTCTTTTCTTCCCTTTCTCAATATCAGCTTCTGAAATCCATTTATGCGTCACATCGTATTTCTATGGGCCAGGCTTATTCTTCTAGCAGGAATACTCATCATCAAGATAACATCCCTTTTTCGTAATATGTTTCTAGTTTTTTATAGACTTGCCTTTTTTCCTCATTTCTTCATACAGCTTATCCTCCACTGCTTTATTGTGATCAAAGTATTTCTTAGATATCTCATATCCTTCAATACCCCAAGCTGCATGCGTTCTTGTTGCAACATTATACATGTCACGGATAGGCATGTAGAGAACTTTAAAACAAAAAATCATAAGGTATCCTAAACTTTGAGTAGAATCTCGATTTACGTGAAGCAGAGCGTTTAATATTATTGGGTTTGGTATCATTATTCATGATACTGCTATTGTTATTTTCAAAATTTTCTTCAGCCATCTCTCTTTGATGCAGTCACGTTTAAATTATTATTTTTTCTTTTTACAGTTTTAATAAATAAATCTTTAATTGTTGTACCTATTACCCTTAACACAACTATTCTTCTAATTCAATTTACTAGCCAGTTTTTCATGCGATAATTTTATATTGTTCCTTTTACTTTTTGTTAAAATATCTTCCTCTCTCTCTCTCTTTAAAATTTCATTTTTTATTTTTTTGTTTAATTATATTTTTTTTCGTTGATTTTTAGTTCAAGAAATTATAAAATTTTACTATTTCTTATTTCATTTCTAATCAAGAGTCAAATCTCTCTATAATAATCTGCAGTCTATTCATATGTGTCCATCACATTTCCATCTCTATTGTATGCCCTGTGACTTAGCTTATCTTGTGTGACTTATGTGACCCAGAAATTATTGACGACAGCAGCCTTAGCGAAGATTTTAAGTTCTGTGTTGAGCTTGCAGTAATTAGGAATAGCTCCATACGCACCATCACCAAGATACACTGTTCCATCTTTTGGAACAACACGATTTCCAACCATAGGATATGTGCGCTTGAATGTGTGGACGTGATTTTCATAGACACTAGCCATGCGATACTAATCGAATAAAGGAATCCAATGGAAAAGAGCTCTCACGATTGGAGTGTTGTCTAATAGACTAATATCTCCACAAGCACTGTTTTTAGGAAAAAATAAAAAAATTATTATGAATTATATTAATCAGTTTCAAATAGTATTTTACCTATAAACTGGTACGTGATAATTAGCAAACTTAAATGAATCTGGGCTACTCGCAAGTGTTGAGTTGATATAAGATTCCTACCACCCTGAGAAATCATGCAGATACCCAGAATCCAGTGATAAATATACGAAATTAGCTACCTCATGATGGAAAACAGTTCTTCTGTTGATTAATTAAGGTACTTATTTGACAATGTTAAAATCGGCATCACGTTCATAGTGTTAAGGGAAATAACTTAAATAAGCTGGCCCTTTGGTGTTCGTTTAGGTTATATTAACTAAAGGAAGTTCATTTAGACCTACGTCGTGGTTGCCCACTGTCCAGACCATTGGAAGGAGATATCCAAGTGTCTTAAAAGTCTTTTCAAGATCGGATAAATAGAAATCCCAAGTGTAATAGCAAGTTTCAAATGCATCATCGTATGCAATGTCTCCTCCCATGAAGAAAATATCAGGCTTAAGTGTCGCAACAAGTTTGTTGAAATTCCTAGCAGGTTCAGTGTTCCCAGCATCTCCAGCGTTGATCATAGTGAGATTCAATGTTGGATCGTTTTTTTCAGGTAAAGTTTTGTAGATCTATTATGGAGAAAAAATAATTGGTTAAGTTTCTAAAAGAATTATTTTTTTAAATTATTAAAAGTTTGAGATTAATGAGTGGTTAGTTACATGTGTTGCTTGGACTGTGTTATCGCCTTCGTACTTGATTTAAATCACATAACGAGTCTTAGGTGTAAGATTACTCAGAAGAGCTGAATGCACATTTCGTTAACCTTTCTTCTCCGATTCTTTTTTTTTTAAAGATTAGTAAATTTAATTAATTTGGTTGTTTGTGATTTGCAAAATCAATCTTTTTCTAAACAACTTCTCAAAAATAATAAAAGCCAATTTTCACTTTCTTTAGGTTACTCAGTTTAATTAACAATTACACCTAAAATTTATTGTTGTTGTTTATTTTTTGAATAGCAATTTTTTATTACATTCGATGGGGAAGAGAACTGCATTGGAGGAGAATCTCAAAGATGTTGAAGGATTCAAAAGGTGAGATTCTTCTAAATCGTAGAACACAGTCACGTTGGTGATGCTAATATGCGTGTGGGTACTGATAAACACATCATGAGCAGTGTCTTCAGGTAGAGTCGCATAGAGATGGCATGGTGGACCAGGTGGACACATTTCAGGTAGCTAAAAGTGTCTTGTAAACTAAGTGTTAATAGTGAAACCAATAGCTGAGCTGTAAAACCCTATTTCATCGTTGTAAAATGCGACACAAGTATTGTGAGCAAATAAAGGGACCAGAATGCAATACGCTGCTAATCCGATTATTTGTTTCTTCGAAAACTTGCTTGCGACATTCACTAAGCTACCATTAGACATCACAAGTTCTGGAGTATTCTTGTCTACGACATATTGAATGTAGAAAATCACAGACATTAGAATAATTGAGAAAAATGTCGAAATTATCGTAAGCGCTCCAAGAATGAGAGGTACCACAGACAAGAAGAAGTATGTAGCTTTGTAGAAGAAATCTGCAGCGGATAAAAGACAATTGTTAGAGCACTTGAATGTTTATTAGGTGTCACTAGAATCGAGGGAGTTGTATTACTCTGTGGAATTGGTATTGTTGTTGTTGTAGTCACCGAGAAGATTTCTGAAAATTACTTACTATTACGGCAATGAACTAGATATATCATTTGAAGATGAAGGTAATTGACCCATTTCTAGTCGTCTCTCGGTGGGGTTGGTATTAGAATTATCCTAGACATTTCCACGGATAAGTTTATAACTACTGCTGCTGGCAGTTTCTTAGCTTAGTTCTTGTTTATCTCTTTAGATCGAAGCAAGTCTCCTAAGTATCAGGTTCAAGACAAAGCATACGAATGAGAGAAGGAAAGCGACTGCGCTACCAACTAGAGCGAAGTACTCATGATAATTTAACCTCGATCCATCGAGAAATGGAACCCATCGATAGTTGCTACCCATTGTTTTGTTTTTTATTTATCTGTTTCAAAAGTTTATTATTTTTTATCCTTTTCTCTCTTTTTCTTGTTAATTATACCCACAAATAGTTGATCTAGAAGGAATAGATATTTATTTATAACGAGAGGTTAGAAAGGTGGGCGAATTTAATCAACCATACCTAATCGAAGATCCAATTGTAACAATATCATTTTTAATTTCAGATTCTAATATACTCCCTTTTCCCCCTCCCTGATTATCAATGAATCTTATTGAAAAATTGAATTCAGAGTAAGGTTAATTTTTTCTTGTGATTTTTGCTTGATTTGAGTTCAAAAATAAAATAAAAATTTCACTTTAATATCATAACAACATTCTCTCACTCAAAAAGTGAAAGAAAAGCAAATCTTTTAGTCTTAATTATTCCCGAGAAGAAATGTGTTTTGATTAAAAATGATCAAATATTATTGATCGAAAAGCATTAAATAGTAAATAAATAAATAGACTGAAAAAAAAACATCTATATTGTCTTTGATGTTTTTAAAATTGTTTAAATAGTATTATCGTTCTTTTTCGATAGTACTAGCCATTTATCAGCTTGCATGAAGATTGCAAGCTAATTTTGAGGAATTCCTCATGGCACAGGATTCTCAGGTCTTCTCCATAAGCCTCTAAGTTTTTTATCTTCTTTAGCTGAAAAGTGATAAAAATCTTTAGGATTATTCGTCTCCTTAGCTGGATTGACCACTTCTTTCTTTAAAAACGCTGATATATTGAATTTTGAAAGCTATTCCCATTCTTTTCCAGGTGGTTGCATGGGTAGTTTAGTTCTCCCATGTCCTACGTTGCTCCTCATTTTATCAACAAACTCTTCTTCTTTCTGATCTTTTAGAGATTCTGATAAATTATGCTGCATTCCTTCGAAATTATGGTCTTTGTTTTTGAAGATGTTGATGGTGTTCGATTTAAACACACATTTCCTTTGATTTTCGTCTTCGATGCATAGCTTATTGTCATCGAATGATATGAATTCATGTGTGATTTATTCGTTATTTAAATATTTTTACATAACATCCTCTAATTTCAGCTAGCTTAAGTTTTATGGAAGTTCTTTCTCTTAATTGTCAAGGTTATTCTTTTTAAAGAGTCGCTTCAGGGGAGTACAAGAAACTGAAAAGTGTTTAAGATTCGGTTTGTTGTTCATGAGTTTCTCATCAATTTCAGCTCTTTTCCTTGTGTAGCCTTAGCAGTTTGAAACGTAAATGCCAATCAAAAAAACTTCATGGACTTTCTCGAAGGTGTCATATTTATCGCCTAAGCCTAAATAACAAAGGAAATCTCTATGGTTTGTAATGAGTTCACGGACTCTTCTTGTGTAGGCCGTAAAATGACTAGCGAAATTATCCGATATTAGGCTGTATGATTATTCAGCAATTCGGCTTAAAAACTATCTATTCGTTAGATATTTCGATGCTTCGATTGTGAAAACAAGCAAATTATGACCTATTTTGTTCTCCTCCCAGACTGCCATCATTCGTTTTTTAAAACATTCTTCGCCTTATTCTCCCTCAGCAAATGAAGAAGAGTATTTTATCATGAATTCTTCGTTGTTTTCAAGAAACAGCATCTATCTTGCACTTTATTCTCTGTAGAGTAAATCTAAGAACTCTTATTAGCCGAAACTAATCTAACTCGCTGATAAAACAACAAAGAATTCCCCGAAATCACCGATAACTTTCTTATTTCTGTTGAAATCGCTGCTGGCAAATTCAAAAACTTTTTTATCTAGCATTTCTTGGATTTATGGGTATTGCCTGCAGAAAGCTAGAAGAAGCTAGAACATCTGCAAGTATGCTTAGATAGCTACACTGCTGATTCTCCCAGATTGCGTATCGAAGATCTTCACGAACATCTTATTAATTAAATTCGGGATGACTTCAAGCACCATAAATGGTCTGAATCCCAGCTCACTTGAAGCACTCATAACTGCAATTGATTTCTCGATGATTTTAAGGTTCTTAAGGAATATATGTTCGTTTAAATAGAACGGCAACCAACAATTAAATAACTCTCCAGTTGAACTCTTGAACATGTTTTATTCATGAGTTGCTTTCCTCCCAGGGATGATCTTTGGAATGAATGGTTTCTTCAATTTACTACTGGCTATTAGTTACTCATATCCTGCAAAACTTAAGGTCTCAGTTAAAGCACAGGACTAGATTCTTCCTTGAGGATCTATTTCAATGAAAATCGGCAATCCAAATATTTCTTCGGGGTCATCTATTGGGTTAGTCATACACATGTAACAAATTAATTATCCTTTAATGAAGTCATCGCTCAGTTTTTATGGATTTTCCTTTGTTTCTTCCTGTTAATTTGGCTCATTGCAATCAAAGAATTCTTCTGATAATTTGGAAAAAATTTCTTTCCTCTCTTCATCGTCTTAAAATTCTAGAAAGCTTTCTCGAGGAGTCAGAAATTCTTCATTATCGTTGTTCAAATTAGTAATCTGTTTATGTTCTAAAATAGCTTTATCTTGAGCTTTTTCACAATCATTTCTTTGTCCTAAAACTAAATTCAGATTCTCATCCAGTGTATCCAGTAAAAAAGGAGGATAAGGTGATGAGTAAGCATGTTAGAACTCATGTCCATTGATCATAACTGTCCTGGTAAATTAGTAGTTTTATTTTCGAAATGGGAATAAAACAGACTAGCTTATTTCTCCTCCTGTATCCGGATCAGCTAGAAAGTTTTGTATTTGCATAAGCAGAGTCTTTAGAGTATACGCTGGATTCCATCCTGATCCAATCGAAGTTGAACTCAACACAGCGTTACTCAAGATATCAATACAAAAACCAATGATCCCATCCCCATGAAGGATATGATGGTGATGACTGTTTTCAAAACCAGCACCCCAGTAAATATTCATATTTGGAGCAGTTTTTGGGTGATCTTGATTTAAATCAAGTTTGCAGTGAGCTATTGCTCCAGCATACGGTCCAGATTGTATTTTTATGTTCACTAAGTAACTCAGAATATCTGATGAATCTGTAGCCACAATACTAATTCCATCTGGAGGGTCTACCTTAAATTGTAATAACTCCTTTTGAATTCTACGAAGTGTTAAAGGTTGTATCTTTGACATTTTTGTTTGTCTTAAAGAAAAAGAAAGAGAGTCCAATAGAGATATTTAGATTATATTTCAAAGAGCAGACTAAAAAATATTATATTTAATTAATCAAATTTCCTTTGCTTTTCAATGAGTATTGAGTTTATAATTTGTTGTCTACTTAATTAAAGTGTCTTTTTATTTGAATATCTTTCTGTTCAGGAGATTTCAGTTAATAAAGTGTCTAAGAGTTGAAAATAAGCCAAAAATATGCCTGAAATTAAATTAAATAAAAGTTATATATTCTCAATATCACGGAGTCTTTCCTGCTTCAATTTATTAGTTTTCTCCATGATTAATCCTTTATTGTATTTGAATCGGTTGTTCTGAATAGTAACAAAATGAAACTATTCTTCGATATCCGATGGCTTGCAAGAATTCAATGTGGATTTGATACTTTTCTTTTCGTTTTAAGCACGTAAACCCCTTTTCTTAGGGAGAATCTGATAAATTAAAATAATTATTAAGAGTCCTGTCAAAAAGAATCACCGATGGATGTGTATTCTATTAAACTGTGCAGATGATAGTCTCAATTTCATGGCAATAAAGTGCAAGATTCACAGATTGATCATATTCAGAGATAATCACCAACTCAAGTATCGTTCCACACTAAAATTCCTGTGCTGTCAGTGAATAATTAGATCTCACAAGGCCTACTGAAATATACTCCATTTCTTACAAAAGTTGCTCGAATGTCATATGAATATCCTTCGTTTCATAGGTTTCTTCAAATTAAAACTACAATTATTGTTCTTATTGTTCGATTCTCTTTAATGCCAGTGAGTGATGTTTTCCTTAAGAAAAGCTGCATGTTTGCTTTGTAGTCAAAATCACTAAATACTTGCTGTTAACAAACTGAATTAGTTCTTCAATCAGTTAAGTCACATCCTCGCTGCCAATAGTTGTTGTTTTTCCTTTAAATTTCTATATTCTCCTCGCTATCACAGGAACATTGAGTACTTCTAAAATAGTCTCATCAACAGAATACCGACAAGATTAACCGTATCCTCCTCTAATTTGAACCCAAGCTTTTTCAATGTAATTGAAATATACACTCCTTGCATTGATTTCTGAAGAATAAGATTTAATTTGTTTAGTAGAGAACAAGAAGAAATGATCAATCTCTAGAAGCTATGATTCTTATCCGTATTTGTAGAATTAAATTGCGCAAGTACTGTTAAATCCAAGGACTGCTTGAGGTCGCACATATTGAGGGAGTAATTTCTAAAAAAGATTCTAATGGTTTTGTATAATACATGCTTTAAAAAGACTGATTAAATGGCAGTCATCGATAAAACAACTTTGTACAATATCTTGAGTTTTAAATTATTCTGGGAACACCTTTAGTTCTTGCGTTTGAACATTCAATATCTCAGTTATTCTCATCAATCTAAAACTGTTGTATTTCTTGTGAATTAGATTGCTACTCTGTTTAGAGTATTCAGATACAAATCGAGAACAAATTGTAGGATTATCTTGTATTGTAAGTTGATACTTTTCAAGTTATTTTGAAGCTCTTTGCCCTCCTTTTTTAGACAAATTCACCTTTGCTTTCTAACAATACATAGCAAACTCAACAGGAAATCTCTCACTCCCCCAATCAGCTAACAATTTTATCATTTTATCCCCTTTCTCCATGCAGATATCAAAAACATTCTTTCCTCTAAAATCAAGTATCCAAAAGGCAATATCATATATTTATTCTGTATGACACCGCGCACACTGATAATCAATGACTTCTTCATTCTGCAGTTCAAACGCTAGATGCAGACTATTAGAATATTTAGAAATATCTTGAAAGTTGATGTTTTGCAATGGCGAAAAACATTGGATTTCAAAGATTTCTCGAATTCTTTTTATATCTCCTGAACGTAAGATTGACTCAACTTGGATCATATCAGCAATAACCATTTGATTCTCTTTGAGTGCTAGTTCAGCTAAAATTTTATCATTGATGATATCCTCCTAAACACCTATCTTTGCTTAGAAACTTGAAGAAGAAGAAGTTGTATGAAAAGCATTTCCCATAATTATTTCACTTGAAAAAACAGGAATGATTAATTAACTCTTGGTGATTTCATTTAAAATTTTGGGAAAAACAAAAAACAACAATTAGTTTCCAAAAAATTGTGGTTTAAAATCTACCCCCCAAAAAAAAGATAACAACAAAAATATCTAGAAGTTAAGAGTGATTTTATTTTAGAAATCTTATGTGATTTTTCATCCAAAATTGAAGGGGTAATTTACATTAAAAAAACACCCTAAAAAATATTTTTGTTTTCATTTAAGTCTTGGAGACTATTGCGGTGATTTAGAACCTGTTCCGTAATTGCGGCTAGGGGAATACGAGATTACTGTCTGTCTTGGTGATTATTGTAAGCTGTGTTGAACACCAGAAGGCTTCCAAAGAGGAGGATGCAGAAGATTACGAATGATATCAACTGTTTTCTAATCTGTAAAATCCCTCAGATCTTTTGGTTTGAGTAAAAGCTTTTGTTTTTTAATTTTCCACAGAATTATCTCATCTTTTCTTAACAAAATAACTTTGTTCTTTCTAGGAGATGGTCGCCTATGAGGTTTCTAAATGACTTACTAACCTATTGTAGGTAAATGTAGTGGGTGTTGTTGTACTTGTCGTTGTTGTTATTACTGTAATGAATTGGTTTATTATTGATTTTGCTATTTTTATTAATTTTCGTTTGGCATTAGAGAAATTGCTCTCTGTTAGCGCTAAGGAGCTATATTGTTGCTTTTGATCCCAGAAGATTTCACTTAATTTTACTAAAGACTTAGACTGCGTCTTATTTTGCCATTTCCAGTTTCCCTGCTGCTACTATCACCTCCACTTAGACTATTTCCTCCATTCTAAAAACTCGAATTCAAACTGTAATCTTAATCTTAGTTCGTTTAAGTACCTTCGTCTTATGCTGTTTAGGTCGCTTCATCTGTATATCCATAACTGTAATAATTATTAGACTACTTCTTGGTAGTTTCTACTACATTTTACTGGAGCAAAGAAGGTAGTTTCTGTTTCATGTTTGTTATGGAAGAAACAGAATTGCGTTTAGTGTTCTAGCCAGAAGAATTAGATGCAATAGAATTTCTCTTTTTGTTGTTGTTGCTTTCGACTGGAAGTAGAGATTTCCTTGGTTGGTTGATAGTATCTGTGGGAAGCAGAGATTTCCTAGGATTGTTGTTATTATCAGTTGGAAGAAGAGATTTTCTTTGCTGCTGGGTGATATTTTCAGTTGGAAGTAAAGATTTCCTAGGTTAGTTGATATTATCAGTTGGAAGCAAAGATTTCCTAGGTTAGCTATTATCAGCTGGAAGTAGAGATTTCCTAGGTTAGTTGTTCACAGATGGTAAGCTTGAATCAAAATCTGATACAGGTGCTGGTTGTTGTTACTCATTAAATTGTTAAGTTTCATTGTTAATATTATTGTTAGAAGTTTTATTTAAAAATTCATTGTCGCCATCAGGAGCAGCGTTGTTTCCATTAATAAACATGTTGTCCTCACTTGGAATATTCAATTTTTCTTGACTAAATTCCTTTGTTTCTTCCTCTTTTCCATTATTAATCTTGCCATAACTGGAGTTATTCCTAATCAAGTTATTTTTCGACCTAGTTGTTGTCAGCATAACTGATCCTTCTTCTGATAGGTCTGGAGTTTAGGGCATAAAATATCTCTTTCCACTTTACCCTTATTAAATCCCTCTAGGAGTTACCATTTCTTCAGAAATACTTCGAAATAACTTAGAATTACTTCGACTGCTACCATGTATGCTTCCATTTCCACTATTACTTTTAATATCTCCAAGTTCCTTGAAAACATTGTTCTTAAACACCCCTCTACGAACTCCTTATCCAACACTGTAAAGTTCTCCTTAGCCACATTGTATTCCTCTTTCCCAATCTCTACCAAAAATAAATTATAAAATTTACAATAAATTTGAGTTTTTTTAAAAATCAATTACCCTTTATAGTATGATGAGTCCGTCCAATAAATCTCACCATATCCATGTCTCATGTCATCGAAATATGATCCTTTATACACATTCCCTGAGGCCCATCTGAACACTCCTTGTCCACAACGTTTATCATTGAGATATTCCCCCTCATAGGAATCACCAACTTCTCCTTCTCGTCTGTTCCTCCATTTTCCTTATCCATGTCTTAATCCATTTTTGAAAGATCCTTCATATTCTGCCCCATCATTCCATAAATACTATCCTTCTCCTTCAGGTCTTCCATTTGAATATTGTCCTATGTAGACATCTCCATTCTCAAAATATTCTTTTCCTTATCCGTGCTTTAAGCAACTCTTGAATTCTCCATTGTAAATATCACCTATTTACAAGCAAAACCACAACGAAATTTATTCAAAAAAATAGTGTTTTGTTTTTTTTAGATTTTTACCATTCAGCCAACGATGAATGCCATGACCATCAGGTTTTCCAAACTTCCATTCTCCAGTATAGCTGTCACCTTTAATACCCATCCACTAACCATTACCATGTTTCATTCCATTTACCCATTCTCCATCGTAAACCTCTCCGTTACACCATAAATACGTCCCAGATCCTTCAGGTTTCCCATTCACATAAAATCCTAGAAATGCGTTTCCATTTGGATAGAGTTCATATCCCATACCGAATTTGACATCATTCTACCATTCTCCTTCGAAAACTCTTCCAGTATTATAAATCATTATTCCTATTCATATCGAGTGCATATTTATTAGCAAATACAGTCAATTTGAAATTAAACAAAACAAAAAAAATCTAAATAAATTTAGAAATCAATTTTTACCTTTTCCTGTCTTGGTTCCATTTTGAACTTCACCGAAATAAATCGATTTCTTGTATTGCTTTATTCTCAAATTAGGGCTTGAAAGTAGGCTCTCTTTCGAGATATTATCCTTCACCATCACTTCGTAATTTTAGAAATATTCCTCTAATTTACCTCCTTCCATTGGATCCTCAAGATCTTTTTTGAATTTCTCTGCCTTTTCCTTTCTCCTTTATCCAGCTTCTTCAAAACCATCTCCAAGATCTCCCTCGACGGTAATAAAATGACTCATCCTTTATTTGAGACTTTCAACAACTTTTCTACTTTCAATCATTTGTTCTGCTCTCTCTTAAGTCAATTCTACATGTTCATGTTCTCGCTAAGATAAAATTCTCTTTTAGTTTTCTTTCACACTTGAATAACTTCGATTTCTGTCTTAAACCAATGCCTTAACTTGAATCGATCGAGAAGAAGAGGGCAACTGAAATTCTCCTACAAAATTAATATAAACATGTCAAAGCTATTACTCTCATTGAAAAATCTTACTTGTACTTCTACTCTGAACGGATTCAAGTGGTTTAGCATTCTAGATTGCATTTAGAGGGTTTACTCTTTAGCTGCTGGATCTGCGGCTAGATAAAATCTCATTTTATATATTATTGTCTCCTGCATTTATGGTTAATGGCAGTATTAACCCTTTTCTAATTTTACAAAGAAAAAATGAAGAATGAAAAGAAAAAAAGAAGCAACCATTTTATGAAATGCTTACTGTGAAACTGAAAGCGATTTTTTGCTTTGAATCTATGAAGGGATTCGTTGAACAGACTACCCTTCTTATTATTCCATTTTTGATTTCTGTTCTGATGTTTGCTCTAGATTAATATAGTTCCTTAAACAAAATACCTTTTTATTATTATTTTCTTCTCCTCTTTTTTTTATTATAAAAAATCAGTTTTACCATCAATAAATCCCGCAAAACAGATATTAATGGTCATCCTTAACTTCTTCTAATCCTTTGAAATATTTAATCTCTCTCTCTCTTTCTAACTGAATACATACTTAAAATTTATATTAAGCTTCGCTTATTACTCAAAACTCATACTTAATAATGCATTTATATTAACCTAAAGTTACTAATAAATAATAAAGAAAACTTTTTTGCCATGAAAACCATTGAATTAGTTGATTTTTTTAACAATAATTGATCTTTACATTGGGGATTTATTAAAAGAAAAAAATAATAAATATATTATAGCAGTTATCAAAGCAATAATTAACTTTCTATGTTATATTTAAATGCTACTCTTATCACCCTTCGAACAAGCAATCAAAACAGAGATAAATCATAAATTAGCTTTTCAAAAAAACAAGATAAAATACATCTTTTACATTAATAACAAACTATTTTAGCTTAGAGCAATAAAAACAAAAACAATCATAAATGAATACCGAAAGCAAATCAACTTTAGCGTTAGTGTGCTGTGATAAAGGAGGAAATCATCAAGGTGAAAATATAATTAGCGTATGCTTAAATCCTCTTTGTAGGGAGGACTGTTTATGTTGCGCAGTCTGCTTGGCAACTCGACATGCTAATCATAGTATATTTTCACTGCGGACATTGTTCGATGATTTAGAGTTTAAAACAAGAAAATTAGAGCGTAAAAGCGAACTTGTTGTGATGAGTGAAATCGAAAATGCTTTAGCAGGATCATCCCAAGCTTTGAAGAGTCTTTGGAAATATTTTGAAGCTAAATTTGCTAAAATGGAGATAAAAATGACTCAGTTCTTTTTAGGTGTGAAAAAGGAAACCTCCGCTCATTTTAGATCTCGAGCAGTCTGGACAAGTGAAATCGAGAGGGTACGATTTGAAAACGATAAAAATAGACTTCAAGATAAAATGATTGATATTCTCAATAATGTCACACTTGGAGAAGGGAAAGTTCAGAAAATAAACGAAGATTTCTTTGGCTCAACCAGCACTGAACCTATCGAAGCCTTCACGTAGAGCTTCCTTGAAACGCTTAAGAACATGCACTCTGCAATTAGCTATTAATATGCTAAAATGTATAATCCACTTGCGCAGCCATAGCACCTAATCAAAGATTACTTTGGTAATGATATCTAATCCAACTCAAACAATAACAATGGAAATTTTAATAATCCCGAAAATAATAATGGATCTCTTTCGAATTAGAGTAATCATCGTCCAAGTTCTTCTTCTCGCATCTAGCAAGTTACCTAACAATAATCTTCAAGTTTATATTCACAATCATAGTCTTAATCGAAATTGTAATCTTATTAGTAATCACCTTAAGTATATTCTTCCTAGTCATCTCAATAAGTGTCATGGAAAGATTAGGAAAACTAAGTGTTTTCTTCAGCAAATTAAACTCAAAGAGGTTCAGCTTATCCTGCAGAAAATGGTAATTTCAAATAAAATCCTTTTTCTCTTTTGACTTCTACTGTTTCTTAATCGATTCCTAACCTTTCTCAGCTACAATAAACTCAATTTGAACTCTAAAAACAAATAGCGCAGCAATAATAACTCCTTTAATAGCTCTAAATCCAAAGTGTATCACTGTAGCCGAGTTAAAATGCAAAAGTACCACCTCCATCTGCTGCTGCTGCTGCCTCATCAAAATATCCATTTTTCAACTCTGAAGAAGCAAAGAACAATTTATCCCGAATGCATTCACCTTCTCCACCAACAAGACTTATGTATTATTCTAGTCTCTTCTAAGCACATTTGCAAGCTAAAAACAATCCATTTGAAACACTCTCTAGCTAAAAGAGTGTTTTAAGGCAATCTTAACAAACTTCTTATGAAAATGCTTGTAAATCCTAACAAAATAATAGTTTTGGTGCTACTTCAAGCTATGCAAACAGAAATAATCAAAGTTACGATGATAGCGAACGATAACCGAATTTTGGATTAGCTAAAAACTACAATAATAATCGAAATAATAGCAGTAATGTATTCAATTAAGAACAAGATATCAACACGAGTGACTTTGAGAATAAACGCTAGAAGGTGGTTCCTAAGAGCAGTGAACGCTAAGTTAAATTTATGTTTAGTAAGGATTTGAAACACCCGACAATAGAATGTGAAGAAAACATGCGTAGAATCAGTGGAGCATGCGATACAAAGGAAAGTAGACTTGCTTTAGCAATTCCCTCTGTTGAAACTAAGCCGCTAATGGAGTTTTAATGGGGTTTCAAGATTATAAATTGTAATTCATTAGCGTACTCTAGTCCACTAGCAATAGGGCTTTGCTTAAAAAAATAATCTGAATTAGCACAATTTAAGTTCTTAGGCGACGACAACGCTGCTGCTAATTCTTCTTCATTAAGCAGGGCAACCACCTTCAGCAGGTTCCAAAAATATTTATTCTTGATTTTCATATTTTTCCTTCTTATAAATTTATAAAATAACATATTTTTTGTTAATAGGATATCTCTTCGTAACGCAACTTCAATCTCAGGTATGCGAGATGTAAATGCTTCGACAGCTTCCTCGAAGTTTGAATAAAATAACCATGGATGCTATCTTCTAACTTCGACTGGGTTCATTAGGAATTCAACTGATCCAAATTAAGATATGAAGAGAGTGCAGGTTAGATTTGATAAAGGAGATGTCTTGACGTGCCATTTCAACCCGTTTAGAAAATATCTCAAAATTAAAAACACATCTTCAGGGGAGTTCTGCATGATTAATATTGAACTTTCTGCAGGAGATGCACTCTATCCTTGTGTTAGGCTCTCTTACTCCTAAGATCTAGTTGAAATTCAAGATTTATTAGAGTGAACACACAAAAATCGACATGCACGCACACACGATCATTTGCTCACAAGGCAGCAAAATGTTTCTAGGAATTTCTTCATGAAGCATCAACTCAATGTGTAACTCAGTTCAATGAAAAAAAAATAATTAAAATATTGTTGTCATGCTTATCTTTATTCATCCAGTTACATTTTTGTATGAAATCATATCATAATTCCCTGCGGGGAGGTTTAAATTTGCATTCAATGTGTTAGAAGAAATAGAAAATGCACTAACATAAAGATAATTCCTGTGAAAAACTAAACTAAATTTTGCAACACATTTTTCATCAAAAGAGCTTATCTCTCAATCTTCAGATTGATCTGTCTGATCAGTTTGAACACCTTGATGATCTTTAGCAGTGTAAGCATCACCACCGTAATCTCCTTTGATTTGATTCCATTAGTTCACAGTCAAATTAATCGATGTCATGTTCTTCGTCTTTTCAGCACGAATTCTTCTTAGATCTTCTTGAAGGAATATGCATAACACAAAAGCTGCAGTGAATAGCCCAGAAAACGTATAAATAGCCATGTTACTAGATGATTGCGTAACTCCCTTTGCAAAACTCGACACCACCATTCCTATTCCAGCACCCCAAAGTTGTCCTCCTGCAAATAGTAACCCCACACCGATCGATTCGCTGACAGGGAAAGTAAGCTCAATTCCGAGTTCAAGCATTAAAGGAACTGCTGGGATAACAAACACTCCATTCAATAAACTAGAACCTATCGCTGCATAGTATCCATGGCATATAATCTAAGGCATTAATGTGATCGACACAATGCATCCAGCGATGAAGATCATTAGAATCAGCTTGAATTTCCAGTATTTCTTCAAAAGTATGCTGACAATGATGACACTAACGAAACCAGTTGCAACGGGGACTGAACCAATCACAGAGTTTTCAGAAGGAGTTTTAATATCATAAGTATACATAATATTTGCTTAGACTACGCTAACTGCATTGAATGACCCAAAGTAGATGCAATACACAAACCATAGAATTATGTAGTTTCTATTTTTCAGTACACTCTTTAGTCCTTCTCCAGGTGTCTGTCGTGAGACTGTGCAAGTGAAAGAAGGAGGTGAGGGCGGTTTGTCTCTTTGGAATATTAAATTGGGGATGAGAAAAGCTGTTGTAACGCATGCTTCAATCAAGATAAGTTTGGTCATAAGACTCTTGCCTTCCGATGGATTAACTAGAGCATCTGATTTCTAGTAATCAGAGAAGATCATTCCTGGGAATAGCACTCCAACGACAGTGAATGCTGTTATTATGAAGGAGAACAAGGAAGTGACCATTGATCTGTCTTTTGGGAAAAACCAAGTTGCAACAACTTTTCCCTACACGTTGAGAATAAAAGGCCTGCCAATACCACAGACAATACTTCCAACTATGACGATATAGAAACTTTCGTTAATCAGTAATCTAATCCAACTTCCAGCAAGGCAGAACAAGCTTCCAAGCATGATGCTCTTTCTTACGCCGAATTTCTCAATGACAATGTTTGCAGGAAATGTGAAAATAGGATGCATGAGAAGATAGAGCAAACTGTTGTAATTCACAATAGTTGAGCCTTAATCGTAGAGCACTTAAACTACAGTTGCTATAGGATTGAATAGCGGAAACAGAAGAGAAGTGATGGCGAGAGCTAATCCGTAAAGAAGAGCTACTACATAGCGGTACCTGTAGACTTTGAATTCTTTAGCGCCCGGTTTGTACGCTGTTTCTTTGATGGTTCTTTTCAGCTCGTCTACATTGTTCGCGTTGATTAGCGAGTTCATAATGCTATTCCCGGAGCCGCCTTAATCCTAAAATAGAGACATGTTTGAAGCGTTTCTAAGAATATTTCAAGTATTTTTCTGAAAATCTATGTTGTAAGAATTCTTATTTTGTAGTATTGAATTTGAACAGAAAGTGAATATTAATTTGATCTTTTTTATCAACTACTTATTTGTAATTTTATGAAGATTAGTTTTGGTAAAGTAATCCCAAAAGAAATTAAAGATCCCCCTCCTTCACAGATCAAATTAAAGATAATTATTGACATTTAATTCTTTTATATCCGAGAACCTTGTCTCTTTGTGAAGGATTTATTTCTTTGATTAGGGGGAGGAGGGGTTGTTTTATTTTAAACACTAACTTTTCTATTTTCGATTAAACACCTGTTAGCTTCGCATGCTTACATATTTTCTATGAAAATTGTCTAATCTACAATTGTTTGACATTAGATTTAGCTTTTCTTAAATGGTATTAGAAATAATTAAAACTAAATCTCTTTTATTTCCATTTAAATCTTGGTTTTTAATTTGAAATAAATTTCATTCTTTATAAGATAAGTCTCTCTCTGACCAGTCAGCTGATGTAGCTTTTGAAGGTAAAAACGGATTGCGAATTAAATTTAAGCATTCCTATTTTTACAGATGATTGAGATTAAATTGAGCTTAAAAATCAAACAAATATGTTAATCTGTTTTTTCTTTCTAAAAAATGAAAAAAAAATCAAATAAAATTAACTTTTTTTTGGGTACTAGAGAAGTTTTTTGTATTTTGATTGAATTAATTGATGGAAATAAAATATTAGTAGTGATAAGGATAATAAAAACTATTTCTTGAGGCAATAGCAGGGGAGAAAGGTTTTTATCAATATCTGAAGAGAAAATTGCATTGAATTTTGCGAGGGAAAAAAATAATAGGCTTTTGCTGGATTCAGGAAATAATATTCATATTCATAACACTCCAAATTTCTCTGAAAAATAATCAAAAACTAAAGATAAAACGATCATAAAATGTACGACTGGGAAAGGAGAGAACAAACTAAAGACTTGTTGACATTTGAGCCTAGAGGTTGGGGTAATAACAACTAACCAAAGACACCAACAACAACTAGCAAGCATACACAGGAGAATAGGAAACAAATAAGAAACTAGAATTCTTAATCATTTGCGATATTTTAAACACCTAAATCACATCAATAAGCATCATATCCTGGACATCATTTGAATGTGAGCACTGATTTCTTAGCGAGAGACTTTAAAAACATTGAGAATTAGAACTCAAATTCTTTATGTAAAACTCAACCTTTTCAGAGGTATGCAAACAGCAAATAAGGTGCTGATCATTCGCCGATATGTGCAAGGGATAGTTAAATCAAAGCAAGTGAAGAGAAAAATGATATTCATAAGAGAAGACTGCGCATTACAAGCACATTCACGTCGAGTTTATTCACAGCTGAAAATGAACGAAATCAAGATATTCCAAGTACTTCAAAGTCATAGATAATTGAGCAGAATGGATAGAATGACAAATAGAATGAAGTAATCGCCTCAAGATAAGATGAAATAGCTGATATCTCCAAGAGATAATCAAGAAATGCAAATAACAAATCCACTTGGAATGACACACTAGGACAGAAAGAATAAGCAGCAGCGAGTAAATTTTTATAATCTAAAAGGCATATTGCCTTTGCTGAGAGCAAATCATTCACGTATCAGAGTACTGCAGACTTCAAAGGAAACAAAAATTAAAATAGACTTAAGGATCATGATATTTTTGGTGAGGAAAACACAGGAAGTTAAGGGATTCCTAAGTAGAAACAAGAAGGATAGGATTTGAAGAAAAGTAATAAAGATTTTGAACCACTGTATATGAATGATATCACAGCATCAGAGAGACGATATGAATAGTTGTACTAGAACGGAGACAAGTAGACATCTAATAATAAGAAATGGGTTAAAAATCAATGGATAGATGTCAATGCGAAAGATGGGAATAATAACTTAGAAAATATGAAAACAGGTAGCACTCATCGTTTAGTTCAACCAAGTAATGCGCATATTACTTCATAGATTTAGAGGTAGATTGATAATATTGGGAATTTAAGTGCAAGTGGTTTGGTATGCGATGAAAATTAGCTAAAATTGAATCAGAGAAATGCAGATATTATGAAAAACGAGCTGAGAAGTTATGATCAAAAATGGTGGCACAAAAAGGTAGAAACTGCGAAAGGAAATACAGAGAGATTCCTCACAGATTGCAGGAGTGCTGAAGAGATTAAGTTTAAGTAGTTAAAAAGTGATTTCTTTGAGGAAGTGAGTCATCAGATATTTGGGAAGGAAGAAAAGAAGGAAGTAATTAAAGCAAATAAGAAGATGACTTAATCTAATTGGTAATTTGATAACAGTAACAACAAGAAAAAGCGAACAAATTAGTTATTCAGTGATATATTCTCTGCTAGTTTTGATTTGGGACATGAAGATCGGTTGAATAATGATGTTGAGAATCGTGGTAATTAGCTGAATCAAACAGATAAGCTCACAAGGATATTCCCAGCTGATTTTGATGCTGGTAAATATGATTCTATTAAATTTCAAACAGACTTTCCGAGTTTTAACATTTCCTATGATAAACGCAAGGACAACGAGTAAAAGTAGTTAAAAAGTGTATCAGAAGAATAAGAAAACTTGAAGAAGATTGGGGGGACAGTAGCACCTTGTGATGAACGATTCTACGCGAATCTCAGTAGTTGTCTTGATTCTGAGGGATATTAAGAACATTATCATAAGAACGATACATGGAAGAAGTAGACTCATTAGAAGTTTGAGAGGTATGCACTAGCAGATAAAACAACTGATGATGAACCATTAAGTCATCCAGTGAATTTTGGAGGAGCTAAAAGAAATGAAGGTGGGAGTTAATAGTTGCTAAGCATACCCCTAGAGAACTACAAGGATGGGTTTGATGAAAGAAGTTTAAAAAGATATTGTGCCACAGCTGGGATTCATTTAGTTGATTTCACGGTGGATTTCAATAAATTAACGAATAAACTATTAGGGACAGCTTGCTTGAAAGTTAGAGATTTTAGCTAGGAAGCACCGGAGATAGAAGCACTCAAGAATCATCTTCAAAAACAAGGGCTGACGATTTCAGAGAATAAGGGTGGGATTTATGGGAAAGAAGGAGAGTAATAAATTCAAGGGAAATAACAAAACAGAAATAAGGATATGAACGAACATTAAACAAATGGGAAGTTATACATGAACAACAATAACACTAATAACAAGCTAAAGACAACTGGAAGCACATTGAAAGCGAAGAATTCTCTTAGTAATCTAAAGTTAATAGCAACATCTGCGTTGAGGGAATAACGAACAGTTTTGCAATAAAAAAAGAATCTAAATAATCTCTGAGAAAGTAAAGAATGAATTAAGACACTTGTTGTTTGTAATAAATCAATTTTTGAAGCTTCAAAAACATTAGTTTAAGATTCTAATAATCGATTTAATTTTATTTGTAGTAAATATCATATTTGCCCTCATGTAAACACAACATATTATTGGATAATTTATTCTTCTTTCTCAACTAAAAAATCAGCTGATCTGAACAATTAAATCGTTAATTTCTTGTATTTATTTCTGTTTATTATCGATTTCTTAGGATTAAAAGAATGCCACATTTCCTTTATTCGTATTTGATTCCTTGATGCCTGCAAATATCACTATTTCCTTGAGAATCGGTGAGATAATCGAAGACAAAGGATCGAGACTTGTGTATTCGTTTTGATCGAGAACATACTCGTGCTGGGTGATAAATCCTTGGATTTGTTTTTTCAAAGGGTAATTCAAGAAGAGTTGCTGTCCTTTGGATTCTAAACCCTCCAAAACAGTTGCTGTAAGGGAACAAAAATAACATCAAAATATTGTCAAAAGTATTTTAAAATTCAAGAAATAATTTACTGAAGGAATCTTCAAATTCATTCAAGTAGTTCCTCACGAACAGATCCTTATTTGATTCAGTTCGCATTTCCTTGATTTCCTTCCCATCAACAATCATCAAAAGCAACTCAAATAGCGCTACAATCTTGCTGTCTAGCTCATCTTTACTCAAGATATCATCGAAAAACCCTGTGTCAACTAAGCTCAACCCTTCTTTTGTGGAGTTAGTCAATTTGAAAACAAAAGAAGATGCCTCTGGAATCACTTAAGAACCTCCCTTTTGAAATATTCAGCAAACAAAAGAGTTAATCATCATTGCTTGAAAAGTTTTTGTATTTTGTTACATTATTTTTCCCTTGAAGTACTTCAAGATCATTCTAAAGACTGATTTACTAGAAAATAATCTTATCTTCAATGATTTCCTTTGATTTTACAAACTTCTAACAATAATCCTTCAAATCACTGATATTTATCTCAGAATCACTGAATTTGCTAAGTAACTCCTCCAGTTTCTTCTCACTAAACTCCTCAACTACTGTAACCTATTCTTATTTTTCATTTTCTTCACTTTTTTCCTTATCATTTTCTTCATTTTCTTTATCCTTCTTTTCAAGTTATTCTTCAGGTTAAACCATATCATCCTTAATATTCGCTAGTAAATCTTCATCTTCAGCATCAATAGTAACAACATCTTTAATCTACTCTTCTACTTTATGATCCTAAACATCTTCTTTCGTAACTTCCACTCCTAAATCATTTTTCTCCTATTTCTCATTTTTCAACTCCTCAACATTCTATCCTTTTAAATCCTTTTAATTATCTTCATTTCCATTACTTTTACTCTTACCATCATTATTCGTTACCTTCTTCTTATTTTTATCATCTTATCCTTCATCTTTACCTACTTTATTATCACCATTAATCTTTCCTACTTTTTTACCAGGAATTGAACTACGATTTGCACTCTCTTCAGTCTTCAATCTAACTCCTACATGATCTTCCTTCTTAGCATTAATACTTTACCTACCTTCCTCCTTCTTTATGCCAACACTTTTTCTAGTATTAGTCTCAGTTGATTTACCAGCAATTGAATCACTCTCTTTTTACTTATTTTTATTTAGTTCTCGTTAAGTTTTTAAATCAGATATCTTAGGAATAACCTTACGTTAAGCTCCTCCATTAGCTTCAGTGGCAACAGACGAATGCTACATATCTTATTTCTTAATAACCTTAACTCCTTTAGAATCTTCGTTATCCTTTGACTTCTGATCTTCATTTCCCTTCGCTTTATTAACACTTTTAACTATCTTCTCCTCTTATTATTTCTTTTCTGCTACACCACTTTATTTAGCTGTTTTCACAAGACTCTTACGATTTGATGAAGATGCCTGCAAGGAATCACTACCAGTTTCTAGCTATTCAGTGGATGACTCTTATTTTGTGTTGGTTTCACTTGTAACTGCTGAGTTAGTAATTCCATCTTTCTACTCTATTTTGATATTCAATTCACTCAGAATCTATTGTGAATCCGATTCACTGTTACTATTCACAATAGAATCATCATTCTTCTCGTGCTGCTTAAGTAAAGATCCTATATTTGCAGTTTTTCTAGCAGTAAATAACATATCTTCTTTCGCAGAATTTATTGCTCCTATTGTTTCTTTCTTTTTCGAAGACACAACACTCGATGCTTATTGTGATCCAATTTTTTCTGATTTCATATGAGTCTTGGCTGGGACATTACTTACTCCTGCTCCTGCTGCTTAATGGACAGAAGATGCTGGTGTGTTTCTTGTAGTTGCTGGATGAAACATGTGTTTTTCTGCTGGGGTAGCTGTACTAGTACCATTTGCATTGCTATTATTCGTTAATTTCGCTGCAGAAGGAGCATGATGCATCCCTTAATGTGCTGGCGGATTAACAGTCTCTTTAATGACTGCAAGTTACACTGGAGCTACAGCACTCTATACTCTCTTATGAGTTTTAAGTTCTTCAGTTTTTTTCTCAGCCATAACATACAAATTAAGTATCTTTTCAGCATCTTCTTGTAGTTTAGTCAGACTCTCTGAGTATGCCTAAATCGATTATCGTTGAGTAAGATGCTACTCCTCAGCAGTTTTGAGTCGCTATTGGAATAGCTCATCAACAATACTTCCCACAATATCTTCTAGTTTTTGTGGTTTCAAGTGATCATCCTAAGTCTGCTGAGTTTAAACATCTTCTCGAACAACTTCGTCTCCCATCGGAATATCAACTTAAATGACTAATATCTTGCTTGTTTTTATTACAGTTTTCTCTATATTATTGAAGATATTCATTCAATTTTGGAGAACAAACACCTTTTTTCAAAATTGAAACAATACACTCTTAATAGCATTTTTGAGAATTATCCTCTATTATGCCACACTATTGTTGTGGATTACATTTAAAACAACATAAAATGGATAATTATTTATTTTCTAAAATCAGAAAAATCAATGCAATCAGCAGAGGTTAGTTTCTTTTATAAATAATCAATTGCTTTATCTTCCCTGACTTGTTGAAGTAAATAAGAAATAATTGTTAATTAAAATAATGACTCCCTCACATCCTTACGACGATTGCTATGACCGCTTGATTGCGTTAGACTTGTATCATTCATTAGGGAGAAAAAGTAGATCTACCCAAAAAAAAATAGGCCTAAATGAGATCATTTATGAGTCCAAAAAAGGAAAGAAAATACTAATTATTTGTTGATTTAGTTATTTCCTTTCCATTCCCCCCTCCCCTCCTTGCTTATTCTTTGAATATTATAATTTGTTTCCTTTTCTAAAAATATTTCTTCTACAAACAATAGTGAATTTCCCTCCACAAAAGAAAAATCACTCTTTTCGCTTTGAATGCTCGACACAACAATGTTCTTAGCTTGCGGAATGCTCGATGAGACGCTTAGATTCTCTTAATAGACTCTAAATAGATTCATCTCTCTTCCTCGTAAGCTTCTCCCTCAAAAGCGCGAAGCCAAAGCCCTCATGCTGAGACAATTTTCCTTGCAATGGATTATCCATAATGTACCACTTCAGAATGGAATTCTTCTAACTTACGAGGAATTCCTCACAGCGATAAGAAGATTTGGGTAGTTCTATCATGAGCATAATCTAGATGAGCAATTACGTGATTTCTATGAGACTGCAGTGCAAGTCTGGCAGAAATTCAAAGTCCAACCAACTACTGAAGAAATCAAACATGCGTTGCTAGAAATCGCAGCAAAAACACTTGATAATGATCTTAGAAAACAGCAGATATTATCCTCTGATGTCGGCTTAGGAGAAGGTCTTTTCAAGATAGCTAAGGAGTTTTACACAGGCTAGACACTACCAAGTTAGAATTCTCTCGTAGCTAAGGTGTTCTCAAGTTTAGAAGGGATTCTTTAGCATGAAAAACATGTTATCGATGCATGCCATGATTATTATGGATTTTTAAGAGATTTTATTCATGTTCATTTCCCAGCAGCCAGATCGTAAGAAGGCTAATAAGTAAAATAGTCTATTGAGAACACTAAGAGTATTTGTCTAGGTGCTTGGACATTTACAGTAGGCTCTTATTTGAAATTCATTGGATTTCCATTGTAGGTGATTGAGTAAATTATCGATTCTTTTCTGTCGAACTCGACTTAAGCAATCGTTGCCAGTAACTTTCAATAGCAAAGACTATCAGTATCGGCTGATTCCTTCTAGGCATTGCAGCTTCAAGTAAGAGGAAAAGATATAGGTTTCGTTTGAAGGAATAATATTAAATATTTAACCTTTTATTTTGGATGTTTGTAGATATAAATCCTAGGAATCAAGGGATTTTTACTATGGAAGAGAATCTTAAATGGATACAAAGTCAGTGAAGGATATGCATTGGCATAGAGAGCTAATAGTTCATTTCAGGTATGTGCAATCTTGAATGAAGTTTAGCTTCTGTTGCCTCGTTTCAACCCTAGATTAATCTAAGCACGATAATTAAAGGACTTCTTTGAGCTTAAAGTGAAACAATCACTTATTAAAAACAAAGAATCAATCAAGATCTATCATGGAAAAGTCAAAGATCAATGGATTGTGTTTAAAATAAGGACTATAAATTAGTTGAGATTGTTGGTTAGGATACTGTCTGAGAACTTCGAGTAATTGAATGTAAGATCTAACAAAATCTACTAAGAAGCGCTAGAATATATCAAGAATAAAAAGAAAAGAGCAGTAGTTTCAAGGAAGATATCGTATAGATAAGTACAAGAAAACTAATTGGAATTAGATCAAAGCAGAAATGAGGAAGATAATTAAGTGGAAGAAGGGGATTTTAGTAGAACCCATGTGTTAGAAAAAGGTGATCAAGAGAATAAAGAAGCATAGGAGTCATAATGAATGGAGATTGGATGAAGCTATAACAGAATTAAGGAAAGTATTCCAAAGATAAAAGACAAATGGTACGTGTATTAGGATTAAGTTAAACAGAATAAATTAAAAAAAGAGAGATAAAACTGTTGTGCTGAGGATAAATTTTAAAAAAATATGGTAGATGTTTGTTAAAAATGTAATAATAAAGTATTATTTCAAAAGAACCGTTGTTCAAAAAGATTACTAAAATTGAGGGAATCCACTGCCTAAATAAAGCAGAACAACAAATAAACAAAAACATAGAAACATTAAAAGAATGTATTGACAAAATAAAACCTAAAAGATATTGATTTTAAACACTTTTACTATAATTCATTCTCTTTAATTTTGGTGTTATGAAAACCAGTTAATATAGATTTCGTATTTGGGCTAAAAAAATTTCAATTTACTTTTGGTTTTCACTTAATTTTTTGAAAGTTTTTTCTTTTCATTAAGTATTTGATGATTATGATGAATTCATGTTTGATAGCAGAAGAACGCTAATGAATTGGTTTGTATTGCTCTCCCCTGAATGCCAAAT
>Ga0302271_10000327_pt1 | contig 45710 bp, 30 predicted proteins | sample III_Bog_N1_1_FD_198767 | JGI IMG/M metagenome (GOLD analysis project Ga0302271, IMG submission 198767) | Peat permafrost microbial communities from Stordalen Mire near Abisko, Sweden - III_Bog_N1_1 | ecosystem: Environmental > Terrestrial > Soil > Wetlands > Peat | place: Sweden: Abisko...
AGCTGGTTAAAATCATCAATAAAAACTGTTTCAGCCATTTATCGAATTCATTGTTTATTACTCAGAAGCAGTAAAAGCTAGTTTCGCAAATCTCTCCTTAAATTTTACTAATTCCATCAGTCAATAACTAAGAAAAATAATACTTGAATTGATTCTAAAAATAGACCTATAAATTCCAAGCTCACAGAATGAATTTGCAATCCTAAAAGCTGAAAATGCAGTAAATAATTACTTATTAATTTGTGATCTTGAATTGATTTGATGAGAAACAGCTGTTTAGAATGATTATTGGTCAGAATTACTGAGTATTTTACTTAGAAAAATTATTTCCTAGATAATACTAATAATAGGAATGGCAATAGTAATATTTGATTTAGCTGTAATAGTTGCCATACGAAGCTAAACTGCAAGATAAAAAGAATCCGCAACAATCTCAAAGTGATCTCAAAGCTTAATCATAATAGTCAAACACACAAGAATAGCAAATACCTTAGAAGATAAAGACAAACTTTCAGTGGAACTTTCAATAATAGGATTTGTTAAACAAACACAATTAAGGGCTTTTGAAAGAGGAAACCAAACACCAAGACCGAGAAGAATATAAAAAGGACGCACTCTATCCTTTCTACGATTTCATTAATGCCCTTGTGAGCAAGCAACTCAATAACAAAGAAGCTAATGGCAGTGTGAAGAAATTTCTTCCGTTTAGCATAGAAAACCTAAAAATATACACAAAATCTAACTGGTTAATAATATTTGCATATCATTATTTGATAAACTCAAAGGATAGCAATCATTGCAAGTAAAAGCATCCTGAACTATAGTAACTGTTAAGCAAATAGGATAAAAAAATGTTTCAGAGTGATGTACTTAACATGTTGAATAGGATCATTAACTCTAATTTTTAGGAACTACCAGAAATAAAAGAGTTTAACAATTTCAACCTTAGTTAATTAGCTGATGTTTTTCATCTGAACGAAACTCGTGAAACTAGCTAATTAAAAGAAACCTTTCTGAATCTCTTTAATAGCATTGAATTAGAAACAAATAAGTCAAAGAAATGAAAGAAAATATGTGTGTAACTTTCAAGTATAGCGAAAGTAGATGATGGTACTCAGACACAATGAATGCAACAATGTGAATGTTTTGGCTGTTATTTGCTTTATGATAATAAAAACAATCTCATCTAATCTACATAATTCCTTATTCTCTCATTTTTTATCTCTGCCCATTTTAATTTCCCTTAAACTATTCTTTGCTGATGCACAGTTAGACAGATTATCCATATGCTAGCTCTGATTATGACTAGCAAATATCCCCCTCATATGTTTAGCATGCTTGATAAGGGACATTTAATTGAAATTTTACACCCAAAATCAAAAGTCGTCTTAATCTTTGTTAGGATTTAAAAATGATGAGTTATTTTGTTAGTCAAGCATTTAAGATAATATCGATTAAAAGGCCTAAGAAGCCCATTGAGATAAATTAAAAGGGATTGTGAAAATCTAAATTAGAAAATTGGGGGCGAATTAAAATGAATTAGTATTGAAAATAAATGAGTAGTTAGTTAGATTGCAGTGGAGGGAGGGATGCGGGGATATTTGACTTTGGATATTTTAATAACTAAGCAATATTATTGCTTCTTTGAAATACAATTTTGGGATTAATCAATCTGATTTTTTTTTGTTCATCATTAATAAAACTAAAATTAAAGAATAATAGCAATAATTGCATGAACAATTTCATTGAATTTTCTATGAACAGAAAGCCAGAATCTTTCCTTCATTCATTATTTTTACTTTCACAAGCAACCAGTGATTGCAAAATGTCTTTAGCTTTCTCAATTCTCTCAGTCTAATCATTACAACCTTTGCTGAAAGAGATAAAATACTGTTCCAACTCAAATACTTCAACATATTGCTTTATGCTTCTTGATAATTCTGTATCTTGAAGATCTTTAGCCTCTTTTACTGAACTGATAAAATTGAGTAAGTTAGCTGTTTTCAACTTTTAGACTTAGTTCTCTTAGCTTTGTTGCTGTTAAGGGCCAATTAATAAATCTATTAGCCCTTGAAAAATCGCATCTAAGGATTAGAATTCATCTGAAGTAAGAATTTATAAATTCTTAGATAGTTTCAGTAGTAGACCTACACAATCTTTCTGATCTATGAGAAAAAGAACTTTCTGCAGCTGTAATTCTTTCCTTTCTAAGAGTGCCCTCAGATCTTTTACCTAGCTGAAATAAGTATCAGACATACTTGAATCTATTTGAACTTGATTTAAGTATTTCATCAGATTAGTTTAAAGCCTTTAAAATTCCTTTAACTTATAAGCCTATGCTTCTTTCAACTCCTCGATGCGCTTATTTTGATCATCTTAAAACTTCTTCTTTAGTTACTGAATATCATAGTTATTAGGTAGCATTGGATTGTTTATTTCATTAATTTACTTCTGTAGTTCCTCGATTTGTTGCTAGTTTTATTAGATATTATTCAGATGTTCATTCAACTCCTGCCCTTGTTTTTAAAACAACAATTATTATCTCTTTTCATTTTCTAAACTTTAAGCCTATTATTATAATATAGCTTGCCTCTATTAAAGGATTTGTTCTTTGAGTTGATCCTATTTCATTTAGTTTTGTCTTATTTGTTCGTTAACTGCTTCGGAGATATCTCTCTATGATAGTTTATTCAAGATCTTTACCTTTTAAGAATTTCCTACTCCTCTTTGAATTTATAGGCAAAGGGCATCGTTTTTATCATAATCTACAATGGTTAAAACTTGTGGTTTGATCAGTTTGATTTATCGGAGGAGGACTAAGAGTTCACCATTGTGTTCATCATTCAGATTTTTATCTATGTATTTCGGCAGAATAAAAATCAAATGGGAGACTTAATTCTAGGAATAAACCTTCAGTTTTAAGTTCAGTTCTTTAAGGAAACTCTTTGGACTCACACCTGTAAAAGATTCCAAAAATTTGGAAAAGCTGCAGAGCTCGTACTTACTAACATCTACGAACTGCTCTTAATAATTTTAATAGTCTTTTTTTTCAACAAAAATAACAATTTTATTTTTATAGGTAAGGTCATTCTAAGGTGGAAGACTCACTGCTGGCTTGGTTTAAGTTTCTTTTTTTTGAGGAACTGAACTGGCAAGTTTTTAGTTATTTCCTTAGAAAGAGTTATCAGAGCAGGTCTGAGGAGTAGACGGTTTGAAAGAGGTGAGTTTCTTTTAAAGAGTTTGGAATTCTTCGATTTTCTCTTTCTAGCTATCCTTATCGATTTGATATTTTGCAAATTATTCATTCTAGAGTATTGCTTCCTGAGCTTATTTCGATGTTAGGGCACTCAAATCTTTCTGATTTTCTTCAATAGTTCTCTATTTTTTAATAGTAAATAAATGATTTATTTATTCGTAATTTTTTTTGCATTCATTTTTTAGAGATTCCATTTATTCAGCAAGGATTTGCTGTTGGTAGATCCACTTGATACATTAACTAAGGTAGGCTTTAGATTCTTCTTGTTTGTTGCTTTCAAGAGAGGACAGAACAGCTTTAAGACTGGCCTAAATCTTATTTTTGAATAGTTTTAAGGATGAACTATCAAATAAATCAAACTTAATATTCTGATTTCTCTATTGACTTACAATTTAAATGTTCATTAACGAATCAATAGGTAAGAGAGCTTTTGATATTTCTTCTTTAATATCCGTGTGAAGTTGTTCTTGAACAGATTAGATGTTTTTATTCAAGAAGAGCAGATTTTAATATGAATTTGGATCCATTTAGAGGCTAAAGAAACAGGTTAAGAGGTTAATAGTTATCTTTCTCTTAATTTTGAAATTGCATGATTAATTATTATTGAAATAAGATAACACAGATGAAATTAATAAACTACTAGTTAATATTCTAAAAATGGCTTTTCAATGGGAGAGTCAAACTAAAGATAAAGGGAAGGACTTAAATAATAAAATACTTTAAAACTGGCTATTGGCAATGAGAAACTCAAACCAGAGTAAAAGAGGAGAGATGAAATCTTTTACAAAATAAATGGGAAGCAAAAAACAAAGAGAATGGATAAGAAATCTTTTACGAAATAATCTGAAAATAATTGATTAGCCAATGGGAAAGCAGGACCAAAGAAAAGGAAGGAGGGAATAAGATTTTTCTTTAATATTTTTCAAATCAAGTACAAAGGAAAGCAGAACCAAAGATAGAATAAATCAGAAATCATCAAAATATTCTATAATTGGCTCTTAAATGAAAAACAGAACCAAAGAGAAGAAATCTTTTGTAATTTTACCTAAAATTGGTGCGCCATTATGAAAATGAAATGATTGGAGAAATTATGTTGTAAAATAATTTAAAAATGGTTTACCTCGTTGGGAAAGCAGAACTAAAGAGAAGGAAAGAATAAGATATCTTTTGTAAAATATTCTAAATTTGACCAAATTCAAAAAATTGATTTGAAGAGTGAATTGGGAGCTAATATTTTTTAAAAGAAACAATAAATTAATAAATCAATAAAATCAGTTGTTTAAATAACATCATTCATGGCATCTACATCTCCTGACTCTTCTGCTGAGCAATAAATTGCAATCTCTACAGAGCAATAAATTGCTATCTCTTCAAAAAAATAAATTGCTATCTCTTAAGATAAATAAATTGCTATCATTAATACCAACGGATAAGCTATGGAATACAAGGATTCCTAATTCAATCAACAACTAGTGCAACAAAATGATTAGGCTAGAAATCTCTCTTTACTTGCCACCTCTGTCAGCAAAATGGAAAATTTTTCTACTTAGTTCAGATCTAAAAAAGAGCAACTCAATGATATCACTACCTTAATTCCGAATAAATCTAGTGAAAACAACAATGATAAGGACTCAGTGAATAAAGATTCTCCGACTTTAGGAAATCTATTTCCGAAATTGGGTGTGCTTATTCTGCACTATAAAAATCATACAACTACTTTAAGAAGGACTTTAATCAAGTTAAAGTCTCATTATTTATCATTTACTAATAGTTTTTAGAGAAGATAAAAACAAACTAAGTCCTTCCTGAGAAATTCATAGATATCTAGAGATACAAATTGCAGAAAGCTGGGGATCTAATTGAAAATCTATTATAGGTGTAAACAAATTTCAACACAAATTTGGAACAAATCCTCTTTGAATAGCATACATCCAACTTATGGACTACTATTAATAAAGTGGAATAATGCACCCATAAGAAAGAGGAAACAGAGAAATTCAACGCTGAGTTGCTAAAAAAAGATAATTTGTTGAACAAAGAAAAATCTAATTTAGAATTAATCTAAATTGTAATGAACATTTCAAAACTAAAGGAAGAGAGGCTCGAGAAGGATTATCAACCGTCCATAAAGCAAAGATAAGAAATGATTGAATAGAACTAGAAGCAATATAAAGATCTGGAAAGTATGGGAAACGATAAAAAAAATGATGGAAATGATATCTGATCAAATGAAGAAAAATAAATAGGCTAAAGAATAAATGGCCAAACAAATTTTTCAAGACCATTTCAATCGCAATCAAAACATTGAAAAAATGTTTGAAAACACCTTGTAAGAATTTAATGATCTCTAAATTACCTAAGCTCCTCATGGATTCATCGTTGTGTTAGATGAGAGTGGAAGTATGAATGGGGCACCGTTTTAAAACTGTGTCAATGCTATCAAGGAATAAGTCAGATATTTGAAATCCAAGTTCCCAGATGATGAGTTCTGTATGATACAGTTTGGAACGAAAGCCAGAGTTACTATCAACAAAAGTAAAGTTTAATATGTGAACGAAGCTGACATTGGCAAGACTTTTAACAGTGGAGGGACTGATTTCTACCAAGCATTCAATCAGGTAAAGTTAGTTCTGCCATTGTTTGAGTGTAAAGTTATCAACATAATGTTTGTCACTGATGGTGGAGACTCTAATACCTCTGCATATTTGAAAGTTTTGAGAGAAATCAGATAAGAATACCCCAACATTAAGTTCTAGCTTTTTGGGCTTGCTTTTGGAAGTTCTGTGAGCCCTGATAATATTAAAGATTGCCTACAAGAAGTGAATGGAAATTAGTTGACCATTAATGCAAATGGGAAGAAAATCTAAAGTTATTTTGAAGTAAATGTGGCAGTGGATCTCATATTGACTTTCAAAAAAATGTTTGAGGCCCAATCTGCATCAGTAGAAGAGTTCAATACGAAAGACAAAAAGAGAAAAGAGTTGATAGCTTAAAAATAGGTGGATGCCCAAAAAATAAGAGATACTCTCCTCAATTAATTTGATGAGGATTATGGATAATTGGAGATGTAGTTGGAAAAAATAACAGAAGATAATACGAATTCCCTAATTAAAGGAAAGAATGCATTGAAAGAAATCTTGAATTAGTAATAGAACAGATTAAATAGTAAAATAGCAGAACAAGAAAAGGAGATTTAAGAAATAAATCGAGATAAAAATGGATATTTTGAAAAGATCAACGAGATTAAAAATGCTATCAAAGAAAAAGAGATGTAAAGGGATAATTATTGTAGAGCTGCAGGTTATTTAGCAGACAAAGAAACAATTTAACAAAATGTGAAGGAATATGAGGATGAAATCTGTAAATTAGGCTTCTCGAGCAAGAACCATTATGATCAACTGAAGAGACTGCTGAAGAACGCTGATTAAATTGAAATAGCCTTAATTAATTTTTCGAGTGAAATGGATGCTTCCATGTCTCATCTCAACTAAATCAGAGAGTTTATCAGTGAAGGAATTGACCAAATTGTTGACAATGTGGAAACCAAAGAATAAAACATTCAATTCTAGCTTGACAATCTCATTAACAGATACATGCAACAAATAGGCTAGAATTAAACAATAGACGGGTTGTCTCCAGCTGAGAAGATAAAAATTTTAATAATTATCACTTCGAAGGATGAATACACTAGAATCCTAGAACACAAAGAGCTTAACTATCCTTTTGATAGCTTGTTCTCCTCCTTTAGACTTGAGCGTTCTTTTTAAACTCTAAAAGGTGTAATAAAAAAAGGAAAGGATCAAAAAGATGACCAAAATATGTCTGTTGATCAATTTGTTGAAAAGGTTTTTAAGGAATTATTCTCTTTTAAGTAACAACCAATCAAAATTCCAGGGATGTCTAGAATTCAAGAGGAGATTGCTAAGCTAGATGAAAAAATTGAAGCAGAGAAAAAAAAAGATACACCAAACGAATCCAAGATAGAGTAGTTTTAGGAAAAGATAGAGAAATTAGAACAGTAGTTGAGCGAGTTCGAAGAGAAGGTAGAAATCAAAAAGGAAGAAAATGAGTAGAAATATTAATAATTCGAAGCTGATCATAGAACGTAGTATGATTTCACTCGCAATGTCATAAGAAACCTCCATTTAGCTATTAAGCTAATTGAGTATAAATCAAGGCAAACTAGCATCTTCCAGCCTTTGGATATGCAAGGTTTTGCGTTATCAATGCTAGAGCAGCAATGTAGACGTATCAATTAGCTGGCAATTGAGTGAATCGCACACAGAATTTGAATGTGCTTTATTCTTATTTATTTTAGTTTTAACATTAAATTTGCCATTTTTTTACTTATTAAAATAATCTTATTGTTTTCCTGACAGAGAGTGCACTCAAAAATAATGAAAAAGTTCTATTATTTTCTTTATGTTAAAAATAACTAACAAAACAAAAATTATTCATTTTCATTGAGTTTACTATGAACAAAAAGAGAGAAACATTCATTCATCTGATTAACCTTCACATAATTAGAGATTCCAAAATGTCTTTTGCTTTCTCAATTCTCTCAAACTAGTTATTACAATCCTTGCTCAAAGAATTGAAGTAGTCTTGCAGCTGAAAAACTTAAATATACTATTTTAACTTGCTGGATAGTTCTGTATCTTGAGGAGGATTAGCTTCTATTTTTGGACTAATTAAATCGCTTAAGTTAGTTGTTTTCAACTTTTCGACTAGATCTTCTTGGTTTTGTTGCTGTTTAGTGCCAATTAATATGTCAATTAGCCCTTTAAAAATAGAAATTATTGACTAGAATTCATCTGAAGTTATTATTTCAATATTCTTGGATAGTTTCAGAAGTAAACCTTCACAATCTTCCTGATCTATTAGAAAAAGAACTTTTTACATTTGGAACTCTCTCCTCTCAAAAACATTTTTGAGATCTTGAAGCTAGCTAAAGTAAGGATCAGACAGATTGGAATCTATTTGGACTTCATTCAAGTATTTTGTCAGATTGACTGAGACCCTTTGAAAGCTATTTATCTTATTCATCTAAGCCTGTTTTAGCTCTATGATGTATTAGTTTTGATTAGCCTAAAATTTCTTCTATTGTAACTGGATGTCTTGCTTATGGGGTAAATTTGGATTGTTTGTTTCAGTAATTAGCTGTTGTAGTTCATCAACTCGCTACAAATTTTGTTGATATTTATTTAGATATTCATTTAACTCCTATCCTTGCTTTTCAACCTACAACTATTGCTTTCTCTCGTTTTCTTAGTATTAAGCCTATTTTTATAATACAATTTGCTTCTATTCTAGCAATTATTCTTTGATTTGATCCTTTTTCATTTAATTTTGGACGATTTCTTTCTTGCCTACTTCAGAGATATCTCTTTGTGTTAATCCGATCAAGAGCTTTATCTTTTAAGAATTTCCTAATCCTCTTTATATTTATTGGCAAAGTTCATCGTTTTAATACTAATCTACTACTGTAAGAATCTGTGGTTTTAATAGTTTGATTTATTTTAGAAACGTTAAGAGTTCGATATTATGTTCATCATATAGCTTTTTACTAATGTAATTAGGTAGGATTACGATCAGATTATCAACTTCATTCATAGAATAACCCTTCATGTTTTCGTTCAGTTCTTAAAGAAAATTCTTGGGACTCAAACTCGTAGATGATTATCCAAATGAGGAGTAATTACAGAGTTAGTATCTAATAATTTCTTTGAACTGCAAGTTTTCTTTGTCTTTTTTTTCTACGAAAATAACACTTTTGTACTTTTAGATAGGGTTTTTCTAAGGTGGAAAGTTCACTGTAATTTTAGTTGAAGTATTGTTTTTCTGAGGAGTTGAACTGACAAGTTTTAAGTTGTTTACTTAGAAAGAGCTATCAGAGTATGTTTAAAGATTTAATGGCTGGAATGTGGCTAATTGCTTTTGAAGCGTTTGTAACTGTTAGATTTTCTATTTCTCGCTATCCTTGGCAATCTGATATGTCACAAATTATTCTTTTTTATTTATAGCCTCTTGTGCTTATTTTATTGTTAAGGAATCCATCTCTCTCTGATTTTCTACAATAATCCGCTATCTTTTAGCAAGAAATAAATGATTTATTGATTCTTAGCTTTTTTTGCATTCACTTTTTAGGGACAGCTTTTATTCGACAATGATTTACTGCTAGTAGATCAACTTGATACATTAGATAAGGTAGAGCTTATATTCTTTTTGCTTACAGGATGCAAGGGAAGATTGAATAGCTGAAAGGTTGGCCTAAATCTTATTTTACAGCAGTTTTAAGGATGAAACTTAAAAAAAATTGAACTTAACATTTTGATTTCTCTATTAGCTGACAAGTTAAATGCGAATCAATTCACCTACAGGTTAGAGAGCACATGTTATTTCGTCTTTAATATCTGTAGGTATTTATTCTAAAGCAGAATCAATATTTCTACTCAAAAAGAGCAGATTCTACTATTAATTTGGATTCATTTAGAGGTTTAAATAAAAAAGTTGAGATGTTGAAAATGTTTTTTCCCCTCTTGATTAGTAAAATTGTAGGATTAACTATTATTTAATTCAATAATACAGATCAAATTGATAAGCTGATTGAAAATATTCTAAAATTGGCTAATCAATGGGAAAGCTAAATAAAAGAGAAGGAGAGCTTAATTGTTAAATTATTCTAAATTTGGATTGAATTATTCTAAATTTGGTTTGAATTATTCTAAATTTGGTTTGAATTATTCTAAAAAAAAATATTCTAAATTTGGCTTGAAATATTCTATTATTAACTTTAAATATTCCTAAAGGGTATCCTATTCTGAAATTGGCTTGAAATATTTCAAGACTACTTAATTAGTAATTATCTGAAAATATTCTAGCATGGCTGACATATTCTAGCATGGCTGACATATTCTAGCATGGCTGACATATTCTAAAAATGGTTTGAAATTTTTAATTAGTTAACCAATCGGAATGCAGAATTAAAGAGAAGGAGGAGGAATTCATATATTTGTGGAAAATATTCTAAGATTTGTCATTCTTAAATTATTTTGATTTGAAAAGCAACGAGTGAGTGAACTCTTTTGGAAGATAATATAATATTAATTGATTTAATAATCAAGTTGTGAAAGAATCTTACTTATGAGTTCAAATTTAGAAACAAACAACTCAATAAATCAATAAGTTGCTATTTCCCAAACAAACGGATAATTTGTGGAAAAAAAGGGTTCCTAAAAAAGCGAAGCAGTAGCGGAAACGAATTTTAATAATAGTCTCACTTCAATTTCCATGTCTATAGATAAGATGAAAGATTTTTCTAATTAGTTCAGACCTAAAATAGAATAGCTCAGCAATATTATCTCCTTAATTCCGAAAAAACCTGATGAAAACAGCAGTGATAAGGCATAACTGGAGAAAACCTATTTAGATTTTAAGACATCTATTATCAGTATTGAGGGTTCTTATTCAGATATCTCCGAATAATACTACACATTTTAGTTATACTTTAATTAAATTAAAACCACATTAAATGCCATCTACAAATCGATTTATGATAAAATAAGGACAAATTAAATCCTTTCTGAGAAATTCCTAGAAACTTAATAAGAAAAAATTGAAAAAATAGAAACTCAAATTGAAACTCTTTTAAAGAAATAAGAGAATTTCAAAAATGAATTGAAAAAAAAGGGATTTTCAAGCCAAGCAAGTCTCTTCAAAGGAGCCATTAATATCGGTACTTAGATCCTTACTCAGTCTAAAGAAGTAGAGGATTACAAAGATTAAGTGCTAAAAAGAGAAAAAGAGTTGAATATCGAAAAATCAAAAAAAGTATTAGTCGAAATTGAAATGAAGCTTTAAAAATAACAAGAAGACAGACTGTAGGCAGATTTATTAGCAACCTAGAAGCAAAAAGAAGAATTGATTGCCCAATACAAGGAACAATAAAATGATGTGAATAATTTAGGAAAAAATAAAAAAAAAATGGTGGAAATGTTGAATGAGCAAATTAAGTAAAATCAAAAGGATAAAGAAGAAGCGGCTAAATAAATATGTAAGGAGCATTTAGAACGCTCTAAAGAAATTAGAAAAATATTTGATAACGCCTTTAAAGAATGTAATGATCTTTAAATCACCCAAACTTCTCGCGGATTCATCGTTGTCTTGGATGAAAGTGGAAGTATGAGTGGGTAGCCATTTTAAAACTGTGTCTATGCTATCAAGGAATAAGTGAAATATTTAAAATCAAAATATCCTGAAGATGAGTTTTGCATGATTCAGTTTGACTCTAAAGCCAGAATATCTGTCAACAAAAGTGCGGTTTAATTCGTGAGGGAAGCTGACATCGGCAGAACCTTTAATGGAGGTGGCACTGATTTCTATCAAGCATTCCGTATGGTAAAGGAAGTTGTGCCTCTATTTGAGTGCAAAGTTATCAATATAATGTTTGTCACTGACGGAGGAGACTCTAATACCTCAGCTTATTTGAAAGTTTTAAAAGACTTAAAGGCAGAATATTCCAGCAATAAGTTCTAGCTCTTTGGACTTGCTTTCGGAAATAGTGTAAGTTCTAAGAATATTTAAGATTGCCTACAAGAAGTGAATGGTAGTTCAATGCACATTAATGCAAATAGTAAAAAAATATAAAGCTACTTTGAAGTAAATGTTGCCGAGGATCTAGTTAAGACATTCAAAATTATGTTTGAGTGTTAATCTGCTTCAGTCGAGGAGTTCAATGTTAAATAAGAAAAGAGATAAAAACTAATAGAACAATAATAAGAGGAAGAATAGAAACTCAAAAAAATATTGCTACAATAATATGATGACCAACATGGAGCTCTTTTAAAGCAGTTGGATTAATTAGCAAGCGATTCAGTAGATTTCCAAGCTAAAGGAACGAATGCATTGATGGACCTTTTGGAATCGCAAAAAAGTAGATTGGATAGTAAAATAACATCTCAAGAATAACTGATTGAAGAGAAACAACAAAAAAAGCTAGTTTTTTTAAAGTAGCTAGAGGATATTTCAGTTATCCTCACAAACCTAGAGTAAGAAATGAAAAACTACTGTAGCTCTGTAAGCTCGTCTGTATAAAAATAAGCAATTGAAAAAGAATCCCAAGTACTCGAGAAGGAATTGATTAAATTAGGTTTCTAGGGCCAGCGCCATTATGTTGAACTGGTGGGAAAGTTGATGAATATCGATTAGATAGAAAAATCCTTAATTCATTTTTCATTGGAAATGACTAATTCCATCTCACATCTTAACTAAATAAAAGATCAAGTCAGCGAAGGAATTGAGCAGATCAAAGATGGCTTTAAAACCAAGGAAGCTGATATTTAATTCGAGCTTTCTCTCTTAGTCGAAGAAAGCATGCAACAACGACTAGGCAAGAATTACTAAGCAGATGGGTTGTCTCCTAAAGAGTAGATAAGAAATATGATAATGATTACTTCAAAAGAGGAATACGACAGAGCCATCTAAAGCACAGAACTAGACAATAGTTTAGATAACCTGTGCTCTGCATTAGAATTGAGCGAGCTTTTGAAACTCTAAGGGTCAAAAAAGCAGCCAGGGAATGCTAATCTTACTGTTGATGAGTATGCGAACAAGGTTTTCATGGATATGTTCCATTTAGGAAAGTAGGCCAAAATTCCATTGATGTCAAGAGTTCAAAACAATATTACTAGTTGTCAAGAAAAAATAGAATAAGAGACGAAAAAAGCAGAACCAAATGAATCAAAATTAGAGTTATGGAATGATTAGATGGCAAATTATGAAAATTAATTGATGGAGCTCCAAGAGAGCCTAGATATAATTAAGAAAGAAAATGAAGAGGAGCTTGCACAATTCATACCTAACAACAGAAAGTAGTATGATTTCACCCGCAATGTCATCAGAGGCATCCGCTAAGTTATTCAACTCATTGAATACAAATCAAGGTAATGTAAAATCTTCCAGCCTTTGTAGAGTCATGCTTCAGCTGTAGCAGAGCTATAAGAGCAATGTGATCAGATCAATTAGCTGTCTATTGAGTGAATTGCAATATTTGAATAGGCTTTATTGTTTTTTTATTCGTTTCAGCATACAATTTATGTTTTTTATCATATTTTTTAAATGTGTCCTGCTGTCTTGGGAGTGTTTACAAAAATTAATAATTAATGGTTTTTGCAGTTTATATTTGTTTTTCTGTTTCATACTGCTAAACAAAATTTATCTCAAGCAGTCTATGTTAGCCTCAGAAGTTCAAATTTTTTATTGATTATTTACTTTTCTTAGTTTTCACTCAAATGAAAAAAAAAACTGTCTGTAAACAGATTATTAATCTTCCCCCATGATCCCAGTCTTTCGTTTTCAGTTTGAGAAAGACCATTACAAAGAAAAAATAATACAAATAAGCAAAATAGAACAATTTATTGTTGATTGATATTGAGAATATTTTGTGATTTATGCGGTTGACTAATTCTACCATCAGACACGAATCAAACAGGTTAACATTAGAAGAATTACTCTTCAGAAAGACATTTAAAATGAAAATATATTGCCATCTCAGTTCAAAAAAGCATAGAGAAAAAAGAGGAGTTTTACTGTGTGATTATTTTCTAAAAATAATTTGTGGGCGAAAAAAAATACTTTGAGTCTGTAATCAATCTAACAGTGAGAAAGAAACTTTAGCGCAGGAAAGTAGGAAAATTTAGTTTTGCTTGGAAAGTGGCAAAAGTCATTTGTGGCAATTGATACAAAATACATTACTCACTGGCTTTTTTGAAGACAAACAAAGCTAAGAAAAGGAAATAAATCAATTTTTGAGGCAGTAAAAGTATTCCCTGTAAGAGAACTATTCGAAACAAGGAGGAATCAGCATCGATTTCTTAGATCTAAAGAAATAGCAGGAGTATTTGAAAGCGTTTATTAATAGAAAAACATTGATTTTTGCTGAGTTTGTAAAAATCCTAAAAAAGGAAGAAAAAAAACGCATAAAACAAAAGAAGTTGCTAAGAATAATAAGGAGCTTTTCAGCTTCTTCCTTTTTGTGAGCCTGGTTACTTTACTCTTGGGAAAATAGTTCTGAGTTTGCGCTGCTTCAAACGCGCTGCCTGCTTACTTTACCTATTTCAAAAACCACCATTTGCAAAAGGCGGTCTTTAACGCCGCCCGGCTTGTTAGTAAAGAAGCAACCATTTATCTTCTAAGAATATATTTAAGAAACATCTTTGCAGATATTAACTGACTGGCTGACAGATAGACTCATAGTAGCAAACATTTTGCTGTAATAATATCGTTTTATTAAAGGAGTTAGTTTTATTCTTGGCAATGTCAAAAGCTTCGATTGAAAAGGAAATGAATTCGCCGAGCGAGCAATCTGAAGAAGGAGATCAATTTCGTATTACCATGTAGAAATTTATGATTCCTTAGAAAGATAAGACAGGCAGACAAAGAAGTTAGCTTAAGATGCCTGAAGGGAACAAATAGACTATGCAAGGGGATAATGTCAGGGATATCTTTGAGGAAGAGGAGGAGGAAAAGCAGTAGATTAAATTGTAAATTAAGGAGAATATTTACGATCAGAAAATGGATAAAATAATTGAAAAATATAAATAATTTAAACCTCCCTTGCAGAAGAAGAAGGAAGTTAAGTTAGAGGATAAGGCAGATAGTATTGACAGCATCACTCTGACAGGTTATCAATCCATTTACCGGAACCGCAATCCAAAGAAAAAAAATAGTTTCTTCAAGAAGCTAAAGTAGAAAAGTTCCTCTCCTGAGGACTGCACTTCTCCCTAGAATCAACTAGAAGACCTTATTAGGGACACTCCACAAGCAGATTAGCAAAATACTAACTCAAATGAGCCATTGAAAGGCTATAATTTTGGAGAGCATCCTCAAACCCTTGAAGCCCTCAGAAATGGAAGTTACAGTGGAGGCAGTTGCAATGATATTTTACACAAAAATGCTGTCGAAAGAGAAAAAGAATTCTTTCTCAACGAATTCAATACCAGAATGTCTAAGGAGAACTTGCTTCAACAGTAACCTCAGGAGGGAAGCAAAGAATTTCAATAGCTACACAAACTTGGATCATATTAAGTTGCTCTTAAGAAACTATTCTTCGAAGATTCAAGGAGAGGGCAAAGCTTAGGCTAGTTGGATAGCTTTTGGAATGGCTCTTTGAAGCACATACCATTTTAAAAACTTACCCCTCCTAAAAGTGAAGAAGATCATAATGGCATTCAACAAACAGGAGTCCCTCTGTCTAGCGATTCTGAACAGCATCGAGGCTAAACTTAGAATAAACTTTGTCTCAGCAATGATCCTTTGAAAAATACCTCCTAGACCAAGCCTCAAGCAGCTCAAGACAAAGAAAAGTTTTAGCAAATGAAACCTAATAAAATAACAGGAAGGTACCCATTTCGCATTGTACCATTGAAAGACGGTGATGATCGAACTTATAAAAGGGAATTCGGGTAAATAACTCAAGACGGGAACAACTCTCAACAGAAAAATAACTAAAAGAGACGGTACGCTCTCAGCAAAAAAACACTGAGAGATAAGCCTCTTGACTTTGAAAATCTTCTCTACAAAGACACCGTTTCATCGACAACCTTCTCTTAAACTAACATTGAAAATGATGAAGTCATTCCCTGGTACATTCTGAATCCTCTGAGCAAGTTCAGGATAGCTTGGAATATTCTCCTGGTGCTCATTATGCTGTTCAACGCTTTGATTGTGCCATTAAGGTTAGGGTTTTACGGAGAGGATCAATCTGAGTTCTATGTTGTAGACTTAGTAATTGATTCCTTGTTCATTCTAGAGTTTCTCCAATCATTTTTCAGTGCCTACGAGAATCAAGAAGGCAAAATGATCTACAAGCTTTCGTCTATTATTCTGCACTATCTCAAAGGTACTTAAAAATTAACAAAAATAATTTAGAAAATCACAAATAATCAACACTAATAATTAATCGCTTATTTGAGAATGTTTGTTTTGTAAGTTAAATTCTTTGATTCTTTGTTTTACTGATAAAAGGTTGGTTTGCGATTGATTTTATATCAAGCGTAATGGTGTTTGTAGTCGGTTCAACAACTACTTCGAATATTATGCGTATGTTTCGTATCCCGAAGATCTACAAATAACTTTCTGAAACGAGACTCATTCAGATTCTAGATTCAGGAAGGATCATGCGATGCATTTTGTTTTTCAAAACTAATGATCATTATTATGATATCTTTCGATTTAGTGTGATCATCATTTTCCTAATTCATATTACTGGATCAGTGTGGTATTTCATCGCTACGATGCATCCTGAACTCAATTGGTATGATGCTTTCTACCAGTCTAATGATGGACCTGACTCACAGAAGTACACAGCAGCAGTGTATTACGTTCTCTCAGTGTTAACCACAGGTAGATTCAGTTATTTTGGATTATTGTTGCTTTGAAGAATGGTTTATTTAGTTTTTTGATGTTTAACTTAGTTGGTTATGGGAACATTGTGTCCTAGAATAAGAGCGAGTATTCGTTTACAATCCTGTTCATGTTCTTTGCTGTGATAATCTACAGTTGGATTCTCGGTGTGCTGACATATTCTTTCTACAAAATCAACGAAAAAGGTGCCATTCTCAAAGATAGGTTTATCTACTACAATCAAATTGTCTCAAACTTTTAACTAAGCAGGAACCTCCAAGAGAAATTGCTAAAAACCGTTCAAATTGGGTTTAATTCAGCATCTAACCGTTTGCTTGATATCTACCAGCACAATGAGATTCTCAAAGAACTCTCTGATGAAACATTGGGAATGGTATGTGAGAATATTTTTGGAGCCGTGATCAAAAAAATTCCTTTTTTTTCCTCAAAATCACCTATTTTCATAGCTAAATTACTTCAAAAAGTCAAATCCCTCCACATGAACTCTGGAGATATTCTCTATGATAAAGGAGCAGTATCCAAATATGTGTATTTTCTCGTGAAAGGTACAACAAAAACACATTTAACCCTCACTATTTCTCTAATTTATGTGTTTAATAATATTAGGTCGAGTGGTTACGAAGATTCAATCAGTCTTTGAGAACTTCAAGACACTAGTTTACGTTGAAGGAAGCTTCTTTGGAGAGGTAGATATGATCCTAAAAAGGGATAGAAAGCAAAGTGCTTATGCAGAGACAAAGTGCGAGGTCTGGAGAATCGAAAAAGAAGAATTCTATGAGCTAATGGACTAGCATGAGGACATCAAAAGTGAAATCATCCAATAAGCCATCAAAAAGGAAGAACTTGGAATGAAAGAAGAGATGAAACTGCTCAGGGCTAAACTCAAAGAAGACCCAACTTTGAATAATCTAATATTCGATGAAGTGCTCAATCAACCACAACAGGTACCTTCAAATCAACAGAAATAAACATCATTAAAGCAGGAAAATCAAGTAGAAGAAGATCAGCAAAGCATTGCACAATTCATCGAAGAAGAAATAGTCATCTAATCGAAAAAACGTGCTTATGGTTCTTCTTTCACTAAGATTTTGAGCATGACAGACATAATAAAAATATCATCTCATAGATAATTAGTCTAACACGATGGCGATGAACGAGCAATTGATCATACAGGAGATTCATTGAATTGTAGTTAGTCTCTGCTAAAACAGAAAGCAATAAATCAAATGATTTCTCTGATCAACTAGCATGAAACTGTGAATCTCAACTCATTCTCAGTTAATAGATTTTTAGGAACCAAGAGTTTCTTAAAATCCATTTCAAATTTTGCTGTTATCAATATAAAACAACCAGCTTAGGAGTTCTAAGACAAAGAGCTCGAAGATGTCATTCAGGCAGCTGCAGTGTAGATTCGAAATCTGAAATGAAAAGAGAGTACTTATGCTGTTTCTTAGCAATAGCTTAGAAACTAAATACTAAACTTAATAAATAATTTCCTGCCTTCTTCTTGATTGGCAAATACCACCTTTTTTTCTCGATGTTTCCATCTCATCAGCAGAAGAGAAGGCATTGATTTCAATATTATTTAATATATTTTGTGATAACATAAAGCAATATTTTTAAAATCTGTTATTCCGTGTAAAAAAGAATTGATTTGATTCTTCTTTGAAAAGTAATTAATTAAGAATTTCTGTGATTCTTTTCAATTTTGGAATTTTGGGAGAGAATAGCTATCTCCCCCTCTCTCTTTTGTACTAAATTATCTCAAACGATATCGAAGAATGATGCAGATTCTTCTAATTCCTGTGAATACTAATAATAAATGAATGACAGACAAGGTATTTGTTCATAGCCGAAAGGAGAAAAGACATAATAATCTGAAGGCATTTCTTAGGGATCACTGAACCCTTGCTTTGAGACTACTGCTACGGAGACATTCCTTCCTGAACGATTCTAATTGCATGCAAGCGAGTTCATTGATAAAGTGTATCAAAGATGGAGAGAAAATGGATAGTATTCAAGGTAAAGCAGTTCGTTTGATAGGAATATGCTCGTTTTTTCTGAAAACTCCTAAGAAAAGAATATCTAGTAGATTAGAATTGATTCATCAGCTCTTCTTGATAGATCTTAGTCTCCTGGTTGTTTGAATCTGCCTGTTGGTTTAACTCCTTCTAGGCTCAATCATAAGAGCGTTAAAAGAAGTTTTAAGACAAAAATATCTCAAGACTAAGCTAAACCAGCAGTTATCGAAGAAATTCCATAATTCCATAAAGCCAGCTTTGGAAACAAGTAGTTTTAGTTCGTAGATGATTCCATTGGGTTTTTCTACAATCTAGAGACAACTAAAAGAAAACTACCTCTGAAAATACAAGAATTATAAAAATAGTCGTAATTGCTAAAGAAGTAGAAGGAACAAGTTATTAGGGAGTCATTAATAGAATCATCTAAGAAAGGACTAAAAGAACAGTAAAACCAAGAAGGAAATACACAAAATATCCCTGCAAGCAGCATGCCAATCTTTGACAATGATAATAGTGTATAGCTTCTTCGTTAACCAAATTAATGCATTCTTAAGTTAAATGAACAGTATTGTGATTCCATCAATGGCATCAAAAAGCACCAATAACACGATGAACAACTTGTTTAGAAGAAACTCAAAAAAATGAGGATGCTAAAGCTCAAACAGATCTCAATAATGAGTGAATAATCATAAAGTTCTTAAGCCTAACAAAAAAGAAATAACTCTTTTACGCCTGAAAACGATTTCACTTTTCATATCGTTCATCCAGCAGACACGAAAGTTGATTTAGTGTCTCCATAAAGCAAAGGTCCAACTGCATAATCAACTTCTCCAACGACTAGTCCTTCTCAGAAAGGCAATTACTTTTCAGAAACAATAATTCAAGCAAAAGATAGCTATGAGCTACACAATAGATAGCATTAACACAGATATTCTCATTAAATCAATGACTTCTGCTAAAAACAGTGCAGGATCAGATTGCCATAGCTTTAGAATCAACACAGATAATAAAATCAACACAAACAAGAATTCCAAGGAAATGGAGAAAAAGGAGATGAAGAAAGCTATTAGAAAAGGCAGAACTTACTGTAACATGGTCTTGTATTTGAGTAGATGTCTTAAGACTCCAGCAATACCTCTCCAATTAGACCTAACGATTGCTAGGGTTTTAACAGCCATGAGAAAGTTTAAAATAATCAAAAGCAGAACACATTCTATTCTAAATCTTATTCTTCGAGTCCAAGAAATCATCATCGCGGCAAATAGATTACTTAGCATAATGATTATTACAATAATAGAAGTAATAATCCTTCGATTTTCTCATCACCTAAGGTTTTATCAATAAATAACTCTCCCAGAGTGTTTTCCTCTGAACCGAGAGAAGTTCTGAGAAAGGAACTAGGAAGGAGAGCTCAAACTAGAAACATAAAATTAGAGACTCTCTAGAAGATTTAATAGAATCCATTCGATTAGAGTTTTAGTAAGGAAAGTGTTGAGTTTCATGAATAAAGTATTCTGAGTTCTGAGAGTAAGATTCATAATAGTAACAGCAGCATGAGAGTCACAGCGTTAAAGTAAAAAGAGCTTTTATTCAATGCAGGAGCATCAAAGGAGTTATCAAACTAAAAGAAATTGTAATCTGATAAGAAATATCAACGGATCAAAGAAGATAATGGCTTTTAACAGCAGTAGCAGCATATGAAGATTAGCAGGTATGAAAATGGATGGGAATGGGAAGAGAAATCTAAGTTACTTTAGAAGGCGCAACAAGGCCATTTGAAAGCTAGGCTTTGTCCGAGCATCAAGGAATTGCAAGGTAGATCGTTCTTTTAAGGAAATTTATTTGATTTAGAAGGAAGTATTACAAGATGTTAAGTAAAATAAGGAGAAAGTAATAGTAAAACGAGAAAGAAATCATAGTCATTTCAATTGCCTTAATCTTCGGAATCATATTTGTAATCTAAAGAGAGCGATGGAAATAATATGAATTAGGAGCAAATGTTATTAGAATCTTGGAATGTGCATCCAGAGGAATTATAAGAATCTGTTAATCACTTACATGAATACACACACAAATGATTTGTATTTTTTTATGCAACCAAATAGATTTTAACTTTGATTCTGTTTTGTATTATTAATTTGTGTGTGTGCGTGTTTTTAAGTTAAAGATTAACTTGGCAGTCAAATAAGGTGATTGAACTGTGAGAATATTTTAGTGTGTTTAGAAATACATTTTGGAATTAATTTAATAGTACAGAAATGATGAAATCTCGAATTTAGTAATAGTTTCTCCCAGCTCTCCAAAATATCTTTCGATAGGCTTGGTATTTAATAGCCTTTGATAATTAATTGCAAATGCTAGAGATAAACAAATTAGTTTTATTTGGGTTTTACCTTTTATTTTGTAAATAATTCTGTGGCTCTCCCAGAGGGAGAATTCTATCAAGGATTGATTATTTTGGAGGGAAAACGTTAATGCATGCACCAGGATTTAAGAGAATATATCAGAAAAGCAAATCCATCATAGTCTCTCATCAGTTTGAAGAACCATAAGATATTTGGAATTATAAAGGTAATAAATAAGTGAAATAAACTTACGGATCTTGACGCAAATTAGAAATAAATAAAGAAACTAAATAAAAACCGGATATGGCACCACCTAAAAGATCAACAAGATCAGCTTCTAAAACCTCTTCAAAGGCAGCTCCTGTCAAGCCTGCTGTCTCAAAGAAAGCAGCTAAGGTTGAAGATAAAAAAGTTACAAGAGGTAGAAAAGCAGCATCTCCTTCTCCTCCACCAGCAAAACCAGCTAAATAAACTAAAGCAGCAGCTAAATCAGTCCCAGCAAAAGCAACAAAGGCAGCTAAATCAGTCCCCGCAAAGGCAGCAAAAGCAGCTCCTGCTCCTGCTCCTAGATCCACAAGAGGTAAAGCTGCTCTTCCAGCACCTACACCTGCACCAGCTGTTGTTGCTCCTGCTAAAAAGAATAACAAGAGAACTACTGCACAAGCAGCAGTTTCTTTGACCCCTGACACTAAGGCCGCAACAAAACAAGCTCCTGTCAAGAAAGTCAAAGACGAGCCAGCTGAACCTCCCAAAATTTAGAAGCTCATTGTTAAAGGTTTTTAAAAATAAATGTCTATGATGATATTACAAAACAACTGAACTGACTTTTTACTATTTTACTTAGGAGCCTGCGCAGTCGATGCATTCGTTCCAAATGCAGCTCAGTATCAGGTCCTTCAAGTTGGTTCTTAGATTTACAATTTCGTTCTCAATCAATCAAACGTCGATGCAAATAACAACAAATTCTACGTAGGACAGGTCCTTTAGAAAGAAGGAGCAAGTTAGTTTGCTGTATTCTTCAGATGGGGTAGAGTCGGTGTTCCAGGATAGAATTCCTTCTAATTCTTTCCTTCATCGGGTCTAGCTATTCAAGAACTCAATAAGAAAAAGAATGCTAAAATCTCTGGTGGATACACTGAGATCTTCGTGAAATATGGAGAAGATGATGATGTAGCACCTGCAAGTAAACAAGAAAAGAGCAAATTATCAACCAACAAAGAGATATTAACTTTAATTGTTTTGAATAGAGAAAACCACAACATCTGCTGCTTCTGCTAAGAAGAAAGCCTGTACCTTACCTCCATCAGTTTAGACTCTAATCAACGAAATTTTCGACATGAAAATGATTGAGAATTCTATTAAGGAAATCGGTTACGACTTGAAAAAGATGCCTCTTGGAAAACTCGATGACAGAACTGTCAAAGCAGCCTACACTGTGCTTACTGATGTAACAACACTTTTAAAATTAGATTGAGATTATCCTCAAGAATAATAATTTATTCACAATAATTTCTTTTTGAAAACAACAGTTAATGGCAGCTATCAAAGCAAAACAAGCGAATAATTTCGGTCCTTTGTCAAGCAAGTTCTACTCCTTGATTCCTCATGATTTTGGATTCTAGAAAATGAGCAACTTCATCTTGAAGACTGAAGAACAAGTGCGAGTGAAGCTGCAGATGCTTGGAGATCTAGCTGATCTCAAAATTGCTACTCAGTTACTCAAGTAATCTGATTCAGATGACTCTCTCATCGACTAGAACTACAAGAAACTCAACACTGAAATCAAACCTGTTACTGATGTAAAAATCAAATAGATGAATATCATTGAATATTTTTTATAGTTCTTTAACAATCTCAATTAATAATTTAATTTGGTTTTGTGTTCTAGAAAGCAGAGTATGCTATCATCGAGAAGTATGTCATGCAAGGCAAAAACCACTACAACCCAAAGGTTCTTGAGATCTTCTCCGTTAAGCGTAAAGGAGAATCTGATCGTTTCAATAAGAAAATCGGTAATGATACTCTACTATGGCATGGTTCTCGTATTTCGAACTTCGTGGGTATTCTCTCTCAGGGTTTGCGTATTGCCCCTCCTGAAGCACCCTCAACTGGTAAATAAACCAAACTATTTGAAGATTGAAATAGATATTTTTTGCTAAAATTTAATGAATTCCCTAATTAATTCTACCTTTTTCTTTTCAATCTAGGTTACAACTATGGTAAAGGTATTTACTTAGCTGATTAGTTCTCAAAGTCTTGCGATTATTGCTAGGGTAACAGTGAAGGTGTCAACTACATTATGTTGATTAAATCTGCTTTGGGAACACCTAATCGTATCGAGAAAACAGATTACAATGCCAACAAATTGCCTTCAGGCACTCACAGTTGCTGGGGTTGGGGTACTCAAGGACCACCTAATGTCTAGGTTTTCAAAGGTGTCAAAATTCCTTAGGGAAATCCAGTCAAGACAGCATCGAAGCACTGGATGCAGTACAATGAGTTTATCATCTACGATGTTTCTCAAGCTCAGATTGATTATCTGATAAGATTCAAGAAAAATTGAAAGAGAGACAAACTGAATATTGCATGTTAATGAATGCATTTGGTGTATTGTTATTTACATAAATTGAGCATGGATATCTATTAGAATTTATTTTATTCAAATCAAGATAATACATTTTTATTAGTTGTATTCTTTTCCAAACAAATGAACGAGCAACATTATTACATTGTTTTTTTAATGAAAGTCTAATGAACTATTCAAATAAAAGCCAATTCAATTGATTTGTAGCAGTTATTAATGAATAAACAGGTATTGAATACGAAATCAAAAGAGATATATTAGAGGCTTTTTTGATTGTTTATGAACTTATTTGCAATTTCTTTTTTTAAAGATAATCATACTTTTATATTTTTTATCTGTGAATAACTTTGTGAGCCTCCCAGCTGCGTTCCATTTGAAATAATTTATTAATTTTGGAGGGGAGTTTATGAATGCGTCAGGATTTAAGGGATTCTATAAAGTCAGCTCCTACTCCTAGACAGACAAGAGGCAGATCTGCTGTTTCTCCTCCTGTGATAGAGAATAATAAGAGAACTTCTGCACAAGCTGGAATCACTCTGACTCCTGACACTAAAACTGCAGCAAAACAACTTCCCATCAAGAAAATCAAAGACTAACCAGTCAAGCCTCCCAAAATCCAAAAACTCATTCTCAAAGGTTTAAAAACAAAACTCTTTTAGCATAAGATATTTTTTTGTGACCTAAAAAAATAAAGTGGCTTAAAGTTTAATTCAGCTGAAACATATTTCAAAATGCATATTAAATATTCAAAGGAAATAATTTGACTTAATATTTTTCTTAGATGTATGCGAAGTTGATTCACTCGTTCCGGATCAGTAAAAGCATACGGTTCTTCAAGAGGGGTCTAAGATTTACAATTTCATCCTCCTTAAAAAACAGTCAGAATCTGATGAAAAGATCAAACAACTTTTTGTGGGATAACTCCTTATCAAAATGAGATCAAAAAGTATTTCAACACGAAAAAGCATAATTCTTTACTTTTCTTCTTTAAATTCAAGTTATCTTTTTTTTGTTCACAGGAAAGTATGTGGCATTCTTCAGATGGAATGATGAAATTGATGCTTAATGGCTTTCCTATTATCCTTTTGCCTCCAAGGATGAAGCTCTTGAGAGATTCGAATGGCTAAAGGAGATGAAAATATCTGACGGATACACTGAGATCTTAAAGTAATATTGAGATGATTCTGCAGCATCTGAAAGATATGCAAAGTCTGTAAGTTTAAAGAAAAAAAGAGTAATTTCTTACCAATCTAAGATAAAACAACTTGCTTATGAAACTCTATCAATGAGATCAAATAAGAAAAAAGGAATAATTTAACTGAACTTTGTATGTGAATGGATGCATTTGAGGCATTGGCTATTTAAAAGAATTAAACACATATCAATTAAAAAGAAGGTATTATTTGACAATCCAATTTTATTCTACATCTTTATTCGTTGATAATTAAATCACAAAAGCAACGAACAACTAAAATAATGTTGTATTTCTATTCATGAATGAGTACCATAACTCCTCCCAAGAAACCAAATTCAGGGGGATTTATGACAGTGAATAAATAATATTAAACTAAAAAAGTTGCTTCTTTGATTAAAATTAATAAAAAAGAACTTAATAATATTTTTATAATCCTCTTATTTTGCGCGAGAAAGCACTAAATAACAAAATAGTTTGATCCATTAGGAGAACACGATATTTCTGACAACAAAAATGTTCAATCATGCCAACTTTACTAATTATAATGAAGAAGACTTTGTGACTCCTCCCAAGGCTAAGAAAAGCAAGACCTTTGGCTGGATGAATGGAGAAGACTAAGAGGAAGAAGAGGAAGTGCACTCAAAAAATAGTAGCATTGATGAGCAGATGAAATATCATCCAGATTCAATGGGGTACTTTCCTGATTCTGCATATGCTAGTCCTAAAAACACGAAATCTCTGAAATTCAAGTACATCCAGAATCAGTTCATTGAGCTAACCCAAGAATAATAGGATTCAACTGCTAATCCAAATATGCTGTTCTAGAATCTATTTAAGAAAAGCACAAAAATAGATTAAAATTAGACTGAAAATAGCAACGATCTTAGAGTTGTCCTTGGGATCACAATATTCAACAAAGAAGATTGACTGGTTTTTTGGCTGAATTATTAGAACAAGCTCATATCCACTGAAAGCACTTAGATCTTTATTAAAATAACCTTACAATAATAGTAATTATTTATCTTTTTCCATATCAAGTAACTTATTAATGTATTTTTCCTTTGAAACTCACAATTAACTCAAAGATGGCTTCTAGTATTCACAATAGTTTTTCTAGATAATACCAGGGGAATCATGGTTTTGGTTGTCTATGTTATGTATTTAGGGATTGAACACAATATTTGTTACTTGCTCTTCAATATTTCTTATGTTTATTGAAGTCAGTTTGGAATTATCTTGCCATTAATTTAGCATTTTCCCAACAATTCCTTTATTATTCTCAATTCCCCTATCAATTTCCATAGTATTTCATAATCAACATAACATTAAATTAGCATTAGTTTAACTAAGTGGCCATTCACTAGTGAGGTAGGTCAGATCATCAAGCTAAATCCTAGAGCACAATTAGTAAAAAAATGAAACTGCAAATCACAAGCCTAGAAGAACCTTACTATCATCTATTGATATCATCAAAAGAGATAAATGCATTCATTGCTTTTCTATTTTAACCAATTACATTATTACTGTTGTATATTTGTTTTCTATTTCTTGGAGAAATCTGAAGAGGATGGGCTTAATAATTAAATTGAACACCCACTCTAATAAGTAGGTTCTAATGAAACTGTTTGAGATTATGCTTTTTGGTTATTTAATCTCTGGGTAAGAAGACAGCAAGACAAAAATTAAAGCAAAAAATCAAGAAAAAGGTCATTAAAATATAAAAGCAAAACGGAGAAAGAAAACTGAGAGAGGGAGAGAGTTAGATCTTCCCAAGCTCGACTTGTTTTGATCGCGCAGAAATTCAAAAAAGCAAACTAATTTCTTTATCTGAGAAACTTAGATTGATTGATTTGCTGCTCTCAAAGCTAAGAGTAATCGACACTTTCAAACGCGATCAAGGAACAACTACAACAGCAGTTAATAGAGAAACCTTAGCTCTTCATTGTGCGTGTGTGTAACTAGGATCAATTCTAGCCATGAGCAGCGAGATCCAAGAGTTCACAGGCAAAGAAATAGAAAAATACAAAGTCTCTAAGCCAATCGGTAAGCTAATACATAATGATGCAAATATATGCCAGTTATAGCAACATTGAATTGGAGGAAGATAAAGGATACAATGGAAAAGGAGAGAAACCCATAATATCTCAATTAATATTGGCATTATTCTTAAGAAAACAGAAGTTGAAAATTCTTGAGAATTCCCTTTCTTTTGACAACACACTGTTTTTATGCTCTTTAGGATAGGGGAAATTCTCGACTGTCTACAAGGCAGAGACTGAGGACAAAGGGATCGTTGCTCTTAAAAAAATCAAGGTAATCAATGGAATCATAGCAAATTAATCCAGAATGGTCAACATATTAAGCAAAAGAAGAAATTAACATCAACAATCCTTCAGCGCTGCTGTTGTTCCAGTCACATAGAAAAACCATCTTTGAAACAAATAAAGAAACTTCCTAACAAAGTGTGCATATCTTTTTCTTTAAAATTCATTAAGATATTCGACATGATGGATCCGAAGCAGCGAGACAAATGTTTAAAAGAAGTTGGCTTAATGAAGCCATTGGATCATCCAAATATAATTAAGTATATTGACTCATTTATCCATAACAATGAGCTCATTATCGTCACTGAGTGGGCTGAAAAAGGAGATCTAAAACGGCTTATAAAAATGTAGCAAGCTGAAGAAGTTCCATTTGAAGAAATTCGTGTCTGGGAGTACATGCAGTAGATAGCTTCAGCACTGAACCACATGCACGAGAAACGGATCATGCATCGTGATTTAAAACCAGCGAATATTTTCATATCCATAGATGAATCCCTGAAAATAGGAGACTTAGGTCTTGGCAGGGAGTTCTCTTCTGGGACCATTGAAGTCTACTCCAAAGTAGGCACACCGTTGTATATGAGTCCAGAGGTATGATTGTGATTCCAGAAATATTACAATAAAAAATGATATCTTTCTTCTTCTTCTTATTTGCGTAGCTTCTGCATGGTGAAGGATACGATATGAAGAGTGATGTTTGGAGTTTAGGATGTATTGTGTATGAGCTCTGTGAATTCAAGAGTCCATTTCGAAATGAAAATGAAAAAATGAGTCTCATGGATTTGTTTTAAAACATCACCAAAGGTAAAATCAAGAGTATGATTGAATATGGGAGCTAATATTTCTTGTTTAGGGGAGTACAAGAAGATTAGTAAGAGATACAGTGAAGATATGTAGTAGATCATAGACAAGATGATCGTCGTAGATCCAGTGAATCGTATAGATACAGCGTATGTTCTCAAGAAATGTAGTGAGATAATTCCACAACTGAAGAAGAGCCCCAAGATCGACTGCATCCTTGTAAGGTTCGATCTCTTATGAGAGTTTTAAGGGAGGGATATTATCAGAATTGTATCAAACTTTTTTTTTTTTTTTCAACAGGTGAACGAGGATATCTACGAAAAGTTGACTTTGCTGGAATATCACTCTGCATTCTGCAAACCACTCAACAAGCAGCCTGTCTCGAAGGTGTTCTTCTCAATTTCAGATGATTCACCTGAACAAAACAATGCTAAATTCTTTTACTTCGCTGAACTCTGCTATTGGGTCATGTCACTAGCTAAAGTAGATAATTATTGTTATCTTTATTTTAAAGATTCTTAAAAATAATTGTTTTGATTTTCTTGAAAATATCATTGCAGTACGACAAGAAAACTAGAGTTCAAGCAGCCCTAAGAATTAAAGCCATGGGAGTATGGGATTCAGTCGATGAATGTGCTCAACAACTCTTGTTTGATTTGAGAAAATGGGGCTTAAGATTACCTGACACTCTCACACCAGCTCATATTAGAACAGTAAAGATTTAACAAAAATATTTTAGATTTTTTTTAATAGTTAAGTTGATTTGAATTGCATTTAGGGTCATGGTGATACAGTGTGCTTTATATTGAACGATGTTTTGAATAGGGAGCTGATTAGATTGAATTTCAAGTTCGAAGAACCAAAGAGAAATGAAATAAATGGAAATAATAATAACAAAAATGATGATGCAAATGACTGTGAAGCTATTCTCATAGATCCTGATTTAGATGAGTTCTTAATCTAAGACGATAGTTAATCCTAAGAAAGCATGGATTAAGAAGAAGAAAGGTAAACTGAAAGAAATACAATAGATGAACAAGAATAAGGAATTATTTAAACTAAAGTGAGCGCATTAGAATGGGATAAAGAGGTATAAAGAGTCAGCAGTGAGCTGTAACAATTCGATATCCGTTTACGCAGAGATGAATTAACCAAGCCATTATTCGGGATAACTGATTACTAAACTAATCTAACTAGACTCTCAAAACAGCATACCACATTGAAAACGCAATCAAAACTACTAAAAGAACCTGCTATTGGGAGGGTCATATCAAATTGGACTTAAGAATTAGAAGATATCTCGAAAGGAGAGCACAGACTTAATGAAGGAAACTAAGAGACTCTCAAGACTCTCAAAGAGAAAGTCTCCAGTAAAAAGAATTTTCTGCATGAATTGGAGTCTCGATCGGAGACAGTGAAGAACTTGATTACGAAGCTAGATGCGCTGAACGAAGAATCAGCGAAAGTTAAAAAGCAGATAATTGATAGGGAGAATGCAATTTCATCGAATGATCAAACCAACAAGATCAAAACAGCCATTCAAAAAGTCAAGGTATTAAGGGTGCTGTTTTTCTGTGAATTTTAAGGTAGTTTCATGCTTGTTTGTTTTTGATTTGAAAGATGGAAATCATGTCGATGGATGTGAAAATAGGTGTTCTTTAGAATAGCTTATTAACTTGTCATCGTGGACACGCAGATAACGCCAAACATGGCAAGAACGAAACAGATGATGAAGATTCACATCAACATCTAGATGATATTGACAGTATCTAAGGGAAATAACTTGGAAAATAACAATTCATTGGTGAAGGCAGCCCTTCTCCCTTAAAAGATAGTGAAGGACATAATAGCTAGAATTCGATGTTCTCTTGAAGGAAAAACACAGTATCAGAGTAAATCCAATTAAGTAGTTCAATTATCTTCCCTCTCTCTCTCTCTCTTTCTTCTCTTTCTTTAATTCTTCTCTTGTTTATGTATTTATATTTTATTTTTGTAAATGTTTCACTGAAATGAAAGGGTAGGCCTTCAAGATATTATTCTTTAAATTGAGATTTGATTGAATTGAGTTCAAAAATACATATGGTGAAAGCATATGATTAATTAGATTGAGAGATAATCGATTGACTGGATTTGATAATTGATTCATACCCCAGAGCATGAGTTTCTCAAGAATATTACTTTGTTGAGAGATAATAATTGTATGATTTAATTGAAATCGAAAAGATAATTTGTGTTAGTTGAAGAGGTATTTAAAAGTTAAATAAAACAAGCACAGAAGATATGGAAAGAATAAAGAATAAATTACCATAATTGAGTTAAGTTACTTTTATTAACAATGCCAAAAAGTTATTTTCATATTTTTTTATTCTTTAAAATATTACAAGAAAGCTGTAAATGCTTCAATATTGTTCATTCTAGGCTTATGTGTCTTTCTTTGTCTCCAGTAATTTTGTCTAGGTTTCAAAGGTTATGATGTTGTACGAAATAGGCTCTCATGCTATTCCGAACCCTTCATTTCCTTCTAGAATTGCTTGAAGAAGTTTCTTTTGAAGGGTTTCTTTGTCTTCATAACATGGCAAATCCAACTGGTTGAAGCTAGTTTTCCAAAAATATTGTGAGTTTCAAGAAAAATGAACAAGCAGCAATGTAGGGCAGTGCTGAGATTGAATTAATGAAGGATTACCAAGTGTGAGCGACTGGAAGTTTGTTAACATCGAAGATCTTTTGGATGGTGAATCCAAGGTCTTTGTATTTACCAGATGGCACTTTGTAGGAGCCAGACAAGAAGAACAAGAACTTATGCTTCATTTTCTCATCCAGTTCCAGCATGGTCTCCCAGAACCACTGCACACACAATGACAGCTCCGAGTATCCACCAGTGTACTCCGTGTTCTATCGTAACTCTTTCACTGTTAGCAAAGAAGCAAAAATAGCATGAGATTATCAGTAGAATAGCTAAAATATTCCTGTTTGAAATTTTTACTATCGATTTCTTGAGCGCCTGAGATTTTGGATCCTAGTTCCATCCAGTCGATCACATCGAGCTCTGATTTGGGGAAAATAGAGAAGAATCCCTCAAGGAAGGCTTGAGTCTAGGGCTTGATCTGCTGGATCATCACGAAGTCAATCAACTTCTCCACGTACTCCTTCTTGTTTGACTCCTGCACATACACCTCATTTCCATTTTCCATGAGCTCCTTGACTTTCTTCTCTCCCATTTCTTCGTATTCATACCTTCAAACACACAAAATTGATTTGATTGTTAGGATGAGGTAAGTTTCTATTCTTGCTGTTGGCTTACGTGAAGGTTGCACAAAGATCGTCAGGGTTGTTTTCCAGAACCCAAATGAGATTCTGTGTGAGTTCTGGGTCAACATCCTGCAAGTCTGTGATCGACAAAGGAGTGCCTGTGATGTGCTTCAGGAAGAACTTCGCAAAGTCGATGCCTAGCAGATACCCTTCCAGTACTCCCTTGGCGGTGATCGCTCCAGCAAACCTAAATATGGTCAAGTGGTCAGGCACAAGAGCTGAGGTCGTAGAAGGCAGGACTACGAACTTGTTGGAAGCCATCCTAAACAGTCCCTTCTTCTGATCGAACAGCTCTTTCGAGATGCAGGAGTACCACTCCCTTGTTAGCCCGCTCTAGTCGATGCCTTCTTCTTTGATGAACTTCACTGAGAACTGTTTCTGCAGCAGTTCATGTGGTTTCAGTCTGACTATTGTCCTGAACGCGTCTTCAAACACACATTTCCTGTCAACCTTGAGGGATATCACATCGCCGCGACAGTCTTGTATAGCCTCAGCCTTTTTGAGAGCCTTAGCCTGTATTGCAAGTATCCTTGTCTCCAAGTCGAGCGACTTCAGATTCTGAGGGTCTCTCGAGACAACGCCAACATATTTCTGGAACAGCTGATCGTTCATGCCGACAAACAGCCTGATTATCGAACAGAATCCCTGCTCCAAGATCTTCTTGAGGTCTTCGACACCAATTTCTCCTTTGTCCTTTTCCAGTGCTACTTCGATGATTTTGCTCGCCCTTTTAACCAATCAAAAATGATCATTAACAAACTCCTTTCTCTAATTCTATCCTTACTATGGCTTATTGATGTCATATTGCGAGGAAGCAACTGAGCCTACAGAAGACGCTCTCTTGGATGTAATCTTAGCTAGCTAAGGCAAGGAGTCTTATCTGCCAATCTTCGGTGTTTTTGGCAAGAGTTCTTCCTCCAAATCGAAGTATGGATACAGCATGTAAAGCAACTTCAGTAAAGGAACATAAGATTTAAAAATTGATTCAAGTTCCAGGTTCTGTGTATCTAAAACTGATTATTACGCAGACTCTCCCATGAGATGCACATAACAATACTGGAGCTGCTTAATCACCTCTGAAACTAATTTCATGAACTCTTTATTCCTCATAACCTCTGAAAGCTTAATCATTTCTTTCTCCCTTTAGTCTCTATCCATTTTCTTAACAATTCTGAAGAAGGCCCTCATTAGTTCTCTGAAATTTGACCCAAAACTCTTAAATTTCTAATCCAACAAAAAACCAATCATGATTAATCAACTCAATTACAAAAATTTCATTTCTTCACTCATCTCTCTCTCTCTTCTTTTTACATCATAAACTGGATTGTTATCATCTTAGGTAATGTTCTCATACAGATGGCTAATAGCTTATTTTCTAATCGAGCTAGTCTCCAACGGATGGAATTAAACCTTATTTTTCTCAAAAATATCATTTACATCCACAATTCCTCTGTTCAGCAAACTAACCACATCTCTAATCAGATACCTCGACACATCGGTTACATACTAATTAAGCACTTAAAGCGCTGTCTCACTAGACCCTCCAATCGCCTTGAATAATATTGATCTCATCACATGTGGCTAGCTAATAAATCTGTCTTCTTGATAATAGAAATATATTATATCCCCAATATCATTTCTTGTGACTAAAAAGGTTAGCTATGGATTCTTAATAGCCTTCATGTCTGTATTCTCCAACTATTTGATGGTTATTTCCTCATTCTCTTAAGATTTCTTTTGTTCTTCTTCCATTTATCCTTCAATTTCCTCTTTTTAGTTACTCAGCTAGCTAACTCTCTCCATCTTAATCTATTTCTTGAACTTAAGTATCCTTCCAAGGACGGAGACATGCTGAGGATGACCTACGAACTAACCCTTGAATTCCTCTCCAAATAACTTGACAATGCACTGAAATCCTGTGACTTATTTGTAATTTACTTGAGCCTTCAAAGATTTTATAACTTCTAACTACGGCAAATACTCCCAATGAGTTGCTTCCAAAGACAAGTAAATCAACAAAGCAGTGCTTTAGCCATTCAATTCTTATCTAATTAACGACATCGCATTGTTCTAGAAATTCTAGTAGCTGCTGCTGTAGCTACTATTACTATGAGCAGGCAACCGCAAAGATTGTTATTGCTAATTTGTATCCTTATCCCCAGCTGAGATGTCTTTTTCTGTTATTTTGGGATGAAGGAGCAAGAAGAACAGACCATCCATGAGTTAAGGCCCATGGATTGGGTTTATCAACTCATTTGAAAGCACTGTTAAATCACTGTATGATTGGCTACTGTAGAATTACTACAAGATATGGATGATTGTGCTTTCAGGGTAGTAGACCAAGGACTGACTGTACAACTAGATGATCTTATCGGAAGATAACTCATTTGGAATCTATGGGCTAGTCGTATCTTATTTATTGTGCCATGGCCTATCATTCAAACTTACATTATTGGAGTTGATTACACTTTTCCTAGAAGAATCCCCATCATTTTCATGGCTCTTACTGCTTTCATGGTTACTGCCATCATCATCTTCTTCATCTTCTTCAGGATCCTCACTAGCATCTGTGTAATGACTTTTTTCGCTCCTGCTATTATCATCTTCATCTTCTTCTTCCTCTTCATCTTCATCTACTTCTTCTTCTTCGCCATCTGTGATATCATCTTCTTCTGAGCTGCTAATCTCCATAAGTTTCTGATAACTATTATTCTAACTATTCAATTCATCATCTTATTCATCCTCATAGTCTTCTTCATCACCTTCATTATCATCTTCCTTTCTGTGATGATGATGTTCATCTTTTCCATCTTCTTCCCATTCATTTGCATCATCTCCTAAATTCTTCTTCTTCTATTCCTCTTATCCACCATGCTTATGTTCTTCTTCTTCTTCTTCTTTCTCTTCTTCAAGACTATGTTATTACCTCTTATGATGTGATTATCTATGCTTCTATATCTTTTTATGTTTTCCAGTAACTTTCTGGTAAAGTGCTGCATGCAAGTCATCTTTAGAATCGATTTACTTGAGGATATCCTCTACGAATGTCTTATCTGTATTCGTAGATTTAAGCTTTTAAAAATAACTTACAATAGCCTATCTCGCAGCTAGTTTTGCATCAATTGTCCCTTCTGTGCTTTCAACCCCTGAACAATAATAACTTATAACGGTGTATTGCTCTTTTAACATCAAAAACTCATTCCATTGTTTTTCCTCTTTCTTCCTTTCTTCCTCGTCTTCTTCTGAAGAACTATCATCTAAGTCATCATCACTATTTCCTTCATCTACATATTGATCACTGCTATTATCTTCCTCGTTTTCAACACTCATCTTCTTGAACTCTTGTACAGCTCCAAGAATTTTATCAAAATAATTGTCCAGATTAGATTTGTCATTTTAGCTGATAGATTAAGGAGGACTTGTAACATGGTATATATTATTGTTCTACTCAGACAACTCTAAGTCCTCCCTGTATGCACCTTCCTTATTTATATCTATCTCAGTAATAGTATCCTTATTACTTTCAGTAATCTGATTGTTTTCTGAACCATCATTAACTACGTTTTATTTGCCGATATCTTCTGAGTTGATCTCATTTGCTTAAGGCTCTTTCTGAATCGTTATTTCTGTATTAGCCTATGCATCTTAAGTAATCTCCTAATCAACTGAGCTATCTATTTTCTTCTCCTCAACTTTAATTCCTTAATCAATCTTCTATGCATCTTCTCCTAGCTATTATTATTATTATTCTTTGGAATCCTTTTCTTTTTCATGATCATAATCACTGCTATCTTGATCATCCTCATCTTCTCCTTGGGCTTCTTTATTTTTCTAAGAGCTCTTGATATTCTATTTCTTCTATGATTTGTCATTTTCTTCCAGTTATTATCTTTGTTTATCTTCTGATTGTCTCTATTTGGCAGACCCTTCCTTTTCTTCCTCTTTGTCCTCTTCTTCTTCAGCTCCACTCTCCTCACTGGAACAATCCTAATCTTCCCACTCTTTTTCTTCCTCATTACTTCTTCCTTCATCCTCTTCATTATCTGTATCATCTTCATCATCTTCCCATTCTTCATCTTCTCGATTTCCACTCAATTTCTTCTTCTTTGTTTACTCTTCTAATTATTCATTTCTTAACCCTTCTTTTTCTTCATTACTTGATTTCTTCCTTTGATTATCCTCATCCACTTCTTCCTTATTATCTTCTTTGCAACTTCTTAAACATTAGTCCTTCTTACCTTCTTCTTCTTTTTCTTTTTCTTCTTCTGCTTCTGCTTATTCTCCATTTCCTTGTTTTTCTTTCTTTTCTTCATTTTCAATCTAATTTAAATTATTTTTTATTTGATCTTTATCAGCTACAACCCAGGTCGTTGATTTATCTGAATTTACCTAGTATTTCAATTATTATTTGCCTTCCATCCCTATTTAACAACCATCTTATTCTCCTTTAGCACTTTTATCTTATCCTTAAAATATCTTGGAATGTTGCGTAGGATGAGTATCTGGCCACTAAGTATCTATTTCAACCCTCACATCATCATCTTTAACAATAGAATACCCATTATCTTGAGTTTACCCTTGATCTTCACTCAATCTCTCAATTTCTTTTATCTTCTCTCGATAACTCAAATACAATTCTTTGTTGGTTAGAATATTCTACAACTATGCCACCTAAGCTGCAGATATTGTCTCAGAGTTTACCGAGTTAACAATCCTATCTAATTCTAATCTCTAATCGCATTTCTTCACATCATCAGTGATGCTTAGCTCTCTCGCAAGCATATTCAGTAGCTGAACCAAATGATTTCTCTCAGCTGGCAAGATAAAGTTCAAAACTTCGAAATCTCTTCGCACATATGTAAATACTTCTTTTGTGTAGATGCTCAATAACTCCGGCGAATCCTTAACCATGTAGAAAACAATCTGCATAAGAGATTTAGACATTTCCTTGTTTTTCTCAGTGGATTTACTTGGATTACCTAATAATTACTACTATTTTTATTGTGTTGAGTTATCTTCTCCGAATCCTTCTTCAAGTGCAGATTTTATCACTCTTTGCAAGTGTTGTCTGAGAATCAGTACAGTCTAAGGAAACAATGAGACTAAAATTAGTGCTCTTTAAGTGCTCGAGCAATAGATCTCACTGAGAATATCCATAAGAAACTCAGGGATGGCAGTAGACTTTGGAAACTCTTTCATGGGTTATTCTACCTGCGAATCTGATGCAGTATTAACATCAGCTTGTTCCTGCTGTTCTATTGGCTGTGAGTTCGTATTTTGCTCTTCTTTTCTGAGTTCCTGAGTTTCAACTAACTTTTCTTCTTCTTTGAGAATCTTCTCCTTGATTATTTTAAGTTGTTAATTCAGCAATGTTTCGTCCTTCAAAACACCCTCTTAACTCATTGAGCTCTACTATTTCAGTGCATAATTAAGATAGTATTCAGGCAGCAAGAAGATCTCATCCATCTTCTTGAAAACATCCTTGATCTCAATTGTTTCTGTCTTTATCGTTTTCTTCTCTTAACCACTATTTTTCTACAATGATTTCGTAAGTTCATCTTCTTCATTTTGAATCCTTTTCTCAATTTGAATCATTTCTCTTGCAATGGCTATCTTAACAACAATTGAATCCTAATAGAAATCACTTCCAAGCATTGAATTAATACAATTACAAAGGAAACTAAAAACGCATTCGTAATTCATTTCAGGATCATTAAATCCCTTTAATTCTTAGAAAATCTCCCTGCAAGTTTCGCTTGATTGTCCATCGTAAAATTAAGCGATAAATCTCAGGAACATAAACGAAACACTAGCTACATCCCCAGAAGAAGAACTATTCCTGGCAGCTGATTACACTCCCCTTGTGATAGATACCTAGCAGTTCTTCTCAATATCCCTTAGCTGCTTCCATTAATTCAACGCTTTCTCTAATAACTCCTTAGTCTTTGCAATCTCAGTTATTTGTTCTCTTGCAACTGTAACAAGCTATGATACTATCTTGCTATCATTAAATACCAATCTATATGCTCCACATAATCTATCGCTTTGTACTTAATTCCATACTGTTTCTTTATTCTCTTCTAACACTAAATTCAGCATAGTCTCATAGTATTCTGCTTATACTGGCTAATCAAACTGATTCATCGCATAAAGCACAAAGTATTTGAAGAGTATTTCCATTGACTTGCTGTTGTTATTCTCCCCATCTACTTTGAAATCGATGTAGATCATTGATTCGACAAGAGACAGAATTACCTACCTCGTATCAGCTGAAGCCTATCGTGTTTCTTATTAACTCTCGATGTCCTTCAGAAGCTATACGAACTGCCTAATTGTTGTGGAATACGACACTGTGGGAATAGTCAAAGAGTGCTCCAATAACGAAGGTATGTTCTCAAGGACATTATCAGCTAGCCATTACAATCCGTCAACCTTGAATTAAGGCAATGACAAGAGCATCGACAGATAGATATACACAGAAGCATCACTACCTATTATTTTCCCTAAAATATTAGTCGCTTCACCGTAACTTTCAAGTCTGCCCAGCAGATTATTTGTGTTTTCAGGATTTGGACTATCCGTTTTGTTAGCCTGATTGTTTTCTTTTATTTTAGAGATTTCACTTGCTAACTCTGCTAAGCAAAATGAAGTAATCAATAAGTCTAGATTATTCACAGAGAGTTTGGTTCTTAATGCAATCTTTCCTGCTGTTGAATGAGTTGCATCGCTATTGCTGCATTCAATCTAGATTTCTTTGATGCTCTCCATTTTCATAATTCCATTTTCGTTATCACCTTCATCCTCATCTTCATTATCCCCATCCATCATCCTTCCTTTCTGCTAGTTATTCTATTTCTCCAAGTTATCCCTCTACAACGCTCTGCATTCCGCACTTTTACCTTCAATGTTTTTAGCAATAACCACCAACGCAGGGAGTACTTTTTACCTCACAAGCTGCAGCAAATCTTACTGATGTTCAGGGAATAATTCATCAAAAAAGTTCATGAATTGATACTAGAAACTGCTGCTGCCTTCGCTACTCCCAATAAGAAGAAAATACTTCTCCAGAAAATAAGAAAATCTTTCAATGATATCTAAGGTTTTCTACAGGAAGCTTGGTGATGCAAGGGAATTGCGATTATCGTTATCTTCGTTGACATCTGCTGCACTGCTTAGCCACTCTAAAGCACTGAAAATCGCTTCAAAGTTAAGCTTCATGATATCGTGTTCACATTAAAGATCTTTTTCCTTACCATTCTTGAGCATTTTCTAAAAGCACGTGCTGATTATCGTTAATAGTGAAAACTTGCGGATGTAAAGAGATGCCAATTTTATACTCAGTGAAGTATGCACTGAATATGAGTGATTCGGTTTGTACTTAGCGAGATGCTTAATTGCTGAACAGATAACACGAGAGACAATGAAACAGAGCTGTTGTGGGAGGTTTATGCTATTTTGATCATCAGACAATGCTAAGTAAGTGAAGTAAATTGAGAGTAACTGTGCTTTGCTGTGATCTTTTTCATGTGTTGTTGGATGGATAAGCGTATTCAGTGTGTTTTCTTAGGTATTCAGTCGGAACATAAAAGGAGTGATTCTGTCGATTGAGGATGTGAGAGAAGATTCATCAGTAGTTTCAGTGTTGGATCCTTCATCGATTTTGTTGGAATTATCCTTGAACAATTGAATAATTTTATTTTCTAATTGGAATGAAGAAACCACACGTTTTTCACGTTCTGTGAGGTGAGTTGATCCTTTGGCGCTTAACTTAGAGTCCTTGGGTGTGGCGTTCTGGAGGAGATCAGAAGTTGAAATCAAATAGTTGAATCCAAGTGTGAAGAGCTTTGATTAGTTTGCTTCTTCGCTGTGACAGAGTTAGTAGATGTTATTCATGAGAGATTTATTCTAAACGATGAGGTTTTGATTTCTGGAATTCATCCAGTACAAGATTCTCCAGTATAAGAACGAATAGTCTGAAGAGCATGAATTGATCAAATCTAATTCAAGGATTTGTTGCTTCATCATGGTCTTATCACCTCTCATTTTATCACTTTGGATCTTTATTTGCTCTTCGATTTCGAGGACAGCAAGATCGTACTGCTTTTTAGTGAGTTTTTTCATGGGACTGTCTAAGAAATGCTCATTAGCGTTGTCATACACCCTCGCAAAGCTGTATTTGACAGCGATTCTTAGATACATCTCAGGGATATTCTGATTGTGTGCGATCTCCACATCTGTGCAGCAGGTCAGATAATTTTCAACGTAGTTATCGATCCGCATGCCTGTTTTGATGAACAGATCGAGAGTCTTCTCGAATTCACCTACTTTCTTTTCAGTCTTCCAACTGAAGTAGTTCTCCATTTACTCGACGTCACTGCCTTTCAAGCAAATGTTCAGAAGCAAACATCGAATTGCACTATTATTTTCATGTGCGTGCTTGTTGTGCTTATCGCAGCAGATTCTAGCGAAATGCTCCGTGTTGAAAAACATGTCATTTAGATAATCTTCAAAAGCATCTTCGGAGATGGAGTCCTGCATGATACCCAGAAGGGATTTAATCACAAAGAAGAACTCGTCTTCAGTGATTTCTCTACGAGAATCCCTTTTTTTAAGAAAACAAAAACAAAAGAGCATATTTAAGAAGGCTAATATCACTCAACACTGAAATGATTCTCTGGGGAAATTAACCACATAACTCTCAATAAAACATGTAAAATCTATCCTTGTGTTTACAGGTATTTAGGCGAAATCCCATCATGAAGGTAGTTTTTAAGTTCTTCAACAAGTTTAACTGATAGCACAGATTGCATCTGCAAGCAGTTATAACTCGGCAGGACTACATTAGCCATCTACTGGTAGACCTCGAGGACAACAGAGTCATAGATCCATTCGGAATTAGAGAAACTCATCACAATTATTTGATGCTGCACGTACAACTTATGTAGCTACCCCACGATGTCTTATCTAGAACACATTTGGACCTTCTGCGAAAGGCAACCGTCTTCAGATACGCTCGGACTCTTCATGATGTCTTTCAGGGAATTCGTGACTTGAAGGGCAACTTCAAAGAAATTCCTCAAATTAGCAGTTGAAGACAACGCCACCGCTGTTGCCTTCAATCTTAGATCTTTCCCTTCGCTGAGATGCAAGTGCAAGTCCTCGAGTATATCGCTGATGAATCTCTCCAAGACCATGAATAGACTACTGCTTTAGTAGATCGCAGCTTGCTTTTCACCGCCAAATACCCTCGAATGCTCCAAGCTCGCCAGCAACTCAAACATGTATTGGATGTCCTCCGTGTCCTTGTACTTCTGCACGAATGCATTGATTTCCTCAAAGAGTTCCCTCGGGTCATCGTTGATCTGTAATTTCCTCAGACTCGGGTGAAGATAGTTCCTCCTAGTACCTCCTTCATTCTTCCCAAACTCTTGTTTTACCCAGAAATAAAAATTAAACAGGTTTTAAATCAAATTACAAAGCAAGTATCCCCCTAAATTTTATCTAAATTCAACAATATATTCTCCTTTTTTACTGTCAATCAAGTTCGAAACGCAAGACAAGAGAAGCACACAAGAGGAATCTTCTACATTCTTTGAATCCCCTACCATACTCATGAAATTAACCAGACATCTCCCCATCTTGAGTTCCCCTTCAGTGAACAATTAATCGATAATCTTTCCTTCCCCTCCAAAGACCTTCTTTGTTAAATCCTCAAAGACTTCATAGCCTTAAAAGTTTCTTTTTTCTTCGTCTTCCAAGAATTTATTTAATATTACTTCTTTTTCTTATCTTTATTTCTCTTCTGAATACCCTATTAAAATAGCATTCTATACAATCCCCTTGAGATAGCCTCTAACAACTTCTGGAGACTTATCGAAATGAGTAAAATACGCTAGGATTGTATTCCGTGCCTTAAGTTTTTTGTTATAAAGTGGAATCGCCCTGAAAATCTCAAAAAGTACTTTTGGACTCTATGTCAACTCGAACACTTTGACTAACCTATCGTACTGCTGCTCCACAAAGCTAAATATGACATTATCTGCCCATCGGTTCTTCCCAGTTAATAAAAGAGATACATAGCAATCCAGAAGATTAGCTATCTTTTCTTCAATAACGCTAATAGATTTCTTGATGTTATCTTTCTCTTCAACTGCAGCTTATTGCAGTGATTCCTAGGCCATCCTAAGCTGCTTGGTAAAGCTTTTGATGAGTTCATCAAACAATTCAAAGTTCGCTAGATATTCTATCTTATCGATTGGTCGCTAATTCTAAAAATGTGATATTCTCTATCTGCAACTGTATTCGAAGAACTTCACTGCTGATTCTTCATCATGAACTTTTCCCACGCGAGACAAATATTACTTCACCATCAGCTCATCTTTCTAAAACAAGCAATATCAACTCTTACATTGAAAAATATCAAAACCCCTGAATCGTAATGAATGGATTGCATCTGGCTAGAAATCCATATGGAGATATGGAGATCAAACTCGAGAAAAAAAAGGATAAGAAGTTCTTACCTGCAAGAAGGTATGCTTTGAGAAGATGAACTTCTCGAATTTAGAGTCCTTAAGCAGACGCATAGATTTGTCTGTATCCTCTATAAACATTGTCAGTAGCGTTAACAGTCCCTATGTGTAATTTTACTGCGACAGATTTATCAATGAATCTGTATTTTATTATATATATCGAGAAATTAATCCAAAATAAGCAAAGCACAAGGATAATCACAAGCACAATCAATTTTAATTAATTTTTGTTTGTTTTCTTGCTCAAAAAGGCAAATCGAAAGATAATCAAAAAATGAGAAGACTCTTTTCAGCTCTATTAAGAAGGAATAATTAATTATTAACATTGTTCATGCAATTCTCTCACTCTCTCTCTGTGTCGAATTGATTCTTATGTGATCTCCTTAACCCCGCGTATTTTAGTATCTTCCTGAGACCTAGAAGAATCAATAGAAAGAGAGAGATTATCCCCCACATAATCTGCATGGATAGCTTATTAATTAATGACAATATTCAATGCATTTTTGTAATGAAAAAATAGTATCATTTTTTTACAATATTACAAAAAGCACATTCAATATGCAAGAGAATTAGAGATTCGAAAGTAAAGAAGATAATATTTTAATTGGATACAGCCATTGGATAGCACTTAAAGGTATGATAGTAGTTGAATTTGTAGAAGAAAGATTAGCTTAACATCAACAATATCAAAATATGATTTCAAATTGATAGAGATAACGAGCAATATTTTCCGTTTTTCAAAGCTCCTCAATGAGACAATAGAATTAGCTTTGTGTTATATCAACTGCAGTCCCTGTAATCATCAATGAATCAAGTAACAATTACAAAAACTGCTAGCAATAACAACAAAATCACAAATAATTAATAAAAAAACTCATTCATAGAAAATAATAATCCCCTCAATTGAAAAAGACTTCAAACAAAAACAAACCAATGAGCCTCCTCAAGACCAAATATATTATAGCTCTCTTTGCTGCTCTCTTGTGTTTATCTGCTGCAGCCAGCAAGAAAACTCTTCTTCGTACAGACCCCACTCAAATTTATACGAATTCAAGCTACTTTCAGCGATCGCCTTCGGAAGTTGTGACTGAATTCTTGAAGAAATTCTCCAATGGAAACGACTAAGAAATCACATTCATCCTCTCTAATTGCCCTACTTCTAGCGTTTACGATAGTTTCTTGAATACTCGTGATGAGGCGATAGATTTCTGCAATTGCTTCAACACGATTGACTTTAGTTACAGTCCGAAGTTCTCACAGACATATTTGAAGGATGTCAAAGGAAATATCCTTACTTTCTATTAGAACCTCTTGAAAGGAGCAGCTACTCAGTGAAAAGAGTATTTAGATTAGAATAAAATAAAAAACAAATGTTGCAGGATAAGAATACATATCAATCCATGTTAGTTTTGATACATCAAACGGCAAAATGCAAATAATACAAAATAATCAGTGAAAGTTACTGCCTTTTAAGTAATATTTTTGAATATTTACAAGTTGCATTTAACAGTACAATATGGGATGTTTGCAACTGTGTTGAAGAAGGTGTTTCTTTTTCTTTTTCTAGTTATTTTACAATAAATCGCAATGAAATAATAACTGACTCAATAAATTCACCAAGTTTATCTGGTTATTTGTATTCTCCAGTGTTATTCTCTATGAAACAAGAAGATCTACTCAAAATTTCATTCACTAAAACCTATTAATCTGTTCAAATCAAGTGATTTTCAACCTTACTAAAGCCTTTAAACTCTCTTTATTCCATTGTTTCCTTTGATATCAGCAACAACATACACACAAGTACATCAATAGGAACAAAATCCCTTTATTTTTCCATCATAATTTAGACATTGCCTGAATTATTCTCAACTCAAACTGTGGGATCTAGTTGAGAACATACAGGCAATATTGCTTGTCGAAATCAGCCTTCTCTGCACCTCTGAGAACATTCAACGAATTCTTGTTTTCATCCATAAATTTGAATAAATTCTTCGCGATGCAGAACTTAAACACAAATCTTCTTTGATCTTCTCTCTAAATTCTTCCGATATCAACACCATACTACACATGAGAAAGCCCTTTATTGTACTCTCCTTTTGTCAAGAAAACCTTCTAAAATGGACTCTTCTCATAGCAGAGAGCGTCCTTATCCGTCACAGGCCCAATCCCAATTAAAAATGGGTTAGCGTTTTCTGAGAAGAGAGGTCCTTGAGTTAGTTCAAATACTATTTTATAAGTACGACTCGGATCCAGAGGACTTGTTGAGTTGATCTACGAAAGAGTATCACCGCTATTACTGATTAAACAGGAAATCCCTTTGTTTTCAAGAGCAGAAATAACAAACGGAGTTATTTTCGCCCCAAGTTTAGCGCTCTTTGGCTTGATGTTTTCAAACGACAGCTCAACATGCTCGTAGTCGCTGTTCCTCGAATGCTCAAATACAGAAATATCGCTTACATTATGCTCAGGCTTATTCACTTCTAGTTTTTGGTCTAATTGGTTCTTACTGAACACTATTTTACTGATGGTATCATTGAGTCTTTTGGAAATATCTGAAACAAATGGAGTTTGGAACTGCTACAGCCTGAAGTTGTAAGATTTAGTTACCTTTACTAATTTCTCCTCAATAGCTGGTATTTCCTTGTACATCTTATCCACAGCGATATCTAAATCGCGACTGATGGTATCCGTATCTTCAGTTTTATCGAAGACTTCCTTTAAAAATGAGCAGTTCGTGTTTTGTCGGTAGACACTTTTAGCATCATCACCTAGATTCTTGATCTCTTTGATAAAGTTTAAAGTTTCCTTTTCTTTTGTTTCGAAGATATTTGTGAGTCTTTCATAAAGATCCTCGAATCGCTAAGTCATTTATTGATCATAATTGAGTTCACTATTGAGTTTGATTTGCCTCTCGCTTTCCGCTCTGATTTTATTGTTTAGATCAGCGAAGTTATGCAGGCTCTTTTTCGGTTAGATATTCATGATGGAGATGAGGGACAGAGTCCGTTCACCACTTCTCTCACAGACACATTCAGGACAGCCAAATCTATCTGCGTTAACTGAACCATCAAGTGGATCGATGAAGATATGGAGTAAAGGTTGACCTTCGTGTCCTGCTTTCATGCAACCTTTTTTTAAGAACTCGTTTTTTCCGTAGACTTCTAGCTTGCCTCTTTCTTCTGAAGAGCAGTTCATTTCATCAAAATAATTCATTTCTAAGGAAATGTTTCCTCTTTTTTGTAGTGATTTCAATTTTGCGTAAGTATTTCTAATCGTTTATTTAATTAATTATTGTCTTTCATTTGATTTTTTGTTAACTTTTTAAGCCTAAATGACATGCAAACTCACAAAATAATCCAAAACTTAGAATATTAAGTCAAATGATTCGGATAATTTCCAAGACTGAATATATTTCTTTTTCCTCCCTCCGATTTCAAAAAGGAAAAATTGTTTTTCGAAAATATTCTAATATTCAAACAAAAAGAAGGAGGACATCATGAGAGAATCGATTTGAGGAATGAGAACAATAAATATAAAAATGCATGCGACAATATCAAGCAACAATTAAAAATTTGGATTCTCAAGTAATAAGGGATAAGCAAAAAATATAGTTGAGAAATTGTACAAATATTGGCTGAAATTTGCAATACATTATTACAACAATTAAATAGAAAAAACGAAAAATGTTAGCTTAATTCAAAGCAATCATCAGCTGAGGGACAGTTTGAAATGAATTAATCAAGAAAAAGAAAAGAAAAAGAAGAAAAAGAAGGGAAGATGAGTATTAATAACAATTATTTATTTAAATTTCATTTACTATTAATATGTTCTTTTTGAATCAATTTCTTTTGAAATCTGCTCTTCATGTCATAAACTACCCTTTCCATTCTACATTTGAGAGGAATGGGGTTGGGGTTGGGGTTG
>Ga0302271_10000328_pt1 | contig 45672 bp, 35 predicted proteins | sample III_Bog_N1_1_FD_198767 | JGI IMG/M metagenome (GOLD analysis project Ga0302271, IMG submission 198767) | Peat permafrost microbial communities from Stordalen Mire near Abisko, Sweden - III_Bog_N1_1 | ecosystem: Environmental > Terrestrial > Soil > Wetlands > Peat | place: Sweden: Abisko...
CCATGATATCTTCACTCATTTCACCACTAGATACAGCTCTTGCTTTCATCTTGTAAGTTGTTCCATCTTTCACAGTGGAGATGGTGAAGGGAATGTTCAATGGATTGGATGATAGGAATTAAATCATAGCCATTTCCGTTGTTAAGGTTGCTGAAAAAGTAATCTTAAAGTATCCAAATACTGCGAAATTGTCGTAAGTATTCACGTCTGCAATATCTAACTTCAAGAACGACTCTGTGCTGTCTCTTCTAACAATCGACTGGGTTTTGCTTGCGTAAAGTAGCTGATAGTCTCCAGCCACTAAGGCTACAAACACAGCTAATAAAATAACTAGTAGACGATGATTTCTATAATCGATTGAAACCATAAGTTGAACCTTAGTTGAACTATTAATTACTTCTTCCTTTTTGTTCGTTTTACTGTTTCTCTATTTCTGGTTTTTCGTTTATAGTTTATTTGTTTATTGTTTTTCATTTGAAATCTAAAAATTTTCTTCTCTCCCACTGCTCTTAATTATAATTTATCTTTTTCTACAAGATTTGGCAAGTCCATATTCTTGTCTCTAATGTTTAATATTAAATGGTAATTTCTGATTAGTTGATTATTCTTGAAGATGTTAAAAGAATGATAAAACTTGATTACAGCTTGTAGTGCTACTTTTTTAAAACAACTGCCAGTTTTGTTGTTTTTCATTTGAATTTATTTTTCATAAGATCAATCGCAAGTACAGAAGGAAATTCAATAAAATTGAAAGATTGAATCTAAAAGTAGACAAAAGGAACATAGAAAAAGAGCAACTGTAAGCGAAAAACTTCAATTAAATAATAGGATTCTATCAATTGACTTGATCCAGTGGGAATTAAAAAAAATAATTTAATATTATTCAGAATAAAATACATTGAGGATATTTTTTAAATCACAAAGTTTCGTTGACAGTCATAAATTAGAAAGAATCCTAAGGATAATCTGAGACGCTGGGTGGTTATTTTTAAAAAGGCAAAAGAAGATCAAAATGTGAGGAATTTTTCAATTTAGCTAAGGTATGAGTTTTCTCACTTTAACTGTTATTAAAAAGAAGTTGGAGATTCTCTTTTGTGAATTACACCAAATGCTAATTATCATAATTTAGATCCAGTATTTGTTTATTTTTTCTTCAGTATCTCCCATAGGTGTGTCACTCTTACAAAAAATGCAATTTTTTGAAAGAATAAGTTTCCAAATGAAGGAATAATAATAAAAGAAGTGGTAAGGTGGGGAAGGGAGGAAAAATATTGATTACTAAAATTAATCTCCTTATAATGAAATTGTTATTCGGTAACTTATTGACCGTTTTATCCAAGAAATCAGACATTATTTAAATGATAAAAAAACCAAGAAGATTTCAATTTTTCGAATTACCACACACATGTCTTAAAAAAGCACAAATTAAACAAGAACAGGAGAAATATGAAAATTCATTGCGTTTTTCATAATCCTCCTAGCTGGTTTAAAAAATATCATCATCATCATCCATTCATTTTTGTCGACATTGCTAAAATTTATCATCAAATTCTTCACATACTGAATAGTCTTGTGCTAAGAATCTCATATCAAGCTCTTCTGAGTTATCACATTCAGAATTATATGGATAATCTTCACATTCTGAATTGGGTTCCTCTACTGGTGGCTCTTCTGGTTCCTCAGGTTCTTCAGGGATTTCTGGTTCCTCTGGAATTTCTGGCTGATTATTGATATAATCAACTAAGTCAGCCAACCTATATCCTCCAACAGAGATGATCTCTTAGATACGAAAGTAAATCCTCATTTTCCAATCTTCAGTGACAAACGTTGTGTCGAAGAAATAAGGAAATATTTCATTATCAGCTAGCTGTTAGCTCTCGTTTGCCCAAGAACTTGAATCTTTAAGTTGTAGCCTTTCTTTTAGCCCTTCTCTTGGATATGCTGTCATGAACTGCTAGGCAATCTAAGTGATTTCTTGATATTGCTCTTCATTCAGAGGAACAATATACTCATTGAAATTAGAGAATCCATTTTCGAAGAACCTCAAAAGTGTTGTTGTTGTCCCATCGGGTAATGTTATTCTCTATTGATTGCTGATTACTTCATTGCCTTAATACAGTGGTTAATGTATATCACCAATGAGATTCATAAGAACGGCGAGTTTCAAAGAATTTTCTTCTGCTGACAGATCTCCTGAAGATAAGTCTTTCAATGTTTACTCGAAATAATCAGCCATATTATTAGTTTAATCGTTATTCATATCTTTAACCTTTTATTGTAAGCTGCCTATTTCGATAAACGATTTACCAGGATACTTAGCTTTTAAAATATCCATAGCAGTCTCAAGTAGTTTTGGGTTATTTTGAAGTATGTCTTATCTGGCAATTTCCAATAAAACCATATGACCACCAGTATTCCAGCAGATGATGACATTTGCTAGCAAGCACACACAAAATAGAGCAGTTTTCAAACTAAACATAAGATTATTGTTATGCTTTATTCTTAGTTTTCTATTATTGGTATTTTATTAGCGAATTATTTTGAGAATTTTAATTTGTTTTTGATGTGTTTCATCAATGGATGCTAGTTTTGAAGCAGAAATAAATAAATGCAGTCTAGCAGGGGAAAAAAAACAAATACTATTAGTTCATTTCTTCTTTAGTTCTGCACTGGAAGGTTAATAGTATTACTCTGATATAACAACCTGAAATACCAATATTAGTTATTCTTGCTGTGAATTTCATAACATCATTGTCTTGATAACAAATCCATGAAAGCATTTATTTCCTTTTTACCTACTGGATTCCGAATAGGATATGTAAGATATTGTTATCCTTTGAGTTTGCTTTGATTCTTTTTATTCTTATATTGATTGCTTGATTTGCTAAGAAAGTATTATTATTTATTTCTAATGCGAGAATTTAGTTACCATAAATGAACCAATTATTGATATTAGGATGCCTAAAAGCTAATGGAAAGAGTCATCATTCAAAAGAACCTAGACTTTTTGAAGACAAAACATTCACTGATTCAATCTGAATATAACTTCATTATGAAATTCATCTACTTCAAAACTATGCTAATTTACTGCACCAGCAGACTTTAATTAATAGCTTTCTTCATTTAAACTTGAATCCCTCCTTTAAGATAGCTAATCAATTATTCCTTTTGGTAATAACTATTATAATTTAGTAGTTTGCTTCAGTTAGTAACCCATACCTAATCATAAGATGAAAATAAACTTTCTGATGAATTAATTCCAGAAAACAGAGGGAGAAAGAAAGCGAATTATATTTATTTTTGCAATTATTATTAAATACTAAAAGAGGATTATCATGAGTGATTATTTTTTAATAGGTGACTTATGTAGTTATTATTTTAAATTCGTTAATATGCCTTTTTTGAATGTGAAATAGGGCTCATTTTTTTATGTGATGGGCATCTGCAGAAATGAATAAAAAGTTAATTAAATAATAAAATGAATTGAGAGATCTAAATAAAGATATAATAAAATGGTCTTTGATTGTCAAGGGGAAAATTAAACTTTGAAACAGGATGCATTTCATTCTTTTTTCCTCCAAGAAATATTACATAAGAGTCATTCATTTATTGGTAAAATTTTATCATGAGAGAATCTATTTTCTTTTAAATTTATTACTTTGATGAGTGTAAAAACAAGAAAAAAATATCATAAATTCATTAAATTTTCTCTGTGGAATCCTCTCCACTTGATTTTAATTAAATGTATTCCTTTGTATTCCTTGATAGTTTAATAGAGGGTTTATTCATTTACTAAAGAGCTTGCACACATTCTGATTGGACAATACATAAGTAGAATGTCCTTTGTAAATATTAGGAAATGGTAAGATATTTTAATTCATAAAATAAGCTTTTTGATTTAAAAATAATGTAAGAACATTGATTTACCTTGTAGTTAAGAAAAACGCCTACTTTGATAAATAATCTATTTGATTTAGAAAGTACTGCTCTATTTTTTTCTTCCTCATTTTTAAGTTAGTTTAAACCCCCTGGCAGAAGATTCAAATTACTTGTGTAACATATAAAAATAACAGTAAAAAATAAGGCTGGCTAAGAATAATTAAATTGTTCTTTTTTTCTTGTACATACAATTAATCCTCTTGAGATCAATAATATCTTCATTTATTTAGTTCTGTAATATCTGTGGAATATCTCACACTTTCTTTGTTTCTTTTTGTTGTTGTTGCAGTCGAATGAATTCTGAGATGGAGATTTTAAAATCCAAGGATACTTCTAAGGCCATAAAGAGTTGAAGTTATATTTCTTGATATTTTTTGCTAGTATTTTTGTTCTCTCATATTAGCTAATAATATTCAATGGTACCCAGCAACTCTCTCGCATTGATCTTTAATTTTAGCCGTCATATGTATTATCGCAGTTTACATTTTAAATGTTTAAAAAAATTTGGGAGAATACTTAAATTCCTCACCCTTTTTACAAATTGCTTTTATCCAAGTAATATCACCTTAAAATCCCATTTTTTATTTCTTTTTCTCATCCTTTCAAGATCAATATCGATTAATCCATTGATATTTGTATGATTATTTAGCAGAACCAATTGGAATCATAAGTATTCTTCATTTTTTGTCTTGAAAATAAACAATTTTGTTAAACAAAAAATTTAAAATTTGTTTCACCAAAAAAAAGAAATTTTTTTTTCCTTTTAATACAAAAAAAAATATGAAATCAACTTGAAGGATCATCCTTGCTTACTGTAATTAGCTTTAATCCGAAGAAAAGTCAAAAGAATTAGTAGATTGGTGATTCATGCATGTTATGAGTTACAAAAGATTGATTGGATAAGAAAAATTAAAAAAATCTGTCAAAATACAGTTTGATTTTTTTAATAAAGCAAAAGCCAAAAGTAATAAAGAAGCACACAGAAAAACTTCAAGGAACTGGATAGAAGTATCGAATAGTTTAAGCTGTTAACACACTCAAGGACTCAATCCTATAGCTGAAATGAGTATTTTAAGCAATTCTTTTAGGAAACTAGATGTGTTTGGAAGTAAGATATCTCTGAACTACCAAGGGGATATTCTTTATCGTACACCATTTGGTGGAGTCATGGCTGTTCTCTTAGTGTCCTTTCTAATTATCCTGTTCTTTAGCAGCGTAAATAGATCAATATATTTATTTTATGCCATTGAAATTCCTTTTAAAACCCTTTCTCATTTATTCGAAAATAATTAGATATTGACTCTCATAAAGCGAAGTAAATAAATCCTCATTTTTTTGGTAACACTTCCTTAATAATATCCTTCCCTAAGGTGATGTGACATACACTCCATCAGTCACATTTGATACGGATCCAGGAATACTTGAAGTTGGAGGAGATTCATCCATGATAGCTATTAAATATGATCAAACTAACTTCATCACAGCTCCATGGGTGAATATAACCTTCGAGTATCGTCATTACACTAAACTATCAAACGGTACTTTGATTAAACTAAAGGTAAGCTTTTTTTTATTATTTTTTTTTCTCTTTTCTTGTTACTTGATTGTGACTTATTATGATTAAATCATTTAGACTCCTGTGTCTCTGGAGCCTTGTACAGTTTCTCATTTCGAGCATCTTTCCAGCAGTCAATTCAATTTCACTGACTCGTTTTTAACCAATAATCTTGGAGATTTTCTGTGCATCCCGTAATAAAAAACTACCCATCAAACCACATTGAGATTTATTGCATTTTAGGTTATTGAATTCAGTTAATATTTTTCGCTGGATTTTCGTTTAAGAAAAGGATAATCATACAAGGTAGGCGGTCAGTTTACTAGCGATGAATTCTATTTTATGAAGTTTATCTTAACATAATGCTCAAATTCAACTATGGCATCAGCACCGTGGCATCCTACTTGCGATAACCCTGCGAACATTGAAGCAGGTGTCAGTGAAGGAAATCGAGTGTATTTTTATTTCTCCAATAATTTAATTAGCCCTGAGAAAACAACCAATCCAGTTAAGAATTATTTAGAAAGTGTGTTCTTCAATGTGCAACCTAAAGTCGTAAAAATTAACAGAAATTATTACTAGAAATAGAGAGACGTTTTGTTGATTTTTCTGTATCTTTAACCTTCCTTTGTTTTCCCTTGGTTTTGAGTTTATAGATGTACACAACAGCTAATATTATGCTGAACGAGCAGATCATAAACACTGATAATAGCATATTCCCAATTTCAGAGATAGAAACACATTAGTATGTTTCCTATGCTGCAAATGACTACAAGCAATCGAACGCTGTAGGGAATTTTACAAATTACAGTGAACTGTTTTTTCTAAGGAGCCCATACACCACGACAATAGAAAGGAAATTCACGAAAATCGATGAGGTCATTTCATACATGGGTGGGTTTTGCTAGATATTTCTTCTGTTCACTTCGATTGTGGGTAATTTAAGCACTGTTTGCATCATATTTCCTAAGAACTACAATTTTCTTTTTTGATTTGTTTTTGGCATAAAAGTTGGTTTGTACAATGACTATTTGTACACAATTGAGCTTGCAAATCGACTTTATGATTTCGATATCGATCATTTAAAGTAGTAAAAAAAAGCAGCAGGAGCTACAACGACAACAATTGGAAGCTCTAAAGGTTTAATAAAATAACTAGAATTCATTGGTCCTTTAAACACACCTAGAATCATAAAAAAGAATGAGAAAAAATAAGATAATTTAGTGCTGAAAAGTATTTAAAAAGCACACACAGATACTTCAAAGAAATCAAAAAGTCAAGAATGCAATAGCCTTCAAAGATTAGACAGCACTAAGAATAACAACAATAACAATGTTGGGTTTTCTTTTTAACTGAAGAAAATGCAGAATCAGCATGAAGAAGATGTAGGCTTTGGAAGCAGCTAGTTTGGTAGGAGGAGGAGCTAAACTGGAGGGAATCTTCTCACTGAAGGTATGATTGTTATTGATTCTACGAGTTCTAGATAGGATTCGATGAGAGGATTCAAGAAACAAGTTAAGAGCTAATATGAAATCAAGGATAATTCAAATAACAATGGACTCAAGATTATCAACGAGAATCTTTAATCTTTGAAAGAAGAAAGAGAGTCGAATATTGAACACTCCATTTTCAAGTAAGGACCTTCAATGAAGGGAGAAGAGAAAGTAAAAGATAATAACAGTTCCACAGATGATCAATAGGAGAAAAACCATAAGAATAATAATGAGTAAAGCAGCAAGGAACAAAAGGAGGAAAAAGAGCTTAGCATTAAAGAGGAGGACACTTGCCACTAAAAAGATGAAGATGCGAAGAAGTTAATGCCTTAATAATAAGTTCATGACTAAAATAGCTAGAATCATCCTCAATAGTAGATTATCCTGGAGAGGTCCAATTCACCTTTTCATACATATAAGCAGCAGTAGCCAATTCTCTAGAATCCAAATGGATAAGATCCCTAAATGAATCGTGGTCTTTTACCAAATCATCCTCTGCAGAATCGAAGCATTGAACTATCTAAAATGCAGACATAATCTCCAAATAATAAGCAAAATGCATATTAAACAAAGGTATTTCTCGAAAAAGAACTCATGGGAATCATCCAAAGAAACAGAAGTATCAGTTTGAATTTCAAATATATCATGAACAAGCTGTCATTTGGGAAGTTCTACGCCAATGAAGAACAAGTGCAACTTCTGAATCAAGCAGACTAAAAAGTCCGCGAAGATCTGGACATTTTCATGATTTTAGATCGTCTCAAAGAATTTGATAAATTAAAACAGTTGATTCTCACCTAAGAGCAGTAGACTATCTTCAATTTTTTTCCAAAACCATTGATGTCAGCCAAGAAATCAACGAGTATTTTGACTCCATAGTTACTTGCTAAAGAAGCGAAAAAAGATTCCAGCAAGATCAAATTGATTTCTAAGAAAACGAGCAATCTAAAGTTATCTCTGAGGAGCGTAGGTGCAATGACAAGAGCGTTGTCTAAATTCAAGAGAAGTATCAGTTAGAATAAGCTGTCAGATTATCAGTAGCTGTTTTCGTGTTATGAAAAACTAGTCAATGATAATCAGTTAGGGTAAAGCTACAACAACAAAAAATAAATGATTTTGAATGAGAAGTTGATTTCTTTTTCCACTAAATTATCTTCATTTATTTTCCCTAGAATTGATAATAAACTGAATACTAAACTCATTGAGCAACTTGGGGCAGAGATGCAACAGATATTTGAAGTAGCTAGGCAGTAAATCAAAAACACTTTTACAAATTTAGATAATACAATTCGGCTGATTGATTTTTCATTAGCAAATTAAAAAATACCTTACTTACACTTGGCTTTTGTTGAATTTTCGAAAAACAGAATGAAGAAAAGATCAGTTGAATCTGAATAATGTATCAATAACAATAACAGTGAAAATTCCTTGAATCCATCGAATCGCTTGCATCCATAAGATCAAACACTCGATTTAGCAGAAAAGCATAATGTCATTGATCTTGGAGGAGTAAAACCATACCAGCAATCAAAGTTCAAAGCAGATCTGATTACCTCTGGACAGATATTCTTCCCTTCTCTTTTTCAAGATAAAGATAGCAAAATACAAGATAATAATAATAAAGTTAAGAAAAATGTTTCTCAGCAGGAGCTTACAGCCCCAGGGGACGATTTCTTGATACATTTCGAGGAAGATTGAAGAAAAAAGAAAATGGAATAGCTTGATTTGGTAAACCTTAGTTTGAGCAAAAAGCCATTTATTTTCCTTATTTTTTATTGTAATAAATGAATTTCACGACAAGCAGAATTACAAAATTTTTACCTTAAACAATTTTTAACTAGTAAAAATACTCAAAATTAAGATCAAAAATTGTGGAAAATTTATGAATTTACAGCATTCAAAAAAATTACCCACACTCAAAAAAATATACTCTTCAGAAGAATCAGTCAGTAACTCATGTAAATTTCTAATGAAGGAATATCTAAAACGACAGTTGTTTGCTTCCATCTATTTTGTGCTTTCAGAAGAAGAATCAATGCAATCTCAAAATAACTATTTTTTTGCTTTTAGTAGACAAAATCCAAAAGATTAAGCTTTTCTTTGGGGAAATTTATAAATTAGACTACTAAAAAAAGAAAGGAGACTAGTTTGAATGAATTATTCTTTGAATTTGTTGATTATTTAAAAAATCAATTATTGTTCTGATTCTTTAAAAAATAAGTAAATAGAAAATCAATTAAATATTAGAAATAACTATTCTGCTCTTAAATCTGCCATTTGAGAATATAAAACCACTCAGCTTAACTAAATAACTTTGTTCTAAAAATGTTGAAACTTCCTTTATTAATAACACTCTTGATTATCTTTCTTTTTTTCTCCAAGCTTACTTCCAGATAATTATCACCTTATTTGCTAACTAGAATTAACTAGAAGATTGCATCACTTATTTCTGTTTTTTTTAATTTCCATTGAAAATGTGAAAAAATATTATTAAAAAAGTTTGCTTCTTATCCAAAAAAGATATTCCTTCCTCTTTTTTTTCAGCGAATTCAAAAAAAAAAATTAATCACAAAATGTGACGCATTCCTCAAATAGTTTATTTAGATTACAGATTGCTTTATACTCCTTTAGAAAGAACAATCACTTTCGAGGTATCAGCCGTTTGCGTAAAATTTACACTCTCACAATTACATTATCCTCTTAGCTAAAGAAACAATAATTAAAAAGGACAAATCTACACATTTGATTTACCCAAAAATATTAGATTTTTTGCTGGTTTTAAGAAGGTGGGGACTCCAGTATCCTTTAGGTTTTTAAATATTTGATATCTCGAGAAGTTACTGAAAAAGAAGGATGAATCAATCAAGTTTGTGTTTCCAAATGATTAGTTTATTTTTATTAGTAAAAAACAGGGAAAATATCAGCTACTGACTAAATGTAATTATTTTTCTAAACAAAATAAAATCATACCCGAAATAGCTAGAAGTAAATCAAGCTAAATTCGCAAGACAATCCTGCAACAGGTACAAATATACTACTATTTTCAAAAGTAAACTTCCATTGTTCAAAACAGTATTATGATATTTTAATTCGCTCTTTTGATAAAACAGCATTCATTAGAGAGGAATATACCTGCTACCAACTGAACCTCTTCAGACATACACACATTCATGAGTGTCATTGCTAATAGCGCTTTAAGGAACTTAGATGTGTTTGGGAGTAAAATCACACTGAACTACAAGAGTGACATGTTTTTTCGTACATCCTTTGGTGGATTTGTGACAATAGCGCTGATCTCCTTTCTTATTGTTCTCTTCTTCAAAAACGTAACACCAGTTATAAATATCTTTTTTGAAGCAGTAAATTATCTCCATTTTTTTTTTGTTACCAAAAACAAAAGGTCTGGATATTGATTCAGAGAAGTAAAATTCCTTTTTTTTTTTACTGGAAGAAACACAACATCCATATTTAAAACCAGGTGAAGTCACATATACTCCTTCTGTGAGTTACAATTTTGCTCCGCCTGTGATGGAAATTGGAGGTTAGACTTCGATGATAGCTATTAAGTACGATTAGACGAATTTCATATCCTCGCCCTGGGTGAATATCACACTTGAATATCGCTATTCCCACAGGTATTCCAACGGCACATTGGTTAGAAATAAGGTAACTTAAATCTGTGCAAGAAGAGAACAGTTTTCTAGTAAATTAAGGAGGTTTTTTTTTCCTCAAATTAAAGAAGTAAAGCATTATTTTCTAACATATCATTTACCTAATAATAATATTAGTACTATATTTGGCTGGAGCCTTGTACAGTGAGCCACTTCTCGCATCTTTCCAGCAGCCAATATAACTTTACTCAATAGTTTATGACAAACTAACTGAATGATTTTCTGTGCCTCCCGTAAGAAAAAAAAATTAGATCAATAAGAAGATGAAAACAAAATAATCTATTAAAGTTTTACATCATATTCTGTAATTTTGTTTTTGTTACAGAAAAGGATAAACATTTAAAATCGGTGGATAGTTCACAAGTGAGGATTTTTACTTCTTAAAGTTCTTAGTCACGAAATGCTTGAATGGCACTTCAACTGAGAATCCTTGGCATCCGACTTGCGATTCTCCAGAGAACATAGCGAAGGGCGTGAACCCAGGAAACAAAGCAACTTTTTATTTCTCGAATAATCTGATAAATCCAGAAAAGCCAACAGAGCCTGTTCTGACATATCTAGAAAATATCTTCTTCAATCTCTAACCTCAAATCGTAAGGAAGACAGATAGATAAATAAAAAGATATTTACTTTGATTTTTTTTACTTATTCATCTAATAATAGATGTACACAACCGCTAACATCATGCTTAATCAATAAATCATTGAAACCGATCACAGTATCTTGCCTCTCAACGATATTTAAACTTAGTCATACGTAGCATATTCTCCAAATGACTACAAGCAATCGAATTCAGTAGGTAATTTTACCACTTATTGTGACCTTTACTTCCTAAGAAGCCCCTTTACTACAACGATAAAGCGACACTTCACTAAAATCGATTAAGTCATATCATATATGGGAGGATTCTGCTAAATCTTCCTTCTCATTGCAACTATCATAGGTAAAAACGATTAAAAATGAATTTTCTTATCATTTGTTCTTCATGTTTTATTAGTCAAATAAACAAAATGACCTGATTTTTCCTTTGATTTTTCTCAAAACCTAGTGGGTTATTTCAACGATTAAGTTTATGCAATAGAGCTAGCAAATAGACTCTACGATTTCGACATCGGAGAAGATCCTAAACAGCCTCCTAACACTAAATCTAAGCCAAAAGAAGGAATAGGTTTGTTAATGTCTGATGCGCCTGTGAATAGCGCTCCAATAAATCAGAAAGATGATACTTCAACAAGTAGAAATACTAAGTAGTTTCCTAAAATAAATATCCTGCAGAACCAGAAATAATACGGTGAATCAGTAAAACTCAGCCAAAGTGAGAAAAGAATTGTCTTTGATTCATCAGTGAAACTGTAGAATGTTGGATAAAGTGAAGAGAAATAAGAAACTACCAAAAGAAGGAATCAAACAGATATTCCTATTTCAATCCTTGAAAATTAAGAAAATAATAATAATAACAATGGTTAAACGTTGATGACAGAGACACTAATAACCCCTCGTATTGAGTTAAGTAAGACCGGTTCATTGATGCAGTAACCTGACTCAGCTAGGTTTTTATTCCCAACTTCACATGTAGGATTTGAAAGTAAGAGTCGATAGAACTTAGAATCCCTAAAAGAAGAAGAAGCTGAATCATTAGATTACTCATAACATAATGATTCCTTAGTTAAACCAAATCTACATTATGCCTCAAAATAACAGAACAAAAGTGTTCAACTTGAATTCAACAATTACAACAATAATTATAATAAAAATAATAATAATCATAATAATAATAATAATAATAATAATAATAATAATAATAATAATAATAATAATAATAATAATAATAATAATAATAATAATAATGATTTGGATAAAATAAACTAAATCAACGCATCTAGCAGTGTGTTTGATGATCCATACAAGCAATACAATGATTTTGCAATTGGGAAAAATAAACTCAAGAGAAAAAGAGCTGATTCATTTGATGGAAGCACTCGTTAAAAATACCAAGCAGACAACTCTATCGGTGATGGCTTGAAGATAACATCGAACTTAAATTTAAGCAAACAATAAGATTAAAAGTAATTTATGAATCTCAATGCTTCAAGTAAGTTCTTCAGTTCCAGGGAAATCATCAACGAAAGCAACAACAATAACAATAACAATAACGATTCTCTGGGCAACAGCAAGCCACCGAATAAGCCACCTTTCGATTCATCTCATAATATTCCATTTAACCATACAAACAAGGCATATTCCACTAAGCTCTTCCTCGAAAACGAACTCCGCTAAGTTATCCAGAGAGACCGTAGCATATGGTTTTCGTTGAAATATTTCCTGAACAAAATTAGTTTTGGTAAATTCTACAATACTTAGGAAGTGCAATTGCTGAACAAAGCTGATGTTAAAGTTAGATAAGATTTAGATATTTTTGTGATTCTAGATAGACTTAAAGAACTAGAGAAGCTAAAATAACTTTTTTTGTCAGAAGAACAGTAGACAATATTTAATTTCTTCCCTAAACCTGTAATTTCGGTGAAAAAGTAGGAGAATATCCTTAATCCTTAATAGCTTATTGTAAAAGCGAAGAAGGAGATCACCAAAAGTAAATAAGTACAAAGGAGAACGAATAATTTGAAAATATCATTTAGAAGTCTTGGAGCTGTGACGAAAGCATTAGTTTAATTCAAAAAAGGAATGGCGTAGAATAAATTGTCAGATTATTAGAAAATATATTAATGCTATGAGAAACTCCTGGAGAGCAATTAGACTTCAGAGTAAATAAATAAGAAAGGAAAATAATGGGAGGGAGAGAGATATTGTTGTATGATTTTTGGCAAAATTATTTGGGTGATTGAAAGAAAAGTTAATTATTTTATATTCAATTATTTTGGATTTTTAGGGCTGACAATAAACTGAATTCGAAGCTCATTGAGCTGCTAGGTGCAGAAATGTAGAAGATCTTTACAGTTACCAGATCGTAAGTTAGTTTAAAAGGAATTATTGAATGGATGGATATTTATATTTTTTTGCTTTCTTTTAAAATAGGATGAAAATGCGACCATCTGAGAAAGATTAAAATATCAACAACAGCAACAACAAGAATCCTGGTATTCTTGGGCAGATTAACTTCCCTTCAGCAGAGCGAGTTCTCGATCCAGTTTTGGGATAACAATCTATGGATAATATTTACAAAAAATCGAAGTTCAAGATTTCTACGAATAACTTAGCTGAAAATGTACAGGTTAAATTTATCTCCAGTAAAGATGAAATTCTAACAGATAACTAAACTGACAATGCATACCCTGCTGTTGTTGATGATGTGTTGATTAAATTCGATGATGAATCACAAGAGATCTCATCGAGAAGAGAAGAGAATCAAGCTCAAAAAGATTGATGGATATAAATATAGCACATGAAAAAATATATGTGATCGTGAGTGTTAGTTGTTTTGTTTTTTCGTTGATTATTTGCTTTTAATTATGTTTTAAAATTATGCTAAATTACTCAATTTTCTCATTTAATGTTGGGGATGATTTAATAGAATCAATGAATAATTTACTCATATGTTTATTATATTTTCAACTGTGATAATTTCTCTTTTACCCCTCAACTCGAACCTTGCACTTTTTGATTTGATAATTAGCTTTGTTTCTTTTATGTAATCCACTGACAAAAGACAACAGGAAAATATTATCTTAATAAATATCTCTCGAAGAATTGTTTCTATTTGTAGCTTTAGAATGAAAGCTGAGATTAGCAGTAACATTAACCCTCTAAGGAAGGGATTTATCTCTGCGCTCAAGAGAAGGAACAACAACGCTGTGCATCCGATTTAGCAGTAAGATTTAGAAGGATAAGAAATCTCTTCGGAAGGGGAAGAAGACGACGAAGAAGATTAACGCGATTGTATAATTGGTTCTAATCAGCGGATCCCAACTGATGTACAAGAACAAGGAATAACCACATAGGAAGATGAGAATTGCTTGTAGACTGAACCAGCAGTAACTGCAGTTGTAGTTCCATTACTGTAACACAAGTAAACTAGCAATCTTAGTGCTAAAATGGAGCAGTAAAGTAAGGATAATAGCGAAACAATCAATCAAGATCTAGTGAATACCTTACCTCCTACTGATGATAGGTTTCTCTAGCCTCTGAATAGCAATAATATACCTCCGCAACTTCGGAGTAGACTGAACTCAGACCATCCAATAATTCAATAAAATGAACAAACCTAACAACTTAGCTAATAATAAGCTTTCACTGCTCTTCTTCTCCCTCCTGTTCAGCAGGAATACCTTAAAAAACCTACAAGGAGACAGATGGAAAGACGAGGAGCAAAACAAGGTTCTTCTGTATAGTTTAGTAAAGTAAAAGGAAAACAACAACAGTAGCAATAGTTGAGATAAATCAACAATTAGGCTTAAATCATTCAAAATAACACTAATCCCCCTCAAGATCTTCATGACCCTCTTTAACCTCTCTAAAAGAAGATATCAGAGAATAAAACCAATAATTCTAATGACGCTTCTAAACCCAGTTGGAATGTCGTTAATCGTGTTCGATTGGTGCTAAAATTCATGCGAGAATTAAAACGTGCTTCAAACTACCATTCCTTAACTATGATGAAAGCTATTCACTACACAATCATCAATGATTTATCATACATCGACCACAACAAAAGCTCATCTTCTTATTTCGTTTCTTGGATGATTCTCTTCAACAAACTTCGAGTATTCTCCCCTGATAACATTCTTCTTATCCTCTTCTACAATGTCTTAGTTCTTGCTGTGACTTTATCTTTAGGGTTCTCTTAAACGATCGTCTCAAGTTTTGAACTCTCCGTTGATTCCTTTGAAGGATTCTCTTCCTCATATGGTACTTTCAAAATCATTTCTTCTGTTATTTTACTATCCGAAATCGCTTTACGCTTCAACACAGCTGTCTACTTAGAAGGTAACATCGTCTTCAACAGACTACAAATAATTCGACATTACGCTTCTACTATCAAGCTCCTTTTCATTGACTTAGCTACATGCATTCCTCTTTTGCTCTAAATCGAAACAACTAATCAACTCCTATCGATTCTGTTATTCTTTCTGCGATGGGTGAAAATCTATCGCTTGTCAGTTGATCTCAATGATCATTTTCGGATATGGTATCGATTCCCGGTTGGATGGATAATCCTGAAACTGCTGATAATGATCATAACAATGGCTCATTTCTTTGGATGCTAATTCTACTATATCGGAAGACTGCAATATGAAAGTAACAATCCTTCATGGTTGAGAACTAAGAATCTATTATTCGAGGGATGGACTGTTTAGTATCTAAATGCATTCTATTTCTCAGTTATCTCAACAATGACGATTGGCTATGGTGATATTGTACCAGTGACTTCAGTCGAAAAAGTCTATGTGACATTTGTAGCAGTTGTGGGATCATGCGCGTTCAGTTATGTGGTCAACACAATTGGATCGATTTTTTAAGAAATCTCGAATAAAGAAGCTGCGTTTAAGTAATAAAAAGATAATATTTCAGATTACATGGCAAAGAGGAAGATATCATAGAATCTGCAGCTAAAAGTTGTGAAATATTTGGATTATGTCAATAAAAAATAAAGCTACGGTCCGCTGAAAGGCTAAGCGATTCTGAATTTCGTTGCGAAGAATCTCAAAGATGAAGTATGCGTGGAGTATTTTGGGTAGATTCTTATGAATTCACCGCTGTTTGCGATTAACTTCTCGAAGGAGTTCTTGAGTGCACTTTCGTTGAAGTTGCAGGAGGTTATGTATGGACCAGGGGAGATAATATTCTAGAAAGGAGAACTAGATTGTAAGATATTCTTCATATAAAGTGGAGAAATAGCATTAAATGTTGAAGATGATAAAGATGAAAGCAAAAAACAACAGTAATCAGCCATATTAGGCGTAAAATAAATTAATAATCGAGGGAATATTACAACAATAACAAAGCCATTAAACAAATGTCATATTTTTAAATATTTCCTTATTTTTTTGTATTTCCTCTCCCTCAAGAAAGGATAGATGTTCGGACAGTTTGGGTTTTTCGGTCAAAAACCCAGAGAAACATCGGTAAAATGTTTAGAAATCACTGACCTCGTTTATCTTGAAATCGGTGAATTTCTCAATGTTCTCTAGGATTTCCCAGAGGATTTCGTAAACCTACAGTCAAATATTGTGTTTGTTATCCTAACTCACAAATCCTTTTCTTTGTTTTTCCTTTCATCACCACAGGAGCGCTACCACATGCTGAAAGACGAAATCAACTTTAAAGACAAAAAGCTGAACACGAAATGCAGCTCCTGTGGCAGTTTCGATCATACTCTTATCGATTGCTGCCTTGTCAAACCGCAATTCAATCGTTTTAGAATCGCTATTAAGCATATCTATCCAGTACAGTAGAAACGGCAAGCTATGTTCAGAGAAAGCATCAAATACGATGCATATCTCAATAATTATGTAACTTTTAGTTTTTTCTATTTATTTTCTCAATTATTTCCCTTACTTTCCCCTTCTTTTTCCCAATCCTCTCCTTAGAACGTCAGAGTGGACTTAAAGCGTCTCCGTAACAACCTTACTTAACGATTCTCCTCACCCAACGAGATCTGCGAAGTAAGTGACGAAAACGATGACAGTGAAGATGATTACGAAGAATCTCAATAATAAGCCCATCAAAACGATGACCGATAATATTTCCTAAAATAAAAGATGCAGTTTCAATTGCACGATGGAGAACTAGTTAGATTAATGACATAAAATTCTTAATATCTAGGTACTAACAATGGGAGCAGTAATACCAATAACATTAACATAGAAGGTAGCAATTAATTCTAAGAATAATCTCTTGGATCGTAGCCCACCATTTCAAACAGAAATAGCTTTAGTAACACGCATCGTTATTCATTATAATAAAAATAACATTAAACACACAGTTAGTCTCTCATAGGTAATTTCCTATCTGATTTCCCTAAGAAGCAGAGTGTGTACTTTAAACCTACCCATCCTAGCTCAAATTAAAGTAACATCCTTATCAAGCAAGCTACATAGAATCAAACCAGTAACTCCACACCCTTAGGAGGATATAACAATAACATGAACTCTAACAGATAAACTACATAGCGATTAAGTTACTTTTAACGACTTGAATCCTTAGCGTCGATTTCAGATAAAAGCCATGTTGAAGACAGCCATTTTAATACATTTAATAATTTTAGCATCAGTCATCATAGGCTTTCATAGAATTCATCCAAAGGGTATTAAGGGGATAAAGTGATGATGTAAGAGGATTAGATTAAATCCCTTGGAAGAATGAAATAGGATTTGTAGCATGGTGAGGATAATGATAAGCAAGACGACAATGCTGAACAATCTTCACCTTTAAAAAATACGAGTTTTGAGGTTATGCTGGTGAAATCATCGGAGAATATTCATAGTGATAATGAATAAACCAAAAGGAAGGCGAATGAGAGCGCAAAGCAATAGCAACAACAACAATAGTATTACCCAGATTCTGAACCTTCAAACTCTCGACCAAAACCAAAGAGAAACAGTTTATTCTTTCTAGACAGCAATTAGTTATCGCATGGTAGTTCTTAGTAAAATCAGCCTAAACAAGTGTCTCTGTATCCTATAACTACACCAGATGGATCCCCAAAAGATTAGATTAAATCTATGATCTTCAATGAATCACAATCGAATAATGGTTATTCAGATGGGAATATTACTTCATTCAGCAGTAATACAGCGTTAAATCCAACATAACCGAATAAAATATTCAAATTTGGACATCTATTAGAGTAAAAATAGCAATTAATAGCTGATTTAGTTATAGAACAGCCACAATAGTTAAATATCTACTCCAAACAGCACTAGTTGCATTCATTGGAATAGCAAAATGATGGATAAAATAGCAATCTAGGCATCGATAATAACAATATTAATCTGTTCCTTTATGATTTCGATACGATGAAGGAATATAAGAATTATTATCCTTGGTAGAATTTCAAGAAAGTCATCGCAGCTAGTTAGTATAAGAGAAAGCCATTTGTAGCGAATAAATCAATTCACAATAATTTATTTATCTAGAAGCTTGTGAATAAGAAGAAATAGATACCGAGAAGATTACCAAGTTTCATGAAATAGTTTAATAAATAAAGCACAGACAGCAGCAATAGCATTCCGATTTGAAGGAAGAAGAAGGAATATAGGTTTAAGATGGGCATTTAGTTGGTTTTTGTTAAAGATTGTGTGTAAAGTTAGTCAATTAAATGAAAAATACAGAAATAATTTGTTTTTATAATACATAATATGGGTAAGAAATATCCATGCTTCTATCTTCAAGAGAGAATACGCATGCATGGAATCATGAGAAGAACCTTTTGTCTGCGAGAATGGCCTCGAAGTTCTTTTGTTGGTAGAGTTAGATAAGTTGTTTATCGAGAAGTTTCAGCTGCTTCGAAGGAATTGATTTTAAGAATTCGACTTTGTTTTTGATTTCCTTTAGCTTTACAGCAGTGATTGAGCTGATTTAGGGGAGAAAAAGAAAACAAAAATGAATTGGGGTTTTAAAACAAAAAAGAACAATTGCAGGAAGGGAATGATTATTTGTTTTATGATTTATTGATTTACTCTGGAAAAGTTGATGAAGATGAATCTTTGGAAACTAGACTATCTGAAGCTAACGAAATCTCCTAGGGAATCGTAGAGAGTTTCGTTGAATCTTCCTTCTGTAAATACCCAATTGAGTTATTGATGTTGTTGTTATTTTCAGTGCTGCTTTTTGTGTTATTGCTGTAATTTGCACTGACATCCATGGATTGTTATGGAAATTTATGGTAGATGCTCTCAACAATCGGAGGCTTCACTAGATTGAATCCCAAAGGATTAAGGGGGAAAATAACAAATAAAAAACGAGTTAATATTATTAAAGAACATGAATACTAAGCATTATTGTGCCACTGTGTTTTTGTAAATTATGATATTGTATGAAAATTTTGATATTTTTGGATAGGTTATTTAGTTGTTTTTGTTACGTGAATCGATATTATTTTGTATCCATTTTTTAGTGAGAATGTTGCAAGTAGATGCGACGGTGCTTTCAGGGAGATCTTTACTGAATGCAAATGTGCCTTGAACTATGCTGACTGTTTTACTCCAGGAGCTACTCAATCGCATGCAAAATGCACCTTCTAATTATTTGTACTAAAATGGGGAAAAATAGGAAAAAAATAAGGAAATTAATCATTTTTTAAAGAATCTCATAGTATTTCTCTTTCTGTTTGTACCTTAGTTGCTGGCTTGAAAATCATCGGTGTGTTCCTATATTTGATCGTTTATGTCGTTCCAAACCATAGAATATCAGAATTATCCAGCAGTAACATCGTACTGGTTCTTGTCGCTACAACTTAAACTACTTTATCTTTGTAAAGATTATTGAGTAAGCAACACTAAGGAGTTAGTTCATCCTACAATTCTCCTCCTAAGCCTAACTAGCCTCTCTCACCCCAACCCCAAACATACACTCGTCCATAGCTACTCAGGCAGACAACATGAGCAAAACCACACTCAACCTAATAAAGGGGAATATTAACAATTAAAAATTTAAGATCAAAAGAGAGTCATTTTCTTTTTTTCTTTGTTTTACTTATGCAATTTGATGTGCTTTGAACGTTGGTATCAACGTTGGTTCCTTTCTATTTACCGTATCAGCTAACCCTAATTATCCATGCTAATTCCATCCCATGCCGTATATCTACGCCGATGTAGTCAAGAGCATCGAAAAGTTATGTCCACAAGATACTCTGGTAACTTTTTAGGTGAAAGGTAATCGAATATAAGGGGAATATTTTTGATTAACATACACAGCTCCATCAGTTAGCACAATATAGACTTTATCTCCTTTCGTTTTCACACTGGAAATAGCTGATTCTTAGTGCTTTAAAGATAGAAGCTCAGTAGAAATATCAATCTTAGTTGACCCAGTGCTGTCATAAAACCCTAATTAACCTTTTTTGTTGTTTCCCCAGCCTAATAAACTACCATCCTTCAAAAGCACCAAGGAATAATCGTTTCCTATTGTCACCTAGTCAATCTAGTTCTCATATGTACCAGTGCTGCTAGAAGATTTACTGCTACGATTGAGTTAAACTGGGTACACGTTCTGTAGTTTGGAAGAAAAACAATGAGAAAAAGAAGAATTTGTTATGTTAAGATCAATTTAAATACACTTTTACCTATCCACTTGCCTCAAGCGCTGCTTGATCATACCCGGACTGATACTCTTATGGATTCCCTAGTTATCCAAAGTCATTCCAACCCCAAGAATAAATCGCTGAAGAATTCAAAACAGCTAAGGAATGTGTTTCGCCAATATGAACTGCTTGCACATAATCCTTTCTGCTAAAACCATTTGAAAACACTTCTTGATAATATTTCGTCCAACCTTCAGGAGGGTAGATATCCTATGTATCCGCTAGCATTTCGAAGTCAATTAAATGCGAAAACATGTAGATTTTAGAAGGTTGCAAGGTTAATTTATTTGCATTTGTCAGAATGAACTTTGAGTCTGTGTCTTTGGATGATTAACTGCTTGGCTCGGTATCACCAGGGAAGATTTACTTACCTGATTTGATCGAAGCTCCATTTCGCTTTTGACAACAACAAAGACATCAAACAATGAAAATGTTGTTTAGTGTGTTTTGTTTTACCTTAGCACTTGCTGTTATTGGTCCAGGAGATTTCAAAGAAGCCTCAGGAGTGAGTTTCGATTTAGTCGGACTCGGTTATTTCATAGCAGTTTTCAGTTTTTAAGGAGAACTAAATGCAGAGTAATCGGATGAACTATTGTTGCTAATCTTCACTCTAGATTTAGAGACTGCTGACTAAGTGTTGCTATTCTGTGGTACTTTTTTATCAAAGTTCAATCCATCTAATATCACACTTGCTCTTTTAGTTGTTGTTGTTGTTTTTTCACTTTCAAATGGAGTTACTTTGTTATCTACCTTAGTTAAAGTATCAGCTACCTCTGTGGTTTGTAACAATTCGCCTGGGGAATATGGTGAAGAAGTACTGTTCTCTACTTTACTCAATTTCACCCTTTTCTAATTATCTTATTTTACTAAGCCTTCACCTTCTTTCCTTGAAATTGACTCCCCCTTCCCATTCTCTTATGTTGAGTTAGTTTTACTGTTACTTGAGTGTTTTTTCCTCAACGGTGACATTCCTTGTTGAGGTTTATCTTCTTCTTCGATGATATGTTCAATAAACTCTCTGCTTTTAACGCTCTCAAAGTTAGGCTTCAATGAATTATGCTTTTTAGGTGATTTAGGCATTTCCTGGCTTTCTTGGGTTAATTATTGATTATTATCTTTACTAGGAGATCTAAGTTTATTACCTTATTACAGCTGTTTATTCCCTAACCCTGTTTGGTTCGAACTCTTACTATCTTTCTCATTCTTAATCTATCCATTTTGATTATTTTTCTTCTTGTTTTTCTTTGGTAATAACTACTATTATTTCTAGAAGAAATACATTTCCCTAACATCCATTTCACTAATCGATAATTACTTATCGATATCATTATTCCCATCATTTCCACCAACTTACACTACTTTCTGCTCATTATTCGAGATATTCTCAAACTAGCATCCATCAACATAACTCTGTAACCTTTCTAATCGAATGTGCTTTCTGATTAAGAACATCCGCATGGCTTTTTGAATTTTCAATGTCGATGCTTTGAGTTCATGGTAGAATTATGAGAGCACTTTCATCTTAAAGAATGCTTGGATTTTCATTGCTGCTCGTTTCTGCTTCACGAACTTGCTACGGAATACATGCATTTTGTAATCTTTTTAGATCATCGTAGCAGATTTCTTTTCTTTCATCATCTAACCAACTAACTTTATCTGAATAACTAACTCAGACAGCTTTAATCTCGCGAGAAACCCTCTAGTAATCTTCTAAATCAGAATTGCTGCTCGATTCATTATGAAATTCCATGCAAAACTCATGACATCGTTCTAAAATATTGACCCAAAAAAATAAAAAAACAACCAAAATTTCCAATAATTTCAATAAAATCTCATTTACTTACAGCAATTTTATCTCTGCAATATCTTTACGTCATATCCCTCGTTCTCGCCAAGAACCTTCTCACAGCTCTTTACACTTCAATAATAGCTTACAATGTCTTACGATATCTCGCTAAACTCAATGCATTCTGCACATAGTTCTAAATTACTAATGCACTCTATCGATATTTTCTGATAATCGCTTTTTAGAGTAATACTCTATACCATCTTTATATTTTATGTGTTTTCTTCACCATATCCTTGAATTTCCTGTACATTATACGAACTTTCACGAGCTATTAGCAGAATCGAATTAATGAGAGATTCCGACGAAGGATCTTCAATTGTTTATATCTAAAAAAATACAGAAATTCAAAATCGGAAGGCATAAAGGAACAGTTAGAAAAGGATATTAAATGTATCTTAGAACCAAGAGAGTGAGTCTGTGTAGATTAATATAAAAATTACGTATAAAATGCTTTTTAGAATCGCTGTGCTGATTTATTCAATTGTTAGAATTTCACATCGTAGATCTATTCAATGTCATTCAAAGCACTGTTTTACATGAATACCCTTGTTTTACCAAATAAAACACTCCCCCCTTAATCGATTCCCTTGAACACCTTCTAGAATAACCTAATTATCCAAAAAAATATATGAAAAAAATAACAGTAAAAAGAGATCTATTTCTCTCTATTTATTTTTGTTACTTCTTGGATAATCCCGTGAAATCAGCATTATTCTTGCATAGATCAACATATGGTGTGAAATCCTAGTTGATGATTCCATAGCGCTTATAGAACAACGCAAAACTCTTTCTAATAGGATATGATTGCTTTCTGACTTTGATTGACTCAAGTACACCAAGATATCTGACTTATTGTAATGAATTCACTGGATTAAAGTAATCTGAGCGCTTATCTTCATTTGGCTTGATGCAACGAATGAAATGACAGTCACATGACATCAAATCGTTCATTAAAAACTGCAATTCATTACGAAATTTACTACCTAATGATTTATCCTTTTCTAAGCAATTTTCAGTCACAAAAAATCAGTTATTCTAGTAAATAAACCCTCTCCAAATCAAATCTTACTTCTATTCCCTTAGCTGTTGTTGTTGTTCTCTACCACATTGACCTATCCCATCGATTACATCAACGGATTCTTGGATTACTGCATGGTTTATAACAACAACTCCTATATTTCATCTTGATTCTTCTCTGTGAATGCAGTCACAGTGTATTCCACATCCTTCGCAGAGTGTACAATAATAAACGTTTACTTTGCTGTGATCTTCGGTGTAATGAAATACTTATTCGCTTTATGAGTGTTTCTGAGCTTACTTAGGAAAACTTCACTGGAACCTTTCGTCTAGCAAACATCGTCTAGAATATTGAAAATACCTGAAGGAGGCATGTCTAATAGATCAATCACTGGTTTATTATCAGTGAACGATAAATATTAAAGATAATTCTCAAGCCCTTCCTTGACGAATACTTGTTCTTCTTGCTTGAAGACATATTGAATATACAGTTACTGCAGCTTTTCATTTGTGTAGTTGATGAAAAATTGCTCGAAACCGTTTTCTTTGAAGACTTCGAAGCCGTAGATATCCAGGAGACCTATGTTACAAGTAGGAACAGAGTTATCTGATTGATTAGCTTCTGGGACGATGATTTCGTTTAATCTTGTGACGATCAGCTAGAACATTTTCTCGTAGATAAACTTAGCTAGACTGTCTCTGGCATTTTCACATTCGATTAATCGCAAGGGACTTAAGTAGTTTTACTTAGAAATAACACGTAGTTTCAGAGTCAAACCGTCGATGAGACTCTTAGATTCAACTTAGAGAAGCTTAGAGACTTAGTTTATAACCTCAATGTTCATCACACTGCAAGGGTTTTCTAGAGGAAAATAAAATAAGATTAAAAAATGGATAAGAGAAATAGTTAATCTTTTATTATACAAAAATAAGACAGAAATCCTTTAATTTTGTGATATTTTTATCCATCTTACCATTAGTGAGTGTTTCCTCTGTGAATTTGACATTCCCAATCAGTAGAATCGCTGCAAGAAAGCTAAATATCGATTCTGCAATATCCTAGAATCCAAGTATCTTAAACGAATCTTTGACTTCTTAAAACAGCTTGACATCATCGATTTTCTGCACTGTGAAGCACTTCGATGATGCCAAGTAATTGTATTTTTCAAAATTCACTGGATACTCTAGCCCATATGATTTTAGGGTCTCTGGTGATTCTCCTTTTAAAAAATGATAGAAAATATGGAAGTTTCGTTCGCCAAAGGATTAGTTAGTTATTCGAGCTTTCTCAAGAAGATAATTGACAATCTAAGCACCTATGATGGACTTTTTCTGCTTTTCCACAATGATTGTGACGTATTTACCGAATCGACTGGAATTGTCGTTACGCACAGTTTTAGCATTCCCAAATGCCTCTAGGATTGGATTGCAACTAAGGATCTAGGAAAGAAGTAAACAAAAAGGGATTAATAATCTTGAATGGGGTAGGTAAAATGGCTATTACTTTGTCTTCGATGGATGGCTAACCATTCTAGCTATTGCTACCACCACTATTGTCTTTGGTATTATCAGTATTTGTAATTGCATTTCCTCCTGTAGCTTACCCAAGTGAAGTAAGAAATTTCATGCAATACTTAGTATTCTCCGTTTTCCCTGCTCCAGACTCACCGGATATCACCATAGCTTAGTTTTTTTCATTTACGAACATATCCTTGAATGATTCCGCTGTGAGTCCATACACATGTGGGGGTAATTTCTTTGACATATTCCTGTCAGCTTTGTTCATCACAATAGGAATATATTTCTGTAGGTTCTCAGATTCGTACAACCCTTCGACTAGCTTAAATGGATTGACAGCGAGCAACGTTGGGCCGACATATGTGTAGATTCTGTTTTCGTTATAGCGTCGTCTGAGATTTTACAGCAATTCGGCTTCATTCAGGAGATCCATGTTCACCATATCATCGAAGGTTTCATCTGTTTCGTTCCTGATAAGAAGTCTCTCCACTGGGATTTCTTGGTTGTCTCCACCGATTTCCAGTGAACAAGTAGCGATTCTGGATGGTTTGTTTAAAGAAACGATCTAAGCTGGGATGAACACTTCAGCATTTAGGTCAGTAGTGTTTAATGAAGAAATCCAGCAGAATTCGTCTGTTGAAAGGGAAAGCAAATAATACAAAAAAAGGTCAAGAAGGTTAATGGAATTGGAAGTTGAATTCTACGTGGAACGATCCAGGAGTATTATTAATCATCAGAGTCAGTAGGTAGCTAGCCATTTCGCTGCTGGGTCTTCATTTTGAAGACTCCAAATCGTAAATGTAGAGAGAAAGAAAGAAAGAGAGTAAAAGAAAAGTTAACTGTGGATATGTATTTGATGATTAGCGCTAAAAATTAATTTTTGCTTGATTCTTTTAAAATAATCCCCCACAACAATCAAGGAAGTACATATCTTAGAGCAAGCCAAATTAACACCCCCAAAAAAAACCCATCTTTTTATTCTTTTTTCATTTAGAAGTAATAACGAAATATTATGGAAATCATGCATCCATTTTCAGCTTATTTTACTTTCCTATTCATATGACAAACACAAATACAAACATAGCATTCCCCCTTTTCCGTTCACTGTTGATTCCTTTCGTCTAGCATGCTTTATATTTCGTTTCTATTGACTTTTGTCTTTTCTTCATTGACTTCGACTTCCATTTAGCTCTACTACGCAGATGCTAATACATTCTTGCAATTTAAGACCACTACCTAGTTTTGCTTCCTTATTTCTTCGATGCTATGCTAACTACAGTTCTTCAACACATCTCTAATAAACTCAGTCATCGAACGGATCTTCAGTAAGCATGCCTCGATCAGTCTAGTTTTGAGAAACATAAAAAATCAATTTGTCATGTTTTTGTCATAAACAGATTTTGTTTAGTTTTACTTATCAACTAGCTCAAGCTTCACTGGAGCACCACCTGGCTTATGGATATTACACACATCGTTATAAACATTCACTGAAATAGTGACTCGTCCTTCCATTACGTCTTCTTCAATCGCCTAACAAAATAATAAATAAACAAGATAAAAAAACAGCAATTATTTTGTAAATCCTCAAAAGCTAACTTCCTTACAAGTGGATCAGCTACAATAATCGTGGCATCTTAGAAGAATGCAAATGTAAAAGGTATTGGTATATGATGTATCGACAATGGCTGTGGGTTTCTATCCGTATGGACTTTAATATTCGACTACTGTTCAACTGACACAAATGGTTTCCTGAAATGGAGCAGACTCGTTATGACTGCTAAATATATGACATCGATGAGATTCCCACCATTAGCAACCACACTCGTCTCGACATTCACACTCCAAACCTTCTTCGCTGTGATCACACAGAGACTCTCCATATCAATAGCTTTCGATCCTTTGATGATCTTTTCGAGTAGTTTCTAAATCTCGTTCGATAACTTCTTAAGATTCGTTGTTCTTGGCTGCTGCTCTTCATTGAGCTGCGATAGATCGACTGCGAACTTAAGGAATCCTTCGTTGGGCTTCTCAATCTTCGGCGGAGTGATTTCCGCGGTGGTTTTAGTGATCACATGCGTATCGCCGACGAGTACTTCAATCTCACCAACGTTCGATCCGAAAATAACTTTGATGTTACGGCTCTCCATGAGTTTGCGTCCATCCATGCGGGATTCGCTAGATAACGCAGCTAAGATAAACTCTTGCTCGTTGATCGATAGTGTCTACATATCTGAAGTGCTTAGGTTGCTAAAAATCTTGTTAGATATATTGGTTTAATTTTGATCTTCAAGAGAGAGATTATCTCCCCCTCTTTTTACCAATTAGTATCAACCCACAAAGAGCATAATAACAAGAGAAATAGAGAACAGTTTAAAACATATTAATGAACAGACAAGAAGAAGAATAATTATTAAACAATCCATACATTCAAAAGAGAAATTAATAACAATATGAATGTGTACAATTAACCGCATCTGCTGCGAGCTCTTCTTCAAAGTCACTAGACAATTCCGTTCCAATACTGACACTAACACTGTTACTTATCAAAAGTACAATTAAAATTACTATTTTCTAAATGAACTATTCACTGCTATTATTGATAAATGAAATCCAGTGGGTTATAGTGTTTCGTAGACTGCTATTACTGCTGTTAACTCACAACGAAAGAGCCTTTCGCAGGGGAGATACTCGAAGTGCTATTACTAATATTATTGCTATTCTATTGATTTTACGTATTCAATAAATCTCTATGCAGTGGTATCGAGTGGATCTATTGCTAATATTGTACTTACTATCTCGATTGCAACCCCCCTTTTGTCGATTACAGCCCTTAAACACCGGAGTTATTCGATGAAGAACTCCCTGAGACAGCAAAGGAAGACATCAATAGATTGTTCGTAGTAGTAGAATTATTATTATTATTATTGCTGCCACTAGTTTGCGCTTTATGTGAAGGAGAAGGGTAGTTGTGTAGCTAGTAGTTCTATCCAAGGTTGAGAATGTTGTTATTGTTGCTGTTGTTGTTGTGCTTACCTTACAATGACTATGGGAGATTAGTTGATGCGTTAGTGTTATTGTTGTTGAGGATGATAGTTCTGCTATTGTTGCTACTGCTATTAGTACTACTGTTATTATTGTAGTTCGTAGACTTTGGAAGTGAGTTAGTCTTATTGATTTTAAGTACTGCTCTGCTTCTTCTGTTGATATCACTGATGATTCGATTTGAAGATGCATACCCTTATTCAGCGTCTCCTTCTTCATTTTGCTGCTTGTTAGCTAGTAATTGTTGTTTCGTTTCATTATCGAATTCTTCAGTTTTTATTCGCTTTCCAGCTGCGTTCATCTGATTAGCAGTTATTAATTGTTAAGGTTGCTAGTGAACAAAGCTTGTGCTACTGCTTCCAAGACCTATTAGAGGCTATGACTATTAAAGCTGTTGCTGCTATTATTATCTCCCTCCAATCCATGGTGTTCCATTAGCAAGATAATTATTAGTTTAGAGTTTAGCAGCTGAATTCGCTTTGAGATGTAATTATAATTGATTGCTAGGTGTTTTCTTACCTGAATTAGACTATTACTATTATTATCGTAACCCTAGACTATTCGATTGCTTCATATGTGTTGGCTTGGACTTCTCGAGAGTGTCTTAATCTAAGGTATTAGTATCTCCGTTAGCAGTTATATTATTGTTATTACTATCCTGTTATGTTTGGTTTTTGATAGCAATGGAGTTAATATACGCAGGTAGATTCCCTGTATTAATCCCATTGGCTGATGCAGCTGACACGAAGGAATTGAATTTCTCACCGAAGGATTTGAAATTATCACCGATCGCTTTGAAACTATCACTGGTGGGTTTAATATTCGATTGTGAAATGCTAGAGTTGGATAGACCTAGGGTTGTAGTAGTATTGTTTATTTTACTAATGTTGTTGTTGTTATCGTTGGTGCCTTGTGAGCTGTTCTTACGTTAGAATGCACCTTCTTGACTCTTTTGATTTAGTATCTCTTGTTGTTACTATTGTTACTACTTTAGCAATTATTATTACTGCTATTACTGCAAGATGATCATTTACTATTGCTGTTAGATTTACAACTAAGTCTTCTAGAGATTCTAAAGGTTCTACATGACTTTATATTAGTTTGATTCTTGCTCTTAATTATTGTTGTTCTGTGTCTTGAAGATCTAAAGATGTTTCTACGATGAAGTCAACTGCAATTATTACTATTACTACTACTACTACTACTACTTCATGATAATCCTTTATTTCTTGATTCTCGCTAGATTCGCATCAAAATAGAATTCGTCAAATATTGTGGGTAGTATTTCATCTTCTTTCCCAAGCTAGCAATTCATCAGTTTCTTTCTGAATTCCTTCTCACCATGCTGGAATTCTTCTTCATCGAAGTTAAACCCTAGACTGTTCGGATGCAAGGGCGGTTCGATTTGTTTCTCGAGAACTTCCCCGATCTTTATCGACTTGAACCATGGATGCGCGAGAATATCACGAATACCGTTTTTAATACCTAAGCGATTCTCAGGGTGTTTTGTTAAAAGACCATGGAGTAGATCCTCAAGGTCACTGGATAGAGTGACATGATCAGGGAATTCAAGTTCTTCGTAGAGAATACGCTGGTAGATTTCGTCTGTGTCGTGACTGTAGAAAGGAGGGAGACCTGTTACCTAAGGGGAAGAGAAAGGAATGAAAAAATTAGGAGGAAGAGGGGGATATTTGATAAATGAAGTATTACAAGTTCGTAGAGGAGGGCTCCAAGGCAATAGAAATCAACAGTGTAAGTATGTCCAACTTTTAGAAGCATCTCAGGTGCCATATATTCAGGAGATCCGCAGAAACTGTGAGCATGGTCGTTTATGTCCATGTCAGGTTTCGCAAGACCAAAGTCACCTAAAAAAGAAATAGAAAAGAAGAAGGATCAAAATTAAGGATCTAAGTGTATTTATCTATCTTATTCATTGGCTGTGTGCTATTCTTACCGATTCTGATATGTCCATCGATATCTAGAAGGATGTTCTCAGGCTTAATGTCTCTGTAGATTATGTGTCTAAATTTACCAAAATAAATCGAGAATCAGATAATGTCCAAGACAACACAACGAATAATATTCTCTCCCCCTCCCCCCTCCCCTCTCCCCCTCCTTTCCCTTTTGTTTTCTCATCTCCTACCTCTTATGCAGATAATCGATCCCTAGACATATCTCAACAAAATAAAACCTCGCCATGTCTTCATTCATCCTTTTGATCCTCCTCAAATGATAAAAGAGCTCTCCACCAGCGCAGTATTCCATCGTGAATCCTAAATAGCTGTTGCTCTCAAAGGCATATTCCAATTTCAATAAAAATGGATGTGCGATGCTTGCCATGATATTTCGCTCATTCTAGACTATAACTTCCTTTTTGTTCTCGATAATAAACCGCTTGTCGATGAGCTTCAGTGCGAACATCTTCCCGGTTTCTTTTTTCTACACTAAGTAAACCCTACTGAAACCACCTAGTCCGATACAACGAATCACATGGAAATCATCTAAACCGACTTCAGTGTATTCACCTGAACCAGAACGCCAAACTAAGTGGAAAGATAACAAACAAGCAAACGAAATTAAATTCCAAAACATATCTCTAACTCTTTCAATGTTTCCTCCCCCCTTTCTCCAATGAAAATACCTTCCGGTTCTTCGAATTCTAATGGCTAGATATTCAAGCATTTCCTATTAAACACATTAATTTCTCGTTTTCTTTGCGTAAAATAATAAGTCACCGCCATGTTCATCGTGCTCGAGACAAAACTCACAATTTTCTTTAGATTCTCCCTCGTTTGTTACTCTGAGTGCTGCAAGTCTTGTTTTTCATAGTGATACAATCTTCGGAGGAGATAATTAAACAGCCATTCGATAGTTCTGTTCTTCGTGGAGAACTCAAAATGCAATACAGTTTCTTTGTATTTCAAATTCACTTAGCAGTTTCGATCTTAATCGAGAGTTCCACTGGGTTTCTCACCGTTCTTGAATTTGGCTTTTATAGCATCTTAGATAATATCTTCGTCTTGGTCACTGTCGTATTCCTTGAGCGCTTTGTCTAGTGTAGTCGTGCGTTTCTTCCATTATTGCTGCATATAAACTTACTGGATTTTCTGCTTGCTCAGAGATATTTACTCATCCGAGAAGAGGGTAGGCTCATGGGGAGGTTCAGAAGAATGCAGGGGCTTGGTAGCTGCTGTGCCGGTAGATGATCCACTGTTTGAATCTTGTCGCTGAGTTTGCACATTCTTTAAACTGTTTGTTAAGAAACTAACATTATTTCAAATGCAAATGCAAATTGCAAGTACAAAACCATAAATTCCCTGAAAGAAGTTTGTTTAGTTTACTTTGGTCCAAGTGGAAGAATCTATAAAGCTGGATCCGATCGCTCTGATGGCTCGGTATGTGAATACTGCTAAAACACTTCAATCTGCTACTGTTATGGCTGCTACTTACGAATTCCATTGCTGTTAGGATTATTAGTAAAAACAAGCCTTCGCTGTGGAGAATTCGATTGATTCTTTTGAACCTCTAGTTGCTTGTTGTTTTCTCCCTTAGCTGAGGGTAACTATCCCATCTTAGCGTTACTTGACGAACCCGATGAATTGGACTCATAAGTCAGTAGTTTCTAGCTGAATCCGGATGAAGAAGTGCTATTGTTAACATTATTCTAATTTACTCTCTACGATGGTTCTGTTTTCATGATCGGTGTCCTTTGCTACGATGAGAAGAACATCTACGGGGATTATTGCTATTGTAACTGTTGCTGCTTTGGTGCGGAGTTCTATCTTCTAGAGCTCTCATCAGCTGAAGGAAATGTCTATGTATTCGAGTTGCCTGCATGATGTACGAGATCTTAAGATCCACCTCGAGGGATGAGTCCACGACTACCAGATATGTTAGAATTAGTGAAATTAGTGCCATTCTAGCTATTATTATTTGCTTTGCTTGAGTAAAACGCAGCAGATGTCTTATTGTTAGTGTTACTTAATCCATTCAGAGGTACTAAACTGTATGGCTCATTTATCAGAAGAAACTCTTAAAACCCATGCGAATCACTTTTATTTGCATTCCCCTTCATCGATGATTTCCTATTATTTGCACTTGAAACATTGCTAGTTTGCATCCCTTGCTACATTTGCTTCATACTGCTGCTGTGATCAGTCTCGTTTAGATTCTACCCGATATTCACAAACGATTTATGCTGCCCTTTCCAATTCAGCTAACTGTGTTGCGCAGTGAGAATACTATTCACGCTCTTTTTCTTCTATGAGCTGTTCAAAAACCCAACACCTGATGAGAGATTCTATTAGCTGAGTCTAGCTTTGAGAGTTTTTTGAGAATCCCCTCGAAGCTTTGCTTGTTGAAGCTAAATCTGTTGGGATTGTTTAGACCCTATGAGATTCCTGGAAGCGCTCGTTGGTAGTTACTTCAATAACCCAGATACGCCCGAATTGCTGTTGTTGTTGGTGGTAATCATGCTCAAGCTGCCTCCTTGCATTTCTGCTAAGCATTGAGCACAATTCCCACATCCGCAGGGTCTGCCACTCTTGGGAATGTAATATAGTTCTCCTGCTTCTAGTTTCTTGGATTGCTAGGTAAGTCGAGGGGATATCGATCGAGCTTATTGGGAGTTTCTAGTTGAGAGATGAAAATTCTGCGATGAATAGCCAACTTTTACAGCAGATACACTTTTCTTAGTTGTTGAGAGATTTTACTGTTATTGCTGTTATTATTGCTATTACTACTATAGTTATGACAGTTGCTGTTGTTGCTACAGCTGCATAGTCATCCATGACGGAGATTACTTCGTTGTGAGCAGTGGTGAAGATGCTTTTGGAAGATAAGAATTTATGTTGTGGCTCATGGGGATGAAAAAATATATTTGCAAAAATCCTTAGTTTGTAGGTGCAATGATTAAGATTATCTTTTGTAGGCAAGTGTCCAGCGGTCGTGGGTCAATAACCTGTTGTTGAAGAAGTTGTTGTTGTTATCCTCTTTCTTGATTCTGCTATGTTGTATGCCTCTCTCTCTCTCGTTTTCAAGCTATTTTCAGTTATTATTAATTGTAACAACGTTTTATTCGTTCTTTTCCCCCTTGAATTCTCTCACTCTCTCTATTTATCTCTCAGTTTGTCCGTTCTCTACTTCTGTGATTTGATTTTATTTAAGAAGCACATTTTGTCTTATTAAAATACAGTAAACCCCCTTCAAACTTCATATTCTGCTGCCTTTTTTTTAAAAAAATTAAGATCCATTCATTTCAGCTCAAGCAGCTTTAAGTTTCCAGCCAGCAATGCTGCTTCATATTACACCTGCTTTATTTGTATTTCGATAGTAAATTTCACAAATCCTATCCTTTAAGGCTGTTTGTCGTTATTTGGAGCACAAAAGCAACAAAGTTATTTTTTTATTCCATTTTTCGAATGTATTAATTATTAATTACTATTTAATTCCAAACAGTATAAACCAAATTCTAGAAGGATCATATTATTGACCTACATTCATTCAATAATTATTTGCAATTTGTATCCTTAGCAAGTCAATATTATCCCTCTGGAACATGAATAATTAGTCTCTTTCAAACAATTAACAATCTTTTTCCTTATTTTCAAATATTTACGTTCTCCTTATTTTTCCCATGCATTTTAATTTAATTTCCAAAATTCACACAGAGAAAAAGAGAGAGAGAGAGTAGCATACTAACCTTCAACAACAGCAGTGTCATTTTCTCCCAAAAGATAAATAAAAATATGCTTAATTATTTCCCTGTCAACAAATCACCTTTAACAAACACACTTTAATTGTCTTAATTTCAAATCAATTTATCCAACAAAATAAAAATAATAATTATAACAAATGAACAATATTTACAATAACAACACATGTGTTTCCCCATTGTTCTATGAGACCTCCACAACCAGCAATACTAATACATATTCGCTAGATTAATCTCCCTTACTTGGATACATCCAGGGAAGTAGTCCAATATTATGCTCTAAACATCCAATGGAAAAATAATTTTTCTTGCATAACAACAATACAAGCACTACAACATCCAACGAGACATCAGCCACAGCAGTAGAGTCCATTATTATTAAACTCTCCAGTCTAGCAAGACAATCACCCAACCCACAAGTCACAGAACTCCTCAATCAAACTGAAAGAATCCTCTCAGCATTATCAGCTGAAGCACGGAGAAACACCAAGCTTCAAGCAGTCCTTCGATAGCAGCTAGGTACACAATACTAACCACCAAATGCACTTACAAATACATATTTTTATTTTATTTTTCTTTTAGACATCTCAACTTCCGCCTTGTAGTAGCGCGAGAGAATAATCTAAGAAATGCGCGAAGATCTTCTAAAAATATCTAAGCAACTGTAAAGTGCAAAAGGTGAGGTAGAAAAAGCTAAACTGCGACACGAGCGATCAGCAAAGTAGAACAACGAGAACTTCTACAAGATCGCGCAGCAAATCAAAGAACGTATCAACGTCAAAGCGCAAAAACAGTAATCAGAAATCAATCATCTCAAAGCGATAATTGCATTCCCAAAAGGTAGTATCAAACCAAATCAACAACCCTTAATGTGATTTGGTGTGTTTTATTTCCCAGGTAATGCAGGGAGAAGAATGAATGAAGTAGTTAATTAAATCAATAAAGAAGAAGAAGAAGAAGAAGAAGAAACAGACTCAAGGCATGAAGTAATGCATTAATGTGTGTTCAGGAGAATATTATAACCAACAATGATGTAAAAAACAGGAAAATAAGCAAGGTCAAGGTGAAATTCCTGTGAGCTTGAAGCTAATCGTCTAGGACAGCTGCAGACTGCTTGAAAGTAAAAGTAAATTCGGTAGCTAAGTAGAAATCACCTATAACAATCAGAATGACCTAGATGAACTTAAATAGCAGTAAAACTCAGTGGAAATTATCCCCAGGGACCACAACAGTCAACTAGATGTTCTCAGGAAGACATCATCTAATGACAATCCCTCATCTGCAATTATTCCATTAGACGACAGAGCTGATTTCGAAGAGATTCGCAAGTTCTTCATACACACTGATCTCAACGAGATGGATTCCATAAAATCCAATCAGCGCATCAACTTAGCTAAAAAAGCTAGCATGCAAAAAGCTAAATTACAATCAATGTTTATGTTCAAACAACCCTAAGTTAATAATACTTCCTCCCTCAAGAAATCACCGCATAATATGTCCCACACCAAATCAGTTCAGCTAAACACAGCATAGAATCAATTCAACAAGACCTTAAGTATCAACTACCATCACACCAAAGCTAGTCCCCTTGCGTAACAGTTCTTCTAATTCAATAAAGACGATGAAAACGATGAAGAAGAAAAACAGAATAATCACAATAATCTTCATAATAGATACAAAAGCAGCAATGTATTCACTGAATAACTACTCCCAGGACCAAAGAATAGGTAGGTTAATAGGAAGTTTACTGTTTCTTCGTAATTCCAGTAACCGTAACCTTCCCCATACCTGAGATAGCACTCGCATACTCGGCGTTCTACAAACTCACAGTTTTTACTACCTCTACCAGGCAATAACCCTGCTAGCTACTCTTAATCTACCCGTAATTCCCCTCCTAAGACAGCTAATTAGTCTTCATCGCATTCACCATCTGACAAACCCTTGTACATGGACTCAGGCATCAAAGCAAGGAATGAATTCCTGTAGCATTCTTAAGATTACCATTTCTACACATTACTTCTTGATCTCGCTAAAAGCGATAAAAGTATCTAAAAAACGCATAGGGAAAATGCTCATTTAATGTTCCTTTCGAAGATCGCAGACAACGAAAACAGTTTCAGGTGTTTATTAATGAATCTAACAACAGAGAAATACAGTTGTTTGTATGAATCGATGCGACATGTATTTTAGAATGAATTCTCGTCTTTGAATATGATTTTGAGACTCAAGAAAATCATTTAAAGTGTGCTCAAAATGCATTCTTCGCTTATGCTCACGGATGCATTTAGTACAATAATCAACGAGACATGCTGTGTGCTGAACTGCGATAGAGCCTCTGTGTTTTTAATAGATCCAAGACGGAATGAAATATGGACGAAAGTTTCTAAGAATTCAAAGCCAATCAGAATTCCCATCGGTGTAGGGTTTGCTGGATCGGTTGCGCTCAATGGGGAACTGCTGAATATTCTAGATGCACATTAGGATTCGAGATTTAATAAGGAAATTGATGCGAAGAATAACTATAAAACGAAATCGGTGATATGCATAGCTATTAAAGATCAAAATTAGAAACACACCATAGGTAAAAAGGGAGAAAAATGAGAATAGGAAAAATAAACCTAATAACCATCTTGCTTTGTTTTGTTAGGTGTTTTGTAGGCTATAAACAAGTAAGACGGTGAGTTCTTCACCAAAGAAGATGAAGGACTGATTGCTATTCTTGCTTAGCTTGCTACTGCAGTCTTAAGAAACAGTTTATACCACGATGAAAGAGAAGTGTTTCATAATAGTTTGAAGGTCCTTTTAGAATCAGGGAAGGTGTTTAGTCATGCTGATTCGATGCCTCTCTTAGCGATATAAGCACATCGAATATTATTAGATAAGTTTGATGTGCCTTCAGCGAATATCTGGATTCATGACAGTGAAACATCAGAATTAGTTCGGTATTATTATGAGTAAAATGAAGAATACAACAACACCAACACTAACAGCAGCAACAACAATAATATCAATAATCCATGGGCTACATAGACTCATTTACCTCTTGCTTCGTCTATCCTCGAGCAAAGATTCCCATAGGATCAAGGTAATATTTTAGGCAGTCAAAATTATTCTATTTTTTTTATTTACAAAAAATCTAGGCATAGTTGGTCATATTTTTGAGAGTTAGAACTCCGAGAACATCCTTAACGCTTATTAGCATCCCTTATTCAACGGATCAATCGATATCAACACATCGATGCCTGTGATAACCTTAGTAATTCGATCATAAATTGATATCCATGATAAATCAATTTTCAGAAAAGTTGGTATTCTGCAGTGTATCAACCCAAAAGGACTCGAATCATTAGTCTTCAAAGGATAAAACAGTGCAGCAAACAATATTCCACATGCGTTCTATGAGACACTCAACCATTTCGCTTAGATTCTTGGGGAGAATCTAATTAAATTTTTATCTACTGATTTCTGCTGATGATTTTTTGTAAAAAATATGTAAAATGTTTCATGTGGTTTTCTGGGGGGAAATTTGTTGAATAAAGATGAGGATTTTTCTTTAAATCTATCATCGATTTGAGATGGCAATATCTTATCGGAAATAGAGTATGATTCAGACTAAAACTACCTCAAAATTTAAAATAATAATTATCTGAAACCATTAATTTTGTACTCTGAATCCAAAGTGTAAGGCCTTACAATCACTCACTGGAGAGTTTCTCTCCTAATTCTCGGATTAAACTAAGACAACGAAATGAAAAGGTTAATTAATGTTATTTCACATGTCAGTTGTGGGAGGAAGAGTGGATTTAGTTTAATTTACCACATAAAATCATCTCTCTTTTTTTTATATAATCTGGTGGAAATATAATTCTAACAAAACTTAAATCTCTTGATCCTATCTTGGATTGAATGCAGTAGCAATAGCAGAAACATGACCCTTCTTTGCTCTCCCAGAGAGAGAAAGCACGGAAACTACACGAAGAGACTGAGAAAGTTAGAATACAATTTATTCAAGTTCTTCGCAACAGCAAAGCCATTCTAGCAAAGGTATAAAATTCCATAAATGAATTCTTGTTACTTCCATATCATCCCCATGTTTTTTCTCTCTTCAATTCCTCAGAAAAAATACAAAGCTAGTTACTTCGCATTAGAGAACTTCATATCTGAGTTCGATAGCGAACTGCTTTCATCAGACAATCAGATGAAATTGTGTCATCGGATGTTTTATCTACTCGACAAGGCATTCGTGAGTAAACTGCTTCGACGAGATATCCATAATCCACGCCATCTACCTATCCTCTAAGCTATCAATAACAGGATGATCCAAGCGTTTACTAAATTCAATGATAATTACAATAATACAACAAATGAATAAACAGAGTAGGGGGTTATTCCCTAGGAAAACAAAGAAGAAGACAGCATAGCGAAGATTCTTGTGATGGTTACTTCTTTGCTGATAAATAGCTCATATATCGCTTAATTGTCTAGCGATTACAATTAATCTTTAAGTTATCTGATGACTGCGAAAAAACTCTTGGCAATGGCATTCACTCTCAATGTAAGAGGTTAAAAGGGAAAATACATAAAATAACTTGATTTTTTTTTCTTTTTAAAATTTAGAATTCTAAACTTCTCGAGAAGGACATAATCGTAAGTATTCTCCTTGGTAATCTCTATTCTCAAGCTGATCGTCCAGACAAAGCTATTGAGCTCTTCTAAAATTCAATCAAGACTGTAACGATGTATCTTCGGTACAAATACGCTGAACCACTTCAGCCTATTCCTGGGAAGATTCCAACTAAATTCGATGAAGATCAAGAACTTCTCAGGCAATAGCGATTCTAGAAAGCAGTGAAACTAGTCATTTAATTCCTCTATGGATTCGCGTTTGCTTATGAGAAAGCAAAGAAAATTGAATCATCCTATGAGACACTGCGATTAGCTGCTTTTTTAGGGAAAAGTGTGCTCTTCGATGACACTGATGATTTCCTGAAGTTCATAGCAAAACTTGAAAATGAACTTAACACGAGGGTAACTAGCATAAATTGTAAAATATTTGTGTTTGATTTTGGTTATTTTGGTGTATCTGAAGTATATGAAACTAGCAGAGGAGATAGGCGAGATCGAGAGGATTGCGCAAGATGTGCTGATGCGAGATAGGAAATGGTATGAGAAGATCTAACAGATTCAAGAGAGAAAAGATGCAAAAGCAGTAGAAGCAAGGAATAATTTCATGAATGAGAGTTTATTTAATAGACTTTAAGAGAAAGAAAGGTACGCGGAGATGTAGTTGGAAGATGAGAAACAAGATTGGGAAAGTTAGCAGACAGACAGGAGTTTAAAGGTCTAACGGCAAATGAAGAGAGTTACTAGAGGGTTCTAAAGTATGTAAGATATCACACCGTTTGATCCGTATTAAATTTTGAAGAGAACGAATAGTGATGAGAGATAAAGTAATTTAGATGGAAAGTTGATGAAAACAAGTGATAATAATAATAATACATAAAATACTACTTAGGTTTAGATGATAAATAGTATTTAGATTTTAGATAATAAGAAGGTAATTGCTGAATACAATCGAGGGAACTCAGCAACATTTCGTAAGCTCCCAAGGAGTTAAACATGTAATTCACTTGAAAAAGTAGTTACTCTCAGTGAGATTTCCAGTAAAATCAGCGTGGCAGATAAATCTGAAATAACAGGTGATCCTGATAATTACCTCGCACCAAGCATAGCGAGCACTGCAGGAACTCAGCGACAGGTACTTAAAAAAAGCACTAAAAAACAACGAAAATCAAGTAAAGGCACTGGCAGTTCAGGTAGATTAGTTAAAACAAATAGCAAGAAGAATCTAACGGGAAGTTGCGGTCACAATGAGAGCTAAGAAGAAAACAGTAGTAGAAGGAGTGATAGTTGGGTGTTTGCAACACCAAGAAGATAACCATCACCGGTAAAGAAACATCAGCAATAATAGTCTTCTGGAAATACGATTCCAATTCAAGGCAACACGATAACTGGCAGTAGTATCCATAATCATAGCAACTCTGTGCCGACTGTGAATCTAAACAATTATATTCTGAAATTCGGTTTGAATAGCAAGAATCTCATGAATTATGATAAATCTAACATTAGTAACAGTAATAGCATGTCGTAGATGAAATTCTAAGAATCAAAGCAATAAGGATCTGTATCGTAACCTTCAGCAAAATGGGTCTAATTATCTTCTGCTACGTAAACTGTAAATCTTATTAAACCATCCTTTCAGCAGTAGAATTCCAAAAACAGCAGTAGTAGCAGTAGCAGCAACAGTTTGAATCTCTTGAATGGTCTGAATAAAGACAACAAAGCGTCAATCTCGGGGTTGAGCGCACATCACTATCGAGCATTTAGTAAATGAAATTCAACATGCGAAAGCACAAAAAAAGGAAACAAATGTGAGTATTAATATTTATCTTGTGCTTTCTAAGGCTGGAGAGACAACAAGAGCGATAGAATGGCTAAGACAGATTGCAATATCCTTGAACCTACCAGCAACCAATCCATCATCTAAACTCAATGTGCACTTGACGATAAGACTGAAATGTCTTTGCCCTAGAATGATAAATCATCTCAGAGAGTTCACAGCTAGCCTTCCATTTAGTAATAACAATCAGAGACTGTTGTGTCACTTGATTCCTTCATGTCTGGGTTTATCCACAATGCTCTCACAAAAGCATTCATCTCCAAACCATTCTACAAGTACAATTAACAAAATATTTGATTAGTTCAGATTTATCTTGATTTGGTTGTTTGATTATCCTGCAGGGTATTGAGAGATTCCTCTGCGACATAGCGAAGGGAGGATGACAACAAAAAGGACTCACAATTTGAGCTGAAACTTCTCAAATTCAAAAAGAAAGAAGACATAGCAAAGCCTACACTTAAAATAGATTATAACGCGAATACCTCCGAGAGTCACGCAGCCGTTCGATAAAAGGTCTTCATGCAGGCTGATGTAAAGAAATACAGATCATATTTGCATATCCCCTCATCCTACCCTTAATTCCTTTGTTTTTTGCAGTAACAAACTTAAGTTCAAGAATCAAATGAGAAAATCACCAAATAACTTTAAGCTCGCAGAATCGAATGGGAAACCAGAATCAATAACATCAGTGCTGCTCCTAAAATCAACACAAGCAGTGCGAGTAACACAGCTACTCATCGTAAACAGCTAAACTAATTCACTTCCAGCATGTCTCCTTTAGCTAAACATACATCATCAAATCCTATACTAACTTTGAGCCCTTAGCGCAGTGTGATGTTCAAGCAGTAGTTCAGCACGCACAACAGCTTCAACGATGATGATTACGATGATGCTGAAGATACCTTAGTAAGACTTCCAACGTTTAGTCGTACTTTGAAAGAAATCATCATGAAACATCGGAAAACATTCCCACTCCCGAATATACGAAAACTTCTCAAAGACAGAAAAAAATAAGATATTCGAAGGCTGTAGTAATAAACGTTCAAGCAGCGAGTCAGACAAAGCTTGTTGTTTGATACCCCTGAGTAATTCAGCCCGATTAAACTCAGACATCCTAGCTCACATTCGCCGAGAAAACTAAGAACGGGCAATAATTCATTTTCTTAGTAATCATATCTAGATTGGGAGAATAATGTTAATCGTCTAAACAAAGCGGAATATCTTAAGAACAAAGAGAGAATACATGACATGCTTGAGGAGTTCGAAACAGAAAGAGAACTGGAATTAAATAGAAAAAAGGAGAAAAAGATAAAAGTGATTGACAATAGTGGTAGCACATCATCGAATTTATATTAACTTCCTGGAAGAATAGATAAAAGAAAGGATCATTCCTGCAATAATAAGAGTAATACTAACAATGATACATGTAACAGCGGTTGTCAGTAGTCGTAACTGTCTTCATCAGGGTCTGGTTCTTCACGGGCAAAGAAACTGTAAACAAAATATTTTCTAATTTATTCTGAGAATTTATGTAATTTTGTTTTTGATGTTTAGAGGATTCATTGCATTGAAGAGTGAATTAGCTTAGAGCACTAACTTAATGTCTGCAATGCATTCTGGTGCTTAATCAGCTTCAACATCTTTGCTGAATGTGATTAAGCTGCATAGAGTGCAGAAATCAAGGGAGATTCTCAAAGCAAAACTGAAATAAGCTGAAGAAGAAAAGATTTCAAAGGAAATGAAGATATGATAAAGGGAAGAAAGGAGTGAATGAGAGAGAGAGAGAAACGGAGAATAAAAAGGGATATTATGGTTATTACATATTTGCTGGGTTAGAGATTATTTAGAATCCTCCAAAAAATCTATTTAATATTGTTTTGGCGTTGAATGGCGCAAATGGGAGAGATTTGAATAATAAACGATGGTTAAACCTTGGTGGGGGATTAGACAAGTGCTGTGGGGGGTTTTAAATTGAACTGGAAAGTGTGGAGAACTTAAGAATGGGAAATATATTTCTTAACAAATTATTCATTTTGCATGCAAAGTAGCAGGAAAAACATAAGAAGCTGAAAAATCATCTTGCAAAAATAATATAGAAAGTTCGAAAAACATAGACAAAGACATAGACACATAACTGACGAGAGGACAACGGCAAACTAAGTTGCATTTATCTCCCTCCTCCGCTACATAATTTTAGTGAATATTTGAATGTTTAAATGCAGTGACTGCGAGAGGGTGTTCAGTAAGAAAAGCAAGCTCACTCGACACTTCAAAGAGACTCACTTGAATGTGAAGGAGCATATCTGCAGTGAATGCGGGAAGATATTCAAGAGAAATTCTCATTTAACAAGGCATTAAATCGCACACAGTTCTAATCCTAAACCATATGGATGTGGATTTCCTGATTGTCCGATGTCATTCGCATGTAAACATCATCTAGAACGGCATATTAAAATCATTCACGAATAAGACTCCAGCTATAAATGTACGGAATGCCCAGCAGCGTTTACAAAGAAACTAGCGCTGAATAAGCATTTGTCGTTGCAGCATGGGAGATAGAAACCGCAGGAATGCTAGATATGCAGGAAATCGTTTTTTAAACTTGGATAGTTGCATTTCCATTCTTGCGAAAGAGGAAGATAAAGGAGAAATCAATAGGAGAATAACAACATCAACAGTAAACAAGAGGATGGTATGGGTGTATCTGGTGTTGATGATAATATGAATATGAGAAGATACTACAACAACAGTTAACTAGGAAATAGCACTGAAAATGGCAATCAATATATAATATCTTAAAATATCAGTGCAGTAATTGGAAGAGAAAATGAAGTAAGGGAGCTAATTGATTAAAGTTAAAACGCAATCACTAATCAGCAATAATCAGTAAGGTAGATGTTCTATGAAGACACTGACAGTTTCTAAGGATTTAATGGAGAACAATAATAATAACCACAGTAGCTACCTGTGTAATAGCAATGCAAAGAAACAAGCATTTTCATTAAATCTGAAGATAGTCATGAGCAGTAAGAATAAGAATATCAGCAGTAGCAGCATTAAGCTATACACACAGCTAGACTAGCTGCAAATAGTGAAAATTCATGTAATCCAATTGTACATACTTATCCTGATAATTTATAAAGTCAAAATAACAACGATAATACTATTGCGCATGAGAACAACAGCTAAAGTGCCCCTTTCATAAGTAATGATGACCCTGTAGCTGTGCATTCCATGAATTTTAATGATCTGCTAAAGAGCAAAAGCTCATCGATTAACCCGACGTAGCGAAGACTCTCGGAGATCTTTGCTTTGTCAGATAGTATGGGAAATAATTATAATAATAACAATCACATTAATAGCAGCAATCGTAAAGGGAGCTTCAACAATAATGATGTCTCCATCTTTAAAGATCTTTTCACTGATGGTTAGAGCAATAATAGCAATCCGCATCACAGTTATTGGCCATTCTAATAAACATAGAATTACTCCTTCTAGGAGAACTCTAGGAATCACAATCATCCTCCTCCTTCGCATCCTCTTGGAACTTTTAGAAAGAGTTCCTCAATATGCATATCGAAGCTTGAGGAAGACAGAGATATTCTAGCAGGATTTGGACAACAGGAAGCAGATCTGACTAAGCTAGAAACGGAAATAAACACATAGCCCCAATAACAACAGTTTGAATTGGTTTAAACGCCAATATTTCCACCATTGCAATAATAATCATATCCTCCCTCTCAGTAGCTTTAACCCTCAGTCCTTCCACCTAGAAACAACCCATCTCTGCCTAATAATCATGAAAAGTGCTACAGGTGCTTCTACCCACAATGCGATAAGTTCTACACAAAAGTAACCTATTTTAGTTTTATTTTAAGGAAGATAAATAACGTATTATAATCCTTATGCATGTTGTAACCTAGCTGTCAAATCTGAAAACCCACGTGAGAACATACCATCACAAGAGCAAAGACTTTAAATGCAATTATCGAGGATGTGACGCAGCGTACTTACATAAGAAGAGCTTAAAAGAACATGTCACAAGAGTACACTGGATAAAATAAAGAGGATAAGGAGAATAAGCACCGCAGTTGGGGATACATAGAGAAGGGGAGAATAAAGAAGAAAATGAAGAAAATTGTGATAATCCTGTTAATGTTGGTGATATTAGTAATCAACCATAGTCTTCTTCTTTCTCTCAGTTGAATAACCAACCATTATTAAGAACCTAGCATCATAATATCCAATAATACTACTCTTATTCAGTAGGCAATAATATCCATCATGATCAAGGTCCTTAATCTTAATCCATTGTGAATTCCATCAATGCGCATGATCATTATTTACCTAACCACATCTACAACAATAACAATCTAAATCCTTATTCTTCCAGCTAAGTTCAGTCTTTCAATTTCCATCCAATAATGGACTCTTCTTCAGTTTCCGATGCTAAATGCACTTAAGAATTCAATCTTCAGCAATCTGACAGTGTATTTCATAGCAACGGTATTTCCTACTTCCAATAAAACCCAAATGGAAATATCCTCCCAACACTGCAAGCATAGCAAACATCCTCGCAAGTGAATAACGAGTTATCTTCTAACAATAATAGCTAATATGTTAGCAATCAACTAAGGTATTGTCAAGATATCAATAGTAATTATAATATAAATCAATCGAATTAATCATTGGGAGAACAACAATAATAGCCCTCCTAACTGCATAATCTCAGCAATGTCTAATAATAATACTAATAGAATTCACTCCCTATCCAACAACAACAACAATAACAATAATCAAATGTGTTCCTCAGCGTTTCTTCTCATTTCGAGTGACTTTGAATATATTCTCTTTTGAGCTGCTACTACATTAATATTTTGTTTTTATTTATTTTGTAATTTTTTCTTCTAAGGGAATATCCTAAAAAATCTTCAGCTTTTTTGTATATAATTCAATATAACCCCTTTTCCCTGTTCTCTTCCCTTTAGATCCCTTAGATGTCTAAGTATGCAGCATGATAGTTTGGATGTCTAGAGAGGCATTAGAAGCTAGCAGGGATCAGTTTCATTTCAAACCTTATGATTATGTATTTCCCTGGCTTTTTCTGTGTAGATAAATGATGTTCTTCTCAGACAATCAAAATACATCACAAATTCT
>Ga0302271_10000329_pt1 | contig 45656 bp, 30 predicted proteins | sample III_Bog_N1_1_FD_198767 | JGI IMG/M metagenome (GOLD analysis project Ga0302271, IMG submission 198767) | Peat permafrost microbial communities from Stordalen Mire near Abisko, Sweden - III_Bog_N1_1 | ecosystem: Environmental > Terrestrial > Soil > Wetlands > Peat | place: Sweden: Abisko...
CTTCGAGTTATTTGATTCCATCAAGAATCTCTTGATATTCACTTTCACTTTTCCCTGCAAAAAAATCTATTGGGAATATCGCACTCAGCTTGTTTTCTTCAGTCCATTCATCGCTTTTGCTCTGATACAATTACCCGTAACTTAATTTATTAGTGAATTAAAGGATAATTATCCATCAATAACACACAAACCTTTCGAACTAAATAGACATAAAATATTTACATATTTTTCATGTTTTAGTGGGTTGATTATGCATTTTTTCTTTAAAATTCATAATATTTGTTAATACATAGAAATCTTATTAATTTTGTTTATTTTTTTAAGAAAAATACAAAATTTTCCTCACGAAACAGAAGAATACAGTATCCTACTCTTTCTTAAAATAGATAAGCTAAATTAAATCTTGTAGAATCTAGCTAAGATCTTAAAAACAAGTAAAGAAGCTTTATCTACTAAAAGAGGAATTTCTTTCTGATCGATTTCTGCATAATAGTGTCTAGATATCGGATATTAACTGGATTAAAGGTGCCAATTATGTTCCTCAACCAAAATCAATATATTGCAATTTTCTGCCAAATATTCAAAAGATTTATCGAAAACAACTAACAAACACACACAAATCTGCACAGTTATCCAAACCAAAAAATGAGAAAATAATAGATAGATCTTGAACAAGAAAGATCCAAGCCAAACAGTGAAAAAGCTAGAAAATAAAATAAAAATCGTCTCAAAGAACAACGAGAACTTGAAAAATCAAGACCATTTCCATTATCACAAACTGGCCAGGCATATGCAAAAATCTTGAAAAACTTTGGCCAACATCATTTTGCAGTGGAAAGCTAAAACAAAAAGTCAATATTAGGAGTACTGAGAGGAACACTAAGGAACCAGGTGAGATTAGAAGTCGATGACTTGGTTTTAGTCCAACTTAGGGATTATTAAAGAGATCGGTGTGATATTATTTATCAATACAGTTTAAAGGAAGTGCGCATTTTGTTTGAAAAAAAGTAGATTCTTAAAAGATTCTTTTCATAAATTCGAGGAATTACCTAACCAAAAGAGGTAGATGATAATTCTGATGTTATCTTCTATGATAGCAGCGATGAAGATGAGAATCAAAATGAACCAGAAAATGAAGAAAACGATGATGATGAACTCTCATCAGAATAATCTAAAGAAATAGATAATTCGATGTCTTTTACAGCAATGAGTTTTTCTGAACATTGTAAATCATCAAACATATCTTCTTTTTCTTTGATGGAATAATAAAATCTTGACGACTCAGTAATATCTAGCTTTTCTAGAATCTCTGTATTGAACGATGATACTCTTAGTGAAGCGCATTCAGAAGCGATTTTTGACTTCGAAATATCATTGATTTGATTTTGTGGGAGAAAGCAATTCATATTTCAACAATATTTTTATTATTTTAGTAACAAAATAATAGAATTGTGCATATATTTCTATTAAACTGAGTATGAGAAAATTATTTAATTAAAGGAACTCAAAGGAGTTAGATTATGAAATATTGTAGTTATATTATTTGTTTTTTTGAATGATAATAACATAATGAAAAATTAATTTGAAACAATATTATTAATTTTATTAGCTTTACCGTCTTATCTTCTACAGCCTTAATATTAAACTAGGTATAATTATTAGCAACAAGCGATAGTTTGCATTGAGTTGAGATTCATCTGGAAAATTAGTTTGAAATTTAAGCAAAAGACATATTCTGATCTCTTCAATTAGCTGATTACATCAAAAATATGTTTATTTTGAAAAATAAACTCAAGCTAAAAAATTCATTTAGCTATTATTGATCAACGTGTCTGGTTAGGAAAGTTGTTTTAGTCAAAGGAGAGGTCTAAGTTCTTCGTTTGTATGATTTATTTGATAGTTTAAAGTTTCTCTTTGAATATTTTAAACCTATCTTGATTTAATCTTCTATCCTTTTTCTTTTGATTTATTGATCAGATATTCTTTTCTTGAGGATCTGAAAAAAAGAAGGGAAAATGTTAGAATTTGATGAATCTAATTTGGTTATGAAAAGAAAAAGATATTAGGGAATTCAGATAATTACTTCAAAAAAGACTTAAAACTTCTTCACTTTATAAATCATTTAATAAGAATTTACTTTTCATCAAAAAAAAAACAATCCCCAAAAGCAAATTTAAATTTGTATTATCCCCCCCCCCCCCCTTCAATTAACGAGCTTTGCCAAAATAGTTGCAAATTGTATTTTTTTTCAGTGCTGTCTGATCTTTAAGGGGGGAAGTGAGAGCAGAGTCTAACAAAGAGAATTAATAAATTAATAAAACTTTGAGAAAACCCAACATACAAAAGATTTAGGTGCAAGAAATGGAAGTTTTAAATCCAAGTAACGATAACCAAAGCAACCTTTTGCTGGAACAAAAGAAAATTGAATAGATTATTTCGCAAAAATGTAAAAGACACCCACTAAATAATGCAGATTTTTTGCACCTCAAATCAGATATCAAAATCGCAAGAATTTGCATTACGTGTATTTTAAAAGATAATATCCCTTCCAATAATTATCTACAGATGAAGTAAGTTCTTTAAGCCTCATGTGACAGTGAATTATTGACTTATCCTGTCATTAATGACCCAAAACTCTAGTTCCGTTAGGCGATTAAAACCAATGCTGAAATTTTGGATTTTTATAAACAATCAATTGAAAAGTTCTTCACATAACTCACAACATAGATCAAAGATTAGATTTAAAGAAACTAGGAAAGATAGAAGCAAAAAATAATAGAGTTTGAAACTATATAGCAAAATTATCTTGACTGCTGGAAGAAAGTCGCTCAGATAGGTGACTTGAAGAAAATTCTTTAATAAGACAATAACGAAGAACCATTAGTCATCTTCATTAATAATCATATGAAGAATTAGGAGAACAACACCCTATCAATCAAAAAGATCTACGAAGAATTTCAAGCTATGAAAAATGCATTTTCAATTGAACTTCCAGACAAAACAAGTGATCTTATATCATCTCTTCTCAAAGAAATAAACTTTTTCAATAAATCTCCTTCTAAACTTGATGGCCAAGTAAAAAGAAATACTTTTTAAATGGTTGATTTTGCAACTTGTGATGTAGCTAACTGTATTAACTTTTTTAGGAGGTGGAAGTGGTGGAAGTGGTTGAAGGGAAGGAAGAGAAGGAGGAGAGGAAAAGCTTCTTTAATTTCTGGTTTTAACGTCCTAATAAACCCACTCAAGTAAATTTTCAGAAAAATTATCATCCAAACGTGAATTTTTAAATGTTTGAGGGAAGATATTTTTGGGATAGATTAAAAAAAAATTCATTGAGGAAACTAATTAACAGGATTTTTTAATAGGGATGCTCGAAAAAACAAAGGGAGGGTTTATAAAAGAATATTCATAAAATTCAATGGGGAATACAGTAATTTCACATTATTTTTAATATCAAATTAGTTCATATTTTTTAAACAATTAGATATTCAGATGTTATTTCAAATTGTATGAGATTAATACTTGTGAATTCTTTCTTAATTATTAGATTGAAGAATTGAACAATGATCTCAAGAGCAAATAAGTACTAATAGATCAACTCTAATAGTAACTCAGTTCTTTTTATGTAACTTCTCAAAATAATAAAACTGAATTTCTTTGATGTTTCAGGAGGAAAAATTAGGGTTAGGAAATTATTAAAAGAAAGATTTTATCCTTTTTACTATTCAATAATAGCCTTGATTAAAAATGGATGCCAATCAATTAAAATACCTACTTTTTAGAATGAAGGATTGGGAATTGAACACAAGAGAAATTAACTACTTGTAGATTAACTCTAGCAGTAACTCAATTCAGCTAATGAATAACTCAGTTCTGCTAATGAGTAACTTAGTTATGCTAAAAAATAATTCAGTCCTACTTATGAGTAACTCAATTCTGCTAAAAAGTAACTCAGTTCTGTTAATGAGTAACTCAATTCAGCAAATGAGTAACTCGGTTCTGCTAATGAATTACTCAGTTCTACTAAAAAGTAACTCAGTTCTGCTAATGAGTAACTCAGTTCTGCTAATAAATAACTCAGTTCTGCTAATGAGAAACTCAGTTCTATTGAAGTAATTTCTAAAAATAATATTAACCTTAAACTGAATTTCCTTGATGTTTCGGGAGAATTAGGGTTAAGAAATTAATAAAAGAAAGATTTTATTATTCAATAAGTAACCTTGCTTAAAATGAAAGGAAGTACTTATTGTAATTTTATTTTTGTTAAATATTAATAGCAACAGGAACGAGCTGTTTACGATGACTATATATCCTTAGTTGATAAATGTAAAAAAAAGGATATATTGCGGTTGTGGAAGTCATGGCGGTGGTAGTGGGAGTTGGAGTCGAAGTCGCGGTTGCGGAAGAGGTTGGAGGAGTGGCGGGAGGAGTTGTAGCGGTGGAAGGAGTCGTGGTCGGAGGAGGAGCGGTGGGAGCGGTTTGCGGAGAGGCGGTAGGAGCGGCCGTGGTGGGAGGAGGAGTCGAAGTGGCGGGAGTCGTCGTCGCGGTTGTCGGAGCGGTGGGAGTCGTTGAAGGAGTTGTCGCGGGAGTGGGAGTATGCAGATACATACGAAAAATGGTAGATATTCTCTGAAGAGGAGAGACAAAGATAACTGGTAATTCTTAGGATGGCATTAGAAATTTCCAACTGAAGATAAATCTAAAAACTATTATCTTCTCTTAGTTATTATGTTTTGTAGCTATTTTCATCAATCATAAACAATTTTTTATGTCTTTTCGAAGTCTTTGAATCATTTTTTTTAAACCGATTAACTTTTTCCCATAAGATTACTCCCTCATTCAAGTTTTAGCCTTTTCATTATTAATTAATAACATTTCCTTAGTTTAAATCATACTTTAAAATTACTTTTGATATATCTGCTTTTAGTATTTTATGCTTGAATTCCGACTAAGGAATTTCATTTTTTACCATGATTCTTGATTCTTATACCATGATATTGAAATCTTAATCATTCATTGCAGCTATTCCTTCCAGATACTGAGTAAATTACTAGCCAGTTGAGATGCAAGAAATCTAAAAGACTTTTAAATTCACGTCTGCAAAGCTCACACAGTATGCAATATCTAGGTGGTTATGAAATGTCTGTACTAACAAAATATGATAGCTTGATTTACTAAAAACTTAAGTTGTAAAGTTAATCTTATTTCCTCCTTTAGGTGATTTCAATGTAGCCATTAGATAATAAAACTTTTAAGAGTCTGTATGAAATAGTTGTGACTGATTTTATTTTTCTGTTTCATATGTATTTATTGATTATTATTTTCCTTTAGAAGTATTTCTCAAGTTATTTGATAAAGAAGAAAAATAATTAATAATATCCCCCCTCCCCCTCTCTTCGTAATTTGAAAATCTATCAATATTTTGAAGCTTATTTTAAACTATATTTAATAAATCAATTCAATACAGAATTCTGGATAATATTTTTATCCAAATAAGCAATAAACCAAAAGATTTAGAAATTTATCTTTGTTTAAGGCCAGATTGGTTTCAGGTGAATCATTTCTCTTCAGACAATGCGGAGTAGTTTTCTTGTGATGATGTATTTCTTGGAGCGAACATATGAGAAATTTCTATTTTGTTTTTGCCTTTGGTTTCTTGCAGGAAGAAGAAGCAGAATACAACGCAGGCAAAGCAAATTGATGTGTAGAATGTAAAAAGGAATTTTAAGGATAAGTAAGGGACAACAAAGACAATTATTGTTCCACTTAACCAGTTAACCATGGTTGCAATACTGATTCCTTTAGAAGGGAGAATTTCAGAGCAATACAACCAGACAATAGGTCCTAAGGATACATTAAAACACAGGTAGTAGACGAAGATCATACCAACTGAAAGAAATGAAAGTGATGAGCTATCAATGAATGTGAGGATAGATAGAATCAACATAGCTAAGCCAGTTGCTAATGAACCTATCAAAAGCAAAGGTCTGCGTCCTAGAGAGTTCACAAAGAGACTGCTGGAGAACGCTGCAATTAGCAGAACTATGTTTGATATGAGGGAGAGTAAATTCGTTAGAGAGAAGCTGTAGTGATTGTTTTGGAAGATCTAATTCGAGTACATGATAACTGCGTTGATTCCTGAGAATTACTGGAAAAACTGCAATGAGCAACCGATGACTAATCTCTTGAGATACAAAGGCTAGAACATATCTAAATAACCAGCTTTCTGCTTTGATTGCTTTTCAACTTGTTGTTTGACATATTCGATCGTGCTCTCAACGTATTCAGGTCTATACATGTCACTCACGAACTTCTTGCAGCCATCCATATCGTCTTTAAGGATGTAGTAGAAAGGAGTCTCGTGGTTAAAAAAGATTAATATGCAAAGCATTCTAGAGCCAGCAAGAATCAAAGGGAATAAAAACACGAACCTCCAGTATTCATCAGTGGAAACAGGGGTTTCTTGGAAGAATTGCCCTAATAGTGAAGCAACTATGATACCTCCGTTGATAAACATCGAGAAGACTGTGCCCATAATTCCTGAAATCTAAGTAGGTGCGGTTTCTTGAATATACGAGGGCACAAGTGTGCTGTTTAGACCTGTAGCAGCTCCTGAAAGTAATCTGCTTACGATAAACACATTGATGTTGGTAACTTAACTAAGACCAGTTGCCGCAATAGCCAACAGATCAGTTAACAAAAATGCATTTTTTCGGGAAACTAAATCGAGCAGTTTTCCACCTAAAAGTGAGCCGATCATTGCTCCAAACGGAATCGATGCTGATAATATAGAGGAATAATTGTCTTAGCTATCATCTGAAACGTGAAACACTTACCAGATAGTATCTTAAGCTAGAGTCATGACACCTATTTGGAACCCAAAAAATAAAGATCCAAATGACATTACAATGGTCATCATCAAGACTCCCAGAAATGATTTATACTCCTTCTACTTTTCTACCAAGGGCTCCATTTCTTCAATTGTTCTTTTCTTGTTGCTGTTTATGTGTTTTCACTGAGAAGTTCACCAGGAATGTTTTCACTTTCAAACCTTTTTTTGGTTTATTATTTTCTTTTTCGTTTATTCTTTTGTTTTGTTTCTTTTTGTATTCTTAACAAATAATATATCTACACTATTAAACCCTCTCCCCCACATTTAAATTTCTCCAGCAGACATTTGCTTTTTTAGATGTTCCCCTGAGCTTCAAGGATACTATTATCCACGATAATTTATATTAAGTACCACAAATAGTTGTTTCCTCTCCAATTATTTTGTTCGTGAAGCTAAGTCCCCCCTCTGTTTATTTTTATCTCTTTTCCTACCTTACTCTTTTGTTTTTTCTCAAAAGCATCTACGTTCTCTCATTATTCCAAAAATATTCCAAACAGATTCTTTATTATTTTTATTTATGAAAATAGTCTAATTTGCTCTCCAATGTTGTTGTTGCCCATTATTATTGTTTTAAAACTTGCGAAAATAAATATCTTTTATCAGTGGTTGAAAGTGAGTTATTTCATGCTCTCTATTACCTCTTTTAACTTTTCCTTTACACGCATTCAATAATCTCTATGCGTTGTCTATCAATCAAAATAGTACAACAAAATAACTCAAAATCTAGCTAAATCTAAAAAATGATTCTCCTACTCTCAAAAGTATTATCCAATCATACTATCTTTTTGTTTCAGAAAATTAAAAACAAAATGAACTCATTTTATGTCACTTTTATCTCTTCCCTTCATTACTGTAAAACAATAACCAGCCCGCTTTTAATTATTTTTGAAATTCTTAAACCAAAAACTCGATGTCATTTAGATTACTTCTAAATTCAAAAATATCTCCTCACTTGAAAGGGGATCAGTCCAAACAAAATTGTCCTTAATTTAGATTTTAACTTCCCTGCCTTACAAGTAATTCCCACATGCAGGATTATCAAAAATATCTTTAGTTTTGCCAGATTATTCTTTGCTACAGTCATAATGTAAAAGAAGATATTCAAGATAATTAATAAGCCCATCAAAAACATCAAAGAAATTTAATCAGGAATACAATCTCAATTTTCAGGAATTACATTGTCTGATTTCAAGCAGGTTGAATTCAAAATAATGAATTCATCTAGATGATTAAGATCAAGAGAGCGTAACTCAATAACAGGCTACTTTGTATCTTATAGTTTCTGCACTTGAGCTAGAAATTATGAAAATGGCAGGAACTCAGGTGGTTCAATGAATCTTGTTGTACGCTAACCATAATGATATTTCAAGAATTCGATAATTTATTGTTTAATTTCAGTTTAATTATCCTAAGATTCCTTCATAGTCAGCTTTTCGAGAACCTCAGAAGGAGGTACTTTGTTGTCGACGAAAATGAGACTCAAGAAATGCAGTGCAAGTTTATCATATAAGCCTACTTCGCATTGCTGATTCTTCCACATGAATTTGCTGTAAAATAGATGATCGCCATATTTCTAGGCTAGGTATGTTTGCAAAAGGTAATAAATGTTCTGAATATCTTCTCGTTTGTAAAGGAAGTTTCGCTGATCTTTTCTTGTTAGAATAGATACATTTTTTATGCGGGAATCGATCTAAGCATCTAGCACTTTTATTAGTTTCTAGGAAGAAACTTAGTATTCCTATCTCAATTTGTTTTGCTTAAAATCAAATGGGAGATACTCAAGAAGTTTTCTAATTCTTGTATCGTTTTAACGAATTGGTTCGTTAATTTTAATGTGCATTTCTGTTCTGTATATGTCCAAGGTTTGTCTGTCGAACTCTGCATCGACAAGCTAGTAAATCTGTGCTTAATTTAATTAATCCATGATCGTTAGCTGCTCTGTGGAGTCTTCTTTGCCGTCATTGCATTTATCTTGTGAGGAAATATTATTATTTAAATGCTATTATGGTTGGTTTCGAGTGAATCTCTAAAAAATACATGAATCTCCTTCAAGCACGCTGCCACATGAATAAATAAAGATAAATGCAACAAGATCCATTAGTCTTCTTGCAATGTAGAATACAATTATTAAAACATTCGCAAGCACTCCTGTGGCTATTTAAAGAACTAAGGTAATTAAACTGAAAAGAATCTATCCAAGACCTCTCCCAAAGAGTCTCCAGATCAGCAAATTTAATAAAGAAACATATTCAGGGAGATCCCATTCTAAAATTTCAAGAGGGAAAAGACCGTCAAAACAGATTAAGCGTCCAAAAACCCAGATTAACAACATAATCGATAATAGCACAAAACTAAATGGGACAAAGACCAAAAAAGCTAACCCAAGGACAATATTACACAATCGTAGAAGTATATTAACCAAAATGAACCCAATGAGAAACGTTAAAAATACCCAATTGTAGAATCTGTTACATATTCTTGGAATTAATTTCTTAGGAACTCCATCATCGTCAGGATTATCTTCAAATTGTTGAATGTTATCATGTGCAAAAATTTTGATTTTCTGGTAAATCTGCGTAATTTATATAATCTAAGATTCAGAACCTGGCTCAAGTTTTCCAGTATCCTAGTTGACTTTGAATGATGCGTTGAATGAGTTGGAGTAAAAAGCACGCTTGAGACCGCAAGACGAATATATTGCCATGTAATAAAAGAAATCGATGCAATTGTTAAGGTTTAAGTAAGTTACCTTGAGCAAGTAATCTACCTTCCAGAAGAAGAATGAAGATGAAAGTGGGATTGAGTGCTTCCATTCTTCAGAATACACATTCCTTTCATCTTTTACTTCACGGATAACCTTTGGAATACACCGGGTATATTCTAAGTCCAACTTTATTGAAACCACTTTGACGGAATTTCGTAGATGCCTTTCTTCTCGAATTCCAAATCCTCTCTTGAGCTCGTGGGATAAGACACGGACTAAGTTTTCTTGCTTTGTGAGTTTATGCTTTTAAAGCTCTTTGAGGATATTCTCTGATTTCCCGAAGTTTGAGAAACCTTTTTTCCCAAGTTCAATCTATCTGTGACAGATAATAAACGCTTTGAATGTATTCTCAAGACTTGTGAGAATCTCACTATTTACATCATAATTGTTCGCTAAAGTAGTGCAAACCTTTCTAATGAGATTCTCGTAGATTTTATCTTAAAGTTCAAGCTTAACTAGTTCTTTATTCTAGCTGCACAGTTAATCCTTCGGATATCAGCTTCAGAGCCTAAACTATTTCTTCCTCCTCGTTAAAGTTAATTTCTAATCCTAAGTAGATTCCTTTATTTGCATGAAAATGCTGCAAGAACGCAATTTCAGTATATTTCCCCATCCGTTCTCCAAGAATCTCTTTTTCAATTCTATCCTAAATAGCCTTTATCTTAGCACTTTCTAATTTCTGCCCATCCACGGAAAACAAGGGTATTCCAATGAACAGATTAACCAAGTAAATAGGTATTTCAAGAATCACATGAATGCCTTCCCACATACTAATATTATTAAGAGATTCACAATCTTAACATTCAGAGCTAAAATCGAGATTCGTAAAATCCATTTGTTTTTTTATTTCCAATTTCCGCTCTGTGTAAACTCTTTTGAAATTGAGATAAAATTTATTAGATCATGCTTGTTTAAAAAATTACATTCTTTTGAATTCTCGAAACCACTGATCGAAACCCTCAAAGCTAAACTTAAAAAACTGGTCACAGTCTTTCTTCCCATAAAACACCCATGGAATGATCATCCACTTCTCTGGCTCTCCATTTCCTTTGTTGCTACAAATCAAAAGAAGATAATTTTTTGAACTCGTTAATTAAGCGTTTAAGTTTTCATGAAAAATATTTGTAATTACGCAAAGAACATTCCTGTATTCCAAATATCTCTTAGTTATGTCTTATTGAGTGGATCGCCAGTGCTTTGTTATTTAATCTTAGGTGCTTCCTTCTATTCGATATTTTTCTTCCCTTCAAGTAGAATTTCCTTATCTGCATTGTCAACTAAAAAACTCTTTGAGAACAGCGAATTAGGCTTGCATGGAACTGATTGAGCACTATTTCAATAGGTATTTCTGAATGTGAATTCAAGAGATGCTCAGGGAAATTAAATGAAGCCTACTCTCCTTGGATATTCCAGTGTACAACTTATTCGTTTAACAACTGATTCAGTTGATTTATGCAAGGAATATCAGATTTAGGGAAATGATAAAGTCGCTAAAGTTAAACATTGTTAATGCTGAGATCGAATTCTGAAGCAGGTTCCTTTTTCTGCTATGCCACTAGATCTTTCCCTTCTAATTCATCAAACCTTAGTTGAGTCTGAGAATTAATCATTTGATCGAAATTGCTGTTCTCACAGTCCATATCATCTTTCTTAATTGGTTTCATTGAACCAGGTTTTTACTACAGATTCATGATTTTCTCTCTCCTGATCTTTATCTTATTTAACACAATTCTTAATGATTATTTTTTCAGAAGTAGAAAATTAATCTCTTCAAGGCAATCTAATCTTATTATGCTCAATTATAAATAGTTATTAATCTAATTCAATACATGAAGTAATTTAGAAATAGAGAATAATTTTGGTACTACTAGGTAGACAAATAAAAAAAATATGAGCAAGTTAATAATACTGAGCTAACTGTCTAAGAGAGGAATTTTGAAATCTTTTAGTGGCTAGATTCCTGCAACAATAAAAAAAACTATTGTCTAACTAATCTGGCTATTATTGATTGATCATTCATAATTGTTTCTTTCAATCAATTCATCAACAAAAGTAAAGATCCGAAGATTCTGTTTGTTTTAAGATATTTTGAGCAAAATCTCTTTGGTTTGTATTACACTAAAACCCTAAATCTCACACACTCTAACACAGAGGAGATACTTCTAATCTAGTTTAGTTTGTTGAGCATTGAAATATATTAATGCATATTTTGAAGAGGAGAGAGAAGGTCTTAACGTAAGCAGGGATTTTATTCATTTAGTTAAGTTTTAGATGATAAATTTTAATAATAAACTTAACATAAAAATAATTCCATTAATTTGGATTATTATGAGAACTGTAACCCATTGATTTCCAGATTTGTTGAATGCGCTCTTGCACGGTTACAATTAATAATTAGATTTGGTAATATAAAATGGAGAAAATAACAGATTATTTGATAGCACAGAGAGAATACTTTCGCTTGAATTAATCGGGAAAAAAGAAGGAGGGGGGCTTAGTTTAATAAAGAAAACTAAGCAAAAACGATTATATTGTTCGAAAATCAAGGAGAATGGAATAGAAGACAATCTTTTTTCATGTGTTTCACTGGGGCTTATTTGCTAGTTATAGTGCATGCGCAGCATTCTTCTGGGATCAATCGACAATCTGCTAGCAAAAAATTAACTTGACACTTTGTATAATCTTGCTGCTAGGAATTCATCGATGTTTATCATTACTGAGATATTTCCTGAAGGAGCTGTCTTTGGACTTTGAAGTGCTCGTTGTGATGCTGATCGTCTTCATTCGAAACAGAGAAAGCTCCGATTAATGTAGAGATACTTAGAATCAACCATTTTAGAACCTCTCATAGTACGCTTTCATCTTCATTCTAATAACAAACTTGTTTTACTTTTGTCTGCTAATTTTCCTTCTAGCAGTCTCCTATCCAATGATATACTTCTGCTCAAGATTCTTCCATACAATCAGACCTAACAATTTCATTTCACCATTCTCACTCACGTTGCCTCAACATGTTTCGGAAGCTTAGCTTTAGAGACTTGTTATACCTATGAATGAAGCATTTAAAGATGAAGATTGTGGGATATGCCTATCGAAACTTGGTGAACCAATCAATAATGTTCCAGATCCGATGAGATTGATTTGTATTCATAATCAAGAAGAAAATGAAGTTATTAGTCCTACGAATGGTAGAAACATGTAGAATAATAGGAGAATAATGAGCAATGGAGATAATAATAATAACAATACAAGCAGTGCGTAAAATTTAAATAATAATTAGGATAATCCTCACCAAGATATTAATGAAATGTAAAATAACAACAACAGCTAGACTGCTCTATAATTATCCCCGAATGAATCTCCACCCGATTCGAGAATCGTAAGCCTTCCAAACTGCTTTCACAAATTCCACTACTTATGTGTAAAAGAGTGGTTTAAATATAGAGCTACATGTCCTCTTTGCAGACACAGTATCCGACAATATCTCTTTGTTGATCCAGCTGAACACGAAGGACCACATAAAGCAGCTGCAGCTCATGATTGAAGAAAGATAAAATTCAACAAGTTCTAAAATGTATGTATTTTCAATAGAGTTGTTGATTTGATTATGATCATACTTTTGCAGAGTTGTGTTAAGAAAGAACAGAAATTGGTTTGTAGTTTATTTATTTTTTAAATATGTATTCCAAAAGCAAATTCATAAGATATTATTAAATCATTCCCAGATTTAGATCTCAGTTCTCAACAATAAATTTAAGCAGAATTTGGATTAGTTTGAAATATAAGAAAATCTAAAACAAAATGGAGAAAACAACATAAAAATATCTATTTCAATCATTAAGTTGACAAAGTAGAGCAGTTCCTCTAAGTGTCCAGAATTCAGGTGCTTCTTGTTTGGTATTTAAGGACTGCATACAATAAACAAAAATTAAATCAATATTTTAACTGATGTTTCGTTTACCACTGCAATAATGAAATTTGTAGATTAGCCTGTAGTTGAGAGCACACCTACTCTATCTGATGTTTTATACACAGGACAATTGTAATTCTCTTCAGGTTGCACGTAATTCTCAGTTGGATTGAAGTGAATCATTGGCATAACAGATTGCAATTATCCAAGTTGCTAATCTACTAAGGAGTCAGATGAACTGTCCCATCGTCCACCATCGACATACAACCCGTAGATATAAACACCATCCTATTGTTAAAATACATAAATACCTGGAAATCAACTGTATTTGTTTTTTACTTTTGGACTTGCGGTGACTTTGTCATAATCGATTGTCATTATCTTGAATTTAAAGCTTAAACTGTCGATTGGAATTTTGTATTTCCTAGAATGAGTTTGCAACACACCAGTTAAGAATCCTACAAAAAAGGGAGGTAATTTAATTAGGAAAATTTAAATCTAAATTAGTTTTAAGTTACCTTAAGGGAAGAAGAACCCACTTAGCCAATATGACGAGGGATTTCCTGTTTCTAGCCATTTTTTCATCATGGCTACTCTGTCGATGAGATCTACAAACCATGAATTCAATGGTTTGAGAGAAGAATAAGAAACTTTTTTCCAAATTGGAGGAAGGTAATTATTCAAAAACGAGAGATGCATATCATCAAGATCTTGACTCATCACAACAAACCCTTTGATGGCTTTTTGTAAGTTGCCGAGACTCTCCTTGCATACTGATAATAATCTATTGAATTTCTCAATCTATTGGTTGCAAAAAAAAATCTGAAATTAGAACACAAATTTAATGATTTTTATTAACAATTTACTTCTTGAAGCAGGACTGTAGTTAATGAAGGGAGTGATCCAGCATCGGTCTTTTTGAATAGCTCTGGATTTCCTGTGTTTTTGTCAAGTTATAAAGGTAACCGTTATTCTAAATCTTTTGCTAAATCCATGACAATATCGTCACTAGATTTTCCTTGCACACCAGCAGAGCTAACTCTCGGCTGGATACTGATAATAGTTTCGATGAGCTTCACAGATTCTTGATTTTAAAATGTAATATTTGCATTTTCATGCATTCCGAAGACTTCAGGGTCATCGAAAGTTGGCAACGACTCAATATACTCTCTAATTTGCTCGGCTTGATCAGTCACTGGAATGTAATAGATGCCACTACCTGACAATTTACACGAATCTTTGAGACTCTCTTCGCAGTAATATTTTTTTAGCACACTCAGCAGACATATTCTGTCCCAATCGTCAGTAACTCTACCGCCGTAGTTGATATGCCCAGTCATATAAAGCATAGCTTCCCAAGGAATTTCCTCAGTTTGCTCACTTAAAAACATCCTCAAAGTTAATGTGCTGATGTCTAAATCGCTATCATTGAATTCATAAGGTTTGTTGAATCCTAAAGGACCAAATTTTCTCCTTTCTTGAACAATCGCATGGAAGAAACTTAAACTATAAAGCAGCCTAATCCATTGGACTGATTTGTTAGGACAACTCTCAAGGAACTCTTAATTGAATTCCTAGTATGATCTTTTAAGATTGGCTTTTAATCCTCTTGGAGCCTACGAAAAAATAAACCAAAAAGAAGTCAAATCTCAGTGGAAAATAGGGTATTGATTATTCGCAATTACTTCAGTGGTAAGTTTGAGCCCATTTTGAAGAACAGAAACAGGGAAATAGTCAGCAGGCATGGAAGTGAGGAACAAACGGAATTGATCATTTTGTATAAAATTTGGTGTCACAAATGCTTCCACTATTTTCTCTAAGCTTCCCATCCAACTTTTAGCGAGATGGCAGTTCTAAAGTAGCACCCATGCTCCAGAACTTTTAGCTTTGTCTATTAACGCTTCAGCTTTTTTTCCTTATCCTTAACCAAGGGAAACTTGATTGATCGTGACCTCTTTTGATTTCGCTAATTTTAGCAGCAGAGACGTCGGATCTGCACCAGAAGACAAGATGAATATAATAGGAGTAAAGCAATCGCTATCGTTGTACACGCTTTCCATGCTACTCGTCACAATTTCGTCATAAAGTTTACCTAATTTCGAGGAGATTTACGTTAAGAAATGAATTAAAAATAATAAGTTTTTACCTAATTCATCACTAACGTAGAAGGAAAATGAATGCATGATTTTTTCAGGTCTGAAAATTTTCACGAGGACAAGTTTCAAGAATTTAGATAATTCCTCACATCCTTTTGGTGGCTTTTCATGGTACATATCTTCACTTTGGAAATATTGAGCCCATGAATTTATATCCTTTTTAATCATTGAAGGGATTTCTTTCATTTAAGTAATCTAACCAGATACATCTAAGAGCGTATTCCATTGCTTATCTGTGATAGTCCCTTTAGCTGGGTTTTCAAGAACCCTTGCAGGATCCTTAACAGTTGGTGCTGGACCTCGCAGTAAAATATTCCAAGTATGAGGTGCGATTTCTCCAGTTTGTCTCTTGATCGAAGTGCAGATCAAGAAAGAAAACAATTTTTTATGAATATTGAAGACTCCTCTGCAAATGTCTAAGAACACTACTTTAGTGATATTCTCAGATAAAAATACAATCTTTTCTTCTATCACATTCGAGTTCTAAGTCGAATCCTATGGAATAATCAAATAAAATTGAGTTTAAAAACGCAAAATATGTGATTAACCCAAATCAAAAATATCTTACCAGCGCAATTTTGAATAACTTTTTGAAGTACGTGAGAGAATACTAATACATTGGGTCGATACCTGAGAGATCACTTGTCACAAAATACAGCACCGTTCCACGAATCGAGACAGGAATATAATGCGATCTGCTGACATTAATCTATTCCTCAATTATCGTAGCAGATTTCAAATCTGCTGCTATTGCTGCAGATTATATCTTCGATTTCTCAAGCGTCTCAATAAGCTCAACATCATCTAGAATCATGCCTTAAGAATTCGCTAGCAGTTCTAGAATCTTATCTTGTGCTTCTTTAATTGTTTTGTTCGCATTTGCAATCGACACAGTGATTTCATCTCGTTATTTTTCAATTTCAGGTCGTTAACATTTCATGACTTCACCGAGTAATTAATCTTGCAATCCTTAGAACGTAATGCTAAAATTGATAACCGTTACTTTGATAAAAATCTCAGGTAAATAATGAGGATTTGCCATTTTTGTAGTTAAGTAGAATTTAAATCTGTTATCATAATCCAATCGTTTATCTCCAACTCGAATTAACTTTCTTCCATCAACTTCGAAGATTTACTAGTTTAGCACAGAATCAATCGATGGCTCTAATCGTTCACTGACGTTTTCAACTAACACGGGATACCCAGAACTGATGGCACCTTAAATTACACTCAAAAACTACGTTTCACTGAATCTAACAACTTTTAATTAATTGTCCTTTTCGTGCTTCTTGATCCATTTATTAGCTTCACCTTAAGGATCTATCATAAGAGGCCATCTTGAGCTGTGTGTCGTGATGACTCCATTATCAATACTAAATGCATCATTTGGTAAACCTTCCATATTCCAATCTCTAATCGCAATTTGAGTTTCTAAAGTTTACGAAAATGAATAGTTTTCGGGTAGAGGAATGCCAAGTAATTGCATTTATTCAAGCCAACTTTTAATTAGTGTATCCCTGTACGTACTCGTAAACGCTCCTAAGTAGTTGATCGTCGCAGAAGACAAAAAGATACTGCCTATTAGTTGCTGGATTAGCTGATCCATGATTTTTATTTATTCTCCCCATCGAACACCCTCATCTGCAAGGAGATCCTGCAATTTTTCAGCTGCAATCAGTCTATTTTTAGTCTTTTCTATGTCTTCTTCTAATTTATTCTTAAGCTTAATGGTATCGTCGCAATCTTATTGCAGTTTTTACACTTTATCTTTAACTTTTTGCAGTTAATCTTGTTTTAATTTGAGTTCTGCATTTTTCCCATCAAGCTTAGTCTGCAATTCATTGACTCTTAGCTTCAACGGATTAACTTTCTTCGCAACTTTCGCATAATTATCGATAGCCATGCACCACATTCCTAGACTTCTACAAGCCATACTAGCTTTTCCAATATTTGTTAAATCAAAATCAACTCTTTTCAAATATCCTCTTGCTTTGGTGAGATTCTTTTCGTTAATATCGTCTTTTTCATATTTTTACAGCTTCTCAATGAAACCGTCTTGCATGACCTAAGCGTAAAGATGTCAGGTAATGTAAATTCCATTAATAAAATGAAGAATCATAGCGATAAAATAAATCCAAATTTTTTTTACCTATTTAGCTCTTGCCCAATCTGTTTTTTCTCCTAATAAGCAGCACACACATTCCATAACCATTTTAACAAGCTCAGGAGGCTAAGGATAACTCTTCACAGTGTTAATATCATCTTTATTGATGCTTTTTAAAGCTTCTTCAGCACTTTGCAATGCTGGAAGTGCTTTATTTAATTCTACCTGGGCTTCATCTGAAATTACTTTAATCTCTTATGCTTGTTCGTTAACCTTCTCAGCTTCCTCTGAGACAACTAATTCTTTTTCTCCAGCCTCAGCTGAATCGATTGCAAGTTATTTTAAGAACTAATCAGTTTTCTCCTGCTGCTCTTCTAATTACGGCTATAATGCTTCCATTTCGATTTTAAGATTCACGACAATTTCGTTTGTAGATTTTAGTTTATCCAAACCATCTGATAATTTCTTCTTAATCTTCGACAATTCTTCTCGCTTCTTTTCAAGCAGTTTGCAATACAATTTGATCTAATCTAAATAACTTTTTGGAGTTGTGTAGACTCTTCGTCTTAGTTCCTATCACGAACAATACAAATAATCATTAAGTTTTAGCCCCACAAAATGTCCAAATTGTCCTTGATTTTTACTTTGTAAAACAAATCACAAGAAGCTGACACATCCACTGAAACTTGCATGCACATTTTTGTGAGATGATCTCTCATGTCATTATTTTAGAACTCCACTACTCCAAGGAATCGCTCAGCCACAGAAAGCAATGCTTCTTTTGGCCAAGGAGGGAACCAATCAAGCGTGCAGCAATTCACAAGAGATGGGAACTTACGACATCTAACTCTTAGAGCTTCACCAACTGGAGACATGCATAAAATAATATGAAGATGTTCTCTAACTCTTTCCACAAAGAAGCTCCAAAGCATTTCAGGTGAATCAGGTCTCTTCAGTTTAGTTGCAATCGGTCGGATGTTGTTTATTACAACATCTAAATCATCCTTTTTAGCATACAGGTTAGGTACTTCTCCAGTATTCAGAAGATTATTAATATCTTCTAAGAAGCTCTCACTTGCAATTTAGGCATCTGTGAACACAAATGACATTGGTGTACCATCAACTCCTGATCCATTCATAATTTTCATTAAATCGTCTCTGAATGCACTAGAATTGTAGTTTTTGACAAGTTCAATTTAGAACACATCGCATTTCATTACAAAACTGCATAACTTCGAGAGACTCTATTTGCCACTTCCACCAACACCAATCAGCATTGCATTTCCTCTTTTTAGTACGAAACCATCAATAAAAATTATTATTTTGTACACCTACAGCTCAATAATTTCAAAATGATCTCTTACCTAGGTTGCCTCAATACTCTTGAGATTCTCACAATATGTTCCATCGCATCATCGAAGAAGACAAGATTCATTTTATCATTTGAAGATATGTTGTAGTCTTCTAGTTTTTCCTCCAGAATCTTGATTACTTTCTAATGATCAACGACTTCTTCATACACACTCTGTCCGATATCTAATTTTAGAATATCAGAGAACAACACAGGCGTAGTGAAAATCTCTTCTTTTGTCCAACTGAAATGGAATATCCTTCCAACAATGCCAGCTATCAACTCTTTAAACCAGTTTCTATCAAACTTTATCAAAACAATGCACATTAGAATTTACAAAAATACCTTAAAAAATAAAAAAAATTACATCATTCACAAGCCTATCTTGGAATACTCTGGCTGTTTCATGTATCCAAAGTCTTGTCATAGATTCAGGCGTATTTACTGACTGCGGTTTGACTTACAGAATCCCTTAGAATACTTTCGAAACGTCTCTCAAGTTGAAAATATAATGAAATTTAGAAGGTATCGGTAGTAATTCTTTAGAAATTGTTCTGTAGACTTCGATCGTTGCATTCACAACAGAATCGTACAGTTTTCTTACTGCATCTGAAAAATTGTAACTCATCGTGAAACCTTTCATAATTGACCCAAATATCTGCACCATGGTTGTATCAGAAGGCTCAGGAAGACAAAATACGTTGAATTGTCGAACAAATCGAGGTGTTAGAGGGTTACGACCACCACCTAAGAATCAAATAAACAATAAAGTTAAAGTTAATTTAAATTGACAGTCAAAGGAAAAAAAATTAAGCTAAGAAAACTAGATATTTGTGTTTACCTGGAGGAGCCCCTGCACATATGAGAGTGGTATCTTCAATGTGTTTCCAAAATAATTTGTGTCTATCATAAAATCCACCTTTATCTGCAAGTTATCTAAGCAATTCTACACAAGGCTAGGCACCATATGACTCCAAAGCGGGCATATTAACATCGTCAATGAATATGGCTATTTTTTCATTTGGACGTGCTCCAAATAGTGTTTTTCCTGAAGTAAAGAGTAAAATTAAAGTGATTAATCTAGCATTTTGATTCTAATCTAAAAAATAGAGTAAAATCCTCTTAAATACCTTTTTTGTTAAGTTTTGATTCAATAGCGAGTTGTGTTTGCTTCGGGTTCGTTTAAGCAGAGAAATTCAAGAAAATGCTGTTAATATTCTTTTCATCTTTTGATCGAGATAAAAAGTTTTGGACTACAACGGACTTACCTACACCTGTTTATCCCGTGAACAAGCAAGGCTTTTGAATTTCGATCATTTTATCGAGAATATAACTGATCTTTGTGGTGTCTATTGTCGGCACGAGCAGATTAAAGTATGGAGTTTCCTTCGAAAATACAAATTCCTCCATGCGACCTTCCCAAGGTATGAAATTCTTTTACGTCGAAGGGTCAACCATAAAATCAAAAATCGTCTCACAACGAGGGAACCTTAGCTACTAGAACATCTCCTTGAAATGTACGTCCAACTGGTATCAAATTATTTAAACAATTAGATGAAGAAAGAATGAGAGGAATTGAGTATTTGTTTTTCAACTTTTTCTGTTTTGTGCATTAATTTTTTACCACATCATAATGCCTTTGATCAACAGCTGCACAGACTCCCCAGATTAACGCGAATGCATACATGTAATTGATTCGCTTGATAATTTCTTCATCGGAATCGCTCTAAATCAGAGACTTCAGCAGAACTTAAAGGATATTGCATGCATTTGCTGCTTGTTAAATTTAAATTGTTGGAAATGGCTCATAGAATCCATGTATGTAATTCGAAGTTGTCTCAAAAGAATTCGAAAACATATTCAAAAGCCCTTCATAGCAAGCAACGCTGAGATAGATTTTACCAGCAGAACTTGCTTCTTCTTTGCTTGACGTGGCTAAATTAGTCTCTGCCCAAGTTCGTACATAAGGCATCCATCCAAGATCTTCGTGGCAAAGATAAACCATACCGCATCTGCTGACAGTTGCTGGAGAGGCTACTGCCAAGTCTTGTACTTCAAATACCATTCTTAGCTCGTTTCTAAAGGAAAATTGTAAAAAATAAAGGAAATGAAATGCCAAGAATTAAAGTAATAATTCTTACCTAAGCTTGATTCTCTCTGAGTTAGCAAGACAAAGAGTCATATTATCATCTAAAACTGTGTTCATGTTCTCAATCCAGAGAGCATCAACTGGTCCATCGAATACAATCCAGTCTCTGTGATTTGGATCCCATGACGAATCTAACCCTGGCGTATTCAGTGTTCGAATAATCGAAGAAGCTAAACCATCCATCCATTCTTAAGTAAACGTATCCACTTCACCGTAAAGCTCTCCCATTGTGATACATTTAGGGTTCAGCACATGATAATCGACAAGCTGATATCTAACATCAGGATCTTTTTATCTTCGTAAGTTACTCATTGTCTTCGCAAGATTTCTGTAGCATTCAGTTTTTCCACTTCCAGTTGGACCAACGAGCATAACTCCAAATCGCACATTCAACGTATCAAATAGTTAAATCACCTTTGTAATAAACGTGTCGACTATCTGCAACCCACCTGAAGACATACTTTCCTTGATGGCTGTTTCCAAGTTTCCTAAACTTACTTCTGGAATCTCCGCTCCAGGGAAGAGATCTTACACTAAAGCTGAGAAAAGTGGTAGATCGTCTTTGAGAAATTTCGGCACATTTGAATCTCGCATTGCCCTGATGAGTACAATATCTTCACTGAGTTTACTCTCAGCTCTTTTCAGTGATCCAGCCATGACAAGTAGCGACTTCACTGCTCTCATACCGAAATCATAATGATCTTGCTGCGACAGCTACTCAGAACTAAGCTTATACAGTTACACCATTTTTTTAGATAAAGTCTACGCATTTTCGAATCCTTCTGCGAAAAGCATAATTTCAGCAATCATCGCATAATCAGGTATCATCATGCTGACTGGCCTGAAGAGAGATTTCAGATTATCAGGTAATTCCGTTCTGCCAGCATATCCTGGGTTCATAGTAATAAACACTCCGTAGGTGTTCTTAAGAGGTATCTCAATACCTTCAAATTCAAATTTATCTTTTTCATTCAGTAATGCGATTCGAATAGTCAACAATTATTGAGCAATAACCGACAATACTTCAATATCAATTCTATTGAACTCATCCAAACAAGCCCATGCACCTAAGGAAAATAAAGTCACATTTGTGAATAAGTATAAAAGGGTAATAAGTAAGGTCTTCTTACCTTGCTGCACTAACCCCGAATAGAGTTTATTCATCATAGCTGCTGTGATTTAATCGGAACAATTAAACACGATACACAATCTGCCGAGACTCTTCGCTAGATCCTTCGTTGATTCTGTTTTTCCTGTTCCTGCAGGTCCAGCTGGAGCAGCACCGAGTTTGTTTTCGATAGCAGAAGTGATTGTTATCCAACATCTGAAAACAACCAATTACAAATTAAAATCTTTAAATCTTCTTGTTTTGAATGGCTTTACCTATCTGTGAGTGGAGTAATAACCAATCTTGACGTTGCCCCTAGATATTCATATCCATACGAAATCTTCGCGGTGACTTAATTGATCACGCAATCATCTGTTTTCTCATCCCAATAATACCTAAGCTATTGCAACCAATTAAAATCATTCACATTTTCTACATTCAAGTTCGCTAATCTCTCCACAATATCCCTATTGTGAACTTCCGTCGTTATCAGAGCTACAATAATCTTCCTGCTTAGGTTCGTGAGATCACCTCTAACCAATCCAGTGAGTTATGACAATTACCCTAAGCATGTCTCATACCATTCCCACATGTTTCCCTTTTCAGGATTATTCGGATCAGGTGTTAAATAGTCTTGTGTGTTTAAACACCAAAGAATCTAACTAATCGTTGCAACGACTTATCCTTTATTCGATAGGATCCATTCGTTTCGTTTCTTCTTTCCTTCCATGTATTCTTGCAACCCTTCGCGCATTTTCTTCTTCATGCTATCGAACATCTCCTTTTGCAGGTAATCCAACCAGACTTCAACATTATTCTTTGCTTAAACAGTCTTCGTGAATTCGACTACTTCACCTTCAGGTGATATCATACCTTAGATCAGAATACTATTCTACGTAGTCTTATCTGGTCCCATGAATAACTTCACTAACCCTTCAAAACATTTCCCAAGATGCGGTTCAACTTCCTCTAATTTACTTGATTTAGCTAATATCTCTAGTAATTCATCGTTCGATAGGAAATAGAATCTCGGGAAGGATTATCTCTTGAGCTCTAAATAATCCTCCAACTAGCGCTCGATAACATCCAACGCTTCACAATTTTTTCCCAGATTCTCATTGAGAATATTACCCGGCCATTTTATGAGTTTCATGATTTTTCGACTCAACGATGTCTTTTTCATTAACGATCTCAGGAATTTATCGCATAATTCAAATTAATGCGATTCCTATGGCAGATTCTTCTTGATATCAGGTGCACTGAAGATATTCTCAAGATACATCCATTTCCGCTGATATTCCACCCATTTATCAACAATATCAGACAGAAGCAAGAGATTCTACTGCATCTTTTCTGCTCTCGGTCTCATTGGCCTAACATATCGACTCGCGAGAATATTATTAATCGTCGCTAAACCTTCATCGAACTCTTAAATCAGCTCATCTACATCAGCTAGCACCCACAATTCATTGGATTCCTTGTATTATTTCAGATGTAACTCTACTTCTTCCCAGTTCTTCTCCGCCGCATCCAGTTATTGTCTTAGACTGTCTTCTTGCGCAGCTCGTACGGATATTTCCATGATATCCTCTTGATACTTGTCAACTTACAGCAAAAGTAACTTTTTCAATGTGAAAGTATCATCTGTTATGCTAAATTCGCTTCGAATTATTGCTTTGATGTCTCGCCAATGTTCTTCCGTTAAATATTCACTCCTTAACGCAGTCACTACAGGCATTGTATCTTTATATTTCCAGACCATCGCTTGCAGAAAATCAACCACTTTGTTTTCAGGTAGATTCTTCTTGCACCTATTCACAATCCTAATATACGTATCGGTTACTTAAGCGATCGCTTTCGCGTTGATCTAAGAAAAAGGTAGATTCTCCCAGTCCTTTTGAAACGCATTGAAATCTTAAATCCCTTTCCACATACTTAACCGAAGACTCAATTACTCTCGCACTGCAATCAAACTGTCATAATTCGCTGCTTCTTACACAGCAAGAATCTCTTCATATTATGTATATTTATTCATATTATCCTCTTGAATTTTAATTCGCTAGTCTATATCAGATAATTCCTTCGTGTACGTCTCCCTAATAGCATCATCATTCGTCATTTCTAGATATTTTTAATTTTATGTTTCCTCTAAAAACTCCGCAGCACGTTCTTTTAAGATCCTAATCTTATCTTATAACTTTGCTTTTTGTTTATCAATATCCTGCGCTGTTTGTGTCTCGGCGTTGTTCAAGGCAGTGTTTAATTTCGTATCTAAATCGTTGAGTTTCATGAGTAACTCAGTGTCAGTTTTCTCGATTGCTTCAACTTATTTCAATTTCAAGAGAGATAACAATGCATCTTGATTCATTAAATCATCTTTTCTCGATGACTATTCCTTGTAGATTCTATCCAAAGCATTCTTTCGATCTACGAATTACTCAATTTCAGAAACACCACCACTCAAAGCTGATTACGCTTATTCAAGCCAAGATTTTAGTTTCAATGATCGCTAACGATATATATTTAATAGCACAGTTTCGAGACTTTAAACTCGTTTTTTATGATCAGGCATGATTTATTTAGATATGTCAGTGCAGATAACTTTCAGTAGACCTAGATTAGCTTAGGGAATGAACTTAGCAGTGAATAAATCTGTGTTTTGTTAGAAATGGTTCAGAGCGTAGGTGAAAGTTTTCTTTTTTAAAAAATCAATTAAAATTCACAAAATTAGATCAAATTTTAAGTTGTACTTGCTAATTAAGAAGCTTGTTGTCTTCGAGAAGACGTAAATCGGAGTTGATTTCTCTGAAAAACATATTGAAATACACTGCAAACTCTTCTTTGAATTAATCCAATCTATCGAATGATTAGTCAACTACTTCAATACAATTATCGATGAATGTCCCTGATTGCATCGTCTCTTTGATCCAAGTTGTCGGGTTCAAGGAATAACTATCAGGTTTAGTCCATTTATCACCAATAATCTCATCCCATTCTTCTAACCCTTTCACATAAATTAAAAACTGCTGATGTTTGCTCCAGCGTTCGATCACTTAGATGCAATCTAACCCTTCAGAGAAAATGTTCTAGATTGTCTCCACGAATTCACTTTTGTTTGGGATGACTTGTAGCCAAGTAGATTCAATGCTTTGAACGACCCTTCGATCTTTGGTTTCATCTTCTTCCAATTCTTCAACTACAGGTGCGTTTTTCTTCTAATGATAAACAAATAAGCAAAGTTACAATGAATGAACCATATCATTATAATTCTCAACATGTTTTTCTTATTATTTTTGTTTTACATTTGGATCATCTGAATCCTTATTAACATCAGCTGAGGCTTCTTTTGAGAATTCAACAAATTTTTCCAAATCAAATCCAGCTAATGAATTCTTCAATTCAATCGCTTTGTACTTCTCTGTCTTGACATTCAATCCTAAGCCAATATTTTAGACATCATATTTCAATTTGAACTCAACTTTCAGCATTGGATCGATCTCCTGGAATAATTTATCTGGATCACTGTCAAGAATCTATTTTCAAAACAAAAATAAAATCAGTTCTTTGTTCACCAAATATCATATCAATTCAAAAAGAAATCTTACAGAATCTGGAAATGCGCATGCTGCTGTCTCCTGTAATTTTGTAAGAAAGTCATTTGCTGAGTTTATATACACATTTCCAAGACTCTAAATCGCTATAAAATCAAGGAGATACGCTAATCTCAAGAACCTAATAAACTCACTTCTCATCATACTCCTCTATCCATAATTCATGTCCTAAGGAAAACCTAAACTCTCCCAGATTAACTTCTTCTCATCCATTGCGTGGTTTTTAATCTAGACTTCATGCGCCTAAAACACAAATTCAAAGAATCATATCAAAAAGAAGACAATTAACCTAAATATATGATAATATTTACCTATTCTCTCATGGACTCTTCCTCATTTGATTTCGCTTTCAAGATCTTAAGTCTCAGCTAATCTATTTCTTCTTTGATTCCTTTTCTGCAGTTCTCATGCAGCATTTACGAAAATGTCTACAACTGCGAAACTACTTCACTTCTTTGATTCTACTGTAAATCTTAGAACTCCTAAAGCGATTATGTCTCTGAGTTATCTGATAGATCTACGAATCTGAGCTTTTCAATATCCGTGCAGTAAGATCTATGACTTAAAATCATTTTTTAATAAATCGGCTTGAGAATAAACAGCTTTTCATTGAGAATTGCACCAAGACGCTTGTGACGCTGCTAGAACACAATCTTACACCATTTTTTGACTGTCTTCCATTTTCTAAACTTCTAAAAGAACCGTAACTGTTTTATTTCATTGAATTGGTCTCTTTCCTTCAACCAATCACTCAAGTGCACAAAATCAGATGGCTTGTTATCTTCAAATCTTGTGACTCCTTATGAACTTAGTGTATAATACTCCTTCACTCCAGTTGCCTTTAAAACGCTGTACTTTACCACCTAAAACCCAAAAACAAATATTCAATCAAACTAACTCTTAATTCTCTTCTTTTCCTTTACCTTCATGTTATACGCATCATTCGATGTGTTCTCGCGCTTAATCAAATATATAAACTAACTGCGAGGTACTTTATTCTCTCTAACTGCCTAGATAAAACTATCAATCCCCTTCGTCTGATAGATCTCTCCATTGTGTTCCACAAGACTTGAATCACTTGGATCTTTATTTAGTCCCTAATGCTATGATTGTTGCATACCATCTTACGATTATTACTATTGCTAATACGATTAATTCTATTATTCCAGCTAAATGTTAGTTTCCTAAGGAAGAAACGATCTCTATGACAAGTTAAGTGCCTTGCGTTTTAGTTACTCAGCTTGGTAATATTCCAGTGATGTATTGTTCGTTCCAATCATCTCTTCCATGAGATTCTTCACTGGTTTGAGCTGGTAAGAAACAGAAAATGATTAGTTATTGCTGTAGTTGTTGTTATTGTTTGTTCCATAGCCATATTGTGAGGAAATATCTTAATCATGATAATTCTGCTGATTGAATTGTGATAAATCCACTCCTGTTTAGTTTAGATGATTTTTTCGTTTGCGCAATTCTCTTGACAGAATATTTTTCGATGGAGGAAGCATCAGCGAAAAGCTCTTGTCTTATTGCGTTTCATCTTAGATTGCCTTACCAAAGCTTGCTATGCGTTATTATCTTGTTTCATTTGAGAACCCTCTGTTTGCTGCAGTGATTGCTTGCATTCTGAAGGTCTATGAGATTTACTTAGAAGTTGGTGGTCTTATTAGTTCTTTTAGTGTTTTATTCAGCATACTAGGTTGTTCTTCTCTGCTTTCATCGTTATTATTCGGATTGCTGTTGCTATGAAAACTATTGCCTCGAATTTTAGAACTACCTAATTTAGAAAGAGGTGGCAACACTTGAGTTTGCTGCTTTTATATACCTGGGAGCTATTGAAGTTGCTGTTATTTCCAATTATCAATGACAATCTTTGCTGTCATCTGCGGCGTATCTTAAGAAGTTCCTCGATATCTGACAATAGTATTGTAGTTTCCCTCAGAAACCTTCTCAAAGAGTCTACTCACAAGTTTCGACTTGGCATACTGCATTGCTTGCATTTCATTAAATATCTATTATTGTTGTTATTCTTGTTATGACTGCTAATCATCATATTATCTCGATTCAGCAGCATTATCATTGCGAAAATTCTCCAATGGCCTATTAGATTTATCTCTTCTTTTCTTCAATTCCTCTCCTCCTCCTCTTCTCTGAGATGATTGCGGCTAAGAACCTGTCATTTCAATATCTTCTTGTTCTTATTCAGATTGTTCATTCTAGCTCGAGTGATGTGATCCTTTCAAGCTTGAAGAATTGTGCCTGTTCAAAGAATTTCTCCTCATATTTTTTATTCTTGAGCAAGCAGTTTTGTTCTGATTTCGAATGGATAAGAACTTAATTTGTGGATAATGATTTATAATACTTTCCTGTGGACAAATTCAAATTTTGTTTTTCGCTCTCTCTCAAGTCTCTCATTTGAGGAGGTAAGTAACATTAAAGAATATTTCAAAATAGACCTTTATTTGGTTTATTAAAAGGGGTATGTGTTTTAAGCCGCAGAATTAAATAATAATTATCATTTAAGTGTTAAATACTGTTTGAATTGATTTTCTCTAATTATTGTATTAGCCATTTATTTTGAAATAAAAATGAATGGTAACCAAATCTTATTTGAATTTCTAAGAATTAGAGGTCTGAAACAAGAATTTCTTTAATAAAAGCTGAAGATGGTCTTCTTAAATGTTAGTTAGTTTTCCAATTGTATTGAAAATAAATTAATTTATTTTTGTTCACAAAGAATATTCGAAAAAAGATTGTTTTTATGATTAATGGTAATATTGTTTGATTATAAAATAGAGTTAAAGTTAATTCGTAATGAACATCTTACCATTAGCTCAATTTGAATTAATTATTCGATTCCTTCTGCCTGTTTTAAATATGTCAATCCAATAAATATTATTTTTGTTTTTCTTAAAAGATCCATATGATTGGATATTTTCATTCAATAAACAATCTTTTTATTTTCTCTTCAGTTATCGATTATTAACATTTTTTATGATTTATCAAAGCTGATTTCGATCTTGCAACTTTAAATAATTTCATTTTTCTTAAATTAAAGAATTAGTTCAGTCAAAAACAAAGAAACAAGCGTAGATTGTTGAGTGAAACAGACAATTTCTTCTAAAAAACAAAAATGATCAACAATAAAGACTTCTTTGATGGTAACCTATATTAATTATTAGCATATTTATCTTGTTTCTGAGTTGATTTGACCATTTCTTTTTTGTTTATGTGAAGACCTTGATGACCTCCTAAAGTAAGATTCCAATATTGAACATGCTAGAATTCGTATGAAATGCTGAATTAGTTGATTATACATTTTAAACAATAACAGTATCAAAGAAGATAATCCAAAACCTGCTCGAAAAGAAACCCCGAAAGCAACTACCATGACGGAGTTTAATCTCAAACCTCATTTAAATAATGATTCCTCCGAAATACCTAAATCCAGTTCCTATTCAAATCGTTTTCAACAAGGATAGTACAATTCCTCCTAAGTCAATTACTTCTCCGGGGTTTAAGACGATAACAACACAGACGAAGAGACACACAAAAAATTTGGCATGACGGGTATGACAATCTAAACAACGATTTCTAAAAACGATGACGCCTAAAGATAGTATGAGCCTCCTAAATCAGCTGGAAGTCCATAAGTTGGAGCAAATTTTAGGAAAACTTTCGCAGATATTGGTAGTCTAGAGGAAAAAGAAGATGATGATGTAGATATTCAATTTTCGAGAAGAAATGTACGTCGATCCACTTATAAAGATTAAACTACAACGAATTAAGATAATGGAGAGAGATTCAAAGGTAGTAGTCCAGCGTTTGGAGGTTTCTAGCAGAATACTGCGCTTGGCGTAAAAAGATTTATATTTTCGAATACCTTTGAAATTTTGTTTAACAAAAACTCATTGTTTTTTTGAATTAGAAAAAAGATAATTTGAATTAGCTTTCTCAACTCGATGAATTAGAGGGAAGTTCATAGTTCTAATAGGGCAACAACAAAACTTCTTTCGGAGGTTCGTTGTAGATTGATAAAGGATTGAAATAACCAATGGTAAATATTATTAAAGTTGTATTTAAAACATAATTGCAAGATTCTCTCTTGTTTTATTAGGCTCTAGAGAAGAAGAATCTATTCAGTAACTAAGAATCAGATGATGCATAAGAAGAACTAGGTGGATACAATCCATCTTCAGTATCTAGAGTTGCATCTGCTAGGAGAACTAGATAACGTGAAACTAATAGTGGGAACTCACCGAATTCGATAAATAACACAAAAACCAATAATAATAAACCGTCATTTTCTGCTAGTTAAAACTTTTAAGAATCGCAGCAGTAATATCCTCGATTGATGAAATAGCCAGAAGAATAAGCTTAAATTCCTATTGAAAGTGGTGCAAATCGCTTTGCTAGGAGCCAGTAAGTAGGGAAAAATGAATCATCGTACATTAGTGACAAGGATTTTCTTGGAGGAAGTGAAACAAAAGAAGTAGAAAATGCTATTGACGATGAAATCCATATTGATAATAAATTCAGTAGGAGAAGTAGCTCACATCGTGGAGCAGACAATTCAAAGCATTCTTAACCTCCAAAACCGAATTAGCTATCGAATTAATAAGACCATTAGTTATCCTAACAATTATTACCTTAAGCCTAGCCAAGTTTTTAGCAGCAAGCATTATCCCTAGGGATTGCCAGTCAGTAGAGTTTTCCTGTGAATAATTAATAAGACGCTAAGACAAATGAATCAGAGACAAGATAAATTGAAGCGAATGCAAAGGAAACTCTTAGAATGTTGAAATAACTTGAGGAAGAGAAGAAATAATACAAAGAATAGATTCTGAAGGAATCAGAAGAAAACACATCCAAACTTAGGAAAACTTACGAAGATTAGATAGCAGCGATCAAGGAGAGTTACGAGGAACTGTTGAAATTTGAAAGATAAAGAAACTCTTCGCAATAAACAGAAGTGTAGGAACTTATTAAAAAGGACAGAGAAAGATAGAGACAACTTAACGAAATGGACACAGCTAATTTGAAATAATTATTTGAAAAAGAAAAATAATAAATGGAAGCAGCATACAGTCTGTAGATTGAATCTTTGAAAAAACTCTTGTAGAAATAGAGTGAAACAACAGCGCTAGAAGGTTAAATCAAAATGAACTCAGACAAGCTAACAACGATACAAAATCAGTATAAAATATCAAGTTTCTAAGTTTAGTTATTTTCAATTCTTTGTTTTGGAGTATCAAATAATATGGTATTTGATTCCGTTTTGCGTGCAATTTTAGGATCGAGGGAGCAGTGTCTAAAAATCAAGTTGACATGCATGCGTAAATCGAAGAAACTTAAGAAAAACAAAAATACCTTAACGATCTTGAGAAGACTCTACAACTTTAGAAGGAATTCCTTGAAGCTGATAAAAAACGGGTTGAAAAGTAGAAAGCAAATCTAATTTCATTTGCGGAGAGTTAGAGGGAATAGTTAGAGAAGGAGAAAGAAGTTGTACTCAAAGAATATAAACGAATTAATGAGGTACAAGAGTAGATCAAGGAATTAGAAGCAGCCAAAAAGAAAGAGAGTTTGAATGAAAGAAGAATTATTGAAGCTGAGAAACTAGAATGCTAAGAAGAAAGGTATTGGAAAATAAACAAAGTTCTAATTAGGTTTATGTGTCTAAATTTGGATTTTAATCTTCTTTTTCTGTTGTCCCCTTTTAGATTGAGACTAAAGTAAGAGTATGAGTAATTATACAGAAACTTCGAGGCACGTGTAGAAGCATTTGAGAAAACTAAAGAAGAATTCGAGAAAGGACAAGGCAAAATCGATAATTTCTAGGAAAACAGAGTGCGCGCTGTTGAAGGAAGACACATGGATGTTTTGAGATAAGAGCAATTTGCTATGTAAAAATTGAAAGCTCTTGAATTGCGGGAATTAGAACTGAATCGTCGTGAACAAGAGGAAGCGATTATTTTTGCCAGAGCGAAAGAGCAGTAGATCACCTGCGAAATGGAGAAGAAGAATCTTTTACATCTTGCAGAAGATATCAAGAAAGAAGGGTAGATGACAGTAGATTTCAGAAGTAATTTCCAGTTAGAAAGAACGAAAATACTTTAAAAAGAGCAAGAACTCCAAGAGCGAGAGAGATAGATTAATAAGCGGTAGAGTTAAGTGCTCAGTGAGAAACGTGAAGTGTCTTTACTTCATTAGACGCTGAGAGAACTGAAGTAGCAGTAAATATCTTCTTCGGCCAAACCTCAGATAAACTACACTTCACCTTCATCGAAATCTTTTACAGATTATCAATCATCTCAAACTTAATTCTAATTTAGATCTCCAGGATTAAAGAATGCTAATCACGCGTTCAGATCATCAGAGTACAAGACATTGAATACAAGATCTGCGAACAGCTTCAAGCAATTTAACTTTGGGTACAATTTGCAATTTAATTGTACTAAAACGAATAAGTTAGTTTTTTTCTAACCTTGTTTGTTTTTCAGATCTAGAGCGATTGAGGTAGAAGACACTCAGTAATCGCATAGAAATGAACTGAATGATTACTGCAAAGGACAGAGTTATAATAAATTTGACATAAGAGGGTTTATGAATGATGTAAAGGAGCTTGACAGGAAATAGATTGAAAATATTAACTATATTTCGCTTGAAAAAGATAATCTCTTGAGTACTAAAATGAGCAAGCAGAGGATTCCAACATTCTCCCTAAACGAATTCTAGAATGATGAAGTCGCTTCGTAGATTGTTGCTAGTGTTCATGAGAATAATTCACAAAGATAAAGTATTTCGAACTTTTTCGGTGCTTAGAAATGAATTATTAAATCAATCAAAATTCAAAATTTCCTACTTGTTTTGTGTCAGTTGCAGTTTTAGCCATATTTTTTTGAGCAACAATAGATTTTCTTTTTGAATTATTTGATAAATTACAGTTTTCCCTTTTTATTTTCAAAATAATTAGTGGTTTTAACCCCAAAAAAAGTAGTTTATTTCGTGATTTTGCCTTGAATAATAATCTCTCTAAACTGTTGAAAACAATTAAGATTTGCAAAGAACGAATAGGTAGTTAATGTCTTAATATTTCTCAAACGCACCTCGGGATTTTCCTCATTAGACTAGAGGAAATGTGATACCACAAGTGATCTCAGGCACAAGAAAGCGTTTAGACGAAGGTAAAAATACAGCTGGAGTATGGGAGCGTCTAATCGATCGCACATCTGAATTTCAAATATGCTCTGATCCACGGAAATAAACAGAATACAGGAAGAAAATGATAGAAGATCTTTCCAAAGGATAAAGTAACATATTCCCTTAAGAAGAAGAGGTAACTCAATATGCAGCTTTGTTTAAAAGCATATTGATTGATTACTTTATCACTTAAGGATGTCGAGATATCTAGTAGATTTGACAAGAGAGTTTTCCCTAAAGTCATGGCGAGTAGCAACAATTCAGGTGGGATCATAAATCAACTTAGCAGATAAGACACAGAGAAATACATTCCGCATAAAGCTATCCTAAACACTCAGCATAGATAAAGCTCAAATGATCTTGAATTTAAAGCTGCCAAGTATGATTTATTTGTATGATGAAATTGTTTATTTGAGAAAATGTGTTTGATTCTTAATCTTTCAGAAAATCGAATGCGTATGCAGATACTTTGTACTTCTCATAGATCAAGTAGCTTCCAGGTTAAGCAGTACAAAATGTGCTTAGATTCTTGTATTTTGATAACTTTTGAAGTTTAGAGAAGGTCAAGAGGAAAAGATGACAGGATAAATTGAAGAAAGAGTAAAATCAAACAAGAAATTTATCATAAAAATAAAAAAGTCTTACTAATATGAATTCTTTTTTATTTAAAGAACAGAGGACTTTAACAGCTAGCACAACGGAGTCAAATTGACAATCTTCCTTGCAGTCAATATGGAAAGGTTTCAAGACTTGATGAACGACCTCCAAAGGCTGAAGCATATCGAGCTCATTTTTAAAATACAACTCCTGAACTTTACAATGATGTACATTTTGATAATAAAGTGCAGCAAATATCAAATATAATTAACATTTAAATTGTTAAATAGAGTCAGTTAGTTGAGTAGAATTTCCATAGAGAATATCCTCATACAATAGAAAACGATAAAGAATGTGTAAGGAATTATTTTCATTTAGAAATGAAATTGTTTTTTGAATATAAAAATATTCTAAATTTAACAGAAAAACGAATACGATATTATCTCAGATAATGTACCAATCAAACGCTTTCCAGAAAAGAGAGACAACCTATATCGAGGAGCATTCCTTGAGGAGAAAGTCAATCCTGATTCAATAACAGGGAATAGAAAAAAGAAGGCAGTTTATGATCCATTCCATAGTCACTTTTAGCTTGGATGAGAAAACAACAGGAAAAACTCTGTTGAATACTTATGCAATTCATTGTTTAGAGTAGCATAATGGTTTATTTTTGTTTACAAATACTCCTAATCTCTTTTTGAATTTATCAGATCGTTTATATATTAGATTTGTTAGTTTTTTGAGGTGGGGGATTTCTTAAGATTTGTCAATTAGTTAAAAATTAAATGTGTGAGAACAAAAATTGTTTTTTTTTCCTGAGTTGACTGCCCGATATCATAAGGTTTAATTGAATCCTTTTCAGAATATTTCAAATCACGCTAGAAATGACAACATAGAAATAACATCTGGAATGGGCAGCACTTCTGTTACTATTCTTGAACTGCTTGCAACTTGCATCAGGAATTCCAGTTGAGATTTCCATAACCGATAACAGTGGAACGGACAGTGTAATTTACGATCCAGCAACAGGTTAAAACTAGGAGTTTTCGCGGAATAGTCTACAGGAATGTGCGTGCTCACCAAACAACTACAAACAAATCAATTATTCTAGAAATAAATACAATATTGTTAGCATTTAGAATTATGGTGAATCACCAATATTCCTGTCTGCTGTAAATCTGCAGCTCGAAGACAACGATCAGTGTAGTATGAAAATGTAATTCTCCACTGCAGGATAGACGATCAACCCACAACAATCAATACTCATCAATCAACTGGTAACACTTCCTTCGAGTTTTTCTGAGGATAATTACTGGCTAACCGTGAGCATGACCTTGATCTTCGACACAGTTTCCATAGATGTGTATTACGTTGCTGTATTTGACAAGTCATTCAAGCCTTTTAAGTTCGATTGGGCACTGATCCTGCTTATTACACTAGCATGCATTTTAATCTACATTTTCGCTCGATTCGGCTAGGTATATGCATACAAAACAACATTCTGTGGATTCTTCATCAAGGAATGGTGGGGAATTCTCTATGGAGTAGTGTTAATTCTAGTAGCTCTATGCTTACATTACGCGCCTTCAGTCTCACAGGCAGCACTGGATATCATTATGGGAATCCTCTCCCTTCTCGCATCTGTATTCTTTCTCTCAGAGATCCTCGCAATCGCTTGCTTTAAGGGGAAAAGTCTCAATACTTCTAGAATAAACAATCTCACATAAATAATATTTTTCAGACCATTATTAGCTTTTCCAATAAGAATAGTTGATATCCTCATGCTATCAGTTGGTAGTGTTATTATAGGCTGCTGGATTTTTCTTAAGAAACCTTGGTTTATTAACGATATTATGTCCGTTGCATTGATGAGTAGCAGCATTAAACTATGGAAAATAAGGTCAATGAAAACAGCAGGTATTTTTATGGGAATCACCCTTCTTTTCGATTTAGGCATGGCGCTAACTATCCATTTCAGTTAACCTGAGAGCTACGATACTCTAGTCTTAGCCTCCGCTAACTAGCCATTTGAAATATAGATCCCTTCTTTCAAACATATTTTAAATAAAAAATGTGCTTGGATTGCAATTACAGCAGTTGTTTTACCTGGTTTTTTCCTTTAATATCTTCATAGATTCGATAAAAGTCGTAACTCAAATGTCTATGCATTTCTAGGGTTTCTTGGCCTTCTTATTGGTTCTCTATTGATGGTCTTTGTGACTCTTTGGAATACTCATACTTTTCCATTTGCTTGTTTCACTTACCCTCTCATTTTTGGGTTTGTGTTTCTATTTGCGCATAAAAGAAGTGAAACTGATATTCTCTGGTCAGGTGATTTCTATGATCCCGAACTTCTTACACCATTAACTATGAAGAGACTCGAGGAAGAAGCTCAAAGGGAAGAAGAACAAGAAGAATAAAAGTATGAAGAAGAATAAGAAGAAGAGGCAGATTCACCAGAAGAAAAGCCATTTAGTAGCGTTTCTAATGATAAAAATGAGCCATTAATTAAAAAATTTGATCATTTCTAAATCAATTCTGATTCCTCGCTACCTTTTTCCAACCCAAGAGCTTCTAAAATCAAAAGTCCCAAAAAATCAAGAGTCACAATTGATCCCTCTATCTTCTCAGGCCTCTCAATTCTTGAAGATAGCTCAGAAAGCGTTTATTCTAACAATTCCTGATCTTGTGTTTAATTCTATTCAGTACTGTCTGTTTTTTTCTTAGTTTGTACAAAAAACTTTTCAATATTTACATCTAAAAAACAATGATTTTGAGATTGAAAAAGAACAACAAGAAACATTTTTCCAATCCCTTGTCTGCTTTCAGTTTCTCCATAAAAGATTAGTTAAATTCCATTAATTGTATGAATACGTAACATAAGAGGAGAGACAACAAAAATAATCCACAAATTGTATTCCATTTTTTATTATTGTATCAAGATTATTCATTTCTTTGGCAAAGTAGGTCCAGCACTTGGACGTTAGCCTACACCTGTTGGAATAGGTAGTTTTTTTCCTAAATTCTTTGATTCTCCAATAGTCAATGATTTTCCAGCAAATTCATCATTGATGATCTTTCTTCTAACTCCATGAGGAAGGCGATGTTTTCTTGGATCATATTCTTCTTTTTCTTCTTCTTTGATTTTCATTTTATTAGGATCAATCTTCTTTCCATCGATTCTCGTTACAGCCCCTGAGAAGGGTGTTTTTTCAGCTTTAACTTGTTTTCCTTCTTCATCAATAACAACGTTAGAGATCTTTTTCCCCATTGTTGGAAGTGGATGCTCTACATAATCCTATGAAATTAAGAATTGAAAATGAATTAAGATTTCTAAAAATAATGATTGAAAAATAAATCAAAAAAGCCTTAATATTTACAAGTGGCTTAGCGAAATCAACTTCAACTTCAGCATCAACAACACAAATAGCATTGTAGTCGTTCTGAGGCTTGACATCTAAGATATCGATAGAGAAATGCTACTTCATAAACTCAATGTGAATTGTATCTCCCTTAGTGAGTACAGTGTAGTTTCTAAGTTCCTTCTCTAGGATAGCTCTAGGATCAGGTAAATCAATGAATGCCGTCTCATGCGGTTAAATTCTAACAAATCTTCCTTTTTGAACATCAGTGACTAGACTAACTTGTATTTACTGTCCATCAAAGCATTAGAGCATCTGGAACATCCAGAATGGGATATAGCATGATTCTTCTGGCGCAATGAATTCCAGCACTCCAACATATGTCTGCTTGTTTAGCATTGTGTTTTGAAGGCAGAAAATCATCGGATATGGTAGATTCGAAGCAGAAAGTTGGTTTAACACTGAGGGAGGTAGCAGAATTTTATTTCCCTTCTCCAAATCAGGTCGTTCGATCATGTATGCTGGATAGACCTGTAGATGATCAGAATATTATGGTCTTCTACTATGATGCTAGTATGCTCCGTATCCTCCAGGAATGCCTCCTCGAGCACCTTAACGGCCATTGCCACCTAGAAAATGATTGAATATATCCATAATGAGTTTATGTGTTTTTTTACTAGTTGATAAATAATATTTTTGAAAGAAATTAACTAATTATCTTGTATTCTTCTTATCAGCCCAAGAGGAAAAACTATTTGATTGTTGCTTTATTCTTCTTCACTTTCTGATCTCATAAATCACAGATCTAATCATTTAAGAAAGTCAGGAGGAATCTATATCACTTCAATGATATTATTATTAGATTAAATATTTGTTTTTGGTTTGCTTGTAAAAGTAAATAGACATTTCGTTTGTCTCCTGCAAAGTTTAAACAAACATGATAATAGAATAAATTGTGAGAGAGACAATCTTTTCATTAAAAGAATAATTGTTTCTGTTCTTTTAAAGTTTCTAGTAGTAATAATTGATTTTCATCTTAACACTCTCTTTGTTTGTTTGGAGCATTAATCTGATTCATTTGAAGGAAACAAGTAATTGGAGCTTGTTTCCTAGATTAATTTAATAGAATACATAGTGATAATACAGAGCACAACCAAGAGTTAATTAAAAAGCTCAGAGTGACTCCAGAGCTTGTTTTGCATAATATTTAACATCCATATCTGCATCTTCCAAAAGAGCAGTAAGAATCTTCTTTGATGAATCCTAATTAGTTTTTGAACAATAAACTGTTAAGAAATTAAAGGGAAATGAAACATTTTACTTTTTCTCTGAGAGTTGGAGCAATTGTCTTGAAAGTCTTAGCTACATTGAATCTAATATTTGGTACTGGATCTTTACTGAGAATTGCTAACGTTGGAATGACAGTTTTGATTAGATAATCTTAGTTTAGTTATTTACAGATTTGCTGAAAAGGAAAAATAATGAGATTGATTTTTGTAAAAGGAAAAATTGAATTTACAGCTAAAATAAACAAGAGTGTCTCTCGATGCAGATAATTCTACTTATCCTTGATGGAAATGATCTTTACCATCATATTCCTTTCAGACCATTACCATCCTAGATACTAGATCACATTTTTAACTGATTAAATCGCTGCTTCTCTTTGAAAATCAAAATAATAATGATGGTGAGAGGAAAAAGAAGAAATAATCATTTTGATTTTAGTAAAATCCATCATACCTGACTGCATATACTCTGTCAGATAGCTACTCAATGAGAATATCAAGAATCTTGCCACTTATAAACTCAGAACCCTGAAGAAAATGACGAAAAAGATAAATATTATTATATATCCTAGGAAAAATTACAATTTCTTTGGCGAAGAAAGAGATGATTTCAATCGAAGAAGACCGAATCCTCCAATTCTTATCTTAGGCTAATTCAGACAGCGCTGGGACTATCGACTATGACAAGGTGTCAATCCCAAGGACATTGGTGATTTAATTCAAGGATTTAAAAAGACTAATCCTGACTTCTCTATCTTCGTCTTTCAGAAGTTAAAGTAAAATAGGTAAAATTATCTCTACTGTGCTTTTCTTTCCGACGAATTAACTCAATCCCAAGAAACTAGTCGCCAGAGAATCTAAGAAATAATACCATACATAAGAGATCAAAGAGAAAAAACAAAAACAAACTAAGATTTTTTTACTTCTCACGTAGGTTTACGTATCAGTAGAAAGGGTCTTAGATAGAGGCAACAACTTTTGCAGAACATCTTCGGGTTCAACTCCACCTCCAACAATTGATATCTTCGATGCAGCAATTGATCTTAACTGAACATCAATAGCCAAAAATCTTCAATCATTTAGATTCGTTAACCTAAGTTATTTACATCTGCTTCAGTGTCTTCAAGATACTTGATGTAAGTTGGGAATAGGTGTTTCTTAAAGTCATTTTTTCCAAGAGATGATACAACCTATTTTTTGGAAAAATAAATCCATGAGTTGTTGGTTATTCACTCCATCATTCATCTTTACGTCTGCAAGCTTCTCACACAAATAGAATTTAATTCTCCAAGATTTATCTTCTGATAGTGTTTTAAGGTGCTGCAATATTGTTGGATAGTTTTTCTTTTAAAAAAAATAAAGTTATTTTCAATTAAAAGTTAAAAATTAAGAGTAATTTAAGGAAATACTTAAGTCCTATCGATTTTAAGATAACGAGTGCATGCGTCTATCATATAAAGTCTAACGAAGTCTTGATCATCTTGAATGCAAGCCGCAATGATTTATTGAATCGTATCATCTGCTTTTGGAGATGCTACTTCGATGAAATCCTAGAATCAATATTTAAAATAAATTCAACATCTTTTTGTGATCCTAAAGTATTTACTTGAAGATTCTGAGCAGCTAGTTTCTTTGTTGAAGGTGAAGAATCTTTGATTAATGCGAGATAGATTCTGAAAAAGAGTTGTTGTGAAACAGAGGAAAAAATAATAATTTGAATTTTCGTTTTTAATAATAATACTTGCAAAGTTCCTATTAGAATGGAAGGGAGACTTAAGAATAAAATGAAGGAATAAGGGAAGTCAAAGGGTCTCTGGAGACATAATTAGGACTCTCGTTGAACCTTTTTACTAGATTCTAAATGAGATCTTCATTTTTCTTGAGATCAATTACTTTTATCAGGGATGAAAGGTTCAAAGCTGCCTTTTAAATTGAAAAAACCATTGAAAATTTCAAAAATTTCTGAATTAATTTGCTACTTTAGCTCTGACTGAACTTTCATCTGCTTTGCAGAGTGCTTCCATTATTGAGAAAAGCACTGTTGCATGCTAATTTCCTCCAATAAAGTCTTTTAAACTAGAGAGGCTATCAACTAATCCAGAAAGAATCTCATCTTCATCATCAACGAGGTCTTTTTAATAAATGCGATAAAGAACAGTTTCCAATAGAAAACTTGTTACCATTAAGGAAGGGAATGAGTTCCACACGAGTTCTCTCAGGTCCTAATGCGCTAGCTATGACATTCAAATTTTGCACTGAAAATAGACGCTTTCTGATGTCTTCATTCTTGAGGTCTTCAATCAAGGTGCTGATAGGAATTCCTGTTTTATTTTCAAGTGGCTTCTTGCTCATATGATTATCGTTTTTTTTCTTTCTTCTTTCGTATGCAAATTAATCAGTCAAATTGAAATCTTTTTTTTCAAAGATTATCTCTCATTGCTCTTTTCAAGCTTATCCCTAATATTTGTATTTTCCCCTTTATGTTTTTTTTTGCTTTTTATTAACTAAAATTTTGAAAAAAAGAGCATAACCATTTCTCTCTAATTCGCCAACTTGTTTTTGTTGAAAAATTAAAAAAAAAGTACTTCTAAAAAATACAAACAATAATCCCATCACATTTGCTTTGCAAATAATTGTTTTCTCAAGTTGTTGCTGCGCTAAGCACTGCCTATTCCCCCCCTTGATAAGTCAATAACCTTGGTCTGCACAGAATTTCCAGTTCCAATCCGTTCATTTGGTGTTTTAATTCTTGTCTGATCTAAAATTTAGGTTTAGTCATTCCTATTCATTGATTTGTCACCATTAAAGAAACTCATGCCACTACTACGCATGTCAGTTTCATCCAATCTCCTCAAAGGTAGGTCTCCGTTATAGGAAGAAGCATTATCGTTAATGAACATGTTATTAGCTCCTCCACCAATTGGTCTAGTATTTGTCTTCGCTTGTGTTTTAGTTTATCCTATTGTATTCTTTTTTGGATCCCTTTTTCCAATCTTCAGTCCATCGGAATCATCTGAATCATTGTTATCATCATCCTCTTCCATGACATAAGAATCAGATTCATCAGATTCTTTGTTCTCACTTTTGTCATCATCGCTCTTTTTGTTTTCCTCTTCTTCTTTCTTCTTTTTTTCTAGCCATTTTATAAATAAATCCTCAGCAAAGCACATAAAAAACAGATCTCAATTCTTTTACCTTCTTGTTTCAAATGTTCAGCTTCAAACTCATTGTAGTAGTTCTTCTTAATAGCTTCAGTTATAACTCTGTTTTTTATCTTTTACGTGATGACAGCTTGTTTCTTTGATTTTAGCTTAAATGTCGTTAAATCTTCTTTAGCGTAGAATTCCATGAAATCTCTGATGAATTTCTCTACGAATCTTTGCTCACCAACAAACATCTCTTTGTCCATAAAGTAGCATTGAATAATTGTCTTGCAAGCCATGTGATATGAACCTTAGAAGATCTAATTCAAAATGAAAGTATGTCACAAATAACATTTCCCTTTTAAATAAAACTAGTTTTACATCTGCAATTTGATAGCAGACGATAAAGACAACACCAGCAGGAAGAATTGGTGTTTCAACTTGTGTAAGATCATTTTGAAGGAAAGGGGAGACATTTGACTGTCCAATCATTATGTAAATCAACACAGCAATCGATAAAGAGCATGATAATTTGACTTAAAAGATCATGAAACCTACCAAAATATCAAATAAACATGTTGACTAATCCATTTTAAGATAATTTACCTAGCAGGAAATCTAGATCTTTAAGTTTCTCCCTATGACGATTAATCAAAAAGAAAGCTTTCTTAGATGCAGTCCCGTAGCCATCTCCGAAAAGACTAGTTTGTACAAAAGAATGAAGAGAGATGTAACGCAAAAACCCACCGTTGAAGTTCAAGCAGCAAGAGAAGCAACCTTGAATGTATCGAACGAATTGACTTGACTGAGGAAGTGCTAGGAAAATAGTGTTAACTAACTACATTATGAGCCTTGGGATTCTAAAAATCGGCTCTATGAGGATATACAGAGCTACTGTTCCTATATGATACCTGAAGATTCTCTTGAGAGTGATAATAATAGGAATCTATGGTAAAAAAGCAACAGAAAACAGTTAAAGAATGGAGTAAAAAAAGAAAGGAATTTGCTTGGATGAATTTATTATTTAATGAGAGTTACCTAGACTGTTTCTTTTCTTTTAGCGAAGAACCAAATGCAGAGAGCGAAGGAAGTGATCATGTTGTTGATTCCAAGAGTGAAATTTTACCAGTTGTAGAACATATAAAACATGAATAAGATCAAATACACTGCGTAGCCATTATACTCCAAGATCTTAGCACGATCGTTCTCGATAGCTAAAAATTCACAATAAATAGATCATTTTAAAGAGAATCATATGAAAGAATATACCTCCACTCTCCGTAGCGATCAGCTTTATCGAACCGATTGTGAGTGCATAAATACAAGCAAAAATAGTGATCACACCTAATACAATCGAAAACAAGACAGACAAGAAAGGTATTTTATTAAGCTAATTCAAGATAGAGACGACTTAGGAGGAAGCTTTCAAGAATCCGATTGCTAGATTGATTCTGTTGAACAAGTTGATGACGACAAGGAGGTAAATGCCAGCTACTACAAGCATCATCCAGTACAGATTCTTTCAAACAATAACGTTATCATTCATGGGATTAAATAATTATTTCTTAATTTTGGTTCGTTTTGGAAATAATTTTACATAGAAAATATAAGCACGGGAGCCTCCACAGGCATGCTTGTCGATTTGCAATAGGCAATTGAAGTTAACGAGCTGTCAAAAAATAATAAATAATACTCAAATAAGAGGATTCATGTCTTTATTTTACCCTTTTATACTCGAGATAAAAGAGTACTGACATTGCAATGAAGCAGATAAAACTTCCCCAAATGCATCCCCAAATCAAAATAGGCACTCTTTTTTCGTTTCTCATGACTAACTGGAGGGAGAATGACATCAAGATTCCAAAGAAAAGTCCCAGAAAAAGAAGATCTAGAGTCTAATCAAACAGGATAATAAGTAAGGTAATAATAAATAATCCAATAGGAAAATTATTTTACCAAATTAAGATCAGATGAAAGTCTTTTAACAGTGTTCCTTGCTGTGGATAGATATGCATCAACAGATTGTCTGTTAAGAGGCTCTTTTGGCATGCAATATCTCCCCAAATAATCACTGGCAAGTTATTAATAGCAGAAGCTAGTCCATTCATTTGGATAAATTATTCCATTTATGTTGTACAAGCAGATGTCTTAGCCCTGAAAAAACAAAATTAAACGGAATTCAAACAAAGAACAAAATCCTATTCATTTCATTTAATATCTTACTGTGGTCTAAGGACACGATGATACGCATATCGACACTGCAATATCAACTGTTGCTGCAGCGAAGTATTAGTAAGATCTATCAGAAAGAACTCCAATTCCACAAATATCTCCTCGGAAATCATTCCCATTCGACAATCTATTTGGCTCACCATACATAAATCCTAAAAGCAAATATGGTTAATTGATTATCTTGGAGGAGACAAAGGCACAAATCCAAGCTTACCAAACGTTGCCGCCACAATAAACAACCCATTCAAGACAATCCAAATGAGCAGACAGATGATGTTAGTGCATCTCCTCGATTCCGATATTCCCTTGAAATCTTTGAGAGGAAGAAACTTTTAATTGCAAGGATGATTTTTATCAACTTGATCCCACTTTTCCATTCGAGAAAGTCTATCAGCATGGGTGAACTCTGTTGTCGTGGTTGTATTTGTCCCAGTGTAAGTCTGCGTTTTGTCTTGTTAAGTGATCGTTGCATTTTTTTAGGTTGTTTGATTCTTCGTCAAAGTTGGATTCTTATTATTAACCGTGTTTTAAGCAGCTATAGCAGTTATGGTAGCTAATTTAGTCTTATCTACTAACGCTGTCTTTCCTCCAGTTACGGTTATCGTTTAGGCATCAATAATTGCATTTTAAGTTGTCAGTAATTTTCTAAGTTTCTTAGTGAGTCCCTTTTTTTTCGTTGCCTCGTCTTCCACGACTTCATCTTGTCCTTCTCCGTGTTCTTAATGCTTCTATTTCTCTTCGTCATCGTCTTCATTATCACTGTGTTTATGCACTTATTCAACTTGATCGACTTTTTAAAATTTCTTATCTTCTTTCTACACTTCCTCATTATCAGAACCACTACCACTTCCACCTTCGTCATCCGATGCAATCAAAGCAATAACCCTTTTGTCATCTCCATTTCTGAGGTTAAAATCTTCTTCATCATCATTCTTCTTCCCAAAAATCAGCTTTGTTATCTCCTTCTCTGAAGGGGGTCTGTTGGAGTTGACCTCCTTCTTTGTATTATTCAAGTACATTTTCTCTCAGTAATTCTTAAATCTAACACACACACACTCTTTTTCAAGTTTCTTCTACTTATTAAGCTCCCTGTCTAATGTAAGTAGTGCTTAATTACTTTTTGATTGATTTTACAAACACAATCAGCTCGAATGCAAATCAATTATTCCAATTCTTTTGATTTAATTAAAACGCATTCAAGACGACTACTTCTACATTGGAAAAACTAGACAGATCAATGGTTCATTTAAGGTTCTTTTTAATTTAAACAGTGCTTATTTATTTAAAAAAAGTCTTAATTTCTTAATTACATTTGAAAGTGTCATTTCAAAACAACAATCTCCCACCTAAAACCACTTAAGAATCTCTTAATTTTGCAATAAAAGCATCCAACAATTTAAGAATCTACTTGACTCTCTCTACCTAGAAATGCATTTGGTCGTTACCCACACCTTTTCAATCAAATTACCTACTGAAAAACACTTAACATATTTTTTATAATATTTATTTATTATTATTCCCTAAAAAACCCTCATACTTTCCGAAATATTTCAAATATCATGATGTGATCATAAACAACAATTTAAAGAGTATTGTATGCTCAATCAAAAACCTAATCTGTTTTCTTCGATCCGGAGTCATCAGAATACAAATCAAGGGGTTTCTTCTTCTTCTTCTTCTTGGCTACTTATCGTTACTGAACAGAACGATCATCATCAAGCACATCCATATTTAGAACTTATAATTCCTTGTTATTGTTGTCATCTTCTTCATTCTCTATCTACTTTACTC
>Ga0302271_10000330_pt1 | contig 45497 bp, 28 predicted proteins | sample III_Bog_N1_1_FD_198767 | JGI IMG/M metagenome (GOLD analysis project Ga0302271, IMG submission 198767) | Peat permafrost microbial communities from Stordalen Mire near Abisko, Sweden - III_Bog_N1_1 | ecosystem: Environmental > Terrestrial > Soil > Wetlands > Peat | place: Sweden: Abisko...
ACAAACACACCCCACCCCCCCCCCCACAACCCCCCCCCCCCACCCCAACCCAAACCACCCCCCCGCCCCCCGATTAGCGCTAGAGTATTTTGAATAATATTGTTCTGCTGATTTCTGTTATCATATTGAATTTTGAAGACAAAAAGGAGAGCTATCTATCAGTAGCATCACCTCACATTAGATTACTTCACAAACTAAACTTATATTTCTAAGAGTATTCTAGAATAATAATAAAATTATGATAAATCAGCTAAATTTAAATTTAAATTCAAATGAGAAAAGAGAATATTTTTATTTAAGAAAATAAGCATCAACACACATACAAGCATATGGACATCGTGTGCTCTTTATCCTTTTTATAAACAGAAATACAAGCTATATATTTATATTTTTATTGAGTTTGTTTTCATAGATAGATGATACAAATTCTTGCGAATCATGTGATTTTTTGTTTCCTTTTTCTTGTTTGCATTTATCAGAATCAAAATACAGTGCTAAAACAGATAGTCTCTCTTAAATAATTGTAGATGGGAAACTCTTCATTTATCATCGGAGAACATCTTTTCATGATTATTCTTGTCTCAGCTGTGAATTTTGAACTTCACCTTGTTAGTCTGATGATAATTATGATTATTATTCCTGTTACTGTTTCTGCTGTTAGTACTACTATTGCTACTACTACTACTGCTGTTGAACATGGTTGATTTGCATATAAATGAGTTAAATCTACCCATTGAGAAGACTAATCTTCTACTCATTCTGCGCGTTTTCAGCTACGACATTAGCTTTTTTCACAGGATCTTGTTCTTAGCTCGGATCGACTAACAAACTCTTACATTAGCTGATCATGTTCTCGCATAAGCCCAACGATTATTACAACTACTCAATACTTGGCAGTTCATTGATTGGATACTACTACTACTACTACTACTATCTAATCTACTATTATTACTACTACTAGTTTTCAAATGACTAGTTGTATTGTTATTGTTATCCTTCAAATCCACTTTATGCAGATTGCTGATACTGCTATTATTGCCTCATTCCCTGCTAGTTTCTTGGAAGATAGTCTTATTATTGAACGATCTCTTATCCTTATCCTTCAATAAGCTACTAGTTAACAATCTCAGATCGTTTATTATTTTTACTGTGAATCTACTTATTATTCCGATTGTTTTCATTACGACGTTCCTATTAAGGATAATTAGCAATATGTTGATTATGCTAGTAATTGCTATTCTTCTGTTACTATCCAGCATTACTGCTATACTGCTGATGGCTATGACTAAACGATTAATTGCCTTAATAACTTGGATTATAATTATGACTGCTATTATTTACATTCTAGTTATTATTGTAATTATTACTTTGATATTGCATATTATTATTACGATTGGTGCTAGAAAGATTGGAGCTCGCTTGAATAGCTTATTACGCTGCTAGATTGAAACTACTTTGATATTTGCTGATGGATTATGCAAACTATGGGTCTAAGAAATCAATGAATTACTGTTGCGGTAGTTAAGAGGTGTAATCTTAGATTTGTTGTTGTTGTTACCATCCTTGTGCAGGTTGCTGCTAAGAGTTATTATTTTGATGTCTTCTTTATTATTACTAGCCTTAATGGGTTTGCTAGGTATTCCTCATATTTGGCATTTTATCTTGTTGCCTTCTGGATTGCTGAAATTATGCATTTTATGTTTAATTCTGCTATTAGAACGAAAGCTACTATTATTGCTGTATTTTACTACTACTGCTACTGTTATTGCTGCTGTGAGAAAGCTAATCCTATTACTGCTATGGCTATTGCTGCTTATTGTCATTATTGCGTTGTCTCTTATTCTATCTTTGATTATTGTTCGTATTACTCTTATTATTACTCACCTCTGCAACTTCTTCTTTTTGAGATGCTAACTGCTGCTATTCAACACCACTCTACTATCCTCCTGGCATACCTTATCCATCTTCTGCTTACTTCCCTGTGATATCCACTGCTTCTTTATTAAATAACTCATTCTTTTTCGATTAGTACGTATCTTTCTTTTATTTTTGCATTTCCTATCGTTCATCGCTTAGACTGAGCCCTTCAAGCATTGCTTAGTTCATCTCATGCTACGCCTCATCAGTTAGATCTACTCCACTCGCCTGTGTTTTGCTTATTATCTTCGTTGGTCTTTTCTGATTATAAACATAATTGATACTGGAGTTGCTACTGGTACTTGGTTGCTTTGTTGACTAATCCTGTTATCCACCAAATTCCATGAATAGATCTTCAACCTTCTTTGGAGGACTGCCAAAAAGGAAAGTATATGAAAAACAGACAACTCAATGGGCTGGAATTACATAGTAGTGAGATTGGTTTTTTCGATGTGGATGTTCCCTTTGTTGTCTTCTAACTTCACTACCAACTAGTAATATAACAAAGAACAGTCAAATAAACAACGAAACTAGAGGGAGATTCGAGCAAAATATCACATCAGATAAATGAGAGATCTTACAGGTCGTTTAAGCCCATATCGTTCGCATATCTTATGCAAGATCTTTCTCTCGAACTGATCCAGGTCATTCACCACTGTCGATGTTTATCTAATATCAAATTCGGGCACAAAGTCAAACACACCCATAATCTAACTCATTTTATCAAATGAAATTAATAGACAATATGTTTATTACTCTGATTCACTGATGAACTGCTCAAGAATCGCTTCCATTTATCTGATGAACTCTAACTTCCCCTTTGTGCACGCTTGTCTAAGTGTCTCATCGAATTCATTCTCACTGACTAAAATAGGACCCTCCATGTGAGTCTTCTTGACTTGAAAAGGTGGTCGTTGCTGATTGTAATTATTATACCCAGTGTGTCTTTCGCCATAGGGAGTGCCTCCTGGTAGATAATTACTGTTATTGTTCCAGTGTCTACTGTTTTAGATATTCCTTGTTTATCCATGTTGTGAAGAGGGTTATTGTTAGTGATAATTTGGATATGATTGCTAATGATTATTGAATTAAGTTGGATACTGTTGAGGTAAAGATTACTAAGCATTGTTGTTATAAAAATTATTATTATTGTTTGGATGATATTGCTTGTTATGGATGCTTTTATGCTCGTTATGTGGATATCTGTGCTGTCTTGGCTGATAAGGTTATGATTGATATCCCTGATCATATGAAGAAACTGGCTGAATAAATTACTATTGTTATGATGGTTGTGGAGGAGGATATCTAGACAATTACTGAGATGTATCCAAGAGAAATGGCGATGCAGTGTAGATTTACTACTGCTGCTACTCTTGTTGTGGTAATGGCATATCGCTTATTGGGAAGCTCACAGCATTCGATGAAAGCTGCTGCTGTTGGATGAAACTTTATTGCTAAGAATACTGTAATTCCTGCTATTATTATGAATACAACATTTAATAATCTAGCATGGACATCTACTACAGTTGCTGTTGTTGTTATTGTTATTGTAGCTACTACTACTACTACTACTACTGCTACTGCTAGTGCTCCAGCGCCAATTAGGTCGCATCGAGTTACTAAGATTATTGAGGTAGCTCATTTGAAGCATTCTCGTTTGGATTCATGGCTAGATTGAAATGAAATGAAGAGAAAGAGAGAGAGAGAAATAATAGATATATTGCTATTAAAACGTATCTGCCCTGTGTGTTTGTGCGTGTTTTATTTCTATTTAATTTAAGCGCGCTGCTTTGAAGGAGACATGCTCTTTTCAGAACTCGCTCAAAAAGCACACAGCATTCATTATCATCCTCACTCTCCCCTTCCCTCCCTCCCCACAATACAGAATCTTATCTTCCCCTTTCTCTCTTTTGTAATTCATTCTTGAATTTGTCCTTCCCGCTTATCAAGATACTAATTATCAAATCTTTCGCTGGGAAACTAATTTATTGTATCAGTATTTTTCAGAAATCCATGAGTCAACAACTGCTACCTGAACCTGGAACTGCAGCCTCTGAAGAAGCAACTATTCTCTATGATTTATCCAAGGAGTTCGAAGTCATGAAAGAACCCTGCTTGTTCCCACAGAATCTTCTCTTGGATGCGAATAACCTGCTCTATGTAGTTCTAGCGGATAAGATAAATATTTTGTCTTTGCGCAAAATTGCGCTTGGTAAATGCGCTCTGCGTGATGTTGTCGACGTCAAGAAACTGTAAGGAATTATATTTCTGTTTAGCAAATTAGCTAATTCTTTGTTTTTTTGGGGGTTATTTTTCCTTAGGATCATCGATGAGAAGCCCTCAAAGCAAGTCAAACATCATTTTGTAGATTAAATCACTGACCTGTACGCTTAGAGTCCTTCTCCAGCATCTTAAAAAGCCTTGGCTTCGTTTATTCTCAACGAAAATGGCGTGAATCTATTAAGTGATTCTCTTCTTCGCTAACGACTTGTCACTGTGAATAACGACGTGCTGTCCATTGCTATAAAAGATGCTAGGATTTCAAAAAGTGGTGTGCTTCCTGGCAATCACCCGTTGATAACTGTGCTGCTCTCAAATGGAGACGCGTATAATCTTGGGTTTTATAAATAACCTGGAGGAATCATCAGCACATATGGAATTGTAAAACAATTAATGGAATTGTTAGGCATAAAAATGAGATTAATTATTTGAAGGTTATCAGCTGTAAATTGGTTTGTTTGTTTTTGGTAGATTCAACGGATAAATGACTTTCTAGCAGACTCTTAGGCTACTTCGAATCTTGAAATCATGGCTTTTGATTGGTCCAGTTAGATTATCAGCATGCGGTCACTTCAAATTCTTGTAGTGCATTCTTCCAACAAGAAGCTGTCGTTTATAGGATATGATCCTTAAACTCCTACAGGAAGGTAAATCGCTTCAAAAGATAAGAAGCCAAGATTTAGGAATGGGATTCTAAAAAGTGCACACAAAAAAATTGAATGTATGCAGATTTAAACTGTATTTTTGTTGTTTAGATTAATTGGTGAAATCGATCTTGGAGAATCTAAAAGTAGGTAAGTTTCTATAGTGCAAACAGCGTTAGGGAAAGCTGAAGCTGAATTCAAAGTATTCGTGGTCACTGGGAAGAATCTATGTGTAGTTCATCTTAAAATAACTCTACGAAACAATGTAGAAGAATTGATTGTTTTAGATGAAATTAAAAAACTCCCATTCACATTCATAGATAGGGTATTTATCCTTGGGTAATCTTCACATCCAGCCTAATCATCTTTGCTTTCTTCTGGATCTCCTATCCGCGTAATTCTAGCTCGAAACCAAGAACTAACTTAGCTCGACACGGAGACATACGAAGTACAATACTAATTTAATAGTTTTGGAGGAATTCTAGGTAAAGTTCTAGCAATATTCAGAGATTTCTCATAACCTACCAGCAATAAAAATTAGCATCCATCGAATTCAACTAGATTTACACTCTTCAATGAGAAAGGGTAGATGTAACTAATCACTATTAATCAAATATCTGATACCAAGTAAACAAAATCAAAGGATAATGATATCCAACTCAAAAAAGAAGAAGAAAAACAACACATAAATGAGAAGTATTCTGTTAAACCCATAAAAACACTGTCATACTCAAGCAGCATCTATCTACCGTATGGGATAGTTTAATCCAGCAATCAATGCTGCTACATAGTATGTGGAGCTCATTCTTTTACATCTTAACAAATCACGAACGTACTGATCTTGAATAACCCAAGTTTAAATGAATTAGATTCACAATCCTAAAACTTTGTTTAACTCACTAGATGCATTAAGAACTTCCAATCTTCGATATTCTTTGAAAATGAACTTGAAAGTGCTTAATTGTCACTGAAATAGGAGCAATAACCATCATTTAATGGATCACTCAACAAAAACACAAAGAACAACATCCTATCCTCCACAAACTCAAGCAAAGCGAAAACCACCAGTGAATAATCTGATGACCCATAGGTTGAAAAGTCTGTCTTTGCTGTGAGACCTTTGAATTGGGATGATCTGCTTCTGTAATTACTCAAGAACCCCATTGAATTTCTGGAATTACTCAAACTCTCATTACTGATTTACGACAAGCAAAAAGCCATGAAGAAGTTTGGTTTGTCGAAGTAATATGTCGAAGAATTCGAGGAATATGTTGTGAATCTACGTGTACCTCCACAAAAACTGAGATTCTTAAATGAAAAACTACTGCTGTTTTTATCATCTATGCAAAAACAACAATTTGCTGATTTCTTCTCGCAGCAGAAACTCACAATTGTCTAAAGGAATTACACGAAAGCAATGAATTGTCTTGAGAAGTATCATCCTAATTCTGCAATATTCAAACGACTCAAAGAAACCACGATTGACGCATCCCTTGAGAGATTTGCTAAATAAACAACAGCAGAAATAGATTCGTTGGAATCAATTGTCTGCGCAGCTACATTGATAGATGTTATTGAGGAACCACTGTTGTAATGCAAAAGCTGCAGGCATTTTGTGATTGATTTAGAAAAGTATCTTGGAAGTGATCAGTCCAATTCAGGAATTTAAATTGGAAATATTTTCGCAGTCAGAGGGAGAATATGTCCTCTATGTTGCGGATTACTTTAACCACTTCTGCCGTGATAGTAGTAGAAGAAGAATAATATGATTTATGTGTTAATTGTAATTCATTTGTTTTTGTCAGAAAAGAAAGGATGCATATTGTGTAAGATTATTTCATTATTCGACAGCAGTGAATACCAGAATTTTGTAATATGAAAAAAACTAAGAGAAAGCACACATAATACAGAAATACCACTAAATAATCCTTTGAATCTTCTCTGTTTGAAATCTCCTTCCCTCTCAAAATACCATATCAGGTTTTGTAACACTCATATCTTAGAACGCCTTCGTTGGTTGAGAAGGACTTGGTTTCCTTCTGGAAACTTAAAATAAAAACTTTATCTGCGCTGGATTTAGTCCTCCAAATGGTGAGGAAGTTGGCTGCAAGTAAACACTCGGCATTGACTTTTTTTAGTCTCGCTTTGAAGTTTTGCTCGTTGCTCTGAGTCTTTTTGTTGCTTTCTTCGATTTCTTTTCTAATTCATTTTCAGTGATTTCCGTTGGAAGAAGAATATTAAGCCTATTCATGCCATGATCATTGTTGTTTATCAGGGAAATATCTGGAATTGATCTACTTCGTTTCTTTTTTTTCTTTGGAATCTCTTGCGCTGTTTCAATCAATGACAACTATTTAAGTCTTGCTGGCGTTGAATCATAGATTTGTTGTAGAATTATATCCTAAGTGCTTTTATAGTTGTTTTCTTTGTTATTAATGTTATTCTGCTTGTGGAGATTTTCATATTTTTTCATTTCTTCTTTTATTCCCGAAGACAAAAATAGTTTGTGATCAATATTTCTGCGATTCTAAGGGCTTTGAAAGGATTAAGGATGATTCTAAATGAAATTATTGTCTTCAGAAGGATGAGTTGTTAAAGCTGGAGATTAAGGAGTACTACCAGTATTGCCATTTTTAGTGTGCTGTTTTGGATCATCACGTAAAAATTCACCACTTTTAGTCGAAATATTGATGATTTCTTAAATTGATTCTTGTTTTTCAGGGGAACCATCATAATTATTGATTTTTAACTGCTGTGAAGCAACTAGTCGTGTCTAAGGAACTAACTTATCAGCTTTAAAATATGAAACATAACTATTTCCATCTGATGGTTGTTCAACTGAATAAACTCTCCTTCGATTTCCTTTAACACTTTAACTTCCCTTTCTTGAGATCTAAACAGCATCTTTATCTTTGATCACATCTCGTTATGATAAATTAAACATTTTCACAGGCATTTTATTAATATTACTATTCGCTGGAGTATTCTATTTGCTAGTCTTTGCAATAACAACATCTGCTGGTTTAAGCTACGTTATCTCTTGAAGATGCATAATCGATTATCTCTAAATATTCCTTGATTTTTATAATTTCTTAATTAAAACCTATTCATTTTCTTCAAGTTTAAGAATCCTCTAATCCTTCTCCCATTTAAGCTATGCCTCCGTTTAGATGTCTTCTTAATATCTCTCGATGATCTTCTCAACTCCAGATTTTTGTTCTTTGATTTTTTTCGCTACTGCAGCTTGTTTTTTTCTCATTTTTCGCACATGCTTCGCGTTCTCATCGATTTCTTTTTATGTCATCGAAGAAATGATCATTCGAGATAATTCCTTTTCTCGCTTTGTTTAGACATACATCTCATGATTGCGGAGTAATAATTCACCAAGATTATCAAGATGTTTAGCTTTTTCTTTCTTTTTGAAAGCATTTTCTTTTGCAAGTGCTATTTTGTCTGCTTCTTCTTTTATAATATCTTCTCTCTAAAATGTAAATCAATCATACAATATAACAAACATAAACCTTATTGATCTCTTGTGGTTACCTTTTAGATTTCAAGTGCATGTCGCTATTTGATTTATGCCATATCCTCTGATTTTTATCTTATTTGTTCTGTTTTTTTCTATGTTTTTTCTTCTTCCTTTTTTAGCATCTTCACTCGATTTTCAATGATTTACAGTTCCTCTTCACTTTCTTTTCTATCTTTCCTTATTCTCCCTAGCAACGAGGATAACCTTGAAGTTGGTTGATAATCTGTTTTGGATTATTTAATATGTTATCTACTTTGATTTGCATCAATTTGTGTATGCTAAATCTACTTTGGTGAATTATCTTCTTCATTCAATCTCTCATAGATTTCATACTCTCTCTAAGCTGATAAAACAACTTTCGGTGTAGATGCATACTTCGACTTCGAGTATCTCTCATAACCTTACAGTAACCCTCTATTGATCTCAGGTAATCGCACTAATTTAGATCCAAACGCATCAGGTCTAACAGACATTTAAGATGAGGTTGTATTACGTGGCGCACTCATCGCTGAGTTCCTAAGCTTCTGTAATTGGTCGGATATATCATTCTAGCCATCTTCAATCGAAGCAGGCTCTGAGTGCATGATAATAACACAACAATAATAATAGCAATTTTAACTAACGATTTCTTTGAAAAATAAGAACCAACAAAAATTATGCTGTTTTGTTAATAATAATTATTGTTCGTTGCAACTTAATTAGTTATCTCTTTCTTTCTCCTCATCACATCCTGTGCTCTCTTATCGAATACGATTTACCACACATACACATATAATAAACTATGTGTAACGAAATAAACTAAAAAAAAAAACACAATTGTTTTAACTAAAACTAGATTATTCCAAAAATAGTTTTCCACATTCGTTGCTAAAATGTTCTTTTTTTTCATTTTTCTAAATAAATATTTTATCATCATCTATCATTGAACAAGAAAGGGGATAATACAGAGAGTTTTTGACTATTAACAGATATTTTTTTTTTACTTGATATTGAAATTAATCAATATCTTCTTATGTAACTTTATTGGCTTGTTAATTCAAGATAGGATTGAAATGAATATTTCACACTGAAGTGTCTTAAGAGAGAAAGTTAAGTATATATGAGTTCTCAATTAAAGAGTTTATATCAATGATTTGCAGAAATCTCCTTGTTTTATTGAAGGAATCACTTAAATGTTTGCAGAATAGCGTCCATCCTACTCCAAATATCAATGCCATCAATATTAACTGATAAATAATCAGAACTTTATGCGCTAGAATAATATCATTATATTTCTAAATATGCGTCTCAACAACAATATTGCTGAGAATACTCAAAGTCTCTTCTAGGCTATCAACAAAGACAGAGAAATCTGTGATATTGAAGTTTTAAAACAACTTCGTTTATGCAGAAAGTGTCTATGCGCTGTCAGTGATGGAGTACAACAACCGTATGCTCTCGATTGTCGATAAATAACCTTTGAAAGTTAGTTGAAATCCTTGTTTAAGAAGCCCTTTCTGGAGACCTTCGCAAATCTATGAATTTAACTTCGTCGTGTCGGTGATTGATTCAGGGAATTAAGCAATTGTCAAGCAAATATTACTGTCGATTAATGGGAAAAATATGTCTTCAAAACTCGCTTCTTCGTTTCTGTTTGGAGATTAACACAAAGAGAATATTATGCAATTATGTCGTCAGAATAAAAATAAATAGTCCTCCTTACAACTTATCAATGACATTCATCTTCGAAAGCTCAGCAAGGGAATTCTGAAATTCAGATGCTTGAGTCGATAAACTTTGTGAATAACTGAGATACCATGCTAGCTTCAAGGGTTTCAAGTTAGGATACAACCACAAGGATAGACAATTGTAGTTGATACCAAGAACCTCGATGATGTATGCCTTCAAGAAACTTAATTTACCTAGGAAAAAGTTGAGAGATTAAGAGAGAGAGAGATTAAATAATTAAAAAATAACGATTAAAGAAAAAAAAAATTTTTTTACTAAGAACTTGTAGATGAGAGAATGCTTTGTCAAGATAAGAAGATGTGACCGTTTGAATCACAATAGGGTAGATAATCATGAAGAGGAATATTAAAATTAAAATAACTAAGAGATTCCCATTAAATCTTGGTAGCAGTAGTGTTTCACTTAGATTCTATTTCTTAATCTAATTTACTTGTGATCCCTATTGATGATGATGATTGCTTTATTTCAGAGAATTAGCAACCCTAATCGAACTTCTGATTTAACTTGAAACAAGGCATTTCTCAATATTCGCAATGAGTTTATCTATCTTTTCCGTAGTGAACGTAGCCAACAATGAAAGTGTCTAATTCTTCTTATTTTAAATATAAGTGTAAAGTGGAAGCATTAGAAATACGCACAATGCTGATACTCCACAGATTATCAAAAGCAATTGCATCAATTAATCTTTGATTGCTTTATCGTCTACAACGGAAGCCTCGATGAGTTTAGTTTAAGATTGTTTTAAAGCATCGCCAACAGCAGATACATCTAGAATCGTGTAATATTCTGGTCTCCCTGTGCCAAGGTTGGTAGATAAGAAGAACACAAACATATTGAAGATTATCGCTGCATAGTGCAATGATGTTGTGTATTCAGTGCCATAGAAGGTAGGCTGTGCACTAACAACACTTGAAGTACCTGCGATAATGGCAGGATCGTAGTACAGTGGAATTATGAATTTTACTTGCAATGTAAGTAAACTAGAAAAAACCAATCTATCATGACTATCTCTCTCGGACTAAGCGATACTTTATGTTAAAGGTGTTAGAACTGATCCTAAATCAATTAGTGCTTAAGGGTAGTATTTCGCTGAATCAGGGAATTAGTTCTATTTAAGAATGGAGACATAATTGATTTGTTTGATTCCTTAATATAATTGCATTCGGAATACGCTTGGCCAACCGAATACTAAAAAATCTGCATTCCAGTTCGTTAGCCAGTCGACAAGGGAGAAATATTATTGCAATGTGATTGCTGTGAGGGTAATAAAAGAGATGATTCCGATTATTGCGATGATCTTTATGGCTGGTAGAGATGAAGTCGATCGCAGAATTCTAGCTAATCGTCTTTTAGCAGAAATTGTCCCTGATTCTTTTGTCCCTGCGCTAGATGCTATTTCTTATTGTAATTCTTTAACTTTACTACCTTCTAATGCCTTCTTTTTCTCTAAATTAGCACTGCTTTGACTAGCAGAATCTCCTATTTTATCACCAACATCTAGATTCTCTTAGTTCTTTTGTAACTTTGCTTTGTCTCTCTTTCTTTTCTTCGTTTATTGTTAGTTTCCCAATTACTGTGATGCCTAACCTCGTTACTCTTAATTTTGCTAGTTAAATAACTACGCCTATTGAGCTTGCTACTTGAGTTATAAATATGTTGGTGAAACTAATTATGACATAAGTCCTCGATTCGAGGCTGCAAAGAATGTCGGCGAACTAAGGCTTTGAATATTTTAGTCTTCTGCAAGTCCGAGCGCTTTGAAACCTCCAAATTATATTGAAGAATTTATATTTTTATTGTCTGCATTTGTGTTCCCTTAATCAGTTGTTGTGAGCACCTTAATCGTACTGAGATTGTTCGAATAATTCGTAGATTCTTGCTTGGAGTTTACTTTCTGAGTCGCTGATTCAGGGAGGATTCTTTTGCTGGAGGACTCTGTGATTCTTCCTGAGAAGAGGATTTCAGATATCCGATGATTGCTGGGGTTAGCTAAGTTGCTTAAGAATGAATCTGGGATAGCTTTGGCTTCTGATTAAATCAATTCCTGTTTGCTGTCGAGATAATTTCGGCTCTAGGGTTATTTATCCTCTAGATTTCGTTAAATACTGTTAATTTCACTGATTTATTACATGCTTGAATTTCGAGCTTTGTTTAATGGAATTTTAGTGTAACTTGCAGGTTCCATTTCTTACCTTCCATAGGCTCCCTTTTCAAATTTAGAAATACTACTTACAGATTCATTTTTCTAAAGAGGGATATTGCTACTAAACTAAGAATATCTACCAAATTAAATTTCTTAGTTTCTGGATTGATTAGCTTCGAGGAGTTGCTTAGAAGATACGTCATTCATGGGTGATTACGGCTGATTGTCCTTGAACACTGATATATTATACGAAAAGCTTCTTTCAGGTGACACAAGAGATGTCAGATTTTACTAATTTTAATTATTTCCTTAGAATCTCTACGCAACATGCGTAAACTCCGCATAGTTTGCAGTTGAAACTCCTAACGTAGAATTTGCTACTCCTTCAACTGAAACACTTCCTTCATCTTCATGCGTTCCTGTTCTTGTATTAGGCGATTCTCGAGAATTACCAGTGACTCTTGGAAGAAGATTTATTTCTTCTTCTTGAGTTAATCTCAAATTTGGAGACTTTAAAAGATTTATTAAGCTTGTAGATTGTTCAGGATGTACATCTATTATTTTGTTTGAATGGATATTTCCGTTGGAAAATCTTACTTTTCTCTCCAAATCAACGATAAGTCGATCAATGAAAATAGATGAAAATGAGAGACGATAGAAATGATATTTTTCTTTTAAGAAATCAAGTATATAAGATGGTTAATGCTCTGGGTTGAGTATTCGAACCCTACTAATTTCAAGATAATTCAATTCTTTAGCATAATTATACTTAGGCTCAAAAACCTTGATCTGCAATTACACAAACAAGGGATCTTTGATACCTTCATTCCCTGCTGGAGCTCGCTTCGATAACTTCCGCAAGCTTTCCTTGGATCCAGTCGATGTAAGACTCTTTTTCCTATTATAGCTGGATTATTTTGATTTATAATCTTGCAAAATGAGCATATATTCGAAGACTTTTAGATGGAGATTCTCTTAATGAATTGGAATTTAACTACTTTTTTTTGATTTATTTGATGAAAATTGTTTATTTTTAGTAGTTTATGAGTCATATTCAGGATCAGCAACAGAATACGATGAAGATTGGTATTATTGAGATTCTTGTTAATTCTACTATTGCTAAGCAAGAAGAAACGGAAACAACTCTCCAATCATGATATTTGTTATGTCATTTCTCAATAATTCCGCAAACTAAACAGTGATCCCAAGAATCTCGAATGTCTTCGAATCATACAAAATATAATCATAACGAAACAGATTATTACCTGCGACTTCTTCTGCTTCTGCTATGATTCCAATCTACCCCTCGAGATAGCTCAGTTTCACAGAGATTCTCAAAGGTACAAGATGATTATCTGCACTCATTCCAAAAATCAACGAATTCGTCATTTTATCCCCTTCCGTTTGCATACTATCATTGAAATAATCAGCAATAGACAGCGCATGCTTGGAAGCAATCGCTCTAGGCATGAGTACATCAATTGATGAATTTATTACATTCACGGAAGGAACTTTGAATACTTTCTCAAAATTATGAGAAACCTTGGATATTTATGTTGAAAACGTTTTACTACTTAGACTAACTAATATCACGCAGGCATTGTTCTACGAATGGTTACTAGAGCTGTTAACCTTGTTATTGAGACCATTTTTACTAATACTTCTGATTTAATTACTGTTGTGTTTGGTATTGATTCTATTTTCCTTTTAGTTTTGTCTATTGTAGATATTTCTTCTAGCTGGCTCGATTTGAATATCATTCTAATCAAATGACAAACACTGGAAATATGCAATTTATAGTGGTTGCAATTAATTTGATGACAACGTAGGATGTGTACCTAACGCTGTAAGATTTTTCCTGATTGAGCTAACGATTGGCTGTAGAAATTGTATTTTAGCAGATAATTCTCTTAAATCGATGATTTTTTATTTCATCATCGAAAGAATACTTATTTTCAGTGACACAGCTTTAGCAATCATACTTTCAGTTTCTTCTATGATCTTCTCAAACCACAATACATCAGCGAAATCGTTTAACTCTGCGTGCTAGTGCGGAGAAGTATATTTAAAGTGAGCGTGAATTGAACTCAGAATCTACCGATCTTTAAGTTTAAAATTATTCTTTAAGAAATCCCTTTCCCATTCGCAGATAGCTTGCAGATACATTCTATCGACGTTAAGGACTTCTTGGAACAGTAGCAATTACAATATTTTACAGGATTATCGTTTTTTGTTGTCATAACTTTAGATGATCCATCGGAAAAGATTCTTTACGCTGGAAAAAAGAAATTGCATATCTTATGACTCTTAATTAGGTTTTTCATTCTACAGACTACTAGTTTTGACTTCCTGAACTTTCACAGGTATTTATCTTTCATCTTGTTTATCTTCTGAAACACCTTCTTCTTCAGCAGCAATACTTAGATATCTTATTTACCGTTTTTCCAGCTACTTTAAATCAAACAATTCTTCAAATAAACCTTCCATTCTCATGATCATGTCAATATCCTTAATTTGAAATTGCTACGAAGCATCAGCTGACTGATACTTATGAACATAATGATGGTAAATTTAACTGTTAATAGTTTGTACTTTTGAGTTCATTGTACTTTGATTAATAGATTTGTATTCCTTAGCAATGATTTGCAGAATATTCAAAAGTCTTTATTTAGAGAAAGCACATATGTCTAGAGAGAATCTCCAAGCTAAAGGAAATAGCATCAACGAAGCTACACTCGCTAACCCTTTAAGCTTATCGACTTCAACTGTGATTTAGAGAATTCCAGATAATAAAGCAAAATACAAGGAAATGAAAATACTGAATTATTGCGTGGTTTCTTTGTTATAAGGGCTGATGAATATGCAAATAATTGCTTGGATGAGGAAAATAGCAATGAGAATCCCTAGATTGTAACTCTAGCTGTGAGTAAGGCAGATAATTAGAATATGTTCGAGTAATCGAGAGAAGAAAATAACATATGAGAAATTTCGGGATAAAAAATCGTTAGTTTTGATGGAATAATTGAACTCGCAATCAGCTGAAATTGTACCTGTTTAGAAGAAGAAAAAGAAAGAAATGAAAATGATAGAATTATCAAAGAATCTTCAGTTTCTTACCAAGAGCAAGTGAAACCACCATGCAGATGACTTTTGATGTAGAATTTAACTCTGATGAAAGGAATATCCCTGGGATGACTGAGACATAGAAAGAGATCAGCATTGTATACTGAAATATTTGATTTAAGACGGTATTTCCAAAGATAGTTTTCGATTACGTCATTCTTTAACTATTTTGACTTGGGAATATGCTAAAAGCATAGTTTAGAATTGATTCTGTTTGATTTTGCTTGATTTAGATAAGCCAAAGGTTAGAGTAATAAACAGCATAGTACAATAAGAATATTAGTATCATAACTAATAGAGTTGAATGCACAATTAAGATGATGTAGATTAACGTAGAGGAAGTTTCAGAAATTATAGAATCCTCCGAATAATCGATAAATGAGAGATTTATGTCAGAATTAGCTAATTATTATCTCTATGAATGGGTAGTGAATCCAGCGATCATAATGAGTATCGCCCTGGAGAATATTAGAATCTTTGCTAGTAGTTATGGTATCTAAATTGGTATAATCATACAGCGTAAATCATGAATGTAGAATCTTAAAATACCATAGTTGAATAATTTGAATAGTAAACTCACTGTAATATCATGTTTATTATCCTTCATCTCTTTGTTTAGATATTATTTATTTTTTTGCTAATTAACCTATTGAATATTAATGTTCCTTTTTTAGCTATTTATCTTTTGTTCATGCTGATTAAATCTAAAAAATATATCATTGTTTCCCAAGTTAACCAAGTTAAGGAGGTATTGTTAATAATTTCTTTCCATAAAATGCACACCCACAGAATTTTAAAGATAATGAGAGAAAGAAAGCACCACAAAATAAATTTACAGCTGCTCAGAGAACAACTTTAATTATTGATTTGCATTAAAGTTTTAGATTTGATGATCGATAGTTTTCTCATATTTTAAATGGCAAAATTTGCTGAATTTATGAAAATGTCAAAATGGATTTATTAAAGAACAAGCGATTTACGAGGAAAATGTTAAAAACTAAAACAAATAAGTTTTATATTTAGAAGGAGTTAAATTTGGGATGTTAGTTTGATTGTTAAAAGAAATTAATTGAAAAAAGGGTTTAATTGGCTTACACAGATGATGTTCCTAAAGTTTAATATTTTCCATCAATACTTTGATTATCTTGAAATTCAAATTTAAAAAAATATTTATCCACAAACACAATATTTTTTTTCGTTTAGTAAGTGCTGAACTGGAATCTAAAGCAGCAGATATAATAAGAAAAAGACTTAAAGGGAAATCATAAGAAATATATATATATATATATAAATATTATCAAACAGAGTGAGTGAGAGATATATTTTTCATAGAACAGGTTAAGAAAATGAATGCTAAAGAAAAGAAGAAGCAAATATATTATTGTAGGCTTATGTGATCCTTGAGAATAATGAGAAAGGTGATGAAATATCTCTTTTTTTGGAAGGTTCTAAGATTAATGATATTTCCTATGAAGTACCTATCATTTGAGTTATTTATGATTCATCAAAATCAATACCATAAACGATAAGCAAATCGTCTAATAAATGTAGGTATTTCAAGTCTTCCTAGGATATTTCCTCCTTATCTTCGACTAAAATATCTTTAATTTTCTTAAGCCCTACGAACAATATCTCCAATCCTTTTTGGAGTATTTCTCTTTAGCCAGCGTTTTTGAATCTTTTTTGAAATAAATCTTCTAAATTCCCAAAATATCCTATATCTCTTAGGATTACCTTTTCAATTGTATCACGTTGCGTTCTTGAACTTTTTACTCGATTTCTTAAACTAACCAAGAAGTTTTCAAATTCAATTGATGAAGTTCTCTCAAGTGCAAGTAGCCCTTCATCGCAAACGGGATCAAAAAGACATAGCAATTCATTTATTTTTTAGAAATGATGATTGACTAACGCTGATTTTACTAGCAGAATCTAATTCCGTTCACCTTTGAAGTAATCTTCCATTTATATCTTCCCAATTCCTTCCCATTCTCTTAATATCTATTCGATTAAATCACAGAGTCCAAAACATCTCTGAATACCTTCTCTTGCACTTGCTGCTAATTCTAACTCTCGCTCTTTCGCACGTTTTTCTACGGAACCTTCCATTCCTTTACTCCCGCCATCACTGCTGCTGATAAGTTTATCCTTAAAGTACTTATGTTCAAATACATCCTAAAAGCTAAATCTATCTTCCTCTTAGAATCGCAGCATCCCTTTCAAAAGAGCCTTTGTATCATCACTGACATCATTCACATCATCTAAGAATCTTAACTTTGGGTTTTTTCCAATTGCTCTTGCTAGCATAATTCCATTTTTCCCTTACCAAGGGAAGAATTCTTAACATAATTCATTATCGTTGTTTATGATTGCCTATTCGGAAGGTCTGTAGTATAGCATGAAATATAATGTTATCCCTAAACTCCAGATATCTGTTTTGGTTGTGTATGGCTCACCTAATCAATTCAAACAAATTAAACAATCATTTAATATTAAATATCAAAGAAGGCGCGCTTGTTGTGTGGCTAACCTTAGAGAATTTATGGTGACGAGAATAGTGGGGTGCCCGTTACAGTGCGATATTGAGCATTCGCATTAGCACTGAGTTTTCTAGAAACTCCAAAATCACATATTTGTACATTTCCATTATGCAGTAGGATATTCTACGGCTTAATATCTCTGTGAAAGATCAACTTCTCTTGAAGAAGATACTTTATCCCACTGAGTAGCTACCCGAATAGTTTCAAACATCGCTGCTCATTTGGTTTTTCTCTGATCACAAGATCTTAAAGATTTCCTCCATTGCACAGATTCATGACAATATAGACATGCTTATCGCTTCTGACAGCGTCGATGTATTTTGAAACATGCGGATGGTTCAGATCCTTCATAAGTTCTATTTCTTTATTTAACTTGACAACTGCATCGGAGAGACTTATTCCATTTCCACTCATTTTCCCAATATCTAATTGTTTAATAGCATAATATTCAGGTTAGCGCAGAAGTGTTCCTGATGCTAGCTATCCTTTGTACACCGAACCGAATGTGCCACAACCTAGCAGAGATGATTCACTGAAGATATATTGACCTATGCGAACATAACTCTTATTGAATTAAGAAGAATTATTATTGCTGATACTCATTTTTATTATTATGTGTTTTTCTTCTTGTTTTGACAGAAATATTGTTCCAATTAATAATATCGGCTGTGGAATAAAATAAACAAACTGAAATCGAAATTTTTATCTTGTGAGATAAAATGACGCAGAGAAAACACACGCAGGCTAGGGTTATTAAAGTTAGAAATTGCAAAAGTAGTTTTTCATTTAGAAATTAATTAAGATATAGTTTGTGCATATAATATTAGATAAAGAAATAATGCATTTTTCAAGATTGTGATAAGAACAAATTGTCATCAAAACTAATATTTCTTCAGAAGTTAATAGACTGTCAAGAGGAAGGTTGTATAATTAAGAAAAAAACATATATTTTTCAAGAAAATGAATGCATAAAACCTCGCCCTTGCTGCTAAAATCATCAGCCCAAATTATGTAGATTTATCTTCCAACGCACTGAATTCTAGAGCGAATCTCATTAAAGTTCTCTTATCATAGAGGTGATTCTCTCTTTTTTTCATTCTTTAACCCTACTTAACTTCTTAAACTCCCTTCTTTTTTAGATGCCTGCCTCTCCAAGGATGGGATGATCTTAGCATAGAACATTTCCTTGAAGAACTTGCAATGATGGATACCAATAATTTTGAAGGAAAAATAGGTGTTGGTGAACGTGAAGGTCGAGTATTCAGTAGCTTAGTCGCTAAACGACATTACTATATGTCTCATGGTATTGGAAGAAGTGGAGATATCCGAGCAGAGCAACCGAAAGCAGCAGGATCTTCATTGATGCTCAAACTCACAGAATATTTAGTTCGCGATGTTCTGAGCATTTGCGGGTATCAAAAATTAAAAGAAGTTATGATTGTACCATTAGCAACAGGCATGTCCATTAGTCTTGTTCTAAGTGCACTCAAATCTTCTGTAAATTCAACAGAGAATAAAACTGAAAACACCAATGAAATTACTGTAACTTCTCCAGTGAAACAAAAGAAATATGTATTATGGCCTAGGATTGATCAGAAAACTTGCTTGAAATGCATTTACACCAGTGGATTAGAGGCGATTGTCGTAGAAAATATTCTAATTGGAGATGCTTTGAGAACTGATTGTGCTCAGATTGAGAGCATTTTAGCAACAAGAAATGATGAGATTTTATGTGTTCTTTCGACGACTTCGTGCTTTGCACCAAGAGTCCCTGATGATATTGAAAAAATCGCAGAACTCTGCAAAAAATATAGTGTTTTTCATGTTATCAATAATGCATATGGATTGCAGTGCAGTAAGATCGCTAACAGTGTTAACCAAGCACATAAAAAGGGCACGGTTAGCTGTTTGATCTCTTCAACAGATAAGAATCTACTAGTTCCAGTCGGAGGTTCACTGATTTACTCTCGAGACAAAAAGATCATTGACACAATCACTCAGATCTACCCAGGTAGAGCTAGTGCAGGACCAATAATAGATGTATTCATAACGCTGCTTTCGATGGGAAAATAAACATTTGTAGATTTATTTTAGACTCGAAAATCAAACTTGCAATATATGCGAGATTAGCTGAAAATACTAGCGGGTAAGTACTCTGAGAGGGTCATCGAAACGGAGGGTAATTCAATCAGCACAGGGATAACTTTGACGAGTTTTGCGGAAATATTCAAATCTACAAATACGTCTGTCACGCAATTAGGCAGTATTTTATACATAAAGCGAGTTATGGGTAGTAGGATCATATGTGCTGCACAACCGAAAATCATTTGCGGTTAGAAATTCTCAAATTATGGTTCAAGTTCTGAGAATTATCCATTATTGCCTTATATGACTGTAGCTTGTGCGATTGGAATGAAGAAAGACGAAATCGATTGCTTTATTTAAAAATTAGAGGAAGTTTTTAGCCATTTAACATCGAAAAATAAACAATAACAAGTGAAAAATCAAGACATCAATGAAATTAGTCATGATCCTGAGAACAAAACGATTCCTGCCGAATAAGAGAACAAGATGAAAGAGGAATGACAAAAAATAATTAGTTTTAGAAGGAGATTTTTGCAATTTTGATATTGTCTTAATCTTTTGAGGAGTTTTTAATTTGAAATACCAATAAATATTATGATAAGAACAAATTGAGGGAATGCGGGGCATATGTTAACATTATCTCATCAGAGGTTTCTTTCCAGGAAAATATACCTGTAGAAGTCGAAGCGGATGACTTATTCGGCCTCAGGAAGATCGTTGCTGAGTTCTCCTAGTTCAATATTTTATTCAGAAAGTTTTAGTTTACAATAACAATAATTGATTGAAAAAAGAATAACGATATTTTACCTGGATAGAGTTTGAGTGCGAACTTGAATTCTTATTTAAACCCATTGCTTGTACCATCCAACGTGAATCTAAAAGTCTAGGGAAAATGTAGAAAAAGTTGAATTCATTAGTAAAACAAGAAAAATGTCTTACTTTCATAAACTCAGCAAAGGTTTTCAAGTCGAACGAACCTTGAGATTCTTTATCGAAGGTCTTCCAGTAGGCGTAGGAAGAGATTTCATTCGCGAGCAAATCTTATCCTAGAGATCGTTCCATAGAAGCGACGAGCTTGAATTTGTAGATTTCTTTGATATCGTCAAGAGTAAAAGCTCCCTGTTTTTTTTGATTTTATTTAGTAATTCAATATCTTAAATGTTAAATTCATTTCTGCTGTACTGGGAAATGTGAGAGGTAGCCATGATGAGGGTGGATCATCTAGACTAAGAGATGAGGCTCGATTGGAACACGGAATTTAAATTAGTTCATGAGTTCATAGTGGAAATCGAGCATCTTGGAGGAAGGAATGGTAGCTTCTTTGCGATTCTTGACAATACCCCAAGCAGCGTCGAGATTACTTTGGATGTTCTTAGGCATTTTGAAATCATCAGTGAGTTATTCAGATCTGATCTCAATATACTTTGTCCATTCTGCGAGCTCATTCTTTGCAATGTCTTTCCTCTCAGTTCCAGAGCGAGAGTTCCTTCAGAATACATAGCAAATAGCAAGTTAAAAAAACAACAATTTAGGTAATATGATTCATCTTTTTCTTCTTCTTATTTTTCGCTTTCTCATTCATCAATATCCCTTATTCTTATCTTGCATTTTATTATTAGATTGTACCTAAACGCTTTCCTTGATTCAACAAGATATTTGATTAATTATTCATATTCATTGTTGTGATAGAATCCTTTGCCGAATGGTTAAAGTCCTTCCAACTCCATCATCTAGTCTCTGACAACTTTCTTGAATGGTGTCAACCTGGCTATTGGCAATCAAAGTAGTTATTATTAATTGAAACATGTTTAATATGCTGAACATTGCTATATCGCTGAGTGTTCTTACCTGGATTGACATACTCTTGAAGGCCTTTAGTAATGCCTTGAATAACCTTCTATGATGTAGCCATTGTGAGATCGAAAAGATGCTATATAGTATGAATGCTCTTGAAATAAAGATAATTTAATTCTGGATTCTTCTTGGCTAAATTATGTATCCTTTTGTGTGTGTGTGTTGATCTTAATTAGGAATAATTAATTGGCAAAAGAAACACAAAGAAGAATAATTCAGCCAAAAAATTATTATCCCCCAGCTCTCAGTGACTTTTGTTAAGTAGTCATTGAGGATGTGACAATATATTTTCTTGAAAGAAATAACTGATTTGATGGAGTAGTTAGTTATTTGGTTTTGCGATTGTTACAACAGTCATGTAGAGAAGAAAGAAAAAAAAACTAATTGGTATTAAAATATGGATGAAAAACGGCTTAAAAATCCTTTCAATTCTGCTAAAGTTATTCTTATTCGTTCTTGATTCTATTTTCTTCCTCCTTGCTACTCTTGTAAGTTTTCTCTTCTGCAATTATATATTAATAAAAATATAAATATCATTTTTTACATATATATATGTTTGTAAAGATAAACATATTCTACTGGATTCCTTTTGAAATCTTTCCAAAATAATAATAATTTTTCAAATACATTTCTCAATCAGATACAAGAATAAAAGAGCTAATGAATAATTGATTTTTTTTGGTAACGTCTGTTTTCAATTGATGCCTTTGAGTTTTAATATCATATTCAAGCTCTAATAGAGATAAAAGTAGGGTTTTTAGTAATGAAAGGGTGAACAACCAATTCACATACGTAGTCAGTTCATAATAATTTACCCTTCTTTTTCTTGTTCTGTTGCTCTGCTGGCTCAATCAGTCTAAAATATTATGAAAAAGCCTTTTTATGTCTATCCATTTGAGTTCATTTCTAACAGTGATGCATTGGCTCTATTTGTTAAACTATTTATACGTATTCTGCTAGCCTGTTCAGATATCAAACTCAAAGAATTAACAGTAAAAATATCACATTTAGAATTCTCAGAATCAGCATTCTGAAGATAAATGCAAGATAAAAAGCAGTGCTTCAGCGGTTCAAACACCGAGGGTTCAGATCTTGAATGATCAAATGCTTAAAATCAAATAAAAATAAACATGTTTTTCCAAAGTTGATTTCAATGTAGTTCCGACATTAGCTAATATCAGAGCGATTTCAGACAATAGTAGTTGCAGAATATTTATTTGGATCATTTCATCGCGGATGCTGATGAGGATGGTTTTTTTGCATATTTTCGTTTAATCATTTGCGATACCCTGAGAGCAGACTAGGCTGGTTTTTATGTGATTATTAACCACATATCAAATAATATGCTTCTATTAATTAGCTGGCTCTGGTTTATATAAGACGAAAGCTCTACATTGTAAACAAAGTCAATACTAACTACCTCTTTCGTTTTGATAATCAATTTGAAAAACAAATAGAACAGTGATTGAAAGCAATTTATCAGCCTTAACAATGAACACATCCAGTGATGATTTGGCACTTAATGCTCAATTTCTTCCTAATACTTCCTTGTAAAATAATTTTGGTATTTTTTTGATGAATTTCTAATAATTTGCATTTTTTATGAACATCTTAGAACTATTCTAGTGATCAAATTATTAGAAATGAGAGTACGAAGAATAAGATGATATGGTTCTAATTTCCCAGATTTCTCTAAAAACAAATAGTTTAGTATATTTTTTATATTATGAAAAAATAAATATATTTTTATGAATAAACACTATAATTAAAGTGCTTGCTGAGCGATTCCAAGCAAACATTTGTGTCTACAAAATACAAAAAAAACTATTCTCTACATCATCCCCCCAACAAAATACTAACATATATCCTCTCTTCTTAGAAATAAAATCAAGTATTTCATACTTTTTAGACTCTAATATATAGCTTAAATTGATATCAAGAAACGTGAAGTGATACTCCGCTCGATCTAAGATAATACGATGTTTAACAAGATATTTAAGAATAACCTCTTCTTGGTTAAATTTAGGCTTTTCTTCAACTTTCTTGAATTATTTACTCGTTATTATTAGTGCTGCTTTTTGTTATAGTCTTGCTCATATTCCTTTTTACTTAATTCTTTAAACTACTTCTAGGTCTAGTTTCCGCTTTTATTTGCGTTTCAAAATCAATCAGTCAGTAAATGAATTAATCATTCCACTAACAAATATATTTTACAAATAATTACACAGAAATCATTAACAACTTATCACTATGGCGATAGACCATCTTCCATAATGAAATAACTAAACATCTCTGGTCTCCATTCCTCTTCAAACAGATAGAACTCCTCTAAGAGATCATTACTGAATACATTCGAAAGCAAATCTGAAAGATTATTTTGATCATTTTCACTCAACGAGATATTCTCAACTAAATCAGGTTTTTCATACACCCTTTAGAGTTAATGTTCTAACGAATTATGCTGCTCTTCATGGGCTTTTTAAATTGTGCTCTACGCTGTTAAAATCACCCATGCTTTCCACTCTTGCGCACCCTAATCTTATGGTTATGGTTTCGGCAAAAGAGGCGAATGTATCCCTCCATAAAGTATTTTGATATAATCCTCTTGGGTTTCGGAATAACTGAATTCTAAATCGATATGCTCACACGATGGGAATTCATGCTAGATTTATGATTAGATTGTGTCGATTTGGAGTTGGATTTCCTTAATCATCTAGCGTAAAACTAAATTCACTGTGTTCTCTAGGATATTTGCTCGTCGTGTTGTCGAGGAATAGACTGAATTCAGCATGAGTGCTTTTTAGATGCTTGTTTCTGTGGAATTCATCACTTTTTCATTCAAAGCCTAGAGAACATCAAACAATAAATGGGATAAAATAAATATGCCTAAGTCATAAACTAATGTAATACCTCAACATTGAATGAAATCTTAGCTGATATCCTTATTTTCTCGTAGCCCTATATAGCATATAACCAAATTGTTAGATGATTGGCATCTTTAAAATAAATGATAATTCAATTTCTGCTGCAAAATATCAGAATAATTATGTCAATAATTTGAAGCCATTCATTTTCTCCTTTACAAACAAGACTGCTTTGAGTTCTGATATTTCTTTAACCAGCTCGTTTGATTGCATGATCTTCAGTATGCTAGCTAATGTTTTAGTGTCAATTAGTTACTCGCCCATCAATTTAGGTATGTTGTCTCGTAGCATGTAGATGCCCATGTAGCTGAAATTAGGAGAATTTCAAGTGGTTTTCAAAAACAAATTTAAGAATTTGAATTACAAAAAAGAAAGGATCAATATTTTACATAGAAATGGAGGAGATTATCGATGTGCTCAGAAATTCTATGATCTTCCAAGGGAGGAAGAATGTGACAACTGTAATAACCAGCAAAATAAAAGGAATACAAAAAAGAATATTTAGTTATTTTAGTTCTCAACTTAAGTTATTATTTATTATCTTTCGTTGAGCATCTACCTTCCTTCCCTCACATCAAGATATATCAAAAATATATTAAATATATTGATTCTTACTCGCTGTGAAAATCGGCATGGAAGTGACAATGAAAGTAATCATATTTTCATACAACAATGCCTTATACAATGGATCTTCTTTTCCTGCTAACTACTGCATATTCGATATCATTTATCGCATGGAAGCATCTCCTTCTTGTTATAAAGCTCGTCTGACATTTCGAGAAATCACAGTCATACCTAGTAACATGCTTGAGCCATATAGCTAACTCAACAACAACAACAAAAAAGAAGAATGTTGTTTGGTTTATTGGATAAAACAAAAAAAGATATCTTGAACAAAAATGTCATTTTGTTTTAGTCTTACAAGTGTTGAATACGATGCAAAATCATGTCGTTTTGCGGGATCTCCCGTAAATAACTATGAGATGCTTGAGTATTCGAATAAAGACAGAATACTTTCCACGAGAATGTTCCCTCCAGTGACAATAAACAAGACAGATGGAACAAGCATTGCTAGATTCTAGATTTTATCGATTCCATAAGGGTACTTCTCTGTTGGACCCATCTTCACACTGGTAAATCATAGCAATTATTGTAGAGGTTTAATTATTTTGTATATTTCTTTTCAGAAATATGAGGAATTTCCTTACAAATTCATAGCGAAATGAATAGCATGTTTAAGAGAAAACACTCCTGATCGTATAAATTCAGCATAAAACGTTGGCTGTCTAAGAACAAAAAGGATCAAGAAATTAGAACTTATTAGTTAATAAAATGGCAATATGCTTTAGAGGGATTCTGCGGAGATTAATATTGATAATTTGTAATATTTTTCTGCTATTTTTTTTACAGACTCGCTGGTGCTAAGAAATAAGCTAATGCCTTGATCGGAAGCTAAAACCCATCCTGCCTGAGTTCATCCTTGAGGATCTCAGTGTTTATGTGATTCTATTCTTCTCTCTGCTTCTTGTATTCAATTATCCTTGAGATCTCCTTTGGAGCCTACTTTAAATTTATACAAAAACAAGTTATTTTTCGCATTATTAGTTAAATTTCGCAATGGTATGAGACTTTTTACATTGTTCGAGTTGCTGAAACTAAATGTTGGCGATGATTAGCTGTGGAGGCTTTTATGAGTTCTAGGAGGCACATAAGATGGAAGAAAACATCTACGGGATTATCTAATCAAGTTATTTCCTCTTTGGAGCATCAATTTCATTTGTGTTCGTCGAATATTGAATTGATGCGCCAACAAATAAGATAGCTGAGTTATTATGAGTATCTTTGCTGATTATCTTTGCTATTCAGATTTAAAATCTTTTTTTGTTTGTTTGTTTTGATATTAAATAAACAATCATTAATCATTGGGAGAATCTTCGGAAAATTCTTTAGGATTTAATTAAAGTAGATTGATGAATAGATGCTTCCCATAGAAATCAATACAATAATCTTATGATTCTTTATTTACACAGGTAACTACTCTGCAAATTACCAAACAATATATCTCAATCTAATTAGAATTATTCTTTCCACACAAGAACTCTCATAAAAACATCACTTAAGATTTCTCAACAAGACATAAGATGAAGTTAGGATCAGGAATGAAGAAGCCAATGCTGCCTAAAACAAAAGAACAAAAGTAATAGCTCTAGGAAGCAAGCTAATAGTTACCAGAATAGGTGTAATAATAGTTAATAAATGCTTAGTCAGCTGCTGTTATCTAAGATGAGAAAGAAATTGAGTAATTAATAGAAGAAATCGAGAGAGTTTATGGCGGCTGGTTTGAGAAAGATGATATCAAAAAGTAGCTAAGTGTTTAAAAGGGTAATAAGTAAGCTGCTGTCAAAGAGCTACTTCATATAAAAGGTATATTTCATACATTTATTAGATCCTCTCTCTCTCTCTCCAAAACATGATTATTATTTACAAAAGAACTTTTCAACTAACATTTTCGTTTGTAAAAACAATAGAAACGAATGAAAAAATCTAAGAACGAATTGCAGCAACCAAATTCTAAGCCATTTAATCCTCCAACAACTAACCCATTGACCAACAAGCTAGCTGCGGGACAAGTGATATTGGAAATATGTTTGCTCCAAATAAGAAAAAACAAATCGCCTACCCAGTTTTAATTCCTTTTTCGTTGCTCAAAGAAATTGAAGAGAATTTCAAAGCACCAAGACCTGAGAACATTTGAGAGAGAAAAGATAAAAAAACTCTTAGCAATCTTGTTTTTGTTTATCTAATCAATATTAAGTGGTTTCCTATCTAGAGCGAGGAATTATTTTTTAATAAATAATTCATTTGTAATTTATGTAATTATTGCGATTTATCTATGTAGAATTCTTCATTCTTCAGCAAAGCAACTATGATACTCTATCCATTCATTGACGTTATATTTATCTGTGAAAACTATATTCTTTAATTATATGTCGAATGATAGGTGAAATAGTTGTAAAAACCTCTATTTTCTTTCATATTTTTCAATGTAAAACACTTCATAACTACTTCAAATGGGTTTACCTTCTAATATCTTCAACGATCTATTATTCTTAACATGATTAGCCAAAATCAGCCATATGTATTTGGATTGATTGATTCATAAAATTTATTCTTTTTCATTTAATTGAATTATTTATTTGTTTAAATATCATATTATTATTCTCTCTTTTTTTTAATATATCTCAATTCATCCAAATGCAAAACTTGACAAGGATAGAGAGAGCATTTCAACATACTTCTCTCTCACTTTCAATCAAGGCATGGAGATCAAAAATAATTCAAATGACAATATTCAAAAATTGTCCTTTACAATACAATATCTCATAATCTCTCATATTTATTTCTCATATTTAACTGCCAAGTTAATTGTGTACATTTCGAAAGACGATTCTAATAATGAGTTCTGGTATCTTTCCGTATTCAAAGATTGCTTTAGGAGCTTAAAAAACTATTGTCTTTGAATAGGGAACTTCGAAATTATAAAAACTGGCTGAGTAATCGGTTAGGGTGTTTGGACTTCACAAAGGGGACGAATTCATGCAGTGACGGATTGAAATAGCGAATGAATGTTAGCTTGGAAAATACTCTGTCGTATTTCGTGGGGCCCATATTTTTAAAAGTAAACTCCTTTCGATCTTTTTTACGAACTTAACTTCTCTCAAAAACAGTTCAAAGAACGTCAGGACAAAAACTAGTATTTCCAGAATCTATCCAAGCCAAATTAGCAGAAGCTATTCGATCCGTCAAGTTGCAGCACACAGAGAAGGAGCTCAATGAAAGGCGATTCGTAACGGGGGACTATCAGAATCTAATAAAAATTACGCTGAAAAGATGATTGGGGATCAATCTTTCAGCTTCTTAAAAAATACGATCCATGTATACTCCATCTTTTAAACTGTATGCTGAGTTGGTTGATCTGCTGAATGTTTAATTATTTTGTTTGTTTAATTACCTTTATTTGAGGTAATTCTAACCGCTTTTTGGTTTTCAATTGGGGAGGCATGGGGGGGAGATGAGAGAGTTTACCTTGTTAATCTAACAATTTTAGATACAAATTCAAAAAAATTTAAAAATAATAAATGAATAGAAGAATAACTGAAATTAAAACACAAAGAGAAAATAAGATCTATGCCTTTTGCTAATCTAATAAGGGGGAATCTAATTAAAGCAATTAAACTATTCAGAATATTACACAAAGGCAAACAATGAGACTTTTCTAAAGAAAAAGGAAGCAACAATAACACCAACCTCCAGAGAATTCCATAAGCCCAGAGGAATATCAATCATCAATGTTTTTAAATGAAAATACTTATTTCAAAGGGAAAGTTTCAACTTTCACTTCCTTGTCGACAGCTAATTTTTGAACCCTAAGAATCAACAAATATAAGTATTCTCAATTTTAATCATTTTAGAATCTGTGACAACTAGCAGTGTCTGCAGTATTCAAGCCTTTTAACTAGGCTAATCCATAAAATGTCATTAACTTTGAAGATGATTGATCCATTTCCTCTCTGTGCTTATTCAACGGAGCTCACAGCAGCAGTCAACTATGACATAATTCCCTCGCTGCTAAGCATATGTACATATGAATATATCGACAATAATATATTAAACTGAAGAAGCTACTACGTTCTGTTAATGGATTGATTATTTTATTGAAATTTTGAGAAAAGAAAAGAAAAAATGAAATCTAAATACCATATTTTAAAACAAAAAAAATCATAAAACTCAAACATATAAACACAAATACAACATATTCAAAATGACCCTACAAAAACTACAAAAAAAATTCAAAAATTAAATGCACAATATTTTTGAATATGTTTCAAATTGAAAAACAATCCAAAGAATCATTCAATTTATTCAGTTGATTCCGAAGATTTGATTTGAATATTGTGTTTAAATTATTCGCATTTGTGTTTATTGGTTTGTGGGGAGAGTCAGTCAGTCACCATAATCATTTAATAGTCGATACTGTTTTAGTTTATTTAATTAATTCACTTAATCTGGATTATTTTGAGAAGAATAAACATCCAATTCTTTCCTGGAGAATATTTTTAATAATTTTTTCTTCCACAAATCCCATAATACATCATTCTGTTGTTATCTGAATAAAAAAACCATTTGTGTTTCATGTCAACTGATGGTTATTCTTATGAACTTAATCTTTCCAGTAGACTGAACAGGCATCCAATCTGTTAGTCTTAGGAAAGTAACAAAAAAAGAAACATTTGAGAGAATCTTTCGATTATTCAGACTAATTCTACTACAATTCATATCTACTGCTTGAGTTATTTTTTGATTATTTCTCTGCTTTTTCCATAAGGCTACAGGCGGACATTGCTTAACATTGCAACAGCGCAAACCTATCAAGATAAAAACAATAATAACTACCCACAAGACAAAATAGATTACTTTTCTCATGATATTCAAAAGGAATTATGGATTTAACCGCAGAGATAGTAAGAAAATATGTGAAATTTTTTGTGTTTTCTAAAAGAGATGATTATTTTAGCATTTATTGTTTATTAAATTTAGTGGTGATTTATATGGAAGTGGAATCTCTTCACTAGCATAAACTCAGCGGACTCAACATCTTCTTTCTTCTTCTTCATCTGCTCCTGCTCATCTCAGAATGAATTCAAATCTACATGAAAATGTGTAAAAATGCAAATGAAAGATAATATCTCCCTTTCATTTGATGCTGAAATCCTTTTTTTTATCAAAAGATAGCAAAACAGCTATCAAAATATGAATAAGGCTTAGAAACTAACAAATTATTAAGATGAATTCACTTATTCTTAATAGAATTATCCATTGTAGCAGATTTCCAATCCAATTTAGTCATCTTTTTCTAGTTTGAAAAGAGAATATTAAGGAAATAATCAATATCTACTTCAATAATAGTAACAATCACAGTAATAGTAAGTGATGTGCTTTCAAATCTGTATGTATTGAATATGTTTTGAAATAGATAAGAATAGACATTCCATCCATATTAGAGTAGTTAAATCAATTATCAATAAGATGATCTTCAAAATGAATTCCAGTACCTTCAAGCTTTTGGGACTAACTCTCTGTCTTTAGCTCATTACCCATAGAATCCTCCTGCTTTCCTTCAAAGCTACATTGATGTGCTTGGTGGAATCGAAGATACAGTTGAATGTAAAAGATAATAAATTAATTCCATCGATATTTCTAATTTTTTGCAATAAGCTTTTTATACTTTTTCTCTCTCTGTCTCTCTTCCAAAGCAATGTCTAAATCACTCTAAGCCAGTGAATTAAAGAATCTTGAAGATAATCACATAAACTTTTATTCTCCTAATGTACCTATTAGTGGATAAGGATAAGCAGCTAGAATGCAAAGTACTGAAGATCTAGAGATGTCTTCTAAAGTGCTGACAAGTGAAATTCCAAAGATCAAAACGGAATTTGTGTAAATGACCTTCGCTGATCTAAATTGTAAGCCTCTTCTTGAAATGATGAGAGAATAACCACACAAATTCTTAATTATTTCTGCTATTATTTAGATAAAATCTTCTTTATTTTTTCAAAAAAGCAAATGAAAATCCTGAATAAAAGAAAGATAACAACGAGATTGACAATGGAGTAATAGTTTAAAACTCATCTGAATTGCTAGAAGTTCAGTAATTACTTGGGACAGCGAACTAAAACTTGGATAGGATTGATAGTAATTAGAAAACAACTGAACTTGTAGGGAAAAATACTTTTGACAAAATGAATAATAATGATGCGAAAGAATCACAATAAATTGAATTGTAATCGCATTAATAACAATAATCTTAGTCTTCCTCTTCTTGCTCATGTTGTATAAGGACTCTTAATCCTGTTTTATAAAAAAGCCAGAGATTAAGAGAAGAACGAGCGAAATTCCTTGGAGATATCTTGAACGAAAGCAAAAATACACATTTTGTTTTTTGATTTGTTCTAAGATCCAATAGTTTCCAGGAATGTAATTAATCTTAGACAAGCAGAATTGTCTCATAAGAGAACCGAAGAAAAAGGGGATTTTTGAATCTCTGCAAGGATAGAACCACCAAAATATAAACAAAACAAAAAAAGATAATTCCAATATATAGAAATTTAAACCAGTATTTTTGAATAAGAAATATGTGTATTTTATGACAAGTAAATTGAGTGAAGTTAGTGGTTATGATTTCGATTATTGTTAAGAAAATTAAGCCAGAGAGAAATAGAGAACTAAAAGGCTTTTTTGTCAAATTCCCCCTCTTGGGAATAATAAAAGTTATTGTAGCAGTATTTACTTACAGATAGTTTGAGCTCGCATTCAAAAAAAACTGCTAAGCCAAAGGAACTCTGAGTCTATTGAATGAATGGAAAGGATGTGTCTAACTCGTCTGCTCAATCAGGGACTACAGGTGTGCTTTCAACGAATGTAAAGAAGAAAAAGCATGCAGTCCTCGTTGGTGGGCAATTTATCGTCCGCGAGTGCATTTATAAAGGGCAATTTCACAATACATATAAAGGTAAAAATAAGGGAATACCAGGTATTTCATAGCTCCCTAAAGAGGAAAGGGCCATGTTCATCCAAGCCCTTGGGTTGGCAGAAGGATTAGCTATTGATAGACTGGATAAAATCCTTTTTTCTGAAGATTTATTTGTGTTTTGATTTGATTTGTTGTAGGAATAAGTAAATTGTCGAAGATGCTTGTGATGATCAAAATGGTAAGATTTAACTCAAAGAAACACAGAAAATCATCATTTAAGCATTATTCTTTTGATATTAACAGTGTAATCAGTTTCATGAACACATCAGCAACGAAAGCAAGATCTATAAGTTAGTCAAAGAAGGTGAGAACAAAATAATATCAATATTGTCTCTAAATCTTCCTTTTGACACTCATTTTCTGGATTCTTTCCAAAAACAGCATCTTGCATCCCAAAGCTGTTGCATTAAGGAGAAGAAAAAATCAACGGATCGACATACTTTGTAAGGTATGCAAACATTTATCGATTTGTATTATAGAATGAGAAAATAAATCCTTTATTTATTTTTTTGTTTTTCAAAAAGAATCACAGAGTAATAAGGTCCTAGCATTAAAATACTGCATTCCCTGATGAGGAATAATTTCAGTCTGTAGACAATCTGCGTTTTTGCAATCAGCATGGTAGCAAATATTTCTAAAACGTGCATTTAAGATGACAAAACATCAAATTGATTTCTTTTCTTTTTTCAGCTTAATCTCTTGGAAGAAATCCACAAGTTAAACATAGTCCATAGGAACATCCGCCCTCGCAAGATCGTTATCCACAATGAACTCAAAAACACACATCTGTTTATCCTCGACCTTAAGAATGCTCGGAAATACAAACACAAGAATGGATAGCCCGTTAGATACAACGAAAACAGCAAAATCTTGAATAAAGTTTTCGCGAATAAATTCTCCAGTATTGGCACTCATCTAGGCATATGTAGGAGAAATCATTGTATTAAATGATAAGTGAATTATTAGGAATAATTATCTTTTTTGATTGTTTTTGTTGGTAGCGCCTTCAAGAAAAGATGATTTGGAGTCTCTAGGATATATGTTCATTTATTTCTTCAGAAAAGGTAAAATACAACAGTTATCTCTTTAAAAGTGCTCCTTATGGCATTTCAAGGGTGATTGTTTCATAATTATATTCACTTAAACTGATAAAAGGAAGCATGTTTGGGAACAAGCATTTCAAGACGCGTGAAGAGAAACTCAAATTCTATGAAGAATGGAAGCTCTCATTCATTCCTGAGACGCTTAAATCCGAGATGCCCTCCGAATTCATTGCATTTTTGAACTACACGAAAGCAATGAACATCCTTGATTCGCCCGAATATGATGTATGGAGAAAGACCTTCAAACAGCTGCTAATCAAGATAGGTGCATCTCTCAATGATTTTTAATATGAATGGGTAAATTACAACAAGAGAAATACCTTAGTTTTTCTTCAGAATCTAGATTATTTTAATATTAAAAACTGTCCTTTTTTCTTCAGATTCCAAAGATCAAAGCCGAAATGGCATTGCAATAAGGAGCGAACTCATTACTGTAAGACCTTGACAGTACTCCCTAAGAGTTACTCTCCAATAAGCATAAGATTTAATCTTCTAATATAGATAGTCAAAAAGATATTTCATCCCGATTAGAGCATGATAATTTCGGAGTAGCAGTCTAAGCTAGTTAGATGAATGTACCAGATGAAGGAAATAACAATAATAATAGTAGTAGTCTTTAAGAGCCATCAAATGACTCAAAATAATAACAATCTTAGCTGCCACCGATTAAGCCTGAAAATACCTAATTACCTCAAGACGAAGAGGAAATAAAAGAAGTATGGCAGAAAGTAATACCTGAAGAGAGATATGACAAAGGAGAGACAGCTGAATCCGCATATTACGGAGCCGTTGATATTGATATCAATGAGAATACATAGAAATAAAGTCATTTAACATTCGGTGCAGATTCTGAAACGAAAACTAATCATTTTTTATAAAACAGCATCATCATCAACAGCAACAATCGTGGTAATACTGATACCCACAACAACAACAATAATAATAATATTCTTCATGATTCGATTACTGAAACATTTGGAGGTAATAATGCTATTAACAACAACAATAATACCAATAGCTTAGCCAAGAAAAGCAGTATCTTAAGATCTTAGAGTCTGTCATATAACACTAACAGTCGTATGAATAGTTCAACTGATGATTTAAGCATAAACGACGATGAAAGTGAAGACAGTCTTGCTTCACATTATCTTATCCATTAAGTGTCACTTACCCTGCCTTTTAACTTCAAAATTAAACAAGTCTCAGATACTTAGTGACTCACTCTGCAAATTAGCTCCACTTGAACATCACACACAATCTCTCTTTTTCTCTAAAACTCAATCGTTCTCACCAAACCCACACACATTTTTACATCAAATTATTCTCATTTTCTTTCAATCTCGTTGATATTTTTCTCAGCACATCTTTGTCAAACTGTAGATAATAAATAAGCTTTTCATCACCTGCAATATAAGTAGGATCTACGAATCTTTACAATCTCTCTTTTTCTCTCTCTTTCGTGTTTACAAAATTAAACGAATATTTTCATTTCGGATGTCAAATCATGAAATAACATAAGCAATAGCACAATTTAAGATATATTATTTCTTTAAAATTCCATCTTTTCAAAGTTTTCTCCTTGAGACTATCTTCAAATAATAGTCTCTCAGATCTTTCTAATTCTTGTTTACTTCTATCATTTATTCACTGGCTAAACTAGTTAAGCTACTGGTTCAGTGATATTACTAACATTGTTAATGATAATAGCTGGTTCGATATTATTGAGAATCACAACTGGATTAGGATTAAGAATCGAATGGTACACCGTTGGTGTTATGGTAACTTGCGTTGTGGTAGCATTCGAGACGATGCGGATTCTCGGCTCATTTGGAGGAAGCTATCGATATTGATGATTAACTCTGTTATCTTTTTCCATATCTTCTTTTTCCTTTCTCTTCTTCTATTTCGTTCCAGCTTCATTGAGAATCTTGTCGACTGTCTGACGCTTGAGATCTTCCATTTGTTTCTGCATTTACTCTCTTCTTTTCTCGTCCTTCTCCAGCTTCTTCAATTAGTCCTCCTCTGATATCAACTTGCCTCCATTCTTATTCCCTTTTGTACTCTGCGATATGAAATCGAAATATGTTATAAAATTGTCAATTAATCAGAGAATATTCTTCATATGATTTACATTATTTGGCAGTTAAAGGTACTCTCCTGGTTCAGGTTGACCAGTCATATTATTCTTGACAATGTTCTTCTATCGTTTAGTTAGCTTTTGATAGTTGGGATCTTCTGACAGGTTCGAATCACTGATGGGTTCTTGCAGTTGATCTTTTTTTCGTTAGCTCTTTAAGAGAATATTCAGAGGTCTCTCCTAAGCAACATAATCCTCAAGTCTATCATCATCTTCGTTCTCATCTTCTTCCTCAAAGTTGTCGACATCCTCTCCATCTTCCTTGTAAATTTCAACTACTTATCAATTCCATGTTAATGATGTTTCCCTCCCAAGCATTTCTTGAAAACTCTTATTTTTTTTAATTGCAATGCTATTCTAACATGTTTCTCTCTGTCTTTTCTTTTCAATATCTTACCCCAACATGTGCAAGTTCTTCCTCTAATTCTCCTTCTAACTCCAGTAACTTTGCTTCATCTTCGCTTCCTTGCAAGTCATTATCATTTTCGTCATCATCCGATTGAATAACATTTCTTCTTCCTTTCTTGACTTTCTTCTTCAGTAGTGGTTCTTCTTTGTACTTTAGCTGTTTCTTCAAAAAAAAATGATCAAGAATATTTCGTTTTTAAATGGCTTTTTAACCCCCATTCTTAATAGCATTACTTCAGAATACAAATGTGAATTTAACTTTATTAAATATCTCTCTCTTTCTCTTACCTTATTGCTTAAGGACTCTTCAAAGTCATCAAGGTCATCATCTTCATCTGAAATCTTTCTTTTTTTCAAGTTTCTCCCTTTTCCTTTCTGTAAAACAAATCATTAAATACCCTTCCTAACACCCCAAGCTTGGAATGCACTTGGTCTTTAAACAATTCAGAAATAGCAAGGTGTACTTTTTAAGCTTTCGCTGGTTGCTTTGATTTCGCAATGCTCCCTGATGCTGCTGAAGCCTGAATCTCCTATCCAGTTTGAATCAAAGATATTATAGTTCCTGTAGTACCTGAATCCCCTTGCTTAGTTGAATTTGGCTTTCTTCCTCTTCTCTTAATAGGAACTATTTACTAATTTCAAAAATAAACATGTTTCTTCTTTCTCAGAGAAGATAATCCTCTTGCAAATTTATGTTACTTCCTGAATCTAATCTGGCATGAGTGCTTCTGCTTCAAACACTACCTCTCCATTCAGGACAAACTCAACATTATAAATCAGATCTGTTTCCATTTCGCTAAAGATATAAATGCCAGTTTGATGATGATGATGATAATGATAGGAGGAACTACTTCTTTCTTTCTCTTATAGTTGTTGTTATTATTTTTTATAGTCCTGTTTGATCTCTAATAACTTTTGGTTAAATCATTTTCCCTTCATTCCCCCGCTTAGACAATCATATTTTGCGCATAGTCTCTATAAATTAAACTAAAAAAAAGAGAGGGTATTCCTTCATGATTTTTAATTTCACCTCGCTCAGTACGCCGGAATATGCTCGCAGGGAAGATTGTTTGCTTATCAAACAACATCAACAAAGAATTGTAAGAAATTTGATAAAATCAACAAATATTTTCACTTATTTTGTGATTTATTTCTAATATGTAAGCCCCTTATGAACTTCCAATGCATCTTCAGATCAACGAAAGGTTTTACAACAATTCCCAATATTGTTATAACCACAACAGAGAGCTAACTAACAAAAAATATTTATTCTCAGATAAACAAATTAAAAAATAATAATTTATATCTTCTTTATTTCTAATGTCAGTAACTATCAATGAAACCCTTTTTCTATTCTACTTATATCTTATTAACTCGTTATCTTCCTAAATTACATAGCCTTACAAGAATTTCAATCGAATTGCAGAAGAGCGAATATTGAAATGATTTGTTGTTACTTAAAATCTGCAGGATTATTTTTGCTTGAAGAATAACAAAATCAAACTTAATTGCCAGACAATAATTAAAAACATTTACAAAAAACATACTAAAAAAAGAAATATCTGAAAGTTCAATTCATTATTATTTCTTGATACACTATGGGATAGCATGCTTGCTGTATAACTCATACAGAATTAGATTCTCCAAACCAACGAAAAGGGTTTTACTTAGTCAAAGGAAAAAGAGAACTATTCAAAAACCATTCAGGACATGATGATTCCGTTGTTACACTTCCTTACCAGAAAGAACAGAGATAGTAGAGTGTACAAGTAGAAGATATCAATTCTGAGTAAGTTCTAGATGGATTAAACCCTTTATCTGCATCACAGTAACGATAATAGTAATTTAAAACTAAGTGCCAGTTTCATGGGTAAGTGCGAATTCGAGAAGAATATGCTAAAACCTTCGAGTCAAATGATATTGATCTCTCTAAAAGTGACTGCCCTTTGGAAAGTTCAAGCTAAGGGAAATGTAGATTAGTTATGACTAGCAATCAAGGTACTTATACAGTACCTTCTAGTCCAACAAAGGTACATGTTGTTAACTAATTGAGAGTTGATTTATGCTAAAGATAAGAGTATGCAGACAAAATGAGTTAATATTTAGTTTAGTACTGCCAAGATGGGTTCAAAAATCATTACTACTTGGGTAATAAAGAATTTAGAGGGAAAGCAATAAGCACGAGTTGCATATCTTCTGAATCTACGAAGACCTTACAAGCAAGAATCGAAAATGATTTAAAGTTCCTTCAATTCCGATTGAATTAACTGCTTGATAACGACGACAATAGCCATGTGTATGTTTTTGTGGATGCTAATGACTGTAAGCTCATAAAATGTATGATTACGGGTGCTGCATAGACTGTCTTCGCGTATGGAGTTTACATCTTTGATATATACATTCCTGAAGATTATCCATAGCATCCACCTCGAGTTCATTTGAAATAACCCAATTCCAAGATTGGATATCCTTCTAGACGATTAGCCCCGTTATTACTGGAAGACGGTAGAGTTTGTTTAGATATCTTAGGGATTTATCTAGGAATAGAAAAGCATTCCAAAAATCACTGGGATCCAGCGACAAGCAGTTTATGTTAAATTATCGAAGCAATAAGAAGTGAAATATTGTGCTAAGATGTGTTTAGATCTGCTTAATTAACCGAAGGTGAAGAAGAGGAATTTAAGAATGATGATAATGTAAGGAGTAACCTTTTTAGCACAACTGCATCTAGTGTAAATAGGAATGATTTGTAGTAGTATGCTGAAGGATATGAGAATGCTTTAAAGTATTTAACTATGACGTAGGCGATAGAGAAAATGATGGATATAGAATACATCGATGTTGAACTTGAAAATGCAATAACATAGCATTTTACATTGTGTTCTGAGAAAATTTAATAAAAAATATAATTGTGGATAGAATAGTAATAATCATTGGATGAAGATAATCAACCTAAATACATAGGGTTAGTGGAGTAACACAATAGAGAAATAGCTGGTTTGATGTAAAAGAAAGGATTTGTTGGATGTGCGAAAGAAAAATTAAATGAAATTCAAGGGAAACTTAAGAAAATAGCACAAATTTAGGGTTTAAAAGAAAGATGATGGATCTTAAATGACAGAAATGACAAGGATAAGATGTATTTACTTGCATTACTTTATGATTATAGAAAACAGCAGATGTATTTTGAAAAATAAAAAAAAAGATTAATTAAAAATACAAACCTTATCGCAGTTAAAACGTATGTGAGTGTATTTATCTGTCTGTGGGCTTATTTGCTTGTTTAAGTCTAATTTGCTGTAGCGTTAATTCACTTTATTTCGATTGTTTATTTTTGTTTTTGTTCCTCAGATGGGGAGATTTGGTTGTTTGATTAAACGCGTGCTAAGTTTCATTCTGTTGCAAGATCTAAATTACTAGCTTATTACGTGATTTCATTGCTTGACATGAAAGTCATCCTAAGATTATGAATCACCTGATTTAATTAAGCTATGCTCTCATCTTTTGTATAAATCGTCTATCTCATTAATGCTTGAAATTTCGATAATTCTGCTCGTTCCAGTTATTTTTCTTCGTTACAGCGCATTCTAAGGTCTTCATATGCTTTCTTCATCTTGCTCACCATCTCCCATGCTGTGTGTTGTGGAATGAAATAATATTATGTTCGTTAGGAGAGGAATGATTAATTGTAATAAAAAAATAAAAATAACTGTACCTTTTTATCTTTCTTCATCAATTTCGACAAACAGAATCTAATATTCCTGCATTTTTTAGGTATTATAACATTCTGCATGAGTAGTACTATTAGTTTCTTGTACTTCTTCAGAATTATCATAGCATTTATTGTTAATTCCAGCTTGTTTATGTTGTTTTTCCTGCTGGATTTGAATTTCTTATTTGAGTGATGTATTCATCTCAATCAGCGATATGTTTGATTCTTTCAATGAATGCCCTTCATCTGTTGATATCTTTAATTTCTCCATTAATTCAATTAGTTATTTTCTCAATGCTTCAACTTCTTCTTTTTGCTGTTCCCTTTAAATTCCTCCTTTCCTCTTGATCTCCTCTACTTCAACTTTGAGTTTATTATTTTCATTTGCTAATTCTGTATTTTCACGTGAAAGACTCAAGCATCGATTCGCTAAGTCTTTCTTATCTTAGACAACTTTATCTAAAAAGCTTGAATATTAATCACTTATGTCTTTCATTTCAGATTTCTACTGAAGTAATGCTGATTCTAGCTAGCTTTTCCTGTTTAAAAATAATAAATAAAAACCACGTGACAATTGTGTAATCACAAATAAGGAAAAACAAACAGAATAACAGAATGTTTTCTTGAAGCTGTCAAATAAGAAGCCAGTTAGGTGTTGTTACATGTCAAGTTTGAGTTGAAATATTGTCTTCTTCAGCTAATTATTCTCAGCTTTTAGTTCCAAGATTTATTTGTTGTGTGTTTCATCATTCTAATTCGTGAACTCTTTCTTGGAAGTAGTAGTAGTAGTCACATTCCTTGCTGATTCTTTCCCTGCAGACTACTCCTAATCTCTACTTTTACATTCAATGTTCTTGATTTTAAGGGATTCACCTTAGCCTGATAGTTATTTCCTTTATTATGATTATTATTATCGTTTTCTAAAATGTTTCTAGATTTGCACAATTTTATGCATGTTCAGCAAGTAATATTATCCAAAAGCATAACCCAACACATATCCAAAGTTCGTTTGTTACGGTTATAGATGTAAAGGAGCTTTTTCTTATTGTTATTATAATTCGTGTGGTTGTTTTTGCAAATGATTATTGTTATTGTTGATTCTTTTTTGAAGAGTTCGCTACGCCAATTCCAAAGGGCTTTTCTCTGTTTATTGACCAATCCAATTGTCATTCTTTTAATCTTTCAGAATCTCTCTGCTAACAGATATTTTCCCACAATCTTCGGTGCTTTTTTCGAAGTTAAAACGATGAGAAATCGGTGACTCATGACTACCAATATTACAATTACGTCTTGTACTTCGCTTCCCTTCCAGTTATGCCTTGTTAAAAGGACTATTATTTAACTCTCTTACTCCCAATGGATTAATATTTTCATTATTCAGCATAGGAATGCTCTTTCTCGCAGGGGATTTCATAAAATATCCTGCAATAGTATTCCTCTCTTTCATAGATGAATTATGCCTAGCACTTTTCAACAATCCATCGACGCTCTGGAGGCTACTAGTTTTCTGTTGATTCGACCTATTACTGTATCCATTGTAGCTATTGTTAAAAGTATTCCGTGGGATGTTGTTAAACATTTGATCAGTAGTATCGATTTAGACGTTCATTTTGTTTGATTCTGTTTTTTCTGTTACTTTCTTGTTGCAAAAATATGTACTTATTTTGTGAATTATGTTAAATATATCAAAGGGATTCCCTAATTAACTCCTCAATCTTTGATTCTCACCCATCAATTAATCACAACTCAAGCAACGGCTACTTGACAAAACACCTATATCTCTATTTGATTTGAGAGTCTTGATTATATTTATTTCTCCTTAACATTCACTAAAACACATCAAATTAATCAATCATATTTAGCTTATTCTAACCAAATAAACTACAATTCTCCCCAACAATAACAACACACATGCACACACAGATGTTAGGCTCCTAAACTATTATTATATCTAAAGACTGCTTCCTTATTGTTATTGTGTGTAACATGATACCCTCAATATTATTTGACTGGTGATTTGGGTGTGAGTTCATTGAGGAATTCTGGGAAGGTTATTCTATTGTCTTAGTTCTTATCGTATCTCTTCACCAAAGTGTTCAGATCCTTCGAAGAAACGAAGATCCCGTAATCTTACAGAATATTTCTAAACCCGTCGAGGGTAATGAATCCATTGTCTTGACTGTCAATGGCCAGGAACGCATCGTATAAGGAGAAAAGTGGTCTTCTCGATAACTTCTGTCGGATGTATTCCGCTTCTACTTCCGATTGTAAGACCTTGTTGAGAAGTTTTTTGTAGAGTCTGCGGGTTTCAAGGGCGAAGTTAATGAGTCCATCGTCAGGGTTGAGGTAGTTTGGGACTCTTGATCTGCTGAGGGAGGCATATTCCGGAGAGGAAGGGGTGATTAAATCGACATACTCGCTGAATTTCAAGAGTCCATCGTTGTCTCTGTCGTATCTCTTAAAGAACAGATAAAGTTCATCCTTGGTTGGGTAGATGCCTAGGGAAATAGAGGTTAATAAGGGTATTCTTATCACTAATAATAGGAAATATCTTACCAATTTCATTGAGAGCATTTTCGAATTCAAACCTGGAGATGTATCCTCTTCCTTTTCTGTCTAGGATTCTAAATGCATCTTCTGCATTGAAGTCAGATCTGAAAGCAAGTTAGTTCTTCAATTCCTCGACATCTCTATCTAACACGACTTATTCCTTGATCGCTTTGACAAGATGTTCCTCTTCGTTTCCTCGCATGACTGATTTAGACAGATTCAGTGTAGAATTTGTGTTATTGAAGTTGTTATATCCACTGTTATTCAATGTGCTTTAGTTGAATTTCGATGAAGTTCCATAGAGACTCTACGATAATATGTCAGTTCCTTTACTTGGTGTGCGTAAAGGTGATCGATTCACTGCAGAGTATTTCACGGGAGAACCATAATTCGATCGTCTTGCTGGAGAAGATAGAATCTAACTGTTTCTTAGTCTCTCTAAGCTTGCAGATCTATATAAGTAATCTTGATATTCGATGTCTTTCTCAGCATCCTAGAAGGCTTTGCTGGAATTCAATCGAGATGGTGTGTTAAAGGTGTTTCCTGAAATAAATCAAATAATTAAGGATATTTCAAGAAATTAATTAAAAAGATCTTTTTTATCAAGCAATAATTGATATGCATCTCTCCCCCCTTCCTCCCCCCATCGGACAAAAGAACAATATTTCTTTATTTGTTTTGTTGAATATTTTGATTTAAAGTATTATTTACTGCTCGTGCCTCTGAATCCTCTAGAGGAAGATGAAAGTCTTGCATTGCTGGCGATGTACGATGGAGTGGGTTCAGCGGGTGTTACAAGTTCTACGAATTGAGGGTAGGTAATGACATTGACTCCACCGACTCTTCTGAACAACGCGAGTAACTAATCTTAGCTGAGCACTTTGCCTTGATTTCTGAGGAACTCATCGACGGATGCGATAGTCAAAGAGCCTAGTCTGAGATCATCGACAGCGTTAAAGAGTTCAAGTTTGCTGAAATCATATGAGCTCGATAGAATTTCCTTAAATGACTCAATATTTCTGCTGTTTTTAACTTCTTGCTCGAGCACTCGAGCTAATGACCACTCAGCTTCGTAGCTTCAAAGGAGAAAGAGACAAAAGATAATAGTGAAAAAGGATAAAAAAAATGACAAAAAGAAGAAGTTAATTTTATGAATAATTTTAAATCTGTGTTGTTCTCTCTCTATCTCTTACGGTAAGGGCTCTCCATCTTCAAGGAAGTATCCTTCTCTGAGATTAGCAATTTGCTTCAATCTCGCATCTTCTTGAGGCAGCACACTCTCTGCAAAGCTGTGTTTGAGACAAAAACCAATAAAAAACTATGAACAATAATTCCTGAAAGTAAATTACTCCGAGTAAGTGACTCTTCCATCTTGATTGGAGTCCAAAGAGCGAAGGAGTTACAGTGCTTCCTTGCTGTTGATGATGATCTTATTCTAATCGAGGAAATCACGGATATCTCCAGCAGTGATCTACCCCGTTTTAGCTTAGTCAATTCGACGGAACGCAGACTACGGTTCAAAGAGGCGTTGTTCAGCGAGAACTTACCTAATGACTTCTGTCTTTTGTTCAGCTTCCGCAACTGCTTAGAGCAAGTTTGCGAGTCTATTCAGAGTGCGGTATTGCAGCATTATATCAAAATGTGGTGGCTAGTTTATTTTACTTCTTTCTGGATTCTATTAAATAAATTTTATTTATCGTATTTCCTGTATTATATTATTTGACTGGCTGACTCTCCAGTTTAATAAGCGATTTAACCATTCTTCCCAGCAAGATTTATTGATTACTATCCCTGCCAAAAAAAATATCTTTTAATTGAGCACTCAATCTACCCAGTCATTTGCGTTGTGTACTTTTTCCATCGAAGGGAGTCAATCATAAATCTTTCTTCTTTTAATTGCCTTGTATTTGGATTAAACTAATTTGAAAAGACAATAAAAAATCCTTTTGTTTTGAAGATAAAGTTCAAAAAATTCTATCACAAAAAATAAAGATATTGTTCGATATTTCAGACTTGACTTCTCCAATACTGAGAATCAAATACATTTGTGATAATCTAATTAAATTATTCACATCTTATTTGACTTGATTAGTTCTTAAGTATGATAATACAAATTCAATTATTTTTCTCCTTCTCTCTTTTTAAATAGTATTGCTGTGGAAATCACTCCTTATTGAATGGCATATTGCATGCGAAAGATCAGATCAAAACCAAAGGAATGATTCAAGTAATTAAAACAGAAGAAGAAAAAAAGGAAATCAAATTGTTTAGCCTCAATTCAAGAAATCATTATTAAGTAGATCAAGAAATTATGATCTGGGGAGGGGGGGCTTAAAAAGAGTAAAAGAAAGAATTTAAAGAGACTTGCATTCAGCTGAGGAATAGTTTACTCAAGCTGCAGCGGAGAAGAAGTTCATTTAAAACATTGCACAACACGCACTCTTTTCATTAATTAGATTATATTCCTTCCAATTCTCCACTTCATGTACTTCTTCTATTTCTTCCGAGAACACTATGCGATGCTCTTTCTTTTCCCCTTTCACAATCGCTGTCCCGAACTGATCTTTTCGCTCATTGCTTCCTTTGGAGTCTTCACTGAGTAAAATACTTCTGAGTCTCTTTTTAGGCTTGATTACCACCCTATTATCGCCAGAAGTTTAACTTTCTAACTTAGCTTTCTTATTTTTCGAAAGAGTACCTGTTTATTAGGTATCCTATTATGCTTGCTATCCAACTAATTATGCATTTTGATTTTGTAATTCAAACCCATTTTCGTCGGTGATCATCTACATTGGAGATGATCTGATACCTTCAGCTGATTTAGGACTACTTTTACCTTTATTAATACTACCAGCTGTCTAGGAAGGATAATCAATCACTTAGTTCTTCTTCACGGACATTGTCAAAGAATCTAAATCTTCCGTAAACGTTAAGCAAAAAAGAGTTTAGAAAAAGGCAAAAAAATAATACAATTTGCCGTTTCTATGATTGCTCCGACATACAACGTACAAATAACAACTATTTATGAGGTGCATTCTCACACTTTGGAAAGGGTGAATATGTCTGGATAGAATGTAAAACACAGAATAGTTACTGTGTTGCAATTGTTGAGGATAGGAGATCGAAGAATGGTGATGTTTCTCCTGAATGAACTGGCTTTTTTTAATTGAATATTCTTGATTTAATTAAACTCCAAGAAAGTTTTACATTACTTTGATTATTATTACATATA